>Ga0209988_10000829_pt1 | contig 19713 bp, 17 predicted proteins | sample N075metaG_FD_183115 | JGI IMG/M metagenome (GOLD analysis project Ga0209988, IMG submission 183115) | Deep subsurface microbial communities from Kermadec Trench to uncover new lineages of life (NeLLi) - N075 metaG (SPAdes) (version 2) | ecosystem: Environmental > Aquatic > Marine > Ocean trench... | reverse complement strand
GAGGCACAACCAAGCAGATCGGCAACCTGTTGGCGACTAACGGCAATGACTTCTTTGGCTGATGCACCGGCCCAGTGGGTGCTGGATGGATTTCCGAACATGCCATCCAGGGTACGTTGCATCGCGTCCGCGACCTGCGCATGCACCGGGGTGCTGGCGTTGTAGTCCAGGTAGATCTGGTGGCTATTATCGGAGTTCATTGTGTTGTCCGGTAGTGGCTTATCTGAACTTCTTCACCACTGTCGGCATAGTCGCCGTCGGCGCGCAGTGCGCGGAATTCCCCCCAATTAATAGCCCGGTATCGCGCCGGTTGTCTATTATCGACCATTGTCGGCAGTGGTGCATAATCCGATTGATAGGCCGGGTTGAAGAAAAAAGGCACACTGAAGCGCTCCGCTTTTGCGTTTGCCCGAACCCGATGCAATGCGGCGTGATACAGGTCGTTTGACCAGACCTGGACGATATCGCCGATGTTGATGACCAACGCATCGGATCGGGTTTCAACCAGGTGCCACTGCTTTCCTCGATAAACCTCGAGACCAGCCTGGTCATCCTGCAACAAGACGGTTACCGCTCCGGCATCGGTATGATGATTGATGCCAAGGTGTCCGTAGGATGGCTTGTCCAGATCGGCAGGAAACTCCGGTGTCGGGCAAACCGGGTAGTAGTTCATACGCAGGAAACTGGTGTGACTCGGTTTGAAATCGCGGTTCAGGTAGTCGGCGGGCATGCCGAGGTTAGCCGCGATAATCTCGAGCAATCGAAATGCCAGGTTTTCGCAGGCGGTGTAGTATGCCAGCACCGCTGGCTTGAAACCCGGTAGCGATTGCGGCCATTGAGGCTGTTTTGCATCGTCCACCGGGCCATAGTCGAAAACTTCTTTCCAATCGCGGGTATTTTTGGTCAGTTCCTGGTCGAAAAACCCCCAGGGGTTATCCGTTGTTCGTGAAATCTCCCGTTTGACTGTGGTGGGTTGCGCAAAGAACAGACTCATTTCATTTTGTAGTGCAGCGATCACCCCAGGCTCTAAGCCGTGGTTGACCACCTGGAAGAAACCCCATTTCCGGCAGGCATCATTCACAGCGGCCTGCGTTTTGCGATTACCGAGCTCGGCAATGTCGATAACCGGTATTTGAGACGGTTTCATGGTTGGCGATATCCTGGTACTTTAGCTGAACTGTATTTCTCAATTCCTGAGACGGAGACGGACTACGCAGTATAAATGACATATTGCTTTTCTGAAACGGATTATAAGACGGGTTTCGCCAACAGGCGCAGCAACCTGTTCGCAGGCGGGATTGAATAAATTCAAGCACCAGGTGTGTGGGTGACATTTTCAGGCAGGGATAGCTGATGATTCTATAGTTGTGGAGGCCTTATATAAGAATGACTAACAATAGAAAAAGGGCGGGGACATGAAAGGCATTTTGCCAGAGGTCCATCGAGTACTGACGGGCATACCAGACTTTAGTGGATTAGCTGCCGACAGTTACACGACGCAAAGGCTCGGCGGTTTAACCAACATGGTTTTCAAAATTGATATGGGTAAGGACCGCTATGTACTGCGCATCCCGGGTAAGGGGACCGAGCAATATATCGACCGATCCGTTGAGATTCACAACGCCAGGATAGCTGCGCGAGCGGGTGTTTCGGCCGAAGTGATTTATGCCAACACCGTGTCCGGTGTCATGCTGACACGCCACATAGATGACATTGTAACCATGACCCCGGATGAATTCAGCAACAGGGACGGGTCAGCAGCACGCGCGGGTAAGGCATTGAAACAGATGCACAGCTTTCCCGAGGCGTTCCAGTTTCGTTTCGAACTTTTCGCCATGATCGATGAATATCTGGAAGTTCTCGACGAGCGTAAGGCCGAACTTCCCGGGGGGTACTCTGACCTGGTCAGGGCAGCTCTTCCGGTTCGCGAAGCATTGCATCGAAATCCAGTCGACCTGATGCCCTGTCATTGTGACCCCTTGTGCGAGAATTTTCTCGATTCCGGCGAGCGTATGTGGATCGTAGACTGGGAGTACTCCGGTATGAATGATCCGCTGTGGGACCTGGGAGATCTGTCGGTAGAAGCCGGGTTCACGCCTGAGCAGGATCTTGAGTTAATCTGGGCTTACTGTGGCGGAGAACCCGGTAGGTCCGAAATCGCACGCATGACCATATATAAAGCCATGTGTGATTTGCTTTGGACCCTTTGGGGTTTGATCCAGCATAGTGATGGTAACCAGGCCGAAGATTTTTGGGCTTATTCGATTGAACGCTTCGAGCGATGTAAATCGCTGATGACAAGCCCGGCCTTTGATCAACATGTGAGTGACATCGGAATTTAATAGATTACCCAAAGGCGACCCAAATGTTCGGTCCTGGTGTACCCCCGGAAAATATATCCGGCTACCGGGATCTGGTCAATTTCCGTTGACATCATCGGGAAAATTTGCGAAAAGATGTACACGTACTAATAAAAATACCCACTGTACGCTAACAACCAAGAGGAGAAGACATGAACAATCATTATAGTTATCAACTTATCAAAACCCTGCTTATCGGTTTTATCATGACCTTGGCACTACCGGCAAGTGCTGCGGTGGAATCGAGGGATCCGATAAAACTGACCATTCATGACTGGACCGGCCAGTATTTAACTACCCATATCATGGGAGAGGTGCTGAAAAAGGCTGGGTACAACATCCAATATATTCAGGCAGATTACATTGCGCAATTTGCCGGGCTAGAATCCGGTGACCTGCACATTGCCATGGAAATGTGGGAGACCACCGGTAAACAGGCGATGGATGAGTCGTTGAAAACGGGCAAAACCCTGGACCTTGGCGAAACCGGGATGGATGCCAAGGAGGAATGGTGGTATCCGTTGTACATGAAAGAACGCTGCCCTGGATTGCCCGACTGGAAAGCATTGAACAAATGCGCCAAAGCCTTTTCTACAGCCGAAACAGCTCCGAAGGGACGCTATCTAGGCGGCCCGGTCACCTGGGCAGGATTTGATGACGAGCGTGTCGAAGCATTGGGCCTCGACTATGAAGTTGTTCACGCAGGTACCGACGCCGCACTATTCGCGGAACTGGAATCGGCTGTTCAACGTAAGGCGCCTGTATTATTGTGGATTTATGCACCGCACTGGGCAGTCGCAAAATATGAAGGTGAGTGGGTCGAGTTCCCCGAATATACCGATGAATGTTACGAAGACCCGAGTTGGGGGATGAATCCGAATCTGGCTTATGACTGCGGTAAACCCTTCGGCTGGATCAAAAAGGTAGGCTGGAAGGACGGCGAAAAGAAATGGCCAGGAGCTTACAAGGCTGTTCGCAATTTTCGTATCGACAATGCCGCGATGAGCCAGATGATCGTCGAAGTTGATCTCGAAGGAAAGTCGGTGGACGACACGGTGGCAAAATGGATGGCGGACAACAAATCCACCTGGATGGCCTGGATCCAGTAAAGTTTGGTAACAGCGAGTGGTAGACCGGGAAGCTTAGCCTGGTCCACCACCTTTTTTAATAGGCAATACTCCTGTTTAATCCGTGAGAAGTATACATGTCACACCCTTCTGCGCCACAAACAACGCGTGCTGATTCCAAAGATCTAGCGGTCAAATTGAGTTGCAGCCATGTGTGGAAGGTATTTGGCAACGATGTAAAATCGCTGTTCGACTCCAATGGCAGCGTAGACCAGGACTCACTCGACAAAGGGGATTATATCAAGGCAGTGTGTGATGCCAGCTTTGATGTCTTCGAAGGCGAGATCTTTGTCATCATGGGTTTGTCAGGATCGGGCAAGTCCACCTTGTTGCGCTGTATGACCAGACTGATTGAACCCAGTGCAGGTGCAATTCAATTCGACTCGCAAGATCTAATGAAGGTGAGCGAAAAAGAACTAATCAATTTACGACGCCATAAAATGGGAATGGTGTTCCAGCATTTTGCGCTGTTACCCAACCGTACAGTGCTCGGTAACGTCTCCCTGCCTCTGGAGGTCCAGGGGATACCGAAAGCAGTTCGTGAGCAGCGCGCGCTGAAAGTAATCAAGCTCGTAGGGCTGGATGGTCGCGAGCGTTATTACCCGCGAGAACTCTCGGGTGGTCAGCAACAGCGAGTGGGTATAGCGCGTTCGCTGGCTGGCGAGCCCGATATCTGGTTTCTCGATGAGCCGTTCTCAGCGCTCGACCCGTTGATTCGGCGCGAGATGCAAGATGAGTTTTTGCGTTTGCAAAATGTATTGCGTAAATCCATCGTTTTCATTACCCACGACTTCGAGGAGGCAATCCGGCTCGCTGATCGAATTGCGATAATGAAAGATGGCGCCATAATTCAGATAGGCACTCCGGAACAACTGGTGCTCAATCCTGCCACCGACTATGTCGAAGAATTCACCCGGGGTATTCCCCGGGCCAAAGTACTGAGCGCCGAAGCCCTGATGCGTGACGTTGGCTCGGACACATTTGCAGGTATCGTACAGGCACGGGTAGCTATCGACGCACAGCTAAATAAAATACTAAGTGCCGATCATGGTGCTGTATTTGCCGTGCACAACGAGCAAGGCGAAACTATCGGGGCCCTGCCACGCGAAGTCGTGGTGGACCTGTTGTCGGCACCGCCAGCTAAAAAATGAACAACGCCGTGTATACGGCAGCCAGCCCAATACCTAAACAACCGAATCGATGGGTCGTGCTATGGCTGGCCCTGATAGCGGGCACAGTCCTGTTAATGGTCGCCAGAGAGTCGCTACCCTGGGCATTTGAATATCCCCGCGCATGGCAAATACCATTGGCCGGCTGGATAACCAGGTTCATGAAATGGCTGATAAACGATTTTGATCTCGGCCTGTTTACCTTTAAAGAATTCACTCGATCGATCGCCTGGTTGATCGAACAACCTTACCTGCTTGTCAAGAGCTTATTGTCGACTGGCTTTCTGAGCGGTGTCGGCAGCTATGCGGTGCAAGTGTTTCCACGCATTTCCTGGGTCGCATTGATTGTCGGCGTGATGCTGCTAGGTCACTACGCCCAGGATTGGAAGCTATCGTTGCTGGCTGGAGCCTGCTTCTCTTATCTGGTGGTATTTGGTCAATGGGACAGTGCCATGATAACGCTGAGCTCGATTATCATCGCTGTTCCGATCGGCATTGCAGGCGGCGTGATGCTGGGTGTCGTCGGTCACCGCTCAGCCCGTTTTCGTGCTGTTCTGATACCTGTGCTCGATCTGATGCAAACCGTTCCGGTGTTCGCCTACCTGGTTCCTGTGTTGCTGCTATTTGGCTTTAGTCCGGTGTCGGCGATGATAGCGACGATTATCTATTCAATGCCACCGATGGTGCGAGTTACGCTGTTGGCGCTTGAACAGGTCAGTGCGGAGGTGGTCGAGGCTGGCTCGATGGCGGGTTGCACGCGACGGCAATTAATGTCGAAGGTGCTATTGCCCTCGGCTAAACACTCGCTCATGGTGGGTGTCAACCAGGTGGTAATGCTGTCTTTGAATATGGTGATCATTGCGTCGATGATAGGTGCAGGGGGTCTTGGTTACGATGTGTTAACTGCACTCAGGCGGCTCAAGATCGGTGAGGGTATCGAGGCGGGTGTGGCCATTACCCTGTTGGCAATTGCGCTCGATCGGATCAGTCAGGCCTATGCCAATCGGCCACCGCCTTTGCATAGCACTGTACAGCAAAGTCTTTGGGCGCAGCACCCGCATAAAATCCTGTTTGTGAGTATTGTCGGAATTACCTGGCTGCTGGGTATTTATTTTCCAGTTCTGAATAACTACCCGGAAAGCTGGGAAATTACCACAGGCTCATTTTGGGGTGATCTGGTGCGCTACATCAATGTCAATTACTTCGACCAACTGGAAAACTTCAAAAATTTCCTGCTGCTCAATATCATGATACCGTTCAAACGTTTTTTACTCGCCCTGCCCTGGGTCGCTGTGGTTGCCCTGGTCGGGTTAGGGGGCTGGCAATTGGGCGGTCGGCGCCTGGGCCTGTTGACCGCTGCGCTGACGAGCTTTATTGCGGTGGTGGGTTTGTGGCCCAAGGCCATGGTAACCCTTTACCTTTGTGGCATGTCGGTGCTCATCGCCTGCATCATTGGCATTCCCATTGGCGTCCTGGCCGCGCGTAATGACCGTGTACACCGCATCGTCGGCGTCGTTATCGATACACTACAAACCCTGCCCAGCTTTGTCTACCTGATGCCGGTGGTCATGCTTTTTCGGGTTGGTGATTTCGCTGCCATGCTGGCGGTGATTGCTTACGCGGTGACGCCTGTTATTCGTTATACCGACCACGGGATTCGTCAAATAGCGCCCGACCTGATCGAGGCGTCGCTTCAGGCCGGTTGTACCCGAGGGCAGTTGCTTCGCAAGGTTCAGATCCCACTGGCCTTGCCGCACATCATGCTGGGTGTTAACCAAACCATAATGATGGCACTGTCGATGCTGGTAATCACTGCTTTGGTAGGTACGCGCGAACTCGGCCAGGAGGTTTACATAGCCCTTACCAAGGCGGATACAGGTAGAGGCATTATTGCAGGCGTCTGTGTTGCATTTATCGCAATAATCGCGGATCGAATGATTGGCGCCTGGGCATCGCGACGAAAACGTGAATATGGATTTGACTGATCAGCAATACTGGTTTGCGGCCCTAAATATCCGAATACTTACCCAGGATCGGGGCACCGATAAGCTGGAATGCCGAGTAGGTAGCCCCGAGAATTCCGAATATAATGCCGTTTCCGCCAAATTTGGCGACCAGGAAAATCAAAAAAGGCATAACGATGCCTATAGCTGAGGGTACCGATAAAATTCACCGACAAAATAGGCAGGATAGAAATCTGATTAGGCATGATAACAGGGAGCATACCCCAGCTTCGCGCCCGGGAAAACACGGCAGACTGCTAGCATGGCCTCCCCCGCGGGTTGACCCCTGCGCCGGTTGATTTTTGAATTTCTGGAGATAGCCTGTCGGCAATTATTGATTGCTATGAAAGTGACGCTATATCAAAATGACCTCTTCGATAAATTTCCCCGGCAATCCTATGGAACCGAATGACACGAATGTAGATGCATCCAATCAGTTCGCCAAAATTGAGAGCTGCCTGGCCTCTATCAGAGCCGCTTCATGGATTACTGCCATTGGAGTCCTGGCATTAGGTTTCTTTTATATTAAATAATGATTCGATTGTTTGCTGGCCGGACAAATTTAGGCCAGAAGATCAAAGGCGATACTGATTCTCTGCTGTGAACTTTCAAACGGGATTGTGCGGTGATATTCGAATGACGGAAACATGAACATTCGACCTTCCCTGGGTTCGAACTTGCGAACCTGGTGCTCTGCAGTGCATGGAAACTCGTCCGGAGGACGACCGAATTCTATCCAGCCTGACTGGGATTCATTGGCGCCATGCATAACATCGGGTAACTGGACGTAGTAAACGCCGCTGATCCAGGCATTGCGGTGCATGTGGGAAACCTGATGTCCCATACGGTCCAGGACCGTACCCCAGATATCGATTTTCCTCAGATCGGGGATTTGCCGGATATACGGGTGTTCTACCTCTTTTGATACAGCGCTCATATACGTGTCGTATGCACCAATAATCATTTCTTCCAGCAGTGCTATTGGGCCTTTCGGTTCGAGAGCGAGATTCTCCGTCTGTTGACCGTGGCGGGTTGCCACATTGTGCGGTTCCCGGGTCAGACTTGGATGAGACAACACGTGTACCGATAGCGCTTTATTAAACTCTGCCATGTCCAGGAACCCGTCGGCTGTGTCAAAATCCTTTGTTCTGATTATCCGGTCCATACCCAGGATCGACGCGGCCAGGTCCGGTTCGCCGACTTCGCTGGCGGCGATGGCTTTGAAGGCAAACGCGTCCCGATCACCGGGATAATGCTTTAACGCTTGATTGCAGGCATCGAGGGCATCCCCGGGCCGTCCGAGATGCAGTAGGCTACTCGCCAGGTTAGTCGCGGCACCCGGGTAGTCGGGAGCCAGGTCCAGTGCATTCCTGTAACTCAGTACAGCAGCATCCGATTCACCGGTTTGCCTATAGGCATTTCCCAGGTTGAACAGGGCTTCAGGGTAATCGGGTTTTAGTTCGAGTGCGCGACGCTGGCTTGATATGGCTTCCGAGAGTTCACTGTTTGCGGTCAATGCCGTACCTAGATTGAAATGAGCCTGCGAACTCCCGGGAAGAATCTCGACTACAGACCGTAAGAGATTAACGCTCGCCTCCGTTTGTCCCAGGTCCATGTAAATGATACCGCCCAAATTGAGTGCGTCTGGATGTTGGGGGTGGTCCGCGAGTACCGCCTGGCATTTTCCAAGTGCCAGTTTCAATTTTCCTGACCTGTAGAGCGCCAGGCCCTCATTTAATATCTGGGATGGAGCCTCTTTTTTTGCCGTTTTCCCTTTTATCTTTTTCTGCCGCTTTTTTTTCTTCTGGCTCATCCTCACCTCAAAACGATTTTTCGACGTTGCCCCGGGTTATTTTGATATTAAAACTGGCACCAAGTACAGGAGAGAATAAAAGTCCCCTTTGCAAATGTCCAGTTGAGCTAACCAGCGACGCTGGAGATAAATTTAACGTTTTTTCCGCCGCCTTTTCCTGGATTTACGTTTACCAGTTAGTTGTTTATCGCTCGTCATTGCCATCTTTTGCCTGATTTTCTTTTTTCGGCGGGTTTCGAGGATCACCGCAAAGGCGCCAAGTGCCAACAGACCACCAACAGCATATGACCAGGTGGGTATTCGAAAGCGCCCGAGCGTACCCTCAATATACTTGCCGTTGATGAAATTTGCGTGGTGCACCCGCAAGGTGTTTATATCCCCGGGATCGAATGTTACCCTTAGCTCGGATTCGTATGGTCCGGCGCGGAGTTTGAGGATACGGCGGTTATCTGAATTGTGCAGGTGCAGATGTATCGAGTAATACCCACCGAAGTCGGTTTTTCCATTTTCTAACAAACTATTACCGTAAAAGACCTGGACATTCAAATTGCCGATACCCTGCTGGTTTTCATCGAGAACATACCCACGAATGTTATAACGATGATCTACCTCGTGCTCCGCCCAGACATTGGTAATAGTCAGGCATCCGGCGATCACTGCGAATAAGATTGTTTTCATTTACTGCTCGATTTCTATCAACGATTGAACGGGGTAAAATTATACAGCAGGGGATACCATCAAGGGCAATCAGGCAAACCGCTTATTCGAAGCTTAATAAAATTATCACACAGTTTACAGGCAACCCGGGAGGTACTTGATGGGCCATTCGAACCAGGTGACCCAGGAATTCCTGGATTCGGCACAGTACGCAACCGCATCCATTTTGCGATACGAGGCTGTCTATGGTGATGACTTTGTCAGCCCGGGTGGTCGTGAGATAACCATCGAACTGGTCGGGCGAATGAAGTTGGCACCCGAGTCTCGAGTGCTCGATGTTGGTTGCGGGTTGGGTGGCAGTGCCTTTGTTATGGCGCGCGAATTTAATTTGAGGGTCGATGGGATCGACCTGTCGAAGAATATGCTGGCGATCGCAAATGAAAAACTGGCGGCTCACGGATTATCAGAGCGCGTTAATTTTAAATGGGAAGATTGTCTAGAGCTGGATCGACCCGGATATTACGATGCGATCTATAGTCGTGATGTGTTTTTGCATATCGAGGATAAAACGCGCTTGATCTCAGCACTCTATGCGTCACTTCGACCAGGCGGGCAGCTGTTATTCACCGACTATTGCTGTGGTAAAAAACCCTGGAGTGAACCCTTTTCCGCCTACGTAAACGACAGGGGATATATCCTTCACACCCTGCCCGATTATGCCGAGCTGATTTCAAAAGCCGGCTTCGAACAGGTTGAATACCAGGATATAACAGACAGGTTCATCAGTATTTTGCAATCCGATCTGAATAAAATAGCAGCCCTCGACCTGGTGGATATGGACCGCGCCAAGCTGGAGCAAAGTTGGCGTGACAAGGTGGTCCGAGCAAAATCAGGCGATCAACGGTGGGGAATGTTTTCCGCGATTAAGGGGCGTTGATTTGGGAGGCAGTAGTACAGCAAATTCATATATTCCACTCCACACATTACTATGTGACACTATAATCATATTTTATACCAATAACTCGATAAAATAGGGAAGCAAACAAGAGCAGGGTGATGGCAACCAAATTTCACGATATCTCGAAATACTACGCGGCAAATATATCTGAAAATCTACTAACCGTGGGCAAGATTGTCTTTCACGAGGATCGTTATATTTTTGCCAGGGATGACGTGCAGGGCCCGTTTAACCTGGTTGCCGACCTGGAAGAAGACGTGACCCGGATGGTTCATGTAATCGGTGAAATTCATCCTCGCGACGCGCTCGATAGTATCTCCAAATTCGATGTCAGTTCATGCCTGTTCCTGGCAGAAAATGTACAGCTCAATGAAATCGAAGTACGGTCCATACATAAAGGCATGGGAACGTCTATCTATGCAAAAGAGGAATGCCCATTGATTCTGTGGAATCCGAATTATTTAGACGATAACTATTTTGATGTGATCGATATTCAGCAGGTATTTACCGATACGAGATTGAAAAAAAGTTTTATTGGAATTATTTCGGAAAGCCTGCGCGAACTGGAATTATTTCCGCCGCTGTTAAATTTTAAAAAAGTAGAGTAATCGAAAAAATAGATTTATCGCCTCTAGGTTTTGAATTGATTTCTTACTCTGTCGTCGAACCTGGCCCCGTGTCAGCGTTGATGACCCTAACCCCGGCCTACCAATGGCATTTTGGTTGCCATGATTGTCATGAACTGTACGTTAGTTTCCAGAGGCAGGTTGGCCATATGCAATATCGCGTTGGCGACCTGTCCCACATCCATTCGCGGTTCCGGCATCATTTCACCACTGGCCTGCTGCACACCCTTAAGCATCGGCAAGGTCATATCGGTGTCGGCGTTGCCAATATCGATTTGACCGCAGGCAATATTGTGTTTTCGACCATCGAGCGAGATAGACTTGGTGAGCCCGGTAATCGCATGTTTTGTAGCCGTATAGGGTGCCGAGTGGGGGCGTGGTGAATGCGCCGATATAGAACCGTTATTAATAATCCGGCCACCTTTGGGTGACTGGGCTTTCATCATCTTAATCGCCTGCTGGGCACAAAGAAAGGCACCGGTAAGGTTGGTGTTTACCACCGCCTGCCATTGATCGAAGCTCAGGTCTTCCATCGGAATCGCCGGGGCTGCACAACCTGCATTATTGAATAGCAGATCGAGCCTGCCATAAGTTTCTCGAATCTTGTCAAACAGGGTTTTGACAGAATCAGGATCGCCCACGTCAACGCTGACACAAAGAAATCTATCCATCTCGACCCCGGCCTCGGCTGCCACCTTGTTTAACAATTCAAGCCGACGTCCGGCAAGCACCAGGAAATAACCATGTTCGAGTAAATGCAGAGCCGTGGCTTTGCCGATGCCAGTGCCAGCTCCGGTTACCAATGCCACCTTGTTTTCCTGTTTCATAGTTGCCTTTAGTCTGTCCCTGTGGTGTTATTTCGAAGTAATTGAAACACTTAAAATAGGGTTATTTTATAGTGCTACTGATTGTATACCTCTCCGTTCGATCAAGGAATATTTGCCCGATAGTGTACATCGGGTAAATGCAGCGCAAGGTTGGTTGAGTCGATGATTCCCGGTTTTTTATTGACCCGACACTGGCAGGATACCGCCGACGGGGTTCGGCTCGAATTCTGGCTCAGTACCGCTAGCGGACCGCTACAGGTTTTGCTGCATGGGCAACGGCCAATTTTCTTTATTCGTCAGTCTGATGCCTCCCGGGTTGCACAGTTGACGCACGACTGGGACGGGGTATCGATTGAGCCACTGGAACTGAAAACATTTAATTTCGACGCGGTAAGCGGTGTATATTTCGACTCACAGCGACAGCTTTACAGGGCGCGGGACTTGCTGGCACAACAGCAGATACCCTGCTTCGAGTCGGATATTCGACCTGCCGAGCGTTTCCTCAACGAGCGTTTTATCACCGCGGCGATCAATGTCGAAGCCGAGTACTCGAATCGGGCAATTGACAATGTAGGCCTGAAACCGGGTGAGTACACACCGGGTTTTACGGTGATGTCGATCGATATTGAAACCGATTATAAGGACGATGCATTGTTTTCGATTGCGTTTGTGTCGCAGCGGGTCAAAAAAACCCTGATCATCGGCGAGGGAGAGAATAGTGATCGTATCCAGTATGTTGCCGATGAAGCTACGCTGCTGAAGTGTTGGATGGACTGGGTGGAGAAGATTGACCCGGATATTCTAATTGGCTGGAACCTGGTCAATTTTGACTTGCGACTGTTGCAGAAAAAATCACAGGCACTGAATATTCCACTGTCTATCGGTCGTGCCAGGGCCATACCCACCTGGCGAAAAGCGCAAACCGATGCCGAGCATTACTTTATTTCCATTCCCGGGCGCGTGGTGCTGGACGGTATCGACACCCTCAAGAGCGCTACCTATAACTTCGCCAGTTTTGCCCTGGATTCGGTCGGCCAGACACTATTAGGTCGCGGCAAGCTGATTCAGGATGAAGAAAAACTCGATCCGCTGTTCAAGCCTAAGGAAATAAGGCGTCAGTTTCATCAGGACAAGGCTGCACTCGCTGCCTATAACCTCGAGGACTGCCAACTGGTATGGGATATTTTCGAAAAAGCGGACCTGATCAATTTCTCTATCGAACGCTCGCGTCTCACCGGTCTGGAAATGGACAGGGTAGGTGGTTCGGTCGCCGCATTCGACAATCTATATTTACCACGCCTGCACCGTAAGGGATTTATCGCGCCCAATACCGGCGATTACCGGAGTGAACTGAGTGCACCGGGCGGCTACGTGATGGATTCAAAGCCGGGTTTGCATAACAGTGTGCTACTGCTCGATTATAAAAGCCTGTATCCGAGCATCATCCGCACCTTTAAGGTCGATCCTTACGCACGAATAGCCGCAAAGCAGGCGCCAGCGGACGAAATTGTGGCAGGCTTCGATGGAGCGAGCTTCAGTAAAAATGAAAATATTCTGCCCGAAATTATCGCCGGCTTGTGGCAGGCGCGAGACCAGGCGAAAGCGGATAAAAACGCCGCGCTTTCGCAGGCGATCAAAATCATCATGAATTCGTTTTACGGGGTGCTTGGAACTCCCGGGTGCCGCATGCACGACTCGCGCCTGACCAGCTCGATTACCAAACGCAGCCACGAAATAATTTTAAAAACCGTCGAAATAATCGAGGCCGAGGGCTATGAGATAATTTATGGTGATACCGACTCGGTCTTTGTTTCCCTGCAACAGGCCGTGGATAACCAAACTGCACAGTCTATTGGGAACAGGCTGGTAGATATCATCAATGCGTACTGGTCGCATCATTTGCAACAGCAATACGGCATTCAGTCATACCTGGAAATAGAACTTGAGACTCATTTTAGTCAATTCTTTATGCCCACTGTACGGGGTTCGGACCAGGGCAGTAAAAAGCGCTACGCGGGCCTGATCGACGACGGCCAGGGCAATAGAACGATCCATTACAAAGGACTGGAAACGGTGAGATCCGACTGGACTGAACTGGCACGTTTGTTTCAACAAAACCTGTATCAGTTAGTATTCGATGGCAAGGAGTACCAGGATTATGTTCGGCAGACAGTAGACGAATTACGTGCCGGAAATTTCGACAGTGCGTTGGTTTATCGAAAGCGCCTGCGCAAAAAGCTCTCGGAATATATCCGGAATATACCGCCTCATGCCCAGGCGGCGATCAAGGCCGAGGCCATGTTCAAGCAAAACGCCAAACCCTCGCGATATAGCAACAGGAGCTGGATAGAGTATGTGATCACCTTATCCGGAGCCGAGACCCTGGAGTGCCAGAACTCAAAACTCGATTATGATCACTATATCGAAAAGCAACTAACCCCGATCGCCGATACCATATTGAACGCGATCGGTAGCTCGATGGAGGCGGTTACCGGGCAGCAGCAGGATTTATTTTGAATTAAACGGAGGGGGTTTCGGTAGACAAGCTAAAACCCGGCAGCCGGTAGGCCTGCCGGGTTTATAGAGGGTCGAAATTAAATCAATCGCTGGTAAAAACCATATCCCCGCCGGGAGCTCCGGTATGACAGGCGATGCATCCCTTCGGCTTGCCTTTAGCTACCTTCCCAGCCAGCATCATTCCAGCCGGATTTGTTGCCAGGCTTCCATCGGCATTGTATTTTGCCCAGAACCAGTCTTTGGTATCGGCATCGTATCCGGGACGCTTCAGCATTACCGTAACCGCTTTCAGGTATTTCTCCGGATCGTTGGCAACCGTATTAATGCTAACTCCCGGGCCCCCATAGTTACGTTTGATAATAATGCGGTGCAGCTTGCCACCAATATTAATCGGGCCATCAAGGGTATCGAGAATTGCTCCGTGTGGATGCTGACCGGTATAGGGACGCGACACGATGTAACCTTTCCCGGCCAACGATTCGTTCACCATCGATGTCCAAAGGTCTTTCGCGTACTTAACGTCCGCTTCTCCGCCAAATGGTGCCGCATTGACGGTACCGACAGCCAATAGCAGGGCCCCAAAATATATCATTTTCATTGTTTTCATTTATATTTCCTCTATTTGGTTGGTTGAGCATTAATTCTGACAGCAGACAGTTGATATGGTTGCAAATTAGTCGAATTAAAATAAATAATGTTTTTTGCGTCAATCTGGATTGGCGAAAACCAGTTTCCGGGTATCGCCTTGCGCCAGATTTCGCCGCGTTTTTGAGGGTCGAATAGAACCAGTATTTTATCCAGGTCACTCATTAGTATTTGACTACCTCTGGACGGATGGATAGTTAAATCCTGCCCGACTATCGGTTTCTGCCAGGCTTGTCGATAAGTTTTGCGATCGAATGCGGTTAGTTGTCCATCCCGGCTCGATCGGTAGATAAACCTGTCATCAAAAATTAAATTTTTAGGCTGAGTCGAGCCGTTCAACCAACTTTCAATCTTGGCGGTAACAGTATTGATGATTGCGGTTTGACCGTTGAACAGGTTGAACGCGATTCGATTATTTTTCAAATCAATCGGACTGAATACCGACTCCTGGTTTAGCCCTATCGTATGTATTTGACGGCCGTCATTAATCGACATGGCAAAGGCTTTGTGATCTTGCCCGCCGGCCCATAGCTGGTTTTGATCGGGCAGTACAACCGGTGAATAGATCCAGCCGGAAAACTGCTGGCGCCAGTTGATTTTACCGCTGGCGGGTTCGATCGAATACAGGGTTCCATGCAAACTGCCCGCATATATCTGCCGCGCTACTGTCGGGCTAAAAATAGTACGCGATTCTTCAATGCGCCATACTTGTTTACCCGTATCGGGATCGAGGGCGTACAATCCCTGCGGGCTACCCACGTAGAGCAGATTTTTGCCCATCACTGGTTCGAAGGTTTGCAGGCCCTGCAAAGCTGACCATTTTCGCTCTAGTGTAGCCTGATTAAATTTGTGAACGCCGTTGAATGAGACATATAAGGCATCCCTGGTCAGGAGAGGGTTTTGTGGCGTCGACGCCAAAGCAGTTTGCTGCAGAAATGCCGACGATAAGACTAAAAGCAAGACCCATTTGAACATGTGCATGTTGTTATTTTTATATTAAAGAACTTGCTAATACGATTGGACTCGGGCGATTTAGTTCCTCATCGGTATAGGTAGTGCTATTTGGTCGGCAGTTCATCATAGTGAACCAGGTCTGCCACCTCCTCTCGCCAGGGTGCGCGATCTTGCCAGTAAATATTGTGTGCCGGCCTGATTCCCGGATCATCGTCCAGTGTTCCGGCGGGAATTACCATCGAACGGCCGCTCTTGGCCAGCCAGGGTAGTGAAGACCCGCAGCGCTTACAAAAGCTGGTAGCATAGTGTTTTGCTTCTGGATGTTCATAACGACCGACCAGCTCTTCGCCACCCAGCCATTCAAACTGCTTTGGGTCGATGATGATATTCGCCGCGTGAGCGCTGCCGGTAAACTTGCGACAGCGGGAACAGTGGCAGTATTGAAAAACAAATTCGGGACCAGAAAACTGGTAGGTGACGGCATTACACAGGCAACTGCCCCTGGATTTTTTACTCATTGCTTGCTCCGGGCGCGTACGGGAAAATCAATCGGTAATATTACAGATTTCAGGCGCGATCACCAAAAATATTGCCCTTATGTCTGCGTCTAATAGTTTGGTCTGCAACAATTCCAGATCGCTAATCACGAATTTTCCACTATTTACCGTGACATAAGACTTCTCCGAGTCGAGATCGACGAAACGAATATGCTCTATTTTCCTGATGCACTGTTGCAGGAAGCCGATATTCTTATCGATCTCCAGTAGATGTTGAGCCGGATAAACCTCCTCGGGGGAGGCGGCCATGATATTAATTTTCTGGTAGCGCTCGATATCGATGAACGCGATCGGATCGAATATATCCATTTGCGACTGGGTGCCGCGGGCAATGGATGGTGGGTAGACTCCCATCTCAATACTGTTATCGAGGAATTCAAATATAAATTTTGGTTTTTTGTGCGCCAACCATTTAAATAATAGCTTTGGCATACCCACGTAAGCCTCGACGCAATGCCCGAGGAAGTCCTCTACTGACTTATATCGCCCCCGGACTAACCCGCGTTTCCAACCGCGCTCGACTGTAGCCTCGGGTGGGGTGATAACAAAAAACATGTACATGGTATCGGTGTATTTGGCGTAGGTATTGTGCAATATGCGTGATATTTTTTCGCTCGCAAAACTATCAAAGCGAAATCGGTCAACCACCAGGTGTGGAGTCGAATTACTCCGTTGTGCCTTACCCCGAATATAATGGTCGAGCTTGGCATCGATAATGATTACCTCGTAACTGGTCAGACGCCCGGCGTATTTATAATCTTCGCCGAGTGAATCGTAATCGAGTAACAGGCGGCGCCAGATGTCCGGACTGATCGTGCCATAGCCGTCGTTCTTGATACCGAGATTATTAATCATTTCCCCGAGCATCGGCCGTAGAGAACTTTTACCTGCTGCCGATGTACCCTTGAGGCTGATCAGAACCGGATTTTGCGCGTCGGGGATCAATGTATAACCTTCCGCGCCGACAGCTTGCCTGACCCACACATCTATTTGCCTGCCGATCAGACGGCTACCGTATCGGCTGCAAATATGTGATGCAATCAGGTTTGCGAGCATAGTCTGGTCATTGCCGAGATATCCCCGTTTACCGACAATTGATCCGAGCACCCGGTAAAGGCTTCTATACAGCGCCGCCACGAGCGGGTCGTCGGCATTCAGTCCGCGCTGCTTGAACGAGGCGATGATGCGTAGTTGACGTTCCTGTGTACTTTCCACGGCCCTGGGCGGTTTTTTCGCTGATTTAAATAGCCGTCCCAGTATTGAGGTGTTTGGATTTACGCGTGCTTCAGCACCGGGAAATAATGATTCGGAAAGCTCCTGATTAACCATCTCGCGCACCTGCTTGTATAGCGTCTGAAAAGTCTTTTCGATTTCCTCCAGATACGGTGTCAGGTAACCGTCCATTATCGTGTGTGCTACACGCCTGAAATTAAGGCCAAGGTCCTCTTCGTGCTTGCCCTCGAGTATGACGATGTCCGCGGTAATTCGCACTATGAGTTCGTGTAGCGCAAGACGATCTGGTCTAAACACCACCAGTTCCTCCGGGCTGAGCCCGGTTTCGAGTGCGAGTTGGCTGATTTCGTCAATGCCGGAACTGACGTTGTCGGGGTGGTATATGGTTTCTATTTCGCGAAGCCTGGATGGAATTTTTGTTTCGATACCCGGATTCCAGGCTGAGTATTGAGCATTTTTCATCGTCGGGAAATATCGGTCAGGTCTGCGATAGCGGCTTATTATTACATTAATAAGTGCCAACCAGAACAGCAACTCGAACGGCAATCTTCGCTGTCACCCGATCGCCTGATGCGGGTAGCGACTAGCTCCTATCCCAGGGGTTCGAGCGTGGCAGCTAGCTCGGCTGTTTCGGTATCGGACAGCGGAAGCAATGGCCGCCTAACAGGTCCCCCATCGAAACCACGCAGTCGGCTGGCGGCCTTGACCTTTGCGATATAGTTGCCCTGCCAGATGTATAAAAGCGATGGAATCATCGTCGACCATAATGCCATGGCAGCGGTCAGATCGGCAGCAACCACCAGCTCATAGAGGCGCACGCACTCGCGCGGCATGTAATTAGCAGCGCCCCAGATAGCGCCGGTAGCACCCGCTATCAACGCATAAACCGTGGTCGGATCGGCACCGTTGAGCACCTTGTAGCCGGTTTGCAGAAATGCCTGGTGGGTCGAGAAATCACCGGCGCTGTCCTTGATGTAGTTAAAATGGGGTAATTGGTTCAGGCGTTTGAAAAGGTCGATGGAAATACCAATACCGGTTGTTTGCGGAATGTGGTAACCGATGATATCGGTATCAATGACAGCATCTATGCTGTGATAAAAATCAAATAGGCCGTCGTCGTCTTCCGGGCCCTCGAGGTACGGCGGTAATATCATTACCGCGTTCGCTCCCAGGGTCTGCGCGTGCCTTGATCGCTCGATGATCTCGCCGACATTGAGTGCCGAAGTCTGGCAAATCAGATTGCAACGACCGTCGATGCGGGCCGCACCGAGTTCATAAAGTTTGTTGCACTCAGCCTGCGTCAGGTAGGGGTGCTGGCCGGTCCCGGCGCCGAGCACGATGCCTTGTACACCGGTGTCTATATAAATATCGATCAATTCTTGCCAGCGGGTATAGTCGATGCTGCCATCTTCGTGCATCGGTGTCTGCATCGCCAGGTTAATACCGTTTAGGTCACTCATGGTTATTTACTCTACAGGTTGAGACCGATCTTGCGACCCTCATGGAATGCATAGGGTGCCGATCGATCTCCGTAACAGGCGCGGTGGCGCTCACCGGGTTAACCCTGCTCGGGCATATTGGCAGTATGCGCACCAAATACAATCCGATTATCCAGTGTTTTGTGACGCAGACTGATTGGGTGGAAATTTTTTTGTACTGGGTCATGTTACCCTACTGGTAATCATTTGGGACCAATATACCTGTTGTTTCATTAGGAACAAAAGGATATATTTTCGCAACATTTTGAATATTTTCAGTATCTTTTTACGAGCCCGGCGAAAATGAAACTAAAGGACATAAAAACCTGGACCACGGTTCCACCCGACGGTATCGGTGGGGCGTTCTGGGTGATCGTTAAGATTACTACCGACGATGGTATCGAGGGCATCGGTGAATGTTATGGAATCCCGGTTTCCGGTGATATCGCCTGTGCCATGGTGGAGGATACCTTCGAGCGTTTCATCGTCGGTGAAGATCCGCACAATATTGAAACCATGTTCCGCCGCGTTTACTCGGCAGGGTTTACCCAACGCCCGGATGTGAGCATGATGGGCGTATTCAGTGGAATCGAAATTGCAATCTGGGATATCCTCGGCAAGGCACACGACCAGCCCGTATTCCAGTTACTCGGTGGAAAATTCCACCAACGTATTCGTACCTATACCTATCTCTACCCGAAGCAATTGAGCGCCGATGGGCATACTGCCGATGTCTACCATGATGGTGATGCCGCTGCTGAACGTGCACTCGAATACCTCGATATGGGT
>Ga0209988_10000827_pt1 | contig 19733 bp, 15 predicted proteins | sample N075metaG_FD_183115 | JGI IMG/M metagenome (GOLD analysis project Ga0209988, IMG submission 183115) | Deep subsurface microbial communities from Kermadec Trench to uncover new lineages of life (NeLLi) - N075 metaG (SPAdes) (version 2) | ecosystem: Environmental > Aquatic > Marine > Ocean trench... | reverse complement strand
CTCCTCCTCGCCGTAGCGTTGCTACGCCTCGTCGTCGGTCCTTGTCTGAACGCGCACAAGCGCCATGTGCGCGACCCGCCCCCCTTGCCGATCACACTCTTAGGATGTTCGTCACGTACCACTCGATGATGTCGGAACCAAAACCATAGGTCACGGCAGCAGCGGCCGCGAGGAAGATCCCGAAAGGCACCAGCTTCTTCGTCTTGTACGAGATGGGCCCGAAGATCACCGACCCCAGCAGAGCCCCCAAGAACACCGTCAGGAGCACACCGGTCCAGCCCAGAAACGCTCCGACCATGGCCATCATCTTGATGTCCCCACCCCCCATCGCATCCTTCTTGAACATCCACTTTCCGGCCACCGCGACCGTCTGGAGAAGGCCAAACCCGACGATGGCCCCCAGGAGTGCCGCGATTGGATCGATCCCGCCGGGCAGAAAGGCAAGTCCGAGGCCTAGGACCAGCCCACCCAGCGAGAATTGATCGGGGATGATGTAGAAGCGCGCATCGGTGAGGGCGATTCCGAAGAGGATCGTGAGGAGGAGGGCACCCCTGAACGCCTCGAAGGAGAGGCCCGCGTAACTGAACATGCCCGCCCAGACGAGCCCCGTCGCAAACTCGACGAGGGGGTACTGGAGGGAGATCGGCTCCCGGCATGCCCGGCAGCGCCCCCCCAACAGGAGGTAGCCGAATACGGGGACGTTGTCATACCAGCGGATAGGCTTCCCGCATTTCGGACAGTGGGAGCCGGGGAACACCACGGATTCGTCTTCCGGCCAGCGGAGCGTGCACACGTTCAGAAACGAACCGATCATCAATCCAACCAAGCCGGCCAGAGCGGAGAGAATCCAGGTGTCGGACAAAACGTCGATCAAGGGATACACTCCCGCGAGCAAGCGAACTATCGAGTAAGGAGCGAACTATCGAGTAAGGAGCGAACTATCGAGTAAGGAGCGAACTATCGAGTAAGGAGCGAACTATCGAGTAAGGAGACTATAAAGAAGGATTGAACCGGCGACCCCGGCATTCAAGGATTCCGCCTTACCCGGCATCGGGATCGCGATGTGTTTCGTCGACGCCGCCACGATGTCAGCCCGCACACCTGCGCCCTCGTTCCCTACGGCCAGAGCCCAGGATCCGCGCACCTGGAACGAGCGAACATCGTCGCCGTCCGGATGGGCGGCCAGAATCTCGATGTGCTGTTCTTCCAACCACGGCCTGGCCTCGGCCCACGACGCCCGGGCGATGTGCGTATGGAAGCTGGCCCCCGCGGCGGCGCGCACGGCCTTCGGATTCCATGGGTCGACGGAACCATCCAGGACGATCACGGCGTCCACGCCAAAGGCTCGGGCAGCCCGGATGAGTGTCCCCAGGTTGCCGGGGTCCTGTAGCCCATCCAGGAGCAACACCGTCGCCGGCGTGCGGGCGCGGAGCTGAGTGAGATCGAGGCCCGGCTCTGCGCAGACGCATAGGACACCCTGGGGGTGTTCGGTATCGGAAAGTTCGGCAAGGTCGGCATCCTCCACCTCCACGGTCTCCGGCCCGCGCCCCGCCAGGGTGGACGCGAGGGTCCGGCCGGCCTCGGTATCGAGCAATCGAGGCGATCGGACCAAAAAGCGGATGTCCGCTCCGGCTACCAACACCTCGGCTGACGCCCGCACGCCCTCAACCAGCACGAGCCCCTCCCGTGGCCGACCCTTGCGCGTCTTGAGCCGCTCGATGAGTTGTCGTCTATTCTTGCTCAGCATCGGCATTCCGATCAGTGTGTGGACTCCATGGATAACCCACCTCCCGTAGCCCTCACAATCGCAGGTAGCGACAGCGGGGGCGGGGCCGGCATCCAGGCCGACCTCAAGACGTTCCATGCGTTCGGCGTTTTCGGCTGTAGCGCGCTCACAGCGGTGACCGCTCAAAACACAATAGAGGTCGCCGCCGTGTACGCCCTCCCTGAGGAAATCGTCCGCGAGCAGATCCGAGCCGTCGCCACGGACATTCCACCTGATGCGGTCAAGACTGGTATGCTCGCTAACGCGGCTTTGGTGGAGTGTGTGGCCCACGCGATCGATGAACATCGCCTGCCCAACTACGTGCTCGACCCGGTAATGATCTCTACGAGCGGACAACGTCTGCTCGATAACGAGGCCGAGGACACCATCCGGCGCCGGCTCGTCCCGCTGGCCACCGTCGTGACCCCCAACCTCCATGAAGCGCGCATCCTCACCGGTCTGGCGGTCGAGGCTCCGAGTGATCTCGCGGACGCCGCAAGGGCGATCCTCGACCTCGGTGCTCAGGCCGCTCTCGTGAAGGGCGGGCACTTCGCTGGCGACGAGGTGGTCGATCTGCTGCTGACCGAGGACGGGGAGCATATCTGGTCCCGCCGCCGGCTGTACACGTCTGCGGGCCACGGGACAGGCTGTACGCTGTCCGCGGCGCTGACAGCGGGCCTTGCGGCGGGCCGACCACTAACGGATGCGGCTGATGCGGCCGTGGACTTCGTTGCTCGGGCTCTGGCCAGCGCACCTGGGTTGGGTGCTGGGCGTGGGCCGATCAACCACTTCGTGAAAGCTCGCCCGGATCCGCCGGAGGACTCAGAGTGATCATCGCTTTAGGCTGATCCCGGGACCCAGCCTCGACCTGCCGTTTTGGCACCTATTCCTCGAAAAGCCGCCAGTTTGGCGGTTTTCCGGCCTATTTGCCCGGCATGATGATTGCAAACGCACTAACCGGAACGTCCTAACGACGCCCGGGACCCGGCACGCGGGCCCCTCATACAACGATCTTGGCCACAGCGGCCCTGGCACATTCGAGGAGCAGACATGGGAAAGGTTATCGGGATCGATCTGGGGACCACCAATTCCGTCGTGGCGGTCATGGAGGGGGGTGAGCCCGTTGTGATCCCCAACTCCGAGGGGGGCCGGACCACACCTTCCGTGGTGGCGTTCACCAAGGACGGCGAACGGCTCGTGGGACAGGTGGCCCGCCGTCAGGCGATCACCAATCCCGAGAACACGATCTTCTCGATCAAGCGGTTCATGGGCCGCAAGGGCGAAGAGGTGACCGCGGAACAGAAACTCGTTCCTTACGCAGTCAAGACCGACTCCAAGGGACGCGTGGAAATCAAGATCCCGAACGCGGACAAGACGTTCACGCCCCCCGAGATCTCGGCGATGATCCTTCAGAAGATGAAACAGACCGCCGAGGACTACCTAGGCCAGAAGGTCGAACAGGCGGTCATCACGGTTCCGGCCTACTTCAACGATGCCCAGCGCCAGGCCACCAAAGACGCGGGTAAGATCGCGGGCCTCGAGGTGCTTCGTATCATCAACGAGCCCACCGCGGCCGCCCTTGCGTATGGGCTCGAAAAGAAGGCCGACGAGAAGATTGCGGTATTCGACCTCGGGGGTGGCACGTACGACATTTCCGTCCTCGAGCTGGGGGACGGCGTCTTCGAGGTGAAATCGACCAACGGGGACACGCACCTGGGCGGTGACGACTTCGACCAGAAGGTCATCGGCTGGCTGGTCAAGGAGTTCAAGAAGGACCAGGGGATCGACCTTTCCAAGGACCCGATGGCGCTCCAGCGCCTGAAGGAGGCGTCGGAGAAGGCCAAGATGGAGCTTTCTTCGACGCAGCAGACCGACATCAACCTGCCCTTCATCACCGCGACCCAGGACGGGCCCAAGCACCTCAATTATTCGCTCACGAGAGCGAAGTTCGAGCAGTTGGTCGACGACCTGATTCAGCGCACGATCCCGCCGATGAAGCAGGCGCTCGAGGACGCCGGGATCGAGCCGTCGGCCATCGACGAGGTGATTCTGGTCGGGGGTTCGACGCGGATCCCCAAGATCCAGGAAGTGGTCGAGGAGTTTTTCGGCAAGGAGCCCCACAAGGGTGTGAACCCCGACGAGGTGGTTGGCGTGGGTGCGTCCATCCAAGCCGGCGTTCTGTCCGGAGACGTGACCGACGTGCTGCTCCTGGACGTCACGCCGCTGTCACTCGGTATCGAGACGCTCGGTGGCGTGATGACCCCGCTGATCCCGCGAAACACTACGATCCCGACCGAGAAGGCCGAAATCTTCTCCACGGCCGAAGACAACCAGACCACGGTTGAGATCCACGTGCTCCAGGGCGAGCGGAAGATGGCGCTCGACAACAAGACCATCGGCAAGTTCTTCCTCAAGAGCATCCCACCGGCACAGCGTGGCGTGCCCCAGGTCGAGGTCACCTTCGACATCGACGCCAACGGGATCCTGCACGTCAAGGCCAAGGACAACACCACGGGTAAGGAGCAGAAGATCCGTATCGAGGATGCGAGCGGACTGAGCGACCGCGAGATCGAAAAGATGGTCAAGGACGCGGAGGTCCACGCCGACGAGGACGACGAGCGCCGGGCGAACGTAGAGGCACGCAACCAACTCGACTCGCTCGTCTATCAGGTCGAGAAGGACTCGGCCGAGTGGGGTGATCAGGTCTCCGAGAGCACGAAGGAACGGCTCGACGAAACCGTGGAGAGCGCCAAGGAGGCCCTCAAGGGAGAGGATACGGAGGCGTTCAACTCCGCCCGGGATGAGCTCATGCAGGCGTTCAGCGCGGCCGGCCAGGAAATGTATCAGTCACAAGCCGACGAAACCGACGAAAGCGAGGAGGAGGGGGACGGTGACGGCGCCGAAGGGGACGCAGAGGGGGATGCCGGGGGCAAAGCCACAGATGAGGAGGTCGTCGAGGCCGACTACGAGATCGTCGACTAGATACGAGATCGTCGACTAGAGGGGTGCAACCCTACCGGGCTTGAGGTTCATCCAAGAAGAGCGGATGTTAGAGTGGACCACCGGGTTCGTCATCGTGTAGTAGGTGCCCAGTGGGTGGGTTCATCCTTCGTAATCGTTCCAGCGGAAGTTGAGGCAAATGTCGATTTATGATCCGTTTCGCGCCAAAATGAAGGTCGCCTTCCTTACGGCGGCTGCCTCTCTCATGGGGCTCGGAATCGCGTCCGCCCTCGGGTGGAGTAGCGTGTCACACAGCATGCCCGTGATCGGAACCGAGCCGCAAATCCCGATCGAGGCCGTGCAGCCGGCGCTCGACCTCAGCGATGCGTTTGTTAATGTGGCCCGGACCGTCACGCCCGCGGTGGTACGGATCGAAGCGCGCCGGAGATCTCAGACCGCTTCGCAGCGGTCAGGCCTGTTTCAGCCAGACCAGGATCCCCAGTCGCGACCAGACCGGATTTCCGGAGGAAGCGGGTTCATCATCTCCGAGGATGGGTACATCCTTACCAACAACCACGTGGTGGACGACGCCGACCTGCTCACGGTTTTTCTCCAGGATCGGCGCTCGTTCACTGCCGAGGTAGTGGGACGGGATCCGTTCACGGACGTGGCGGTGATCAAGATCGACGCTCCCGATCTGACCACGCTCAGCTTCGGAACCTCCGCCGACCTCCGTGTCGGGGAGTGGATCGTCGCCATCGGGAACCCGGGCTTCAGTGGTGGTAGTGATCCCCTGGATTACACGGTGACAGTCGGGATCGTCAGCGCGCTCGGACGCCCCCTTCAGTTGCTTTCGCGGGGGCTACGGGAAGACGCCGAGACGAGGGCCAACGCGCCGTTCGCCATCGAAGCCTTCATCCAGACCGACGCCGTGATCAACCCCGGTAATTCGGGGGGGCCGATGGTGAACCTCAGGGGCCAGGTCGTCGGAATCAACTCCGCGATTGCCAGCCAATCGGGCTACTACCAGGGGTACGGATTCGCGATTCCCATCGACCTGGCGCACCGGGTCATGGAGGACTTGATCGAGTACGGACGCGTGCGCAGGGCCCGGCTCGGCGTCCAGATGAGAGAGATCGACGACATCTCGGCCGAGAGTTACGGCCTCCCCACGGTTTCGGGCGTTGAACTGACCTCGATCATAGAAGGGGGGCCGGCGGAAGCGCAGGGCCTTCGTGTATACGACGTGATCGTGGAAATCGACGGCCAGCCGATCGGACGCTCGGCACAGCTGCAGCAAGCGATCGCGATGAAACGGCCGGGTGACCGCGTCAGCGTCGGGGTGTATCGGAACGGCAGACGCGTGACCGTGAATGTCCGACTAGACGAGGTCTCCCTTCAAAGACAACCCGAGGTCGTGGCCGCCGCAGCACCCGCTCGCGAAGAAGAGCGGATGGACGACAAGCTCGGAATTCGAATCGAAGACATGGATCGTACGAGCGCCCGGGAGTACGGCTACGAGGAGGTGGACGGCGTGCTGATCACGGACGTTCAGATCAACGGTCCGGCGGCGCGTCGAGGGCTCACCGCCGGCTGGAAGATCCTCGAGATCAACCAGCAGCCAGTCGCGAGACGGTCGGATGTAGAGAAGATCATGGCGGGCGTGGATAGGGGCGAAATCGTGGTGCTGCACGTCGCTCGTTGGGACGACAATCGGCAGATCGTCCACATCCGGGTTGCGAGATAACAACAGAGCGGTTCGAGTGCTAGGACGCGTTTACCTCCGGGTGGCGCGCCTGCCTAGGGCGCGTCGCCTCTAGGCGGCGCGCGCCTGGCGTTTAAGTACCCGGAAGTATCCCTTGTTGATGGCGTTTTGGGGCCCGGTTATGTTTGGTTAAGGTAGGTGCCCTCCCGATTCCATGCCCCATCTCGGCGAAAGTGGCGGAATTGGTAGACGCGCAGGATTTAGGATCCTGTGGCTTCATGCCGTGGGGGTTCGAGTCCCCCCTTTCGCATTCACACCGACCGATAGCTCCCGAAGCTCTTGAGAGAACGGGCGTAAATGGTAAACGAGTTAAATGGTAAACAAGTGTAAATGGCCATAGAGGGAACGCAGCTCCAGATCTCCGTCGCACAGGGCGAGCGGTGGCGCAGGACCATGAGCGTCACGGTTCCTTCCAGCGTGGTCAGTTCGGAGCGGCGCCGGCTTACCGGAGAGCTCGCCGCGCGTGTGAAGCTTCCGGGATTTCGAAAGGGGCACGTTCCATCTTCGGTAGTCGAAAAACGCTTCGGAGACTCGTTGAGCCGGGAGGCCCTCGACAAGCTCATCGGGGCCGCATACCGGGAGGCGCTGAGCCAGCAGGAACTCAACCCGATTTCCGAGGGTGAAGTGGGCGACGTGCAATACGAACCGGACCGGGATCTCACCTTTTCGATTTCCTTCGACGTGCGACCGGAAATCGAGCTGTCGCGGCTCGGTGGGTTCAAGGTTGAACGGCCGCCGATTGAGGGCTTGGACGACAGACTCGAGCAGGTCCTGGTCCGGCTCCGGACAGAGAGCGGCACTTGGCGGCCGTTGGATGAAGGCCACCCTGAGGACGGGAATCTGGTCGGTGTAGGGATCCAACGGATGGAGGACGGCAAGGCCGCGGAGGTGCAGCCCTACGAGTTGGTTCTCGGGCAGGGAGACGCGATCCTCGATATCGAGGAGGCGATCAAGTCACTCGAGGTCGGTGGATCCGGTGAGTTCGTGGTCCGCTTTCCGGACGACTTCCCCAATGAGGAGCGCCGGGGCCAGGAAGAGCATCTCCTCATCCGCCTGGAATCTCGGCAACACCTGGAGCTGCCAGAGTTGGACGCCGAGTTCGCCAAGAGCCTCGGGGAGTTCGAGGGCGTCGAAGACCTGCTCGAGAAAATGCGGGCGGATCTGGAGAAGGAAGCGGAGGAACAGGCCGAATCAGTCGTTCGGGGTAAGCTCTTGGACGCGATTCTGGACGCGAATCCCTTTACGGTGCCAGTTTCAATGGTGGACCGTTACGTCGAATCGGTGTTGGGCAATCCCGAGGGAGTGTCCCCCGAAAAGCTGGCCGAAGCCAAGGAGCAGCTTTCGCCTCAGGCCGAGCACGCGGTAAAACGGATCTTGGCGATCGATCGCCTATCCGAGTTACGAGAACTTCGGGCCACCGAGGAGGAGCTCGACGGCCGGATCGAAGAAATCGCCAAAAAAAGCGGAGACACGCCCGCAAAAATTTACGCCAACCTCCAGAAGAGCGAGAGGCTCGAGGCTCTGGAGCGAGAGATTACGGAGAGAAAGGTGTTTGACTTTCTCAAGGAACAATCGGAAATCACCGAAGCCTGACCTCACGGGAGCAACCTGCAGACCATGCCGATCTACCCCCCATACGTCATCGAGCGGACGAGCCGCGGAGAGCGGAGCTACGACATTTTCAGCCGGCTCCTCATGGACCGCATCATCTTCCTCGGCTGCGGGATCGATGACAACGTGGCCAACATCATCGTGGCCCAACTTCTGTTCCTCGACGCCGAAGATCCGGAACGCGACGTCTATCTCTACGTGAACTCGCCGGGCGGTGGGGTTTATGCGGGGCTCGCGATCTATGACACGATCCAGCACATGAGGGCTCCGGTAGCCACCTTCGCGGTCGGCATCGCGGCCTCAATGGCCGCTGTGCTGGTCGCTGCTGGCGCAAAAGGCAAGCGAGGTGCCCTTCCCAACTCGCGGATCATGATCCATCAGCCTTCCGGAGGCTCGCAGGGTACGGCGTCCGACATCGAGATCGCGGCCAAGGAGATCCTGTACACACGCGGGCGCCTCAATGAGATTTTAGCGAAGCACACGGGCCAATCGCTGGAGCAGATTCAGGAAGACGTGGACCGCGACCGTTTCATGAGTCCGGAGGAAGCGGTCGAGTACGGCCTCATTGATCGGGTACTGGTAGGTCCCACCGAGAACGGCTCGAGTCCAAAGGACTCACACGCAAAGCTCGAACCCTCAAAGGACGAGAAGGACGAGGAGTGACCCGCGCACGAGCAGAGGAGTCACGGGAGGAGCCGCGACAGGAGCCCCGATATGTCCAGTGACAAACATCTACGTTGCAGTTTTTGCGGAAAGTCCAAGGAAACGGTCAAGAAGTTCATTTCCGGACCCTCCGTCTATATCTGCAACGAGTGTATTTCCCTCTGTAATGAGATCCTCGCCGAGGAAGAGGATCGCGAGGCGTCAGAGTCCCTAGTCCCGAGTCCAACCCCGCAGGAAATCAAGGACGTCCTGGATCAGTACGTCATCGGGCAGGAGGATGCGAAACGCGCACTCTGCGTTGCGGTCTACAACCACTACAAGCGGGTCAACAATCACGGCGTGCTCGACGACGTCGAGATCGACAAGGCCAACATTCTCCTGATCGGGCCCACCGGGGTCGGTAAGACGCTGCTCGCACAGACGTTGGCTCGGATCCTCCATGTCCCGTTCACGATCGCCGACGCCACCACACTCACCGAAGCGGGATACGTCGGTGAAGACGTTGAGAACATCCTGGTTCGGCTGCTCCAGGCCGCCGATTTCAACGTTGCCGAGTGCGAGCGCGGAATTATCTACATCGATGAGATGGACAAGATCGCGCGGAAGTCCGAGAACCCGTCGATCACGCGGGACGTCTCGGGAGAGGGCGTCCAACAGGCGCTCCTCAAGATCCTGGAGGGCACGGTGGCTTCGGTCCCTCCTCAGGGCGGTCGAAAACATCCGCAGCAGGAGTACATCCAACTCGACACCCGCAACATCCTGTTCATCTGCGGAGGCGCTTTCGACGGCCTGGAACAGATCATCGAGACGCGCCTCGGGCAGCGGCGTATCGGGTTCGGTGAGAAGGCCTCCGAAGAGGAACGAAACAACCTTCTGCCGCAGGTCCAGCCCGAGGACCTCAAGCAGTTCGGCCTCATCCCCGAACTCGTGGGACGTCTTCCGGTGGCGGTCCACCTGAGCGACCTGGACGAAGAGGCATTGTTGAGGATTCTGGTGGAGCCGAAGAACGCGCTCGTCAAACAGTATCAGAAGATGTTCGAGCTCGAGGGTATTGGCCTCACTTTCGACAAGGAAGCGCTGCGCACGATCGCCAAGAAGACTCTGGACCGCGGCACCGGCGCCCGGGGCCTGCGTTCCGTGATCGAGGACTTCATGCGCGACGTCATGTTTGAGGTCCCGTCTCGAACGGACGTCCGAGAGGTGGTAGTCACGGCCGACTGTGTCGACAAATCCGTGCCACCTCTGCTGGTACTCCACCCGGAGACGCAGAAAAAAGAGGCCTGAGAGCACCAGCCCTTCCCCACAGTGGTTTCCCAGCGTAGGATGCGCGCATCCGCCCAAGCCTCCCGAGAAGCGGCCAGCACCATCGTGTGCTTCAACTCGCGCACGTGAAGTACAGCCCTGGGGGGGGGTGATCAAGGAGTACACAGGAACCGAATGGCGACACTGATTCGGGTCGACCAAACCTACGAGATCCCAGACCGGCTTCCCGTCGTTGCCCTTCGGGATCTGGTCTACTTCCCCTACATGGTCCTGCCGCTGCTGATCGGCCGACCTCCGTCGCTCGCCGCGTTGGAGGCAGCCGAGGGAGGCGAAGGATATATCCTCCTCCTGGCGCAAAAGAACGTTCAGGTGGAGGATCCCTCCAGGGACGACCTGCACCGCGTCGGGGTCGTCGCGCAGGTCCTACAGGTGTCGCGCCTTCCGGATGGGAACGCACGCGTCGTGCTCGAGGGTATCGGACGCTGCAGGGTTCGTCGATTCCTGAAGTCTGAAGATGGTTTCGCGGCATCGATCGAGCCGTTCGTCGTGGAGGAACGCGCCGAAGGGCGGGAGTCGAAGGAGGACGAGGCCCTCGCGCGAGGCGTCCTGCGGCTCTTTCATGAGTATATCCACCTTTGTGATCGTATCCCGGACGATGTGTTGGGCTCGGTTTCTCTCGAAAGCGACCGGCTTCGCTCCGCCCACCTCGTTTCCGGACACTTGTTGGTGCTTCCCAGCGAGAAACAAGAGCTTCTTGAATCCCCCGCTCTCGCTCCGTATTACGCGCTACTGCGAGAAATCCTCGTGCGGGAGTTGGAGATTCTGCGGATCGAAGAGAAGCTGGATGCTCAGATTCGCATGCAGCTCGACTCAGATCACCGCCAGAACTACCTCCAGGAGCAGTTGAAGGCGATTCACCAGGAGCTCGGGGCTGACCCCAGGGATGAGTGGTCGGAGCTCGCGGCCGAGGTGGTGTCAGCATCCCTCCCCCCGCACGCCCGCGAGCGGGCCGAGCGCGAGCTCAATCGCCTCGAAAAGTTGAATCCTGTCGCTCCCGAAGCCGCAGTGATTCGAACCTATCTCGACTGGATCTTGGGGCTCCCGTGGACCGAACGCAGAGAGGACAATCTCCAGGTCGAGCATGCATCCGCCACACTCGATGAGGCGCACTACGGACTCGCCGAGGTGAAGGATCGTATCCTCGACCACATCGCAGTGTTGTCGCTGGTCGGCGAGCTGAAGGGACCCATCCTCTGCCTGGTTGGTGCACCCGGGGTCGGCAAAACCTCTCTCGGCCGCAGCATCGCCACCGCTCTCGGCCGAGAGTTCGTGCGCGTCAGTTTGGGGGGCATCCGAGACGAGGCCGAGATCCGGGGTCACCGGCGCACCTACGTCGGTGCCTTACCCGGGAGGGTGCTCCAGGGGATGCGCCGCAGCGGGACCATCAACCCCGTGTTCCTGCTCGATGAGATCGACAAGTTGGCACGTGACTTCCATGGTGATCCCGGTGCCGCCCTCCTGGAGGTTCTGGACCCGGAGCAGAACAAAACATTCACGGACCACTATCTGGAGTTGGAATACGATCTCTCCGACGTTCTGTTCGTGGCCACCGCCAACACGCTCGCTGGGATTCCGGAGCCGCTTCGCGATCGCATGGAAGTCATCCGCCTCCCGGGATACCTGGACAGCGAGAAGCTCGCGATCGCCCTTCGATTCCTTTGGCCCCACCAAGCCATGCGCCACGGCCTGCCGACGGACGCTTGCCTGACCGAAGGTGCGGCAAAGGCAATCATCCGGCGGTACACGCGGGAAGCGGGCGTCCGGGAGCTGGACCGCCGTATCTCTCGTGTCGCTCGTAAGCTCGCCCGGCGGAAGGTCGAAGAGGGCACAGCGACCGGCGCGGACGCTGCAGCGTCCGCGGACGATCGATCGACCGAACCCCTGAGAATCGGCGAAGACGACCTGAAAGCTCTCTTGGGACCGCCGCGCTATCTGGAACGCAGCAAGGACGAGGGCGAGCGCTCCGGAATGGCCAACGGGCTGGCGTGGACGGAAGCGGGAGGTGAGGTACTCGACGTCGAGGTTGCGGTGGTACCCGGTTCGGGCCAGGTGCAACTCACCGGGACGCTCGGAGATGTGATGAAGGAGTCCGCCTTTGCCGCGGTAACCTACGCACGTTCTCGCGCCGCCCGGCTCGGCCTCGATCCACAGTTCCACCGGCACGTGGACATCCATATCCATATCCCCGAGGGGGCAACCCCCAAGGATGGTCCGTCCGCCGGAATCACCATCGCCACCGCACTGATCTCGGCGCTCACCGGGACGCCGACACGGGCCAACGTGGCCATGACCGGAGAGATCACACTTCGGGGGCGCGTCCTGGCTGTCGGAGGGCTCAAGGAGAAGGCCGTGGCCGCCCTCCGGGAGGGGTTGACCAAGGTCTTGTTGCCCGCGGCCAACGCGCCGGAGTTGGAGCTCATGCCCGAGGAGGTGATCGCCGGCTTGGAGTTCGTGCCGGTGCATACGATGGACGAGGTTCTGACCGAGGCCCTCACCTCGATGCCGGAAGCCCGGAAAAGTTTCCTCGAGAGTGGGAGTACGATCGGAACCCACCTTTCCCAGTAGCGTGAAGGTCCGGACCGTCGAGTTCGCCGGGAGCCTGTTCGACGCCGGCGCACCGCTTCCTGGCGACCTTCCACAGGTGGCGTTTTCCGGCCGCTCCAACGTCGGCAAGTCGTCACTCATCAACGTGCTGCTGAGGCGCACGCGGAAGAAGCTCGCTTATGTATCCGGGACACCGGGCAAGACGCGGTCCCTCAATTTTTATCTGGTCAATAACCGGTTTTTCCTGGTCGATCTCCCTGGGTTCGGCTTCGCCAAGGCCTCCACCCGAATGAGGCAGTCTTGGAAGGCACTCGTCGAAGAATATCTCGTAGGGGAACCGAAGCTCCGGGGCGTCGTACATCTAGTAGACGCCCGGCACGACCCCACCATCACCGACCTGGAGATGGTGGAGTTCCTCGCAGAGAGAGGCCTTCCGACTTTGGTGGTGCTTACGAAGGTGGACAAGCTCAAACGCATGGCCCGAGAAAGAACCGTGGCGACGGCTGTGGAACGTCTGAACATCGACGAGGATCAGGTGCTCAGTTGCTCCGCCAAAACGGGCGAGGGACGTGAGGAGTTACTGACAGCCCTCGACGATCTCATCGGCGCGGATGAGAGCGGACAGACCGAGATCGGACCGTGAGTGTGCCGTGCGTGGGCCGGTGAGCGTTATGCGTGCCGCTATTGGAGCCATTCTTGTTCTTCTCAGCGGCTGCGGGGGCGCGGGGTCTGCGACGGGAACAGGCCAATCGGCGGCGCCAACCGGCCCCGGAGGGGGGAACGCACTCGTCCCGCCTGGATATGGCACCCTTACCCAGGCCGAGTTCACGCTCAAGCTGGGGATCGGTGATCTCCAGATCCAGATCACGCCACTGGCCGAGTCCGTCATCCGACTGGCAGCCCCCGATACCTATCAAAGGCTGACTGGCCTCGCGGCGTCGGCCAGCTCGTCCCTAGGGTCCCGGGCTCCGGAAGAAAGCCCCCTCTTCCTCGTGTCGATGTTCAGTCGAGCACCGACGGTCACGTACGAGCCCGAGAATCTCCATATCGTAAACAGTGGACTCAGATACCGTCCCTTAGCCATCCAGGCGATCACCCCTGGCTGGGGAGGACAACGCCTTCGGCAAGAAGAGACCCAGATTGCGGTCTACGCCTTCGATGTGGGCATCGATCTGGAGATCGCCCTGACGGTGGAGTACGAAGGCGCGAGAGATACGTCCTGGGAGCGCATCCTCCGTCAGCTCGAGTTGGAGCGGGCTCGGGTGCGGGCTCGCATCAGATCCTGAGAGGCATTCATTCCCCTTCTTCCTCGCCGATCCGGAACGCCTTGATCTTGCGATAGAGCGTGCGCTCGCCAATGGCGAGCATCTGGGCCGCTTTCCGGCGGTTCCCCCGGACCTCCACCAACACCGCAGCGATCGCGGCCCGCTCGAGATCCTCCATGGTCATGCCCGACCGATACACGACCGCCCCGTCCCCGGGTGCGACCTCGGGCGGTTCCTCCACGTCCCACGGCTCATCCGAAACGCCTGGGGCCGGTCGGACACCGATCTCCACCCTCCCCTCGTTGACCGGATACGTGTTCACGGACCCAGGAGAGCCCGGCTGAGGGGACCGGTAGGCCTCGAACTCCTTCCGGAGGTCGTCCACGTCCATTCGCAGATCGACCAGCGTCCGAAAAATAAACTCCAGCTCGGGCCTGATTCCCTGCGCACTGGGCTCTTCCAACGCCCGGGAGCTGCCTTCTTCGAAGGGAACAAGAGCAGCCGTACCAGGCGCAATCCCCCGGACGTCCGAAGGGATATCCTCCGGCAAGACCTGCCTGCCGGGCGCGAGAATCACCATACTCTCGACCAGGTTCTGCAACTCTCGGACGTTCCCGGGCCAATGGTAGTCTTGGAGGATCTCGATGGCCTCGGGAGAAATTCCCTCAAAGCGACGGTCATGACGTCTACTGGCATCCGCGATGAAGGCGTCCACCAGCAGAGGAATGTCGTCTCGCCTCGCACGGAGCGGAGGCAGCTCGATATGTAACACATTGAGTCGATAAAAGAGGTCCTTCCGGAAGCCGCCAAGCGCCACGAGCCGCTTCAGGTCCTGGTTGGTGGCGGTGACGATGCGGATATCGACGCGGATCACGTCCTCGCCACCCACGCGACGGAACTCGCGCTGCTCGAGGACCCGAAGAAGCTTGGTCTGCGTGGCCAGCGACATCTCCCCGATCTCGTCGAGGAAGATGGTCCCCTTGTCCGCCAACTCGAAGAGCCCACGGCGAGAATCGATTGCGCCTGTGAAGGCTCCCTTCTCGTGTCCGAAGAGTTCGCTTTCCAGGAGCGTCTCAGAGAGCGCGGCAACGTTCACCGCGATGAACGGCCGATGGCGCCTCGGCGATAGGTGATGGATTCCTCTTGCGACCAACTCCTTGCCCGTTCCCGACTCGCCGGTGATCAACACCGTGGACCCCACCGGCGCAAACTGCACCACGCGCTCCAGGGCCTCCTTGATCGCGTCGCTTTCACCGACGATGCCCGCCAGCGCCTGAAGCCGCCGGCGCTCGATGACCGAACGGGCCGCGAAAACAACGTCGTCAGCTCGAGTGGCCTCCGAGAATACTTCCAGATAGTCGGCGGCCAGGTTCGGGATCGCATCCGGGTTTTCCACGATCGCGAAGGCCGGAGCGTTCGAATCGGCGTGCGCGCGCGCGACCAAAGTCCGGGCTGAGACGGAGGCCGGGGACCCGGTCACGACCAGCAATTCGATCGGAGGTCCGCCACTAACGTCTTCGTCCGGGGTGACCAGCTCCACCTCGTATCCGGCGCCCCGAAACGCCTCCCTGAGCTCGCCCGCCCGCTCCAGGTGATGGGTTGAGACAAGCACTCTGCCCTCGCCGTCGGTGCTCATGCCGGATCGACCGGCGTGGAGGGGGTCGGATGTCCCGTGGCCTCCCCGCGCAACAGGTCCACGACGTGCGGAAGAAGCCCCTCGATCGCCTTGAGGCCGTCCTGAACCCCGCCGGGGCTCCCCGGAAGGTTCGCCACAAAGGTACGACCCCGCGACCCCACGAGTCCTCTCGACAACACCGCGGTCGGAGTCTCGGGCAACCCCTGTCTTCGAATGGCATCGGCCAACCCGGGCGCCTCCTTATCCAGTACGCTTCTTGTGGCCTCCGGCGTCACGTCGCGCGGGGAAAAGCCCGTACCCCCGGTGGTCAGTACAACGTCGACATCGCCGGAATCGACCCACCGCACAAGCTGCTGAATGATCTGATCGGTCTCATCGGGTACGACGCTTCGATGTTTCAGTTCGTATTCCAGCCGCGTACACCACTGCGCGATCAGGTCACCACTCCGATCCTCCCGCTCACCGGAAAAGCAGCCGTCGCTCACCGTTAGCACCGCTATCCGCATACTCATGCTCCCATCGAAACGGCCCGAGTCACCGTCGAACCGAGCCCTCGGTATAAAACGGCAGCCGGACGACCACGCCTGGAACCACCTGATCGCGGATGCGAACGCCCACTTCGGTACCCGGACTGACCAACACCGCAGGCACGTAGCCTAACGCGATGCCGTAACCGAGACTCGGGCTCACGGTTCCGCTGGTAACAGATCCGACCTCATTCCCATCATGGACGATGGGGTATCCGGACCGCGGAAAGCCCCGCTCCGTCAGCCGGATCCCGACGAGTCTGTGGTGTCCGCCCTCTTCCTGTTGCCGCACCAATGCATCCCGCCCCGAAAAGTCTCCCTTGTCCAATTTCACCAGCCATCCGAGCCGGCCCGCCAGCGGTGTGTGCTCCTCGTCTAACTCGTTGCCGTATAGGGCGAAGCCCATCTCGAGCCGTAAGGAGTCCCGGGCTCCCAGGCCCGACGGGAGTAGGCCCGAGCCCTCACCCTGCTCGAGCACCGCGTTCCAGACCGAAACCGTATCCTCCTCGGCCACATAAAGCTCGAAGCCGTCCTCCCCCGTATATCCGGTCCGACTGATCGTCGCCGCGCACCCCGCGACCGTCCCTTCCGCGAAGTTGTAGTACGCGATGTCATCCAAACCCAAGTCCGTGAGAGGATCGAGAATCTCCTGGGCACGGGGCCCCTGGAGAGCCAAGAGGCCGATACCATCCGAGCCGTCCTCCAAGGTCACCTCGAGTCCCTCCGCATGTTCTACGAGCCACGCCCAATCCTGGGCCCGTCGGGAGGCGTTCACGACTAACATGTAGTGATCAGCCATACGGTAGACGACGATATCGTCACGGACACCTCCGTCCTCCGCGCACATGGCCGAGTACTGGCACTGGCCCGTCGCCAGGCTCGCTGCGTCGTTCACAGCAACGAGCTGCACCAGATCGAGCGCTTGGGGGCCCTGAATCAGGAACTCGCCCATGTGGGACACATCGAAGAGGCCGGCCACCGCACGTACGGCCTGGTGCTCCTTTCGGATTCCCGTCGGGTACTGAACCGGCATCTCATATTCGGCGAACGGCACCATCTTGGCCCCAAGACCGAGATGTACATCGTAAAGGGGGGTCTTCTTGAGCGTGTCGTTCATGGGAGTGAAAAACTACAACCCCACATGTTCCCCTGGTAGGGTTCCCCTGATAGGGGGATCACGCCATTCTGGCAGATTCGAGAGCTAGAAGGCTGTTTATCACACGAATCAGAGAATGTAGCGCCGCAGGTCAGCGTCGTCCACGATCGCGGAGAGGTTGTCGCGGACGAAGTCACAATCCACGACGATCTTACCAAGGTCGTCCTCGGGAAGTCCGTAGAGCACCGACTCGAGCAGTGTCGTGAGCACGGTCTGTAGCCGACGAGCCCCGATATTCTCCATCTGGTCGTTTAATACGGCGGCGAGTCTCGCCACTTCCGCGATTCCCTCTTGGGTGAAATCGATGGTCGCGCCCTCGGTCTCCACCAACGCTGTGTATTGGCGAACCAGCGCATTCTTGGGCTCCTGAAGAATTCGGACAAAGTCCTCCTCCCCGAGGCTCTTCAGCTCGACTCGAATGGGGAAGCGCCCCTGAAGCTCGGGGATCATGTCGCTGGGTTTCGCCGCATGGAACGCCCCCGCCGCGATGAAGAGCATGTGATCCGTCCGCACGAGCCCGTATTTGGTCTGGACCGTCGAGCCCTCGACGATCGGCAGGATGTCGCGCTGTACGCCCTCTCGGCTCACATCGGGCCCTACCCCACTCCGCTCTCCGACAATCTTGTCGATCTCGTCCAGAAAGACGATCCCCATGTCCTCCGCCCGAATGAGGGCCTCGTTGACGACCTCGTCCATGTCGATCAAGCGGTCCATCTCGTCCTGTACGAGGATCCTCCGGGCTTCCCCGACCGAGACGGTGCGCCGCTTTTTCCGCTTCGGAAGCATATCCTGGAGCATTTCCGTGAAGTTGTGATCCATCCCCTCCATGCCCCCGCCCATTGGAAACACCATACCCTCGATCGACGGCGTCTGGGACACTTCGATTTCGACCTCGCGTTCTTCCAGCTTTCCGTCCTCAAGGAGGGCGCGGAGCTTCTCCCTCGTTCGCTCGCGGCGTGCCTTGATGCCCTCGTCCGCTTGCCCGCCCACATCCCTCACCTCGGCACCCTTGGTGCCCACCACGAAGACGTGTGGCCGGCCCTCGCCGCTCTCCGGGGGTGTTACATGCCCGACGTTGACGTTGGGACTCGGCGGCGGCTTTGGAAGGAGAAGGTCCAGAAGTCGCTCGGCGGTCCTCTCATCCGCCAACTCCTCGACATCGTCCTCACGTTCGGCGCGAACCATGTTGACGGCGACGTCCACCAAGTCCCGGATCATCGACTCCACATCCCGCCCCACGTACCCGACCTCGGTGTATTTCGACGCCTCCACCTTTACGAAAGGGGCGCCGGCCAGGCGGGCAAGCCGACGCGCGATTTCGGTCTTCCCGACTCCTGTGGGACCGATCAGGATGAGGTTGTTCGGGAGGATCTCATCCCGAAGCTCGCCTTCCACCCGCTGCCGGCGCCAGCGGTTTCGGAGAGCGATGGCAACGGACTTCTTGGCTTCATCCTGACCCACGATGTACTTGTCCAGTTCGGCAACGATCTGGCGAGGTGTGAGCTGATGCAACCACTCCTCGTCGGGCTCGTCAGCTGTATCGGGCGTATGGGGCGCATCCGCGTCGAGTATCATCTCCCGTCCCGACTCGGTTCCGACCTCGATGCCATCCCCGCTCCCTGCTTCGTTATCGTCGCCTGACGCGGAAAGACTGGTCTCACTCGAATTTTCCACTTTATTCCAACTCCAGAACCGTGATCTCTTGGTTCGTATAGATACAGATCTCCCCGGCGATCTCGAGGGATCGGCGCACCGTTTCTGTGGCCGACAGCTCGGAATGTGCAAGCAGCGCACGAGCCGCGGCTATCGCGTATGAGCCACCGGAGCCGATGGCCAGGACATCATCGTCGGGTTCGATGACCTCGCCCTGTCCACTGACAAGAAAGAGGTGCTCTCGATCGGCCACGAGAAGCAGAGCGTCGAGTCTCCTCAGGTAACGGTCCATGCGCCAGTCCTTGGCGAGCTCCACCACAGCCTTGGTAAGGTTCTTCGGAAACCGCTCCAGCTTCTCCTCCAGCTTCTCGAAGAGGGTGAACGAATCGGCGACGGCGCCCGCAAAACCGACGAGCACGCGACCTTCCCGGAGCGTCCTCACCTTCTGGGCGTTATGCTTCACGACCGCGTCCCCCATCGTCACCTGACCGTCACCGGCAAGCGCTACCTGGCCATCGCGCCGTACGGCCAGAATGGTCGTGGCGCGAAGGTTCAGTCTGCCAGGTCGGTTTGTCATTCGGTTTCCTGCAACAGCGTTCCAGTTGTTCGGCGCATCCCGCCTTTCGGTCATGGTCAGACGCGCGCGCCGCCATGCTTCCGAGTGCAGCCCCAACGCTACTCGCCGTGGTTCTTACGATACAGCAACACACTGACCGTACCAAGCGCCCCTCGGCGTAACGGTTGTCCCAACGGTAGCGATTAGGATCCACAAGCCGTGATCAGCTGATCTGACGGAGCCTGGGCCGACCGTGCCCAGCGCTCAATTCCGTCCAGGGCCTCAACTTCTGTGAGTGGGACTGAGTAGGCTCGAACTACCGACCTCAT
>Ga0209988_10000826_pt1 | contig 19734 bp, 22 predicted proteins | sample N075metaG_FD_183115 | JGI IMG/M metagenome (GOLD analysis project Ga0209988, IMG submission 183115) | Deep subsurface microbial communities from Kermadec Trench to uncover new lineages of life (NeLLi) - N075 metaG (SPAdes) (version 2) | ecosystem: Environmental > Aquatic > Marine > Ocean trench... | reverse complement strand
CTCTTTTCTATTTTCTTTTTACTAAAGCAATTAATTCTTAGATAATAGTCCAGCAGATTTTATTACCATAGTTCCTGCAAGCAAGCCAATAGACAGTAAAACAATAGTTCCTGCAGGAGTAATATCAAAGACATAAGAAATCAGAATTCCTACTACTACAGAGAATACAGATAAACTCATTGAGATTATAGCTGTTTGTTTGAAACCTTTACCATACATAATTGCAGTTACATTAGGAATTACAAACAAAGCTGAAATTAGCAAAACACCTACAAGTTGGATTGATGTAACTACAGTAATTCCTGCCATAAACACAATCAAATAGTTGATTTTTTCAACAGGAATTCCACTAACTTTTGCTTGTTCTTCATTAAATGTAGAATAGAGGATTTGTCGATATAGTAGTAAAATTACGATTAGAATTACTCCAGTTAATGATAAGATTAGTATGGTATCATCTACGCTAACAAGAAGAATACTTCCAAAAAGAAAACTAAAGATATCAATCGTAAAACCTCCTGATAATCCAATAATTACGAGCCCAACTGCTATTCCTGATGATAAAAGTACTGCAATTGATGCATCGCCAGATATGTTGTATTTGTCTTTGATTTTTGTAATTATTAGTGCACTAACTATTGAAACACCATAAGCTGTCCATAATGGATAGATACCTACTAACAAACCTAATGCAATTCCACCAAATGATGAATGTGCAATTGCATCACCAAATAAGGAATAACGTCTTAAAACCAAAAACAATCCAATAACTGAACAAAGAATTGCTATTGAAATTCCAGAAATTAATGCTCTATGCATAAAACTGTAAGTAAGAATTTCTAGAGACATGATTAATGATGATGCATATGTTCTTGCATCGAGGCCTCAGAGTATTGTCTGACAAGTTTATCATCAGAAAAGAATTTTTTAGACTCGCCATGAAAAAATAATGTTCTATTTAGACATGCTACATGATTTGCTAGTTGATTAACTGCGTCCAAATCATGAGAAGACCAAACAATAGTAATTTTTTGTTTAGAATTTAATTCGCGGAGGATACTATAGAATAATTCAATACTTTGTTGATCAACTCCTGCTACAGGTTCATCTAAAATCAAAATTTTTGGATTATTTACTAAAGCTTTTGCAATAAAGACTCGTTGTTGTTGCCCTCCAGACAATTCACCAATTCTTCTGTTGCTTAGTTCATGTATCCATAATTGTTGTAAAATTTCATCAATTCTATTTTCATCAGATTCATTTCTCAAACCCATTCTTACAACATCATTGACTGTAACTGGAAAATTTTTTTCAAAGATTGGTTTTTGTGGCACATATCCAATTTCTTTGAGATAATTTTTTGATTTTCTAATATCCTCGCCAAAAAACTTTATCGTTCCTTTGTATTTTGTATTAAGTCCTAGCATTGAATCAAAAAGGGTGGATTTACCAGCACCGTTAGGTCCAATTATACCTAGAAAATCTCCCTGATTGATTATAAAACTCACATCATCAAGTGCTTTAACATCTGGATATTGAACTGTAAGATTGTTAATTTCAACTACTTTCAACATAATGCCTCTTTTAGATTGTTAAGATTTTCAGTCATTTTAGAAATGTAAGTTCCATCAGTAAAAACTTCTATTGGAGATAAAATTAGAATTTTACCACCTATTTCATTTGCAATAATTTGAGATGTTCTAGGATTAACATTCTCTTCACTAAAAATTACTTTAATGTTTAATTCTTTAGCTGTAGAAATTACATTTTCTAATGTTTTTGCTGTAGCTTCTCCAAATGGATTGTTTGATGAAATAATTGTATATTGATTCAGATCATATTCATCTGCAAAATATGAAAATGCATTATGAAAAGCCACAAAATCACTACTACAATTATATAATTCATTTCGAATTTTTGAATCAAGCAAGTCTAATTGTTCAATATATTTTACTGCGTTGGATTGATAATATTGTTGATTTTTAGGATCTGAATTAGAAAAAGCATTTGCAATATTTTGAACTTGTATTTTTGCATAAATAGGATTTAACCAAATATGTGGATCTCCAGAACCGTGAAAATCTTCATCATGTTCATTTTCTTCATCAATATTCTTAACTAAAATTCCATTACTAGTATCAACTATCACTCCTTGATAATCAATTTCTTTTAGATTATCAACCCAATTTTCAAAACCTATTCCATTGATAATAATTAAATCAGATTTTTGCATTTTTTGTACATCTTTAATAGTTGGTCTCCAATCATGAGGTTTGACTCCAACAGGAACAAGTAAAGTGACATCTACTTTTTCTTGTCCAACATTTTGTGAAAATTCTTGAAGTGGATAAAATGACGGGATAACTTGTAGTTTTGAACTATCAATTTTTGTAAATTGTTGATTTGAGTCAGTTCCATAAACAGCAATGGAGCTTAATGGAATAATTACTGCTATTGCAATTATTGCTAACTTGATTTGTATATTCACGCAGCAATTCAATATAGATTATTAATAAATTTATAAAATATTAATAACATTAACTGCTAAACTTATAAGATAATTAATAACATTAGGCATATGCCAATAGTTTCAATCTCATTAAATGATGAAATTCTCTCAGAATTAGACAAATTACAATCATCTATGGGATTTTCAGGTAGGTCTGAAGCTATCAGAGCAGGAATCAGGGCTTTTGTTTCTGAAGAAAAACAAAAGTCAGATTTGGCTGGAGATATTCATGCAATTCTTTTAGTTGTACATAATGATGAGTTTGATCATGTCGTGTCAGGAATTACTCATAACTTTGAGGATCTAATTACAACACATCTTCATAGTAAGATTGAGAAAGAAAAATGCATGGAGCTCTTTGTTATGAGTGGTGATGCAGAAAAAGTCATTACAATGACAAAAGATTTTCAGACAAATAGAAACATGGATACTGTAAAGCTTGTTGCACTTTAGATACTAAATCTAAATGAATTTCTTTTAGTAACAAAAATCATTGCAGCTATTGAAGTTACTAAAATAATTAATGTGATAGTTCCAAATTCTGGTACAACAACAATTGCAAATTCAGTTTCTTGTCCAGTATTTCGAATATTTTCAAATTTTATTATCATTGGACCTGTTTGATCTTCAGTAAATGTAAATTTTTCAAAGTATCCACCAATTTGTGCTGTTCCTGATGTACGATAAATCTCCTTTTCATTTTGAATAATTATAAATGTATAATCAGAATTTCTTAATGGTTCACTAGTTTGTCCATCTCTAATAGTAAAAACAAAGTTTGTGCTAATTCCGGGTTCTATTTCTACAGGATCCCATGAAAGATTTAATTTAAAATCTTCACTTTTTGTATATGCAACTAAAGGTAGATCAATGGTTTCTCCAGTTAATAATGTAAATATAATATTATCAGGTAATTGTTCATTTGATTTTTTCATGTCATTTTTTAAAATTCTTAGATGATCTTGCAACAACATAAAATGAACTATTCTTTTATCTTCTTCTGTATAATCGTCAATTGTTACTGAAGACTTGAATAACTTAATTCCATTTACATACCCAGAATAACCAGGAGTAAGAAATTCAGTAAGATCTTTTGAAAAATGAACTTCTACATGGACAATAGGTACGTGAGACATTTGTGTTTCACTCCAGTCAAATGGCATTTCAAATGCTACTTGTTTAGCCTCAGAATCATATTCAAAATCAGAAATTTTATCAAAATATGACTTTACACTAAATTGTACATCGTGGTTTTCTGTATCTTTTTGAATGAAAAAGGTGGTCTCAATAATGCTCAAATCTGCATTATAGATACCAGAATCCTCTATGATGTTAGTTGGTTCATCAATGGTTCTTACTTCAATTTCAAAATTATACAAACCACCTGAATTAAACAAAGGTCCTGTAATTTCTATAGGATTAGATTCAGTTCCATGCCATGCTCCAAGCAAAGAATCTTGTTCGCCATGAATTGTAACCTTGCCTTCTTGTGTTGGTATTATTTTAATTACTAAAACACCATCTTCTGCAAAGAAATAGTTTCTAAATATCATTTCATTGTTATGAAACAAACCAATTAGAAATGTAATATTTTTTGCATTTTCTTTGGTTTCCTTTTCAGTTGCAGTAATTGTGATTTGTTCTTGATCATTTTCAAAATACATCGGCATCTCTACTGTAATTGAGATTTCTTTTCCCTGGATATCTATTGAAGAAATGGTATCAATTCCAGTTCCATGACCATAAACACTACTTGCTGGAAATAACAAACACAAAACTATTGCAAATATTCCAAATTTTGTTAATGATAACATTATTTTCATTCCAACAGGGGTTATTTTATTGTGAGTAATTCTTCAACTTTTTGAATTAAATCTTCCATTGTTGTAACCTCCAAGATTGCTTGAAGTTCATTTGGATCATTTGCACCAAGTGCAGATAATGAATAAATGTAATCACTTGTAGGCGTATCAGTAGTTAGATAGTATTGTTCTAAAACATGTTCTAATGTATGTGGTTCAACAACTTGAGGCAATGCTTGTTTAACAACTTTCTTTTTCCATAATTCAACAAGTTTTTCCCATTTGTCAAGTGAAATGTTCTCATCGATTTCTGGAATCATTTCAACTTCAGCTTGTATGTACATTTTCTCTCCAGTCCCAACCTTCTCATGCATTTCAGAAATTTCTTGATGTCCCTCTACTGAAAGTGGATCATAGTTAGTTGGTTGAGAAATTGATGGAGAAATTATTTTTTTTATTTTAAAAGAGTTTCTGCCTATAGTCTCAATATGTAATTGTAATCCATCAAGTTGAATATCTTCACACTTTGTAATTTTGGCAATTGTTCCTACCAGTTTAGGAGAATTCCAACCATTTACAGTATTTTTTTCATCAATTAAACATACACCGAACTGACCATTACCTAGCATACAATCATCAACTAATTGCTTGTAACGAGGCTCAAAGATTCGAAGTGGAAGTTCCTGTCTTGGAAATAAAACTAAATCTAAAGGAAAAATTGGAATTATTTTTGTTCGAGTCAACTAATCATAATGTAATGTCTCTAGATATATGGAATACGGATTCTCAAATAAATTAAAACCCGTTCTCGTTTAGTATCAAGCCTAATAGAGCTGCACGTGTATATTTTCCATATTCAGCTTGCTCAAAGTATTTGGCATTTTTTGTTTTATCAACATCATTTGAGATTTCATCTAATCTTGGTAGTGGATGTAAAATTATAGAATCATCTTTCATCTGTTTTAACAAATCCAATCCTACGACATAACTTCCTTTGACTTTGAGATATTCTTCTTCATCAGGAAATCTCTCTTTTTGGATTCTTGTTACATAAAGAACATCAAGTTCATCAATGTGTTCTTCAATATCAGTAGATTCTGTATAAGATAATCTCTTTTTGATTTCATAAACTGAATCAGAACGTATTCTAAGAGATTCTGGAGAAATTAAATGAACATCAACATCATAGTTTCCAAGTCCATACAACAAAGAGTAAACAGTTCGTCCATACTTTAGATCACCAACAATTCCAATCTTTAAACCATCAATCTTTTTCTTTTCTTTCTTAATTGTAAACAAATCTTGAATTGCTTGAGTTGGGTGTTCTTCTGTACCACTACCTGCATTGATTACAGGTTTATCTGAAACTTCAGATGCAAATCTACTTGAACCATCTAAAGGATGTCTCAGCACTAGAACATCAGAGTAAATTGACATTATACGTACAGTATCAGCAAGACTTTCTCCTTTTTGTGTAGAAGAAGAAGAGATATCAGAGATTCCTAAGGAATTACCTCCAATTGATGCCATAGCAGCATCAAAACTAAGACGAGTCCTAGTACTTGGCTCATAAAATAGATAAGCCAAAGTTTTTCCTTTGCAAATATCCCTTCGTTCAACTGGGTTTAGTTGCATTATTTTATCTGTTGAGACAAAGATTTTCTCTAGTTTTTCTTTATCAAATTCCTTAATTGAGATGATATCTTTTTGATAGAACTCGTTCATTCTTTCAATAATATATACAGGAGACTATACAAAGTATTCTGATGGATCAGTCCGAACTTTTAGTTCGACGAATCAAGGAAGGTACTGTTATTGATCATATTGATGAAGGTAAGGGTCTTCAAGTCCTCAACGCATTAAGAATTGATGGTAAAGACGGTAGTCTGATTACCATAGCCTTGAATGTGCCAAGTGGTAAATTTAAGAAAAAAGATATCATTAAAGTAGAAAATAAATTCCTAAAAGATGACGATACAAACAAACTTGCAGTCATTGTACCAAATGCAACAATTAACATTATCAAAAACTACAAGCTAGTTGAAAAAAGAAGGGTTGCTCTTCCAAATGAGATTGATAGAATCTTTCGTTGCTCAAATCCAGAATGTATCACAAACAGTACAGAACACATTGAATCAATAATGGATGTAATTGACAAGGACGGTAGAGTACTCAAATGTAGATATTGTGCAAGAGTTTTAGATGTAAATCAACTAAAGTATAATTAAATTTTAAAAATTTGAAAAAGATTTTGTTTTGGTTTATTGTCCCAATATGATAAACATCATAACTATACCATAGATAGCGATTGATTCTACCATGCCTACAAAGATGAATACTTTGGATTGTAATGCGGGATTCTCACTAATTACTGCAAGACCTGCTGCACCTACTTGACCTAAACCAACACCGGCACCGCCTGCTGCAACACCAAATGCTATACCGGCACCAATTAGTTTGGAGCCATCACTCGTGCTACCAGTAGATCCTTCTTGAGCATATGCCACATCTGTAAGACCTGCAGCCACTAATGCAATTGCTGCTACTGATAACAATAAAACAATAGATTTCATCTGTCTGAATTCCTCATAATTCCATATTTAAATCATGATGATATTAAAGTACTAAATTTGATCTAATGTTTTCTTTTTGAATAATGTAAGATCATCTTTAATAGATTTTACAAAATTTTCGTGATCGTCATCTAATACCTTTTTCGAATTCTCAAGTAACTTTTTAATTTCTTCTTTTGTCATGATTTCCTACTTTGAATCTTAGCTTTGACTTTTTTTAACTTTGCGAATTCTTCTCTTTCTTTTTCTTCAAGAGCTTGTGAAATGTATCGAACGTTTTGTTGATATTGTGGAATAATGACATTTTCAAGAGCATTTAACAATTTTTGTGTCTTTTCTAATGCTTTTGCAAGGCTAAAGATTGAATTTTCATATTCTGCTGCTTTACAGATTTTTGGAAGTAGTTCTTTGATTTGTTTTGCTGCTCTATCAATTGAAGAATTTGTATCAGCAAATCCATAAGGCATTGATTTTGTATCTTTTTCAGTAACTGTAAGTGCTGGAATCTTTACGTCAACTACTCTTCTTACATGAACATCTACTTGCATTACAGGTGGTGTGGATTCTGCAACAGAGTCAACCGTATCAGTTCCTAAGGCTAAATATGCCTCATTTACTGCCTTGTAAATATCTTGTAAAGGATCCCAGATTCCACCTCTAGCTTTTGAGGCTTCTACAATCATTTCTTCAATATTTTTTAAGAGAACTTTGCGTTTATCATCTAAAATTTTTTGAACCATAATGGCAGTTTGCGCAGATTTTTTAAATTTTAAAAGTTCGATTTTTGTTGCAGAGACATTTTGTCCAAATGACATTTTATTACTCTTCCTTATAATATTGGTCTACGTATTTGTCTTTGATTTTAGTAATCTCATTCTTTGGTAGTTTAGAAACAATTTTCCACATGATACCAAGTGTTTCTTCAATGGTTCTGTTCTCATCAGTTGCTTGTGAAAGGAGTTCTTTTTCAAATACATCACCGACATCCATGTATTTCAAGTCAATGTCAGTCAGTCCTGCTTTACCTACAATACCTGCTAGTGCTCTAACTTCTTGTGCTCTAGAATATGCATCATAGACTTGATTAGCAACTTCACTATGATCTGCTCTGGTACTACCTTCACCAATTCCGTCTTTCATCAGTCTACTAAGACTCATCAAAATATTGATTGGAGGATAAATTCCTTGTCTGAACAAATCTCTACCAATTACCATTTGACCCTCTGTAATGTAACCAGTAAGGTCAGGGATTGGGTGTGTAATATCATCAGATGGCATTGATAAAATTGGAATTTGAGTAACACTTCCTTTTCTTCCCTGTAGTTTACCTGCTCTTTCATAGATTGTTGAGAGGTCAGTGTAAAGATAGCCAGGATATCCTTTTCTTCCAGGAACTTCTTCTCTTGCTGCACTAATTTCTCTTAATGCTTCTGCATAGTTTGTCATGTCAGTCATTATAACTAGAACATGCATTCCTAAATCAAATGCCAAATATTCAGCGACAGTTAAAGCCACACGTGGAGTGATAATTCTTTCAATTGCAGGATCATCTGCTGTATTTAGAAATAGAACACTTCTCTTTAGTGCACCAGAATCTTCAAGACTTTTTCTGAAATATTCTGCTTCACTGTATTGCACACCAATGGCTGCAAAGACTACAGCAAAGTCATCTTGTGTTCCAACAACACTTGCTTGTCTTGCAATTTGTGCTGCTAAAAGGTTGTGAGACATACCAGAACCAGAAAAGATTGGAAGTTTTTGTCCTCTAACTAGAGTCATTAATCCATCAATAACAGATATACCAGTTTGAATGAAGTCTTTTGGATATTCACGTTGTTCTGGATTCATTGGTTCTCCATTAATGTCAACAAATTTATCAGCAATTGGATCTGGTAGTCCATCTTTTGGTCTACCTAATCCATCAAAAACTCTACCAAGTACTGCTTTGGATACTGGCATCTCCATAAGTTTACCTACAAATCTAGCACTTGTTCCAGAGATAGATAATCCAGTTGTTCCCTCAAAAACTTGAACAATTGCCTTACCGTTTCCTACTTCGAGAACTTTACCTAATCTTTTTTCTCCATCTTTAGTTTCAATTTCAACAAGTTCATCGAATGCTGCATTCTCAACATCATCTACAACTACTAGCGGACCTTTGATTTCAGCAATCTTGTTGTATTGAACTCCGCCTTGTGTTGTCAATTTGATACTTTCACTCCTGTAATTGATTTGAATTGTTCTTCCATATCTTTTTCTAATTGATCAAGTTTTGACATCTCATCATCTTTAATTTCCATTCTTGCTTTAAGAAGTGAAGGGATGATAGACATTACACGAATATCAGCTAATGTTGCACCTGTTTTAATTGCTTGCTGACCTTTATTGTAAAAGTCAACTAATAGTTTCATTAGCTTAAACTGTTTTTCTGGACTGCAAAAAGTATCAACATCATCAAATGAATTTTGTTGTAAAAGACCAATCTTAATCATTCTTGCAACTTCAAGAATTAATTTTTCTTCATCAGGTAATGCTTCTGGACCTAAGAGTCTGACAATTTCTTTTAGTGTGTCTTCTCTTTGTAAAATTCCATATGCTTCACCTCTAATGTTAAACCACTCTTTATCGATATTTGCACTCCACCATTTAGCAATATCAGCAAGATAACCAGAGTAGCTATTCATCCAGTTAATTGATGGATAATGCCTAGAGTATGCAAGTTTTGCATCCAAAGCCCAGAAAGTTTTGATGAATCTCATTGTATGAGTTGTAACTGGTTCTGTAAAGTCACCACCTGATGGAGATACAGCACCAATTATAGTAACTGAACCATCACGGTCTGGACTACCAATTGCTCTAACACGACCTGCTCTTTCATAGAATTCTGCTAGTCTTGATGCAAGATACGATGGATAACCTTCTTCTGCTGGCATCTCTTCTAATCTACCACTCATTTCTCTAAGTGCTTCAGCCCATCTACTTGTAGAGTCTGCTACAAGTACAACGTCTTTCCCCATATCTCTATAATATTCTGCAATTGTTACACCAGTATAGATACTTGCTTCTCTTGCAGCTACTGGCATATTACTTGTATTTGCAACAAGGATAGTTCTGTCCATAAGTGGTTTTCCAGTAAGTGGATCTTTGAGCTTTGGGAAGTCAACTAAAACTTCAGTCATCTCGTTTCCTCTTTCACCACAACCGATGTAAACAACAACTTGAGCATCAGCCCATTTTGCAATTTGGTGTAATGTAACAGTCTTTCCTGTTCCAAATGCTCCAGGAATTGAACCAGTTCCACCTTTTGCAATTGGAAAAAATGTGTCTATTACACGTTGTCCAGTAATAAGTGGGACAATAGGATCATAACGACTTTTGATTGGTCTTGGTTTTCTTACAGGCCATTTATGATACATCTTAAGTGAAATGGTTTTACCATCTTTTTCAGTTGTAGCTATTTCAGTTTCTATATTATAATCTCCTTCTGAAACAATATTTGTGATTTTTCCACCTGAGTGATTTGGTGGAACCATAATAGAGTGATCAATCAGTTCTGATTCTTTAACAGTTCCAAGTACACTTCCACCAGCTACTTCATCACCTACACTAACAGTTGGTACAAAATGCCATTTTTTTGTCATATCAACTGGAGTAGTTGTAATACCTCGTCCAATGAATGAACCAGATTTTTTTGATAGTTCTCTTAGAGGTCTTTGAATTCCATCATAAAGTTGTCCAATAATTCCTGGACCTAATAATACACTAAGTGGATTTCCAGTACCAACCACAGGCTCACCTGGTTTTAATCCACTTGTTGATTCATAGACTTGAATAAATGCAACATCACCAGTTAATTTAATGACTTCACCAATTAATTTTGAATTACCAACAGATACAGTTTCATACATCTTTGCATCAGACATGCCATCTGCTCTAACAGCAGGACCGCTTACCCAAACAATTTTTCCTTGAGCTACCATACTAATTTCCCACTCCGAATGTGGATGCAATCTCTTTCCTTATTAAAGGCTTCAAGCGATCAATTCTTGCATCTATCGTATTATCAAATGTCATTGTACCATCTTTAGATTTTATTATAATTCCACCAAGACAATCAATAGTATCAGATGATAATTTAGCTCCTGAAAATTTAGATAATGCAGATTTAACTACATCTTTATCTTTGGCATTTGTAAAAACTGTAACTTCAGTTGTACCTAAAATTTTAGTTGATTCATCTAACAAATTATTAATGAGATTTGCGTAATCTCCACTTCGATCAATATTTGATATTTGATCTAAAGCTTTTGCAAAGACCTTGTCAACTCCTTCTTCTAATAACAAAAGTTGTTTGTTTCTAACTTTTATATCGGCACCACCAATAATCTGTTTTTCAATTTTGTCAGCTTCTTTCTTACCATCAGAGATAATTTTATCAAATTCTTGTTCTAGTTTTGGAAGTGAGTTATCTAGTGTTTGTTGAGAATCTAAACCTGAATTTTTGAGATTAAGTAGAACTTCTTTTTCAGTTTTCATAAGAACTTTGTCAATAGATTGTTCTAATGTAGAATTAGATGCCAATATGAGGTGGTCATTGGATAATAGATTTTAATGTTTGGGAGGAGCTGAAATAATTCAAAAAAAATCATGTTTTCAATTTGATCTTAGAAAGATATTATAGTGTAATAATTGTCGTTGGAAGTGTGGCTGTTGCAGAGCTTTTAATGGGCAGTGTTATACTTCCAAGAACTGAATCTCCAAAAGCAATATCACGTCTAGCTGAGTTTGAATGGTTTCATAAAACGGAGACTGATAATGAAACAGTAACTCCTGAAATTGATGATCTTCTTTTACGGGCACAAAAAACACACCAATTTATTGAAGATGTGGTTAAGGGATTGAATATTCCTCTACGAGTTGGTATCATGGAAATTCTTTTCAGAGGTACTATAATTAAAAAGACAAATTATGATATTGATGAAATTGAAGACATGATTGTAGATCTGGAGAAAACTCCAGATAGTATTACTAAAGCAGCTAAAGTATTAGAAGAAAATTCAGAGATTAATCACTCTCTAGAAGAATTCAAATCATTAAAAGAAACATTACAAGTTGCAAACAAGCTGAAAGTTGATCTTAGTGGTTTTGGATCAATGAATTATTTTTATACAAATCTATTTGTCATTAATTCTTCGGATTATGGTGAGATTGAAAGAACATTAGAAGGCATACCAATTTTCAAATATGAATTAGAATCTAAAGAAAAATCAGCTATTATAATAATTTCAGGTATTGATGACTCTGATAAAATTCTCAAAGTTATGCGAGCCCTTAATGCTAATCCTTTTAGCATACCCAAAGATTTTCCTCAGATTCCAAGTGAAGCATATTCTTTAGCAGAAGAAAAGATTAAAGAATTAACAGTAAAACAAAAGTCAATTTCAAAAGAATTAGCTTCTATCACAAAAAAAATTCGTCGTGAAATTCTCACAATGCATGAAAATTCGTTTGTAGCAAAAGAGGTTCTTGAAACATTACGTAAACCTGGTGGCACCAAAAATTTTGCAGTAATTCAAGGGTATATCCCAAAGAAGATGGAAAAAAAGTTCAAAGAAGCAACAAGTCAATGGACATCAATTACTGAAGAAATAAAAGATGAAGAGACACTTTCAGATCTTCCTGTTTATTTGGATAATCCTAGATGGGTTAGAACATATGAAGTAATTACTAACAGCCAAGGAATTCCCAAGCGAGGAGAATTTGATCCTACTTGGATGATAGCACTCATGTGGCCAATATTTTACGGATTAATGTTTGCAGATTTAGGCCATGGGTTATTGTTAATGTGTTTAGGACTCTTGTTCAAATTCAAAGGACAAGGTAATCTGTCAAGATGGGGAATGTTACTTGCAATGTCGGGAGGAGCAGGTGCGCTTGCTGGAATTTTTCAGGGAGAGGCATTTGGTTTTCATATAGAACACTTGGCAGGTATGGAAGCACTGTTACATGAAGGTGGACCACTTCATTCAATTTCATGGTTGATAGGTTCAATCAGTGTAGCAGAATTAACATTTGATCAAGTAATCATGATTTTAAAAGTATCATTATTCTTGGGAGTAATTCATTTATCATGGGCTTTTCTTTTACGAATTCATAACTTTTGGAAAAGTGGTAATAGAGATGGACTGATTTTTGAAGGTATTCCAAATTTGTTCATGTGGTTAGGAGTTTTTGGAGTGATGATGGGAGCAATAGGTTCTGGTTATGATGTCATGAATATGTATTCTAAAATTCACACAGAAGCTGTTCCTTGGGTTTCAATACTAGTTGGAGAGTGGGCAGTTGTATGGATAGTTGTCAGAGTTTCAATTATTCTCATACTTGCATGTGTTATACTGATGATAATTGGTGGAATAAAACATAACAAAAAACATCCAGAGGATGGTGGAGATATGGTAAGTGTAATGATGGAGGTTTTACTTGGAAAAACTATTGAATGTCTCGCGCACTCGATCAGTTATGCACGATTAGGAATTATGCTTCTAGTACATGCCGCTCTTTTGCTTACAGTTAACCAGGCCTTTGAAAACTTGGGAGGAATTACTAGTCCAATGGCTCTTGTGCTCATCATAGGAGGGCAAATAGGAATCATGATGATTGAAGGTTTGATTGTATACATACAGTCACTAAGGCTTCACCTCTATGAGTTCTTTACAAAATGGTATGTTGGTGGTACTCAACCATTCAAACTATTAGTTCCAGAAAGGGTTTACAATACATATTCTTGGAAGAATAAGAAAAAATACAAGTAGGAGATAGAAAGGTTATGTCAAAAGAATTCATAATTACTTTAATTCCTGCACTTGTTATACTTGGATTCGCCATTTTTGGATTAATGGTAGTTGGTTCATAGTTTGTTGTAATGTTTAGTGTTTATTTTTCACGATTATCTTTCCACAGGTAAATCTAGTTTATTTCCCCATTCACCCCAAGAGCCTAGATATACGCGGACATTCGTAAAACCAAGTTTCTTTAATGCAAGAAATGTGTTGGCAGCACGATAGGCTCCTTGACAATAAGTCACTATTTCAGAATCTTTTGGCATTTGGTAAAGTTTGGATAGTTCATCATCTGATTTGAAAGTACCATCATCGTTGATATTGAGATTCCAATCAATATTGACAGATTTTGGAATATGCCCTACTTGTGCTGCTCTGATAATAGTTCCATCAAATTCCCCCTTAGATCTAGCATCAATAATCTTTAGTGTGTTGATATTTTCAGAAATGTATTCATAACTAGAAATTATTTCAGGATTAATTTTTCCAGAAAATTTTGAGGGATGAAAAGGGTTTGCTTTTGTTTCAATTGATAGATTTTCTTTTTTCCATTTTTTCATGCCACCATCTAATATAGATACATCTGGATGAGAGAAATATTCTAACATCCAAACTCCTCTTGCAGCAAGCATACCAGAAACATCATCATAAAAAATAATTTTCTTTTTGGAGCTTATACCAACAAATGAAAATATCATCTCTGCTTGTTTGTTAAAATTTTGTATTCCTTCTTTTGTTGTATCTATCCAATGAAATGCAAACAGATCTAAATTAACAGCCCCTGGAATATGTCCTTCTGAATATTCCCTAAAAGAGCGAGTATCAATAATTAAAATATTAGAGTCGTTAAGAATTGAATCAAGTTTAGTTGTAGAAGTTAACATGATTTTGGTAAATTGATCAAATCTAAATTGATTTGTATTCAAAAAAAAATAAAAAGAAAAGAAAAGGGTTTTTTCTATTCGTTAACGTATGCTCTTTCGCCGTGCTGGGCCAAATCAATGCCAATCTCCTCTTCTTTAGGAGTGACTCTGATTCCACCTGGCCAGATGGTATCCATTACCTTGAAGATTATAATGGTAACACCAAAGGAATAACCTACTGATATTGCAGCACCAATGATGCTGATTGCTTGCTGTTCCATTCCTTCTGGAGTACCAGTCCATGCGCCGATACCGTCTCCAGTATCCCAAACGTGTGGACTAGCTAATGTTCCAGTCAAAATTGCACCTGTAAGACCACCCATTCCGTGTACTCCCCATACATCTAACGCGTCGTCCCATTTGCGTGCATTCTTGAATGCTATACATGCATAACAAACTGTTCCAGCAGCAATACCTATTATAATCGAAGCCATTGGACCTACCCAACCTGAAGCTGGAGTGATTGCTACCAATCCTGCTACTGCACCTGTTGCAGCTCCTACTATACTTGGTTTTCCGGTATGTGCCCATGACATCAAGACCCATGTTACTGAAGACATACCTGTTGCGGTATTAGTTACAGTCCATGCGCTTACGGTAATGCCGTCTACCATTACTTCACTTCCTGCGTTGAAACCAAACCAACCAAACCAAAGTATGGATGCACCTAGTACAACCATTGGAATGTTGTGTGGTTCCATTGGAACTTTGCCATATCCAAGTCTTCTGCCAAGGACTAAGGCTCCTGCCAATGCAGCGAATCCTGAAGTAATGTGTACTACAGTACCACCAGCAAAGTCTAATGCGTATGATGGCGATAAGTCTGGATCAAGGTCTAATGCACCTCCTCCTATGAGACCGCCTCCCCAAACCATGTGTGCTATTGGGTCATAAACGAAGGTACCCCATAAGAGTACGAATATGATTAATGCGCTGAATTTGATTCTGTCAATCAAACCACCAACAATTAGTGCTGGAGTGATAATTGCGAATGTTGCTTGGAACATTGCAAATAGTTGGTGAGGTACTGTACCTGGCCAACCTTGACTACAAACATCTGCATCTTTGAACTGTTGCATCTGGTAAGCGTTAGACCATGTGTCTACACAAGGTCCTGGTTCACCTAATGGTGCCCATGCTGAGACCATATTAAAGCCAGCATAGTCTAGACTTCCCATGAATTGATTTGCGCCTTCATTTGCATTTGGTGCGAATGCTAGCGAGTATCCCCATAGAACCCATTGTACTGACATTAAACCAATAATTACAAAGGTCATGCCGATGACGTTTACTGCGTTCTTTGATCTGGATAAACCACCATAAAAGAATGCAACGCCGGGAGTCATGAAGAGTACTAATGATGTTGCCGTAAGCATCCATGCCATATCACCTGTATCTACCATACAAGGGAGCATGCCACCTTCGCCATCATCAAACCAACACTCGTTAGGGTTACCAGTGTAAATTCCACTGGTTCCTAATACATATCCGTCCATACCATCATCAACACTTTGTGCATATGCCATAGACATAGCACCAGTTGCTGTGATTGATACTGCGGCTACAAGTAATAGAGCATACTTGTAGTTCCTAGAATTCATTAAATTTATCGAAATTGGAGAACATTTAAGGATTGTAAACTATAAAATTTGTAAAATAGTAAATTATTATATTTTAGTATACTTTGATATTAACATAGAATATGAAAACTAAATCATTGAGAGAACCAGGTTTAAAATTAGCAATTTTTAATACATTCAAAACTAAAGGTGATGAACTAACAGGTGAGGCAAATAGACAAAGAGCAATCATCACAATACTTGCCAGCAATGCAAATCCTGCAGAAAGAACAAGAACAGGGATTTCTCAAAGAATAGCAAAAAAACATGGAATAGCATGGAAGAATATCTATTCAGGAATTTTTCGTGATATGGATGAGATTTTGCTTCCTATGAAGATTGCAGAGGAGGATGGAAGATTACCTCTAAAAAGAGGCCCAAAGGCTCTTCAGGAAATAGGAATCCCATATTATCACTTAACCAAAAAGGGTACTTTGATAGCACTATCAATAAGTGAAATTAATAATAGAGAAAAATTACTAAAAGATTTTTTCTCCAAGTCCGAATCTGGTGAAAAAAACTTTGAGAAAATTATCTCTAATCTTTTAAAGACCAGTCCTAATTTTACATATTCAATTTTTCAAAAATATGTCAAGGCTTTTTGCAATAATGAAATTAAAGATCTGCTTCCTTTTGATCTATCAAAACTTAGGGAAATTTCAGACGAGTCTTTAAGTATTCAAAAGGAGTTTTTGGAGGCGTTTTTAAAACTATCAAAACAAGAAAAAGACGAGGCCATCAGATTCCTCAATGAAATAACCAAACCACAAGCGAGATAACGCCAAACATTAAAATCAGTAATTTATTGAGAACAAACAAAATGGCTGGAACTAAAAACGTCTTTGCATCTGTAAAGTCGTATAGTAAAAAAGGAAAATTATTAAAAAAAGCTGATTTTCAAACCTTGGCAGAATCAAGAGATCTTGATGAATTAATGACGAGAATTAAAAATACAGTTTATGGAGAAGCAGTATCAGAAGTAGAGAAACCTTACACATCTCAGGGTATTGAATCTGCTCTAAAAAGTCACCTAGCTGATGTTCATTATAGCATAGCAAAAACTGCAGGTGAGTCACGCATCTTAGATGCTTATTATTTGAAATTTATCATTTCTAATTTAAAACAAATTCTAAAAGGAAAAGCTTTGGGAAAATCTCAAGAAGAGATTGAAATTCACATTAATCTTCGTGCTGAAGAATTAATCAAGCAAAGAGATGTTGTAATCAAAGCGCTTATAGCAAAAGATTTGGAAGAAACAGTTGCAAGTTTAAACCAAGTAGAATTTGGTGAAGAGATTGCAAAAGCAGCAGCTTTGTATGCAGATAAAAAAAATATCCAAATCTTTGATACATACTTTGATAAAATTTTGTATACACGTCTTGTAAAGGCACTAAAATCTGGAGACATAGATGCAAGTAGATTAATTAGTATGGATATTGATTTTTATAATATTCTAAGTGTCATTAGAGGAAAGTTCTGGGGACTTGATGAACAACAAATTCAAGATTTGATTGTAATTCAATCTCCAGCTGCAAAAGATTTGCTAGGAAGAATGATTTCAGCTGGATCAATAAGAGATGCATTCAATGAACTTGCGAACACAAAATATGCTAATTTAGTTCCTCAGGTTGAAAATGAATTAGATGCAATAGCTGAATTTGAGAGAGCTTTTGAAATAGCAATTTACAAAGCCTCGTTAAACTCTTTCACAAAAATGTTCAGTTTAGCAACAACAGTAGGAATTACAAAACTAACTGCATATGAAGTAAGAAATCTAGCAGCAATTGCATACGCAGTTGAACAAAAAATACCAACTGAAACCACTATGTCTAAATTGATTTTAGAGACAGAATAGACTGGTATAAAATATGAGTAAATTTCCAACGAAAAAAAATGAGACATCAATTGATGTTCTTACGAATTGGGTAAGTATCTCTATGGCATTGATTTTTGCTCTACCATCATTAGGAATATTTTTGGGAATTTACTATGGAACAGGAAATCTGATTATAGGGGCAGTATTAGGATTTGGAGTTCATATTGTTACGCTTGCATTTTCAGGCAGAATTTCAAAGTATCTAGACAAGATTATGAATTAATCTATATTGATCTTATTTCAAGATGATATACTATGATGGGTGATAGAAATTATCGAAATATTATTCAAAGTGCAATAGGTTCTATAGGAAGAGAATTAGAAATTGATATAGATTCTAAAGATATTCAAACTATTCATCTTCAAGAAGTAGTCCAATGTCTAAGACGCTCATATTATGACAGAATTGAACCCAGTGAAATTGAAAGGAGGGGATTTAATGAACTTCTCTCAGGATTGTTAAGAAAATTAGAGTATGGAAGTGAGCCAAAAGAATTTGCAATAGACGATATCAAGCTAAAGGGACAGGTCGATATGTTAGTAGATGATTCCGTTCTTTTATTCAGATCGGCAACAGGCGAGTTAGAAAATCCCCAAGCAAATGATATTCTATATCTTAATGCATGTATGTGGATATATGATATAGTTGATGGGGTAATTGTATACATTACAGGAGACAGAAAAGAAACAACTTTTTCATTAACACGCAACAAAAAGATGTTTGAAGAAATAATCAGAAGAGTCAGAGTTTTACATGATCTTCTTAAAGAACAAAAAACGCCTATCTTAGAACCATCATCTGATTGTTCTAATTGTCAATATTATGAAAGATGTTTCATGAAAAAGAAGATGTCCAGACAGGTATCTCTTTTAGGAATATTGGGTGCAGGTAAAGATTCAGATTAGATAAATGAAAAATATGAAAAAAGGATTTTTCCTTTGTTTAATCTAGTGGTTCTGGATGTCCTTTACCACGAAGTGCGAAAGTCACTACTGCTAGAGCAATTGCGACTCCTGCTGCTGCGCCAAATGCGGCTATACCTGCTTCTGCCATTTGATAAAAACTCTCTTAACGTACTTTTATAACTTTGCCAATATTTTTTTGCTAAAAACAAACTATCATAATTTTAAAATTTTATGATACTATAAGTTCTATTTTGTAAATTCAAAATGAAGTTCGTTTTCTTGGCCACTTGTTAAAGAACTTAGATTTGAATAGATAGTACCAGTTACTCGCCATGTTGATGTATTATCTTCAAGATTAGTCCACAGTTCAGGAGTATTTCCAGAATTTTTGATATCAATAGTATCTTTTAGTATGATAAAGTTATCACCAAGAAGAACGTAATAGTTTGAACCAAATTCAACCATTCCCGTAGGTCTAGTTCCTATTTCACCACCTTTGATATGTTCAATCTCAGAATAACCTGTTTCAAATAGTCGATAATCCAAAGTTTGAATGATTACAGCACGTGGATTAGGATTAATTATTTTAAATGCAATTTTAATTGTAGCTGATCGTTCTGAAATTCTAATAACAGAAATATCAACTAGTTCAACTTCAAGAGGTTTAACGAGTGTAATGCTCGGATC
>Ga0209988_10000825_pt1 | contig 19748 bp, 14 predicted proteins | sample N075metaG_FD_183115 | JGI IMG/M metagenome (GOLD analysis project Ga0209988, IMG submission 183115) | Deep subsurface microbial communities from Kermadec Trench to uncover new lineages of life (NeLLi) - N075 metaG (SPAdes) (version 2) | ecosystem: Environmental > Aquatic > Marine > Ocean trench... | reverse complement strand
AGTGGCCGACTTATTTGGAATACGGCGGTCTGCAGCACAGTGGTTTTACACCGAATGGTAAACCGGCTGAAAAAGTGGTGAAAGAATGGTACTCTAAAATCCCCGCTGCTAGATAGCCCTCTGATGAATCCATTTCTAAGTTGAAAAAGAATTTGATTTTTAACACTTCTTCCGTAACTTTTTCGTACTTTTTTAGTAAAATAAAACACAGAATTGTAAGAAACTTCTTGACAATAAATCCCAATTTTCGTATTACTATAGTAGTTTTGATGCATTTTTCCTGCCTTGTTTTAAAAATAAAAAAGATTTATCAAGTAGATGCCGGCCGTTTAGTTTACTGATATTCTTACATATAAATATGGAAATTTAAGTTTTATGTAAACCTTATTTTTTTCACCCCAGCACTTTCAGCTTTTCGACTATTACTTTTTCTTAAATTAAAATTTAATTAATGCGTGCTAAAAACTAATTGAATCGGACACATAAATTCCAAACAAATACCAAGGGAGGTATAAGATGAGAACTAAAGTCCTTTTAGTTTGTTTCGTAATGAGCTTGATGTTTATTGGGCAAGCGTTTGGCCAAACACATCGGGTTACCGGGCGGGTTATTGACCAGGATGACAGGTCCCCGCTGCCCGGACTAAATATTGTAGTGAAGAATACCCAGAGGGGGACCACTACCGACACCGACGGGCGGTATGCGCTGGAAAATGTTTCACCGCAGGATACCCTGGTATTCACCTATATCGGCTATGGCAGAGAGGAAGTTCCCGTCGGGGGTCGTGCGGTCATTGATATGTTCATGGAATCTCTGGTGATTCGCGGCGAAGAGGTGACGGTGGTTGGGTATGGCACTCAGCAAAGAAGGGAAATAACAGGTTCGGTTGCCCGAATTTCTACAGCGGCATTGAGAGACATTCCGGTTCTTAGTTTTGAACATGCACTCCAGGGCCAAATATCGGGTGTTGATGTGCAGGAGAATACCGGAGAACCAGGTGGCCAGCCCAATATTCGCATAAGAGGAACAGGATCAATCAGTGCCGGAAATGAGCCGTTGTATGTTCTCGATGGGCTGCCGATGTCCAAAAATTTGGATCTTCAGGGCAGTTTATTCCGGCGTCGTGCGGCCTTTAAGCCACCAGCCACAAATCCGCTGGCTGCTTTAAACCCCAACGACATTGAATCCATCGAGGTTTTGAAAGATGCCTCAGCCGCCGCCATTTATGGTTCAAGAGGCTCCAACGGAGTGATTCTGATCACAACCAAGAAAGGAAAGTTTGGCGGCAAGCCGACGATCAGGTTTGATTCCTATACCGGTACTCAGTCGGTTGCAAACCAACCCGATATGATGCATGCCGAGGAATTAATAGCCTATACACAAGATTCCAGGAATAACAATTACATTCAAGACCTGGACCCCCTGAATCCGAGCAGCCCTGATTTCAACCCCAGTTATGATCCGACTAATAATGACGGTCGTCCTAATGTCGGCAATTATCGGCTGCCGGATCAATATGTCAGTTGGGAGGCAGATGGGAGGACGGACACAGATTGGCTTGATCTTATCTTCAGTTCGGCGCCCATTACGAATACTACTGTTTCAGTCTCGGGCGGCGGTCCAAATAGTTCATATTACATCTCCGGCGGCTACCTAAAGCAAGATGGAATTATAGAAAATTCGCAATTTAAGAGATACAGCTTTAGCGCGCATTTTATCGGCGACTTAAATGAATCCGTAACATTCGGCGCCAACATTCATGCCTCGTTTACTGAAAGCGACAGAGTCCCGGCAAATGCACCGTATTTTGGCAGGCCTCCGGGTATCGTCTATTCGGCTATGGTACATTCGCCGGTCGTCAAGCCTTTGGATGACCTTGGCAGGCCCAACCAGCGTGCGGCCGATGGCGCCCAGTCCTTTCTGGGCGGAGGTACCACATCCGCCAGCAATCCATTAGCCATCATTGACGGCGTTGATGAAACTCTGGATAATCATAGAACATTTGGTAATGTCTATGCAGATATTTCTCTCATGAAAGATCTTACCTTTAGATCCATGGTTGGCATCGATTTAGACAATTTTCAAGGTTCTTTCTTCAGGGGCAATAGTCTGTTGTACAGAACAGCAACAACAGGCGACCCTTATGCCCAAAGTAATGCAGCAACGAGAACGAACTGGGTTTGGGAAAATACACTGAATTATAAAAAATCGTTGCGGGATGTTCATAATTTCACAGCCCTTGTAGGTTATACCGCACAGAAAGACGTAAGTGAGTCAAATACCGTGATAGCGAACCAATTCCCTGACGATCAGGTACAGACCCTTACCGGCGGTGTGATCTCCGATGGCACCAGCACTAAAGACGAGTGGTCTTTAGTTTCCCTGTTGGCACGAGTTAACTATAATTACAACTACAAATATCTATTGACCGCTACCATTCGTTCAGACAGGTCATCCCGATTTGGGCCGGGGAATGAAACGGGCACATTTCCTTCCTTTTCAGTGGCCTGGCGCATGATGGAAGAAGACTTCATGCGGGATCGGTTTGGCTTCCTGAGTGAGCTCAAGTTGAGAGCAAGTTATGGTGAGACCGGTAACTTCCTGATTCCTAACTATGGGGCCATCGGTTTATTGAGCCAGGGTCTCTATATTGACGATGATCAGCCTGTTGTCGGTGTATTCCCGGTAACAATCAGTAATGAAGAATTGGGCTGGGAGACAACCAAACAAGTAGATCTAGGAATCGACTTCGCATTGTTCGAAGACAGGATTTATGGTACCTTTGATTGGTACAATAGCAAAACTGAGGATTTGCTGCTTCAGGTCGGGGTGCAGTCGCAAACCGGTTTTACCACTGCTTTGCAGAACATTGGTAAAGTTCAAAATAAAGGCTTCGAACTCTCGCTTACTTCGAGGAACATGGTGAGCGCCTTCCAATGGTCGACTGAGTTTAATTTCTCAAAGAATGACAATGAGGTTCTTGAATTGGGTCCAGGGACTGATGAGTTCCCGGACGGTGCACCTATCTTTGTTTCCGGTGGGGCGGGTGTCAGGCACATCACCCAGGTTGGAGCTGAGTTGGGCAGCTATTACGGTTATGTGGTTGACGGCATTTATCAAACAGAAGCGGATATTGCTAATGCACCTCGGGATGATATTGCTCCTGCTGCCAGACCCGGTGATTTTAGATTCAAGGACGTCAACGGCGATGGTGTCATCAATACCGATGATAGAACCATTACCGGTAGTTATCATCCCGATTTCATTTATGGTATTACCAACAGGTTTTACTTCAAAAATTTTGATCTGAGTATCTTTTTTCAGGGCGTTGAAGGTAGGGAAATATTAAATCTTACTGCCCGGCACATGAAAAACGGTGAGGCCAATTTTAACAGTTATGATATTCTTACTGAGCGCTGGCGCTCCGCAGCAGAGCCTGGCAATGGCGAGACTCCCAGGGCCGATCGAGCAACTGGATCGCATGGTCAAAATAATAGACCGTCTTCATATCAGGTTGAGGATGGTTCATATTTCCGCCTGAGGAACCTTACCATAGGGTACAAACTTCCGCGATCCTTGACCAGCAGAGTTGCCCAGGATGTAAGAATTTACGTTACCGGCAAAAACCTTTTTACCAGCACGGACTACATCGGGTTTAACCCGGAAGTCAGTCTGCAGTCACAAAACATGCTGGTGCAGGGGGAAGATTATGGAGCGTATCCCCTGACAACAACCTGGATAGTAGGGACGAATATCACCTTCTAAAAAAAACGAACATTAATAAAAAACCAGAGAGGAGCTCAAAATGATGAAAAAAATAATTCCAGCATCCCTGCTATTCTCATTATTGTTTATATTCTCATGTTCTGATGATTTCACGTCATTGGCGCCGCATTCGGAAAGAAATGTGGAAAATTTTTATAAAACGCCGGGCGATATAGAGATTGCGGTAAACGGCATATATGATGCCTTGCAAGGTGGCGGTACTTACGGAACGACAACTGAATTTGCCACCGGGGGCACGGGTGGCTATTGGGTGCTTACAGAGATTAGATCAGATAATACGGATCAGGGACCGGATGTAACTGGCCTATCTCTCCAGGTGGCTGTGCTGAACCGGTTCGAGGAAGACGCTCTCAACCAAATTCCACAAGGTTCGTGGATTGAATCCTACCAGGGCATTGCCAGGGCTAACGCTGTGCTGACCCGTATTGGTGATGTGGATTTTGGTGCGAGGCAGGATAAGGATTCTTTTATTGGAGAGGCGCTTTTCCTGAGGTCTTTATTTTATTATAACTTAGCGCTGCTGTTCGGCAATATTCCCATGCCGCTCACCGAAACCGTCTCAATCTCTGCACAGGTTCCGGCTGCGACTGTTTTTACTCAACTGATTACTGATTTAACTGATGCGGCGAGTAAACTTCCCGATGTGCACCCGTCAACAGTAGGCGGCAGGGCAACCAAAGGGGCAGCCCAAACTTTATTAGCGCGGGTGTACCTTACAGTCGGGAATAACTCTGCGGCTGAAACAGCGCTGCGCGCCATCATCAGCAGCGGGGTTTTCCAACTGGTGCCTAATTATGAAGACCTGTGGGGACCTGCAAATGAATTGAATACCGAGTCCATCTTTGAAGTCCAGTTTAAGTCTGGCTTGGCGACTGAGGGCAGTGGATACGCCCAGGCCTTCGCCGCGGACGAAACTCAGGTGGGTGGCTTTCCAGTAAACCAGCGTAATAGACCTACAGTGGACATGATTAATGCCTATGAGCCTGGTGACTTACGTTTCGAAGCCTCCATGGATACGACGTTCTTGAACCCAACATCGGGTGCACGGCAAAGATACGTCAGGAAATATTTGAGCGTGCCAGCTGGTGATCAGGACGGCGATAATAATTGGATCGTCTTTCGCTATGCTGATGTCTTGCTTATGCTCGCCGAGGCTATTGGCGAGGGTGGAGAAGCCTATGGTTTAATAAATCAACTGAGGACTCGTGCCGGTTTGGCTGATATAGAGGCCAATACGGCGGGAACGTTCGAAGATAAATTACTCCAGGAAAGGCGGGTAGAACTGGCTTTTGAAAATCACCGCTGGTACGACCTGCTGCGCTTTGGAAAAGCTCAGGAAGTGATGCAGGCCCATAGCGCAGGAGCCACGCTCGATACTTTTGATGATCCAGCATTTACTTTTACCGGTCAGTTATTATATGCTATTCCGCAAAGAGAGGTAGATTTGGGCTTGGACCAAAATTAGAGAGAACCGGTAAATAGCGCTTCGGACTGGGCTCCATTATTTCCAACGTTGCGGAAATAGTGGAGCCTTGGTCATATTTAGGCTTTTGAGGAATAAAAAACAGATATTGGTAATAAAGCATGACTAAGGAACAGGAGATGCTATGCATAGTGAAAAGCTATATATCGTATTATTTTTTACGATCCTATTTCTGCCGGTTCTGGTTATCGCACAACCGGAGGTGCCGGTGGAACAGTGGAAAGGCAAGACCATTCTTTTAGTTGGGGCTCATCCGGATGACGATGCCGGAAGGTATGGCACACTCTCCCTTCTACAAGAAAATGGCAACGAAGTCTATGTGCTCCTTCTGACCACGGGTAATGTGGGCACTAAGGACCCGACCATGACCCGGGATAGACTGTCCAAAATCCGACGCCAGGAAGAACTCAACGCGCTTGCGGAAATAGGCATTCCCGCAGATCACTATATCAATCTTGGTTATACCGACGGCATGGTTGAGTTTGCCGACAAAGAAGAAGTCGTGCGGCGGCTTGTCTGGCACTATCGAAAAATTAAACCGGATGTGCTGTTCACATGGGATCCGGGATATGGTTATGTGCGCTGGCATAAGACCGATCACCGCGCCGCATCCTATCTATCGGTTGATGCTGCCCGTGCCGCTGAGTGGCGCCTGCTTTTCCCCGCACAAATCGTCCACGAAGGTCTCGAAGCTCATGCCATCCCGGAATATATGTTTTATGGCGGTGTTGAAAAAGATATTAACACCTGGGTTGATATCACGGGACACGAGGAGAAAAAAATAAAGGCTCGCTCGCAGCATATCAGCCAGATGAGTGCGGCATGGAACAACTACACAGGCCCCAGCCCGGATGATCTAAAACCTGAAGATCGCAAGGCTTTCCTGGAGAGAATGAAAGAAATTCCAATGAGAGACGGCAAACCCATGGAAGGGTTCCGCTATTACAAAGGCGCGCCCGATGGCATCGGCAGCGGCCGGCGATAATTCACGGAGCCATGGACAGCACAGCGCTGCGAAACCGCAATAAAAATCCATTAGGCCACGGATTTGCACTGATTAACGTGGATAAAATACGGTTTTTAAAAAAAATAAAGAATCATTATCAGCAATTTGCAATTTTGTAGAAGTTTTGTAAGTTAAGAAAAGTAAATTTAAAACATTTTTTTGACTAACAGAATCAGTGTTTCATCAATTTTGAATCCGTGACTCAGAAAAACTTAGAGGCATCAAAATGTTGGCAAAAGAGGTACATCGTAAAGTAGGGAGGAGTACATGAGACGATTATTAGTTATTATATCAATACTGGGCAGCACAATCTTATCATTTGCACAGGTTGCTGGGAATTCGGGTGATGAACAGATTCGAGTTATTGTGATCGGTGCACACCCGGATGACTGCGATTTAAAAGCTGGCGGCACCGCAGCTCTATTTGCTGAAATGGGTCATGCGGTAAAGTTTGTCTCGGTCACCAATGGTGACGCCGGACATCAGACGGAGGGTGGGGGAGCGTTGGCCAAACGCAGACGGGCCGAGGCCCAGGAATCCCGACGTCGTTTGGGCATCGACGAATATGTTACGTTGGATAATCATGATGCTGAACTGGTTCCCAGCTTGGAAATACGACACCAGATCATCCGGCAGATTCGTAACTGGAACGCCGACATCGTGCTTTCGCCGCGACCGAATGACTACCACCCGGACCACCGTTATACCGGCGAGTTGGTCCAGGATGCAGCCTATTTGGTCATCGTGCCGAATGTCGCGCCGGATACGCCGCCGCTAAAGAAAAACCCGATTTTTCTCTATTTGAGCGATGGTTTCCAGCGGCCGAATCCATTTCGACCCGACATCGCAGTTGCCATCGATAAAACCTTTGAAAAAAAAATGAACGGTCTGGACGCACACGTTTCCCAGTTTTACGAATGGCTGCCATGGACATCGGGTGGGCTGGCCGAAGTGCCAAAGGGTACTACTGAGCGAAGGGAATGGCTGAAGGAAAAATGGGGTAGCAGGTCCTCCATATCGCCTGAAGTCCGCAAGTCGCTTGAAAAGTGGTATGGCGCTCAAAAAGCACGAGATATAAAATATGCGGAGGCATTCGAAATTTGTGAGTACGGTAAGCAGCCGAGTGATGAAGAAATCAGACGATTGTTCCCAATGTTGAGTCAATAACCAGTGAAAGTCAAACGTGAAAAATAGCAGAACTCGCCAGAGTTCTGGGGCTACCGACCCGAAGTGTGGTCACTTCGGCTACTTCTGTCACGTTTCACGTTAAAAGGAGGGTAAACCCATTCGAAGAAGCTATTATGTCGTCGGCCTTATTTTTCTCACTTTTTTTGTCATCTCATTTTTAACAAATATCATCGGCCCGCTCGTCCCTGAGATTATTGATGATTTTAATTTAAGTTTAACGCTCGTTGCCATGTTGCCATTTGCTTTTTTTATTGCATATGGCGTTATGTCGATTCCGGCGGGCTTGCTTATCGAGAAATACCAGGAAAAACCGGTCATGGTGGCCGCCTTTGTTGTCGCGTTTTTTGGCTCGTTAATTCTGGCGTTGTTTCCAAATTATTTGACTGCTGTTTTTTCCCTGTTTCTCATAGGTTCGGGAATGGCAATGCTGCAGGTAGCGATTAACCCATTGCTGAGAGAGGCCGGAGGAGAGGAGCACTTCGCATTAAATGCAACGATAGCACAATTGATTTTCGGCGCCGCTTCATTCATCAGCCCGCTGGTATATTCCTATCTCGTGCTTAATCTTGAGAAAACGTCCTCCGATTCAAACTTTTTAATCTCAACTTTATCAAAGATCGTCCCGGAAAATATTCCGTGGATATCCCTTTACTGGCTATTTGCTATTATTTCTCTGCTAATGGTGGGCGTCATTTTTGTTTCAAAAATACCAGAGGTTGAACGCAAAGCTGATGACCAGGTTGGCGCTTTAAAAACTCACCTTGAATTGCTTAAGAATCCAACGGTTATTTTGTTTTTCCTGGGGATATTCACTTATGTAGGACTAGAGCAGGGGGTGGCAAACTGGATCTCTCAATTCCTGAACAAATACCATGGCTACGATCCACAAACGACTGGCGCTAAAACGGTCGCCTGGTTCTGGGGGCTGATGACCATTGGCGGCGGGGTTGGTATCGTGCTGTTGAAATTATTGGATAGCAAAATAGTGCTGGTTATATTCACCATTGCGGCGATTATGAGTTTAACCGCGGCCCTGTTTATGTCCGGGCCGGCTGCTTTGATTGCTTTTCCTCTGGTCGGCTTTTTTTCCTCAGTCATGTACCCGGTTATATTTTCCCTGGCGCTCAATTCGGTCGAGGAGCACCATGGCAGTTTTTCAGGTATCCTGGTCACGGCCATTGTCGGTGGCGCCGTCGTGCCGCTGATTGTCGGTGGACTCGGAGATCTCATGGGTTTGAGAAATGGCATGCTGTTTTTATTTCTGCCGATGGCGTACATTTTGAGTATCGGATTCTGGGCGAAACCCCTGATTAAAAATGTAACCGTCGAATTTGGGAAAAAGGAAGCCGCTCTGTAAACAGGAAAAGGTTCTGACCACCACAGGTGCAAAAATTCTTTCACGTGTCTTTTTTTTAAAAATTCACCCGAGTGGTTTCATTCAAGTCGTTAGCGGTAATCCCGGTGGAATTCAAGTCCAAATCAATTAAAGACCTACACCGTTACTTGGAGGAAAGATAGAATGACCCAGAGATCTTCAGACCTTAAATAAACTGAACCATTATATTGCAAGATGTTCAGTCAGAAATGAGAAGGTTTCAAAGTGGTCAGTAGGAATGCAAATAGAGCATTGTCTCCTCGGAACGATGGGAATATGTAGTGCGCTGGTTAATTCAAAACCCTATACCGGCAAGATAAAAAAGGGTCTCTGGCGTCGGCTCGTATTTCTAACCGGCATAATTCCGCGTGGGCGTGCCAAGTCCCCCAAGGCAGTAATACCGACTGATCAAGCAACTGAATCGGGGTTGCGGGAACTTCTGGCAGAAGCTGGCCTGTCAGCCCAAAAAGCAGCCGAATCAGATTGCGATTGTTGGTGGAAACATTTTTCATTTGGTGTGATGAAAAGAGATGAGGCTTTGAAATTTGTAGAGATTCACAATAAACATCATTTAAAAATTATTTTTGATATATTATCCAATCACTAATAAGGTAATTGAACGGATGCTCTTTCGGGCCGCCACTCGTTCTGTCGTTATTGGTTAAGCCGTTCAATAAAGACTTCCTTATATAAAGACTTCCTTACTGTTGATTTGTGAACGATGAAAGAAAAAAATATATTAGGACTTGATTTAGGCGGTACCAACGCCCGTGTGGGATTAGTACGAAATCAACAGCTCGGGGGGGTGTCCTCAATCAAAATTAATTCTAACGGCACAGTAAATGAGATCCTGAAACAAATATTTGGATTAATCGATGAAGCGAAGCCTGAAAACCTTGACGGCATTGGTATAGGCGTCCCCGGTGTGGTGGATATCGAAGGAATCGTTTATGATGTGCAGAATATACCATCCTGGAAGGAAGTGCCCATTAAGTCCATAATGGAAGAAAGGTATGCTACCCCCGCATTTGTAAATAACGATGCCAATTGTTTTGTGCTGGGCGAAAAATATTTCGGCAAGGGTGTTGGGTATCAATCATTAATAGGACTTATCCTGGGGACGGGCTTCGGCGGTGGTGTCATTGTCGACGGCAAGTCATACGCCGGGGTAAATTGCGGTGCCGGAGAATTCGGCATGGTCCCTTATCTGGACAGTATTTATGAGCACTACTGCTGCGGCCAATTTTTCACCAGGAATTTCAAGCAAACAGGCGAAGAGGTTTTTCAGCGAGCCGTGCGGGATGAAGAAGAAGCTTTGAAAATGTGGACAGAGTTCGGCCGCCATTTGGGGAATGGTATTAAGACGATTCTTTATACATATGACCCTGAGATAATCATATTTGGCGGCTCAGTTCGGAAAGCCTTCCGCTTTTTCGAAGAAGCCATGTGGGAATCCATAGAATCCTTCAAATATTCGAATTCAATCAAACGCTTGAAGATCGAAGTCTCAGAACTTGACCATATAGCAATATTGGGAGCAGCTGCCCTTTATTATGATGCTGAAAAGACTTCGAGTTGATTTTTTCATTTTACAAAATTGCCACAGAGACACTGAGAAGATTGAGATTGAAAAAATGATATACAACTAATACTCAGTGATTTCTCTGTGCTGTGGGGCATACTTAGGACTGGACACACCAAACATGAAAAAAATAATCTTAATTACAATAATTCATTTACTTGCATTTGTCGGATCTTCATTGGCTCAGTCAAGCCTTCCTCTGACGGTGAATCAACCCATTGCAGGAGCGCCTTTGACCCTGGGAATCCCCTTTCCGAAAGGCATCTTGCATTCACCCGACCATGTTCGGATTTTAAATGCAAAAGGTAAAGAGATCCCTTCTCAAATTACCGAGGTTACCACCTGGATGCCCGCTGATGAAAGTATTAAATGGATCTGGGTCTTCTTCTTTTGCGAAGATTCAGACCGTTATTTCCTGGAGTATGGAAAGAACGTTGTTCGCGCCCCGATACCGAGTGAAAGGATTGCCGTAAACAATAACCAGCGTGCAAATGGTTATCTTACCATCTCAACCGGACCGCTTCGGTTCCGAATAAACAAGGGCGGCAACGGCTTTTTAGACAAAGTGGAACTCGATCTGGCCGGAAATGGATTTGATGAAAATGACCTCATAGCTGAAGGACCCGAAGGGCGGGGTTCATTCCTCGATATTCTCGACGATATCGGACTCGATAAATCAAAGGCGGTGATCAAAAGAAATTGGATTGAAAAAGGTTCAGGCCCCCTGCACATGATAATCAGAGCGGAAGGTGAATATCAATACTCGCGGGACGATAATAATCCCTCGCCATTTGTGCTGAGGGTGCATGCCTATGCCGGGAAGTCTTATGTTCGTGTGTTATACACACTGACCTATACCGGAGAACCCGATAAACACAAACCTTTTGAAGGTGAACATGCCTTGATTGCTACCTCTGAAAATGTCGTTGATGAGGAGACTTTGGTGGGTGATCCGGGCTGGACGCAACCGAATGACAGGATAGCCGCAGCCGGTCTCTCTCTTGATTATAAATTGTCGGGTGAACTGAATTATCTAACCTCTTATCGCAAAGGCGAGTGGTGGCAGCCGGGGGACCGGCAGTTTTTCGAAACCACGGTAGCCTTGCAAAAAGAGCTGTCAATCCTTCAGTCCGGCCCAAAACCGAGCCGTATGCCACCCGTCCCGAATTCTACACCGGAAGAAAGAATCGATGGTTTTTTCGCCAGGATTGCTTCGGATTCTGAAACTCTGGTTGAGTCCTCTAAAGCTGATGGTTGGATCGATATCTCTGACCAGCGCTGGGGAATCAGCGTTGGCATGCGACATTTTTTCGAAGAATACCCAAAAGAAATCGGTCTGAATGTCGCTGGAAAAGAAGTGACTGCCTTTACCTGGTCTCCCCAGGCCGAACCGATGATTTTTGCCCGCCTGTCGAGTGACCTGGATGGCGGCATGGTCAGTAATTTTGCCCAGGGATTAACCAAGACAACGGAGCTGGTTTACAACTTTCACAAAGCCGGGGAGAGTCGCGCTGATATCGAGAACAAAATGCGCTATTTCCTCGATCCGCCCATCGCCCATGCTGCGCCCGAGTGGTATGCGAATAGTGAAGTCTACGGTTCATTTGCACCGGCTTCGGAGAAATTCCCGGAATTTGAGCGGGGGATGGACTACAAGTTCAAGTGGATGCTTTTCAACCAGAACTGGGAACCCTGGTATGGTATGTTTGACTATGGCGACCGGAAAACATACTACTATAACATGGATTGGATCCTGTGGAATAATAACGAGCCCGGTCAGGATTACATGCGCTGGCTGCACTTTATGCGAACCGGGGATCGAGAAATCTTCCTCTCCGCGGAAGCGGCCAGCCGCCATAGTATGGATGTAGATAATATTCACTGGCCCGCCGATCCGGAATATATTGGTGATTCGAATTACTCGCTCGACTACTGGAAGATGAAGGAACAGCCGCAGGGCAACCCCTATCTTGGAATGGGCGCCCGCGAGGGCAGGCAGCACTGGGGAACTTTATACAGTGCCCATGTCTGGACCATGGGCTGGATAGCTTCTTACTATCTGAATGGATATCACCGTGGATTGGAAGTCGCTAAATTAACCGCAGAAACCTACCTGAAGCACATTTGGGGTGAGCACGATTTACGGGGAAGGCGCCTGTACCTGTCAGTCTGGAACCTGGCGGAGATATATGACGCGACCAAGGACGAACGCTATTTTACCGAGTTGAAAGATCGGGTGAACATAATGTTGAGCTTGCAGCAGCCGCAGGGCGGCAGCCTCGTGCTTGATCGTTACGGTTATGCACAGGTCTATGTCTCCCACGGATTACGAAAATACTTACAACTTACCGGAGAACAAAGGGTTCAATCAGCTCTGGTACGTCATGCACGGTGGCTGCGCGACGTCCCGCCACGCAACCATGGAATGGAATCGTTTTTATCGACCATTCACAGTTTGTTACTTGGATATAAATTATCAGGAGAGCCAAGCCTGTTCCGGGAAGCCGTTAAAAGAGCGGAAGTATTGAAAACAGACAAACTTACCGATCCGAACCTCTTTGATGGATCGCATACCCAACTTGAGCTTTTTAACGCGCTTGAAAGTGTGGATCATATGCCCCCCAGTGAGCAGGCGCCCGACCGGCGTCCGAACTGGACGCTTAACGGAGGCTCAAGAGTTTTCGGCTGGACACACGCTTATAATATACCCTATTTACTATATTGGCTGGAAAAAGAAGGATACCCGGAGGATTAAATGTTAGTTGTTATAAAAGATAATTTTGAAGAAATGAGCAAAGAGTCGGCAAAATTACTTGCAAGTCTGGTGCGTAGAAAGCCGGATTGTGTTCTGGGATTTGCAACGGGAAGTACGCCACTGGGGATGTATAAAGAGTTGATTCGCTTGCACAAAGAAGAGGGGTTGGACTTTTCAAAGGTTATTACATTTAACCTGGACGAGTATGTTGGCCTGCCACCCTCTCATGAACAAAGCTACCATTATTTCATGTGGGAAAATTTGTTTAAACATATCAATGTGGATCCACGACATGTTCATATTCCTATGGGAATGGCGGAAAATATTGAAGAATTTTGTCTATGGTATGAAGAAAAAATTGACGAGTGTGGCGGCATCGACTTACAAATTCTGGGAATTGGCGCAAACGGTCATATCGCTTTTAATGAGCCCGGATCTTCCCTGGGGTCAAGAACGCGAATAAAAACCCTCAGCGATCAAACCTGCGAGGACAATGCCCGTTTTTTTGAAAATAAAGACGAGGTACCCAAATATGCAATTACCATGGGGGTGGGCACCATCATGCAGGCGCATGAACTCCTGTTAATGGCCAGTGGTGTTGCAAAAGCGGACGCAATAAAAGCAACTGTTGAGGGTCCCATCATGGCAAAATACCCGGCGACAATTGTACAGCTCCATGAATTTGCGACTGTCCTGGTTGATAGAGACGCCGCGTCCAAACTTGAAGGAAGCTACTCGGGATTTTGATACTTCTTTATGAAACCTCAAGTCCGCAAAATGTCAAAACTAACCTTAGTGCTATTTCAAAAATCTTTGTAGGGATTGCATGTTTGGAGTTCACGCTTTAGCGTGTTTTGTGCATTGCAGATATGACAGCCTAAAGGCTGAACTCCGAACTCACAGCTCGGGTTATCCATTCAAAAACAGGACTGATCTTTGCAAAACAAAAACGAAAGTTATTCAAAGCGTCAATTAATCGGTTTTGTTATCGCTTTGCCGCTTTTCATCAGCTTGTTGTTAATGGATGCGCCTGAAGGATTGGCGGTTGAGGGTTGGCGTGTTTTTGCGATTGCCGTGCTCATGGCAATTCTCTGGATGACAGAATCTATCCCCATTCCTGTAACGGCCTTGCTGCCGCTAATTTTATTTCCCTTTTTAGGTGTGACAGCATTTGGCAATGTGGCGGCGAGTTACGCCAACAGTAATGTGTTTCTTTTTATGGGGGGATTTTTTATCGCAATCTCAATGCAGAAATGGGGGTTACATCGCCGGATCGCGCTCTATCTCATCTGGGCAATCGGCTCGAGTCCCCGCCGGATCATTCTTGGTTTTATGGTGGCAACTGCTTCCTTGTCCATGTGGATTTCAAACACCGCCACAACGATGCTGTTGTATCCGATTGGTCTGGCGGTCATTCTGCAATTAGTGGAGAGTCGGGAGGGTGATGAATCGGGGTCTGACAAATCCATTTCGAATTTCAGAACCGCCCTGATGCTCGGTATTGCTTATGCGGCCAGCATTGGCGGCATCTCAACACTCGTCGGCACGCCGCCAAACATCGTTTTCGTTAGCGCTTTTTCAAAACTCTATCCCGAAGCGCCTGAAATTAGTTTCTTCACCTGGTTTGTGGCCGGCTTTCTTTTACTCCTGTTGTTCTTGCCGATATGCTGGATTGTCCTTACCAGAATTACGTTCAAGATAAGTAACAAAAGCTCTCCCGGGGGCAGACAAGTGATTCGTGAAGAACTTAATAAGCTTGGACCCATGTTAATACAAGAAAAACTGGTGGCTGTTGTGTTCTCGGCGACTGCACTTGCCTGGATAACCAGAAAAGACGTGACCATCGGATCTACCACATTGCAGGGATGGTCCTCTATGCTCGACGCCTCCGATTTTCTGCACGATGGCACGGTTGCGATGTTGGCTGCAATCATATTATTCTGTATTCCGGTTAACCTGAAGAAGGGTAAATTTTTGCTCGATTGGGAATCTGCTGTCAAAATCCCATGGGGCATCTTAATTCTGTTTGGCGGCGGTATTGCGCTTGCCGGCGGTTTCAAGAGCAGCGGTCTAGCAGAGTGGTTCGGCAGCCAGCTATCTTTGTTAGGAGGTGTTCCGGTGCCAATCATGATCTCAATAACATGTACAACCATGACTTTCATGACCGAGCTGACGTCTAACATTGCCACAACCAGCCTCTTCATGCCCATACTTGCCAGCACAGCTGCAGGCATAGGAATGCATCCCCTTTTGTTGATGATCCCGGCGACAATTTCCGCTTCATGTGCGTTCATGCTCCCCGTTGCAACTCCCCCAAACGCCATTATTTTCGCCTCCGGCTACGTCTCAATATCGCAGATGGCCAAAACCGGAATCCTGCTTAATTTAATAGGGATTGTACTGGTCACACTCTTGACCTATTTTGTGGTCGTGCCATTATTTGAAATTTCGACTACTTCTCTGCCGGCGTGGGTTCATTGATGCAGTATCGGGAATTTCTTAACCCGGAATTATCCATAAATTCGTTACAAGTGAGCCGTTCCGGTCTCCTCCCTTTGTGGGCGGATATGGGAAAAAGACGGTCGGGGTCCTCCACGGGCTCCAGGCGCCTCGTCCCGACTTCATTATTATATAAGAATTTAAGGAAAGTCGGGGCGGGGTCGCCCTCCGCTGAATTTTGTGATTACCTTTAAGCATCAAGGCCATCGCTCAAAGCGATGGTCTCGTTTTCTCTCCTTATTTCTACCTTCTTCCGAAACCATAAAAGTCGTCATTCCCGCGCAGGCGGAAATCCATTGCAAATCAACACTCTTAGCGAAGGCAATGGATGCCCGGCTACTCGGGCATGACAATATTGAAGTTTCTTGTCTGAAAGGGTCATTCCTGAATGATTCAGGGTTAAGTCACTATTTTAATATCCGTGCGGTATTTTTCCGTTGCACAAGTAAGTTCGTTTTTTTATATTATTGCACCCTGAAGAATAGTCTCATTTAAAATTTCCCTAAATATGAAAATAAAAGACTTACTGACCGAAAAACGCTTGCACCACCTGGAAGAAATGGTTGCCGAGATTACAGTAGATGAGCTGAAGTCCAAGAGAAAACGAAATGAAATTTTCAAGTTGGTGGAAATATCAACCCCGGCTGATTTTGCTAACGGCCATATCGACGGAGCAATTAATATTCCTTTGGATTTGTTGGCAACCGAAACAAGCAAGCGCTTTAGAAAATTTCAGCAAATTGTTATCTACGTTCAAGAGGCGGCATCGAGTGTTGGCACAGTCGCGGCGGTCAGACTGCAAAGATTAGAGTTTTCAAATGTTGTGTTGCTCAGAGGCGGCAAAGAAGCATGGCGAAATGCCGGGTTGCCGTTGACAGGCCAGGAAGATGCAGAAGGGGAAACAGAAACCACGGAAGAATCGGATCAGACATGGTTAAAATAAAAAGTGTTTATGCAAAAGCCTCCAGGGAAGACGGCCGCCGAATTTTAGTCGATTTGTTTTGGCCGGAAGGCTTAAAAACATGTGAAGCCGGCGTTGATGACTGGCTCAGTGAATTAGGCCCTTCTTATGACTTGCAGCGCTTTCATTACGACACGTCTAATTGGGAAACTTACAGATCGATGTACGAAAAAGAGGTTCTGGGCACCGCTGAAAAAAAGAAATTGCTGGAAAATATTTCTGAGCAATCTAAGAATGACGTCGTGACCCTTTTGTACGGCAGCAGGGACGTCCGGTACAATCATGCGTCTATTCTTAAGGGACTTATTGAAAAATAGCCGGGGGATATTTAGAGTCCTGCCGAAAAAGAGAAAAGTGCGGACTGTAGATCGTAAATCGTCGGTTGTAAATCATATATCGTATATCAGATTCTGCCTCTTGACCTATGCGATTTACGATTTTAGATATTCGATTTTAAAAAAAGCTCGACTGCTCCAATCGGGATTGTCGATCCAAAAATTAAGCGCCTAAGTAAAGTTATAGAGAGGAGAGAAATGGCCAAAGAAAATTTTAAGGTTTATGTTACGAGAATCATACCCCAGCCGGGATTTGACATTTTACACGAAAACTTAACCAATGTTAGAATCAACGAAGAAGACCATCTTTTGAGCCGTGAGGAACTGCTGGAAAATGTTAAGGGGCTTGATGGCCTGCTGCCTTTGTTGACTGAACAGATCGACGGCGAAGTGATGGACGCCGCAGGTAAACAGTTAAAAATCATTGCCAACCATGCGGTTGGGTTTGATAATATCGATGTTCCGGCAGCAACGGAACGCGGGATTATGGTTACCAATACGCCAGGGGTTCTCACGGATGCCACCTCTGATCACGCCTGGGCGCTACTCTTTACTACAGCGCGACGGGTGGTGGAGTCAGACAAGTTCACCCGGGCCGGTAAATACAAGGGGTGGGGACCGATGATGTATTTGGGCGGTGACATCACCGGCAGGACTCTCGGCGTTGTCGGAGCGGGCAGGATCGGGAATGCCGTCGCTGAAAAATCGAGCGGCTTTAAAATGCAAATTCTTTACTGCGACGAATTCCGGAATGAAAATCTTGAAAATGAATACGGCGCGAAGAAAGTTTCTTTTGAGGAGCTGCTAAGTGAAGCCGATTTTGTTTCCGTGCACGTGCCATTGCTCGATAGCACGCACCATTTGTTTAACGACGCCGCTTTTAAACAAATGAAAAAGACCGCATATTTGATTAACACATCCCGCGGCCCGGTCGTGGATGAAGCCGCACTTGTGAGGGCGCTTCAGAACGGTGAAATCGCCGGCGCCGGCATCGATGTTTATGAAGATGAGCCTAAGATTCATCCTGGGTTGACCTCACTTGACAATGCCGTGCTGACGCCGCACACAGCAAGTGCAACCATTGAAACGAGAACAAAAATGGCAACCATGGCGGCCCAGAATCTGGTTGATGGCCTAAAAGGAAAACGGCCGGCCAATTTACTCAATCCGGAAGTACTGACTTGATGCTTGATACTGGATGCTGGTTTTTAGATGCAGCATCAAGCATCAAGCATCAAGCATCAAGCATCAAGCATCAAGCATCAAGCATCAAGCATCAAGCATCCAGCATCCAGATACTTCTCCTCCCATTTTGCTATAATTTAAATTAACAAAAAAAAGCGGCTAAGTGAACTTACTTGACAAACTTGTTGTCTGGACCATTCCGATCGTTCCAAAATTTCTTGTGAGGAAGGTTGCCTCCCGTTATATCGCCGGAACAACTTTGGATGAGGCTGTTGAGGTCATTAAATATCTGCGGGAACAGGGGTGCTGCGCCACCCTCGATGTTTTAGGGGAACACATCGACAAAAGGGAGCAGGCCGAACACGCAGTACAGGAATATTTGCAAATTCTCGATAAAATCGATCAGGAAAACCTCGACTGCAATATTTCCATAAAACTCACAATGCTGGGTCTTAAACTGGATTTGGACTTCTGCCTGGAAAATACCAGGAGACTTGTACAGCGGGCAAAAGAGCTCGGTAATTTCGTACGTATCGATATGGAGGACTCGAGTTGCACCACGGATACCCTGCAAATTTACAGCCGGCTCAAAAAGGACTTCGACAATGTCGGTTTTGTTATTCAAGCATACATGCGCCGAAGTCTGCAGGATATTCGCGACCAAATGAAAAGCAACTCGAAAATCAATGTACGGGTTTGCAAAGGCATTTATATTGAGCCGCGCGATATTGCCTATAAAGATAAAGAGATTGTCAATTCAAATTACAGTATGTTATTGCAGGAACTGCTTGAAAATGGCAATTACGCCGGTATCGCGACCCACGACGAGAAACTGGTCTGGGCCGCATATAAGACCATTAGTGACCTGCGGCTCTCCAGGGATAAATTCGAATTTCAAATGCTGCTTGGTGTCGATGAGCAGCTTCGTCGTTTGACTCTAAAAGAGGGATACAAGCTGCGGGTTTATGTTCCTTACGGCAAGCAATGGTATGAGTATTCAATTCGCCGTCTGAAGGAAAATCCAAAAATTGCGGGCTACGTGATTAAAAATTTCTTCGGTTTGAAGAATTAAACTTGAGGTAGGAGCAAAAGGTGATCAAACGTGACCGTTTTAATTGATGAAGAATTATTCTCCCACTCCATTTTAATAAAAATCTAATTCGTGTATTGCCATAAGTAACTTTATAGCAAAAGCTACGTCTATAAATTTAACCCGCACTTCAATTTTTCAAATCATTTTTTCACCCAATCAATGAGTACTCCGCTGACCTCTTTTTCCGAAAATTCTGAGAGCTTTTGAAATCTTTTATATCTCTTTTTTAAAGAAAAGGAGAAAATCGTATGAAGAAGAATTGAGTGTAAAATAAAAATGCTCGTCGAGAGCGGCCACTCTCGACGAGCAGGTGTAAAAGCTTAGGATAGCCTCTACAGCCAAATTTAATGTAGGACATTCAATTTCAATTGTCAAGCATTTCCTGCTATCCTCATTGCACCTCACTAGTTAAGTGTTTTTAAACACCTCTAAGAGAAAGGATAGCAGCTATGAAAAAGTTAATTACTCTAGGGTTCTCCTTAGTAACATTCGTTATTTTA
>Ga0209988_10000824_pt1 | contig 19759 bp, 17 predicted proteins | sample N075metaG_FD_183115 | JGI IMG/M metagenome (GOLD analysis project Ga0209988, IMG submission 183115) | Deep subsurface microbial communities from Kermadec Trench to uncover new lineages of life (NeLLi) - N075 metaG (SPAdes) (version 2) | ecosystem: Environmental > Aquatic > Marine > Ocean trench... | reverse complement strand
GAATCCGGGACTCAATTGCAATTCGGGAATCGAAATCGAATGCCGGCGGATGATACATCAGGAACCCGTCTGTCAGCGGACAAAAGCAGGTATCGATGTGATAGAAACGCGAGTCGGTCAGCCTGATGGAAACCAGTTCGACATCGAAGAACTTTTGAATCTCGGCGTGTGCCTCGATTTCCGTGCGATAGCCATAGCCGGTCCACAACCACGGGCCGCCTCTGTCAAACAGGCAATCGCCGGCTCCTTCGAAGCCGATTTTTTCATCGAGATTCAATAGTTCGAAACCGTTGTCACGAAACCATTTCTTGTAATGCACCTCTTCCGGCCGCCGCTCATGCGGCATGAAATGACTGGCGATCGCCTTGTTGCCGTAGACAGCACCAGCGTTCGCCGTGAAAACCAGGTCCGGCAAACCGGGTTGTGGCTCAATTTCGGTTATCTCCGCGTATTCCCCAATCGTGTCCCGTAATGACTGCCACTGCGTTTTGGCCAACTCGATATCCAGCGAACTCGCGTGCCCGGCCATCCATGGATTAATGACGTATTCGACCGTGAAGAAATCCGGTGGGCACATGAGAATCTTGTCGCGTGTGTTACCCATGCAGTGGACTCCAGGGAAATTGCGATCGTTTTTATTCTTTAATGACAGAAGATAACAAAAAAGAAGCTGGATATGCCGGCCCCCGAAAAATGATCGCTGGTCCTGCCTGAAGCCTGTTATCGCTGCCCTTATTGAATCGCTTGTATATCACCCAGATGCGGCAGCGGACGCGGACTCGATCCATCCAGGAAGTAGATCTTGCTGGCCGGATCTTTGGAGATCGCCTTCAACGCCTCGAGCGATTGCAATTGTATATAGGCCGGATTGCTTGCGATGGCTTTATTGATCTTCTCGATCTCGTACGCCGTCGCATCGGCAAGGGTTCTCTTGCGTTCAGCTTCCTGCACTGCCGCTTCCCGGCCAGCGTGCGCACGTGCGACCTGCTGCTGCAACTCAGTGCGAACGCGCTCCAACTCTGCTCGCTCTCTTTCAACAGCCTGCTCACGCTCCTTCTTCTTTTCGATCGCCTCGACGATAAATGACGGCAACGTAATGTCCCGTATCAGGACCGCGGTCCCGATGATGCCCTTCGTCGCGAGGAATTCACGCAAAGTATCAGTCAGTGCAGTCTGCAGTGGTTCCTGTCTTTTCTCCTGGAAAAAATCTTCCGCGCGCAATGCTTTTGCCCTGGTCCCGAAGCGATAATCTCAGTTTCGGAATCAGGTGGACGCGAACCGCTGCGAATTCGTCGCCGGTATGCACGAGAATCCAAGGTGACAGTGCAGCTAATTCGCGGCACTGGCAATCGGCAAATGAATTTCTGCGAGCATGCAACGAACGCTGCCACCTGCCGCACTCTCGATAATTTCTATGGGCACGCTGATGATCTGCGCATTGGCAGAAATCGTTTCTAATTGCGATTTGCTCAGGGAATCGCGAGCCTGGGCTGACATCGCAATCACGCGCTGACCCGACGATGTTCTGAGCTCGAGCATGTTGCCGGCAAATGACTCCATTTGGTCAAAATTCAGCGTCAGCACCTCGTGACCGGTTCCCTCGAGGCTCTGAATGACTGCATCGCGTTGATCATCGCGCGGAATCGCCTCATCACAGATGACGGCCAGTTTCTCACCAATATTCATCAATACATTCGTGTGATAAATCGGTGCTCCGTTTCTGTCGACCGCATCAAACGCTATAACTTCATAATCCAGCGTCTGCGCGAATTCACCGAGTACATCGAGGTGGGTCCGCGACGACAAGCACGCATACGCGATTCGATTGACGCGGTCGAGCACCAGGCTGCCGGTCCCTTCAAGAAAATGTCCGTTTTTTTCATGGTGTGAGAAATCGACGATTTCTCGAACCTGAAAGCCGTATTGCCTGGCCAATGTATCGATGATGTCCTGCCGCCGTTCCGTGCGCCGGTTCGGCGCCTCCATCGGGTAGAGGACGACCCTGCCATCAGCGTGAAAACTCACCCAGTTATTGGGGAAGATGGCATCCGGTGTATGCGGCTCCGCGGTGTCATCGATCTGCACCACCGTAATGCCCGCAGCTTCGAGCGCAGCGGCCAGAGCATCGAATTCGGCCCCGGCGTCAATCTGCTGCTGCTCCGGCGGCAATTCGTTGCGGCCCTGGAAACGATTCGATGCGGCCGTCAATGGATTACTCTCGAAACCTGCCGGCCTGATCATCAGAACCGCTGATGCGAGTTGAGATTCTTTTTCTAACGCCATATCGTTCAGTCTGCGTATCGGGCCGCGAAGCTTGCGCGGATAGTTAAAACCAGCGAGGAATTATGCACCTGAAACTTGAGTCGTGGAAACGTATTTCGGCCGTTATTCGGAATCCGGCATGGGTCTGCCTGATATGGTTTGGCATGACGGCAGGCATATCGCTACTGGCCACACCGCTCAGGTTTTCGGCATCGACGATAACACGGCCAGTCGCGCTCGATGTGGGCCAGGTGGTTTTTGCTGCCCTGAACAGAGCCGAGTTTGTGGCGCTGATCATTTTGTTGATCCTCGTGCGGATGGCAGGCTCTGCGAAAGAGCTGTGGGCAGGCTGTGGCGCTCTGGCCCTAATTCTGTTGTCACAGGCGATGTGGTTGCTCCCGGAGTTATCCGCCCGCACACAACAAATAATCGCTGGCACAGAGCCCCCGCCATCGACTGTACACGGCGTATATTCGATACTTGAGTTATCGAAGCTTTTACTGCTGCTATATCTCGGCTTCCGTTCATTGCAGATGCTGATAAGCAGAACAAAGACCCCAATCCCCGGCGCGTAAAAAACTAATGGCCTTTGCGGGATTTGTTTACCTGATTCAGATCGGACTGATTGTGCATGTCCTGCGCAGCGGAAGAAATATGTACTGGGTCTTCATTCTCCTGATCGCGCCTGGTATTGGGGGCCTTGCCTATTTCATTGTTGAGTTACTGCCCGACCTGATGAATAACCGGCGGGCGCGGAGTGCCGTTCGTGGCATCACGAGAACACTGAATCCGGGCGCGGATTTGCGGCAACGGCAGCGAGAGCACAAGTTATCAGGCAGCATTGACGCAGTCCGTCACCTTGCGGGCGAACTGGTCGAAAGCGGCCGTAATGTAGAGGCAATCGAACACTATGAAAGTGTGCTGAGCGGGCTCTACGAACATGATCCGAACCTGATGCTTGGTCTCGCCAGTGCGCAATTTGGTAATGAACAATATGAAGACGCAAAAAAAACCCTGGACTTACTGATCAAAAAAAACCCGGACTTCAAGTCACCCGATGGACATCTGCTCTACGCGCAAGCTATCGAAGCATGTGGTGACGATGAAAAAGCACTGGCGGAATACAAAGCGGTAGTGGTTTATTACGCAGGTGCCGAAGCACGACTACGTTACGGCCTGATGCTCGAGAAACTCTGCAGCGAGGTAGCCGCTCTGGCGGAATTTGAAGAAATAATTGCTGCCGCCGATCTCGCGCCGCGACACTATCGCAAGACGCAGCGTGAGTGGATCAGTGAGGCCAAAGACGGCATCAAGCGTTTGGCGAAATAGTCAATCATCGCCCGCTGGGGCGAGCTCCTACGGGAGTGGCGCAGGAATTCGCCCCAGCGAGCAATAATTGCCGGAGTCAGGCCTGCATACTTGGCCGCTTTGAAACTGAGTCGTACCATCGTTGTAAATTTACGTGGCTGTCTTTGATCAAAATCCTGGACCACTCACCGAATTCCACCATCACGTACGCAGTGATATCGGCCATCGAAAACTGGTTCCCGGTGACATGGGCACCGTTTTTTAGCTGATCGTCCAGCCTGGCGAAAAACGCCTCCGCCCTGATACGTCCGCGATCCACCAGCTGCGGAATCTGCGCAAAATTAATTGGCCCCGTCAGTGCCCGGTCCCGCATGCCTTTGGAGCGGTTTCTCAGAATTTCGGCCAGCGCCGCAATGCCGTTCTGCTCGATCTTGGTATTCCACATTGAAACCAACGCCTGCTCGACGGAATTGCGCCCCATCAACGCGGGCTCCGGATACTGACTTTCGAGATACTGGCAGATCGCAAATATCTCGCTGATCCTTGTCCCGTCATCCAGCTCCAGCACCGGCACCGTGCAATCAGGATTGATTTTTCTGAATGTCTTACCGAGCTGCTCGCCTTCGCGCAGATTGACCGCTACCAGTGAAATATCAATGCCCTTTTCCGCCAGGAAAATTCGCACTCGCTGGGGGCTGGGTGCGGTCGCACAATCGTAAAGCTTCACCTAGCGCCGCGCCTTCGCAATCGATTCGGCGGTCTGACCGAATAGCACTTTTCTGGCTTCCTCATCGGTCAGCCCGGACGACTCGCCCCAGTCCTCGCCAAGGTCCGCGCCCCGGCGTACTGCGGGACGCATCTTGATCTCGTCGAACCAGCGCCGGAGATTTGCAAATGCATCGAGGCTTGTTCCCAATCGCTTGTAGCCCATTACCCAGGGAAAAGACGCGATATCTGCAATCGAGTACGACCCGCCAAGAAACTCGCGGTCTGCAAGTCTCGTGTTCATCACGCCCAGAAGCCGGTCGTACTCTTTCTCGTAGCGCGATTGAGCGTACGGGACCGGCTCCGGCGCATAGTTCACAAAATGACTGAGCTGACCAGCCATTGGTCCGAGCCCACCTATTTGCCAGAACAGCCATTGCAACACGTCATACCTTGCATTCATTTCCTGCGGCATGAATCTCCCCGACTTTTCTGCCAGGTACATCAGGATGGCACCGGATTCAAAAACCGCAACATCAGTTTCGCGATCGATGATCGCCGGTATCCGGTTGTTCGGGCTGATGCCAAGGAACTCAACCGTGAACTGCTCGCCACGGCCTATGTTGACCGGTATGGCGTGGTACTCGAGTTCACACTCTTCGAGCATGATTGATGCTTTCTTGCCGTTAGGCGTCGGCCAGTAATAAAGATCGATCATTGCATTCTCTTTGTGTAACTTGGTGCCGGTGGTAACTTTATAGCTTATCGCCGACAATAAGCTATAATGTTACCGTCGGTACCAAACCTGACAATCACAATGCTGCCGCTGCCACACTGGATAACTGTCCTTGTCACGGTGATTGCCGTGGTTGCCTGCGTCATCCTGCATTACGAGTGACTGCGACTTCTCAGTGACAAATTGCCGATGCTGCCGATACATCACCATCGGCGCCGCATCATTCTGCTGATTCTTTGCCTGATGCTACTGCACATCGTCGTGATCTGGATTTTCGGCCTGAATTATTTCTGGCTGCAAAACATGCAGGGATTCGGTGAATTTGTCGGTTTCGAACACCTGGGTATTTTCGATTGCATCTATTATTCCGCCAGCGTGTTCACGACGCTCGGCTTCGGCGACATCGTAGCGGTGGGTCCGATCCGCTTTATGACCGGTGTCGAGGCAGTAACAGGACTGACGTTCATTACCTGGTCCGCCTCCTATACCTTCCTGGAAATGCTGAAGACCTGGAATGACCGCGATTAACGAATTCCGGCGCCGCAGGCTGGTCCCCGGCATCTTGCTTTTCCGAAATTCCCCGGCGCTCATTGCGGCATATGCAACAAACCGGCCTGGCGGTTTGAACGAAGCCGCCCGCACCCTGTCATTTGGCTTGGGATATTCGGATTCCATTGCCGGCGGCCATCAACATTTTCGGGAAACCGATGGGCAGGGGTCTTCGTGGATGGGGCGTTGCAGATGAAATGTCCGGAATTGTCAGGGTACGGCGCCAGGTCACGCATTTCCTTGCTGCCCGGCCTAGAATTGAGTCGTTGAGGGGACGGACACCGCGTGCAGGCAGGTAAACAGCAATTCATCGTAGCAATGGCGGCCGCCATTTTGGCTGCCGTACCGCTGGTGTCGGCCGCCGATCCGGGTGATCCGCCGACCAGTAGCCAGACCAGCAACGAGTCGTCTAAACGCGCACTGGCAACCGGCGTCTGGACGTCTGCTGACGGCGCCGTTGTTACCTACGAGGCCAGCTTTTTCGAGGTCTATACGATAGTGTCCGCTGCAGATATGTTGCGCTGGGTACCGGGCGGGGCGGCGCTGCTGCCAGACAATCGACGCCGCGGCAGAGGACCGGACAAACGCGGTTTCGGCTCCGGTGGAGACCAGATCCTTATCAATGGCAAACGTATTTCCGGCAAGTCGAATGACATCACCTCGGCAATGCAAAGAATCCAGGCAAGCATCGTCGCCCGAATCGAGGTGATCAGGGGCACGACCGCGGGCCTCGATGTCCGTAGCGAGGGCACGCTCATCAACATTGTGCTTACCGAGGACGCGTCGGGCGGCTCCGGATCCTGGCAAGCGCACTCCGGATTTTACGGTGAGTCACCCGAGTATGACGGCCTCATTTCCTATAGCAATACGGCCGGCAAACTGAATTATCTCATCAGCGCCGAGCTCGGACCGTATAACCGGGGCGGCCGCCAGGACCGTTTCGAGGAGTTTTTTACACCGGACACCAATACCCTTTTCGAGCAGCGGGATATCGAACGCCCGGAACTCGAGCAACAGCTGATCCTGAACACATCCGGCAATTGGTCATTCGACAATGGCGATGTCCTGAATCTGAACGCCCGGTTTGCAGACAAGGAAAAGGAAGAAACCGAAACAACCATAGTAACCATTGTCGGCAACCCGGATACCGAGAAGCTCCTGAACGTGTCACGCGAAGACGGGCTCGATTGGGAAATTGGCGGAGACCTGGAAAATCGAATCGGCTCGAACGGCACTCTGAAGACTCGCCTGATCTATAGCAACAAGACCAATGACGAGTCGGAATCCGTTTCACTATCGTCCACCATTCCCGGCAATGTACCATCGAAATCGCTGGTGTTGAGCGATTCGCTGGCGACCGAATCAATCGTACGGTCGTCTTACAGCTGGCCCCTGACAGGCAACCAGAACCTTGAACTCGGACTCGAGGGCGCCAAAAATACGCTTGACAAAAAGGTTCGCCTGTTCGAAGTGCTGGCAGATGGCTCTTTGGCGCCTATCGACGTCTTCAATTCTGACTCGGATATTGAAGAAAATCGCTATGAGTTTTTCAGCACGCATTTCTGGCAATTGCGTGAAGACATCGCTTTGGAAAGTGCGCTGAATTTTGAATATTCGAAGATCGAACAGTCCGGAGTCGACATTGATAATGCAAGATCGTTTACCTACATCAAACCTCGCTTCGACCTTCGCTGGGATCTCAACGAATCGACGCAGCTCAGAAGCTCGCTCGAACGCACGATCAGTCAACTCGACTTTGGTGACTTCGTGGCCTCATTTGATAATGAAGACGACCAGGTGGATGCCGGTAATCCGGACCTGGAACCGGAAAAAGCCTGGCAATGGAAATTCACGGCCGAACACCGGCTCGCCAACGACGCCGGCGTCCTCGAAGCCCAGATTTTTTACAACGACATTGAAGACCACATCGATAAGATCGCCGCGACCGATATTATTTCGGCGCCCGGCAATATTGGAGACGCCACCCACTACGGCGTGACACTGAAGGGAAGCTGGCGGCTTGCCCCGATCGGACTCGAGGGTGCGGTAATTGACGTAACTTACAACTGGCAGGACTCAGAAACAACAGATCCGTTCACTGGAGAAAAGCGCGTCATGCGTTTTAAGCCGCACAATCGCTACTCGGTAAGATTCCGGCACGACATTGCGGCGTGGAAAATCAACTACAGGATTGACGTAGACTGGTGGGGTGAGCGGGAACAACACGACATCACGTTCCGGGACGTGAACGATTCGCTTACACCCAATATCAATGCCAACGTACAGTACCGCCTGACCGACAATCTGCTACTGTGGTTTGACACAAAATTTGTTATCGACAGCCATCATCGTCGCGTCCGCGAGCGCTTTGTCGGCAACATCGCGGACGATGTCCTGCTGCGCACCGAGCTACGGGATCAGTTCCGGCGAACGGAATACATAGTGGGCCTCCGCGGCCAGTTCTAATTCGCGTCCACTGCCGGCACTCTTTCACGCCTGATTTTCGCAATCACGGAAGCCGCTTCAAGAATTACCATGAAGGTCGTGATCACGACGATGACATCGATCGTGACCAGCAGCCAGTTTCCTGCCTGGTAAAACTCCTTCAACTTGATCAGCGCAGCCCAGGACGAGGTAAACAGAACAAAGACCATCGGCAACATCGTGTAGCGGGCCGGCCGCCCGTACTTCATCAGAATGACCGAGATAACGAGCAGCGTCAGTCCGGCGAGTATCTGGTTTGTCGAACCAAAGAGTGGCCAGATGATCATACCGCCGCTGCCGGACGCGCCGCCGGCGCCGAATGCCAGCAACAGGCAGCAGCCAACGGCAACCAACGTTGCGAGCACGCCTTTCTTGAACAGCGGGATGTTATAGATCTCTCCCCACTCCTGGATGATGTAGCGCTGCAAGCGCACGCCCGAGTCCATCGTCGTGCCGGCGAACAGCACGACCATCGTCGCCAGCAGTGTTTGCGAGATGTCGAACGGCAGACCCCAGCCGTTTGCAATTAATTGCGCCCCACCCTGGATAAACGTCCCTGCGCCGGCAGTTCCGTACTGGTCGTAAATCTCGTGCCAGATTTCAGGACTGGCTGCCAGCGCTACACTGCTCACCGCAACCAGCGTAATCAGCGCCAGGGCTCCTTCGCCGACGGCACCGAGGTAGCCGATAAAGCGCGCGTCAGTTTCCTTGTTCAGTTGTTTCGAGCTCGTGCCGGACGCAACGATACCGTGAAAACCGGAGACTGCTCCGCACGCGATGGTCACGAATAATAGCGGCACCAGTGGCGGTGCATCCGCAGGCACCTGGTTATTGAACGCAGGCGCCGATATGTCCGGCAGCGACAGCAGAACGGCGCCATAAAGCAGAATCAGGCCAACGACAAGTTGCATGCCATTAATGAAGTCCCGGGGTTGTAACAGGACCCAGACCGGCAACATCGATGCGATCGCCGCATAAATGAACAGGATAATGATCCAGTTCGCATTAGCCGTGAGATTGAACATCACAGGCAACTCCAGCGGTATGACACTGCCGGCATAAACAGACAGGTATAACGCGATGACACCGCCGATCGACAACGCAATCAGGTTGAACTTGCGATGCACAAGTTGCCCGATGATAAGTGCGACGAAAATTGCCGACCAGGCGGGAAAAACAGAGCCAGGTGTGTTTACGAATGCGCTCGCGATTACCACACCGAATACCGCGTTGACCATCAGCAGGACCAGGAAGATAACCACCATGAACAGTGCGCGCGTTCGTTTGCCAATCACTTCTTCTGACAACGCTCCGATCGATTTTCCCTTGTGACGGGCACTGGCCCAGAGTGCACCAAAGTCATGCACGCCTGCGAAAAATATCGTACCGATCGTTACCCAGAGAACCGCCGGCACCCAGCCCCAGTACACGGCTATCGCCGGCCCGACGATCGGTGCAGCACCGGCAACCGACGTAAAGTGATGGCCCCACAGAATATATTTGTTGGTTGGATGGTAATCGGCGCCGTCATTGAACTCGTGCGCCGGAGTGACGAAATCCGGATCGAGCTGATAGATCCTGGTAGCGATGAACCTGGAATAGACGAACCAGCCAACTGACATGCCGCCAATTCCAAGAACAACAATCATGACGGATTGCATTGATTCTTCCCCCGAATTATTCATGTATCGCCCGCTGGGGCGGGCTCCTGCGAAACAATAGTAGAGCCCGGCCGTAGGAGCCTGCCCCAGCGGGCGATTCAACCTTCGCTTGTTTTTGGCAGCTTAGCCGTTGCCGCTCATTTGTGAAAGGTTGGGCTCGCTATTCAAGTTGAGGAATCGCCTGTAAATAACGGACAGGATCCACAGCGCGCTGCCGATGATCAGTAACAGCATCGCCCATCGCGTCAATGTGGCAAGCAACGCATAATCGAGCGCCGGCCTGCGGATACTGTAGGCCATGAGATCACTGGCCCGACTGCTCAACCAATGCCAGCCACTGTGTGCAAGGAGTGCGGAAATAATAATTGTCCCCATGCGCTCGGAAATCGCGTTGCGGAACAGCCAGTTCAGGGCCGGAACCGCCAGCACGATAATAAGGAGCTGGCCAATTTCCACGCCGAGGTTAAATGCCAGTAGTGAAGTCAGCAAATGGGTGCCGGCAAACTGCAAAGTTTCGCTGAGCGCGAACGAGAAACCGAAGCCGTGAACCAATCCAAAGCCAAACGCAATGACCCAGCGTCGCTGCCAGTGTGAGCCAACAATATTCTCAAATGCCATGTAAACGATGGACGCCGCAATGAGTGTCTCGATCAAGGGCGGGAACCACAGCACAGCGGGCACCAACCCAAAGGCTGACGCAATCAGCGTAATCGAGTGCGCGACCGTGAATGACGACACAATCGCGACCAGCGGACGAATGCGGCGAAATGGAATCAGGAGACAGATCACGAAAAGCAGGTGATCAATGCCGTCGAGAATATGTTCGATGCCGGTTTTCACGAAACGGAAAAATGCGTGATGCCAGCGCGGATCGAGGCGAACCAGGCCAGGATCCCCGGAAAACTCGAACAGGCGTTCCGTGCCATCAGTGTGCAAAAAACGCACAACCGTCGTCGTGCGCAATCCAAGCCGTGCAAATTCCGGATCGATCGAGAAATCGGATGCCTCGTTTCGAATCGGGTAACGAATCAGAACATCGAGCAGTGCCTGGTCGCGGAGCAATTCTGTATCATCAGGCAGCGGAGGCTTATTGAAACTGGCAAGCGCTTGACTATAGCTGTCGAAAGATCTGTCGGATGGCAGAGACAACCTCGCCGCAACAATTTCCCACTGGTCGAGGCGATCCGCGTTTTCGAACAGCGACACGCCCCTGGCGATCCAGACTACCGCCGCATCCCGGATGGTCTCATCAGCTTCCGATATGACGAGATAGCCCGGACCAACTTGTGGAAAATTGACGTCGCGCATCGCGGCTAGCGGCACACGAACAAGAAAGTTGATGCTGTCTGCGTCGGGTTTAAGAATGGTTTGAATGACGACATCCGTCGGCATTTCGTGCGCCACGGCCTGGTCTGTGACCAGGCTCGCGAGTGTCGCTGCGGCGATCGCCACCATCACGAACGAAACTGAATGCTTGGCTGTCTGAGTCACGGGTTTTAATGCAGGCTTTTATTATTATTCAAAAATCCGCTGTTAGCGGATGTTGCGACAGGCATACTTGTTGCAGGTGCTGATTGGGCCGCCCGCTTCGTTCCATAGTATACTGCCACGCTCCCGGGAGCGTCTGCACTCTCGTGGAAAATCTCCGGAAAAAATAATCAGCGGGAGTATGGGACGATGACTAAGCGAAATATTGTTGCGGCGGTTGCCGTGATCGCGACTATCACTGGCTTGGGATTTGGACAGAGAGCGCTGGACAATGCTGCCCAGGCACAGGTAAAAGAAGCACCGATGTTCGAGGTGGACCCGTTCTGGCCAAAGCCTTTACCCAATCACTGGATTCTCGGCGCGACCATCGGCATAGACGTCGATTCGCGGGATCACGTTTACATCATCCATCGCCGCGACACCTTTAATGAGCGGACTGAAATCGGTGCAGCGACGGATCCGGTGAAAGCCGATTGCTGTATCCCGGCGCCGAATGTGCTCGAGTTCGACCCGGACGGCAACCTGGTTAATTACTGGGGCGGACCAGGCGAGGGATATGACTGGCCTGCCTCGAATCATGGCATCACGATTGACCACAAAGACAACATCTGGATTGGCGGCAACGCCAGAACCGACTCGCACATCCTGAAATTCACACGCGACGGCAAGTTCCTCGCCCAGTACGGTACACCGGGCGCCGATACCGACAGCCACAGCAGCGAAAATTTCGGCAGCGTGGCTGAGATCTCTTTTGACCCGGATGCCAACGAGGCCTACGTTGCTGATGGTTATCGAAACAAACGCGTTGCTGTGCTCGATGCCGACACGGGCAAGTTGAAACGATACTGGGGTGCGTACGGCAACGAACCTGATGACACCAACCTGGGTCCGTTCCAGCCGGGCAGCGAGCCGGCGCAGCAGTTCCGTAACCCGGTGCACTGTGCGCAACCATCGAAAGACGGCCTGGTCTATGTGTGCGACCGTGTCAATAACCGGCTCCAGGTGTTCAAGAAAGATGGCACTTTCGTCAGGGAAATCTTTGTTAAGCCGAACAGCCTGGGCGACGGTTCTGTCTGGGACATCGCGTTCTCGCCGGACCCCGAACAGACATTTATCTATCTGGCCGACGGCACCAATCGCAAGATTTTCATCATCGAACGTGAAACGCTGGAGATCCTGACCAACTTCGGCGACGGCGGCCGCAATCCGGGACAGTTTTTTGCAGTGCACGGCCTGGCGACCGACTCGAAGGGCAACATTTACACAACCGAGACATACGAAGGTAAGCGGGTACAGAAATTTATCTACAAGGGCATGGGGCCGGTCACCGTAATGGATCAGGGCACGCCCTGGCCGTCGGATCGAAAATAGTCCGGAGAATTTCCGGACTTGGTGTATCGCAATCCGTGTTGATCTATCCGCTGCCGCCACTTATCATTGCTCGGCTGGCTTAGAAACAATCGGGGGCGAAAGCCAGGCATATCGAGCGCCGACCTGTCGATTTGCCGCCGACATTCGTCAACTACAACACCAAATGCGACCAATAAGGCAGGTACCAAGGCAGTGAATCCCAGACTTTCTCGCCGGCGCTTTATCAAGGCAGTTATCGCTTCAAGCGCCGCAGCTGCAGCCAATTCAGGCATCACTTCAGCAGTCGCCAAGGATCGACCCACGGGCGCTGTCGAGCGCCTGATTTCGCTGAACATCAACGGTCGAACCCGTCGGGTCGATGTACTGCCGCAGGAGATGCTTGCGTACACCCTGCGTTACAAGCTCGGCCTGACCGGTACCAAGATTGGCTGCAATCGCGGCGAGTGCGGCGCTTGCACGGTAATCATCGATGGAGTGACCAACTATTCCTGCTCGACATTGACGCACAGCGTGCGCTCACGAAAGGTGCTGACCATCGAAGGGCTGCAAAGCGCTGAGGGCGCCTTGCACCCCGTCCAACAGGCCTTTATCGATGAACTGAGCCCACAATGCGGTTTCTGCACGCCCGGCCAGGTGATGTCGGCAGTTGCCTTGCTCGAGGAGAATCCGACGCCAACCCGTGAAGAGGCGCGACAGGCCTTGTCCGGCAATCTTTGCCGCTGCGGAGCCTACGATCATTATCTCAATGGCGTCATGCGCGCATCGGGGCAGAACTCATGAGCGACTACAAACATATTGGTAAAGATTTCGTTCCGCCCGACATCATGGGAAAAGTCACCGGCAAAGCGAAGTATGCGGAAGATTTTCGCGTCGACGGCATGGTCTATGCCCGCATGTACACGAGCCCGATGGCTCATGGCCGGGTAACGAACATTGATACGTCTGCGGCCGAGGCGATGGAGGGTGTCGTTGGCATCCTGACTGCCGAAGATGTGCCCGCAACTGACGCACCGAGCGCCGCAATTCTTACCAATACGCCCGCTTACATCGGCGATCCGATTCTTGCGGTCGCTGCGGAGGATGAGAAGACAGCCGAAAATGCGCTTGCGTCGATCAGGATTGATATTGAGCCACTGCCATTTGTAACCGATCCGCTGGACAGCCTGGTCGCCGGCGGCCCGGATGCGCGAGAAGAGGGCAACGTTTATGTGCGGTCTCAAGAGGGCTCCGGATTCCGCACCGTCAAGTGGACTAAAGAACAGGTTGACGAATTCCGCGCAGGCAGGGAGCCTGGTGGCGAATATGCCAATGAATGGAGCTATGGCGATCTCGAAAAAGGCTTTGCCGACGCCAGAGTAATCATCGAAGAACCGTTCGTGACCATCGGCTATGCGCACATGAGCATGGAGCCGCGTACGGCGATGGCGTACTGGCAGAACGGTACCTGCTATATGCATGCATCCTGCCAGAGCCAGAGTTTCTTCATGCCTGGACTGGCGGCAATGCTTGGTGTTGAGACCAAAGACGTTGTGCTCATCAGTGAAAACACCGGTGGCGGATTCGGCTCCAAGATTGGTGCTTACCCGATCGTCGGATTAGCGGGATATTTCTCGAAGAAAATCGGCAGGCCGGTGCAACTGCGCGTCACTCGCGAACAGGAGTACTACATGGGTTCTGCCCGGGTCGGCTTCCAGGGCTGGATCAAGATCGGCTTTGCCGCAGATGGCCGGGCAACTGCAGCGGACGTCTTCATTGTTGAGGACATCGGTCCGAATGCAACCGGTGGTGATGCGTCCTCAGCCGGCGGCGCAATCTCACTGGTTTATGACCCGGAGGCGATGCGCTTCCGTGGATTACCCATACTGACGAATACAACACCGCGTGGCGCCCAAAGGGGACCGGGGCAAAACCAGATTGCAGCCGTCATGGCGCCATTGATGGACAAGGCTGCAAAACAACTGGGCATCGACCGGCTCCAGATTCGCAGAGTCAATGCTGTCCAAAACGACACGACCGTTTACGCGGGCCAGGAACCGGTTACCAGTGCATACATGGATGAAGCCCTACAGCAGGGCGCTGAGATGTTCGACTGGGAAACCAGGAAAAATCAGGCGAAGCGCAATGGCAGCAAGGTCAGGGGCCTCGGCATTGGCCAGGGCTACCACTCAGCCGGCACCAACGGTTTCGATGGTCTCGTTCGTATTACCCCGGACGGCAAGATTCACCTGCATTCCGGTATCGGCAACCTGGGTACCTATTCCTTCGCATCAACCTCCCGCGTCGCCGCCGAAGTATTGAAATGCGAGTGGGATGATTGCGTCATTCACCACGGTAGCACGGAAGCTAATCTGCCGTGGAATTCGTACCAGGCCGGCAGTGTATCGACATTCACGCAGACGCGAACCAATTACGTCGCCGCAATGGATGCGGTCGACAAGATGAAGCGGATAGCTGCCGAAACCCTGGGCGGCACCCCGGACGACTACGATATCGACGGTCAACGCGTATTCAGGATTGGTACTCCGGCGCAGGGCATGTCGTACGGCGCGGTCGCTGCCCGCGCAATTCAGCTCGGCGGCGCCTACAGCGGCCAGACCTATCCCGAAGACATTCATGAAATCACCCAGCGATCCGTGCAGAATCTTGCGGGCAGTGGACTGATCGGGGTCGCGAAAGACAAGCTCGAAAGAAACGGTGTCATTCCGGGCCTCGCCTGCGCATTTGTCGAAATTGAGCTCGACCTCGAGACCGGCAAGTACGACATCCTGGATTACGTGGGTATCGCAGACTGCGGCACCGTTTTGCACCCGCAAGGGCTGGCACAACAGATGAAAGGCGGTGCCGTCTGGGGAATGGGCATGGCCGGCCTTGAGCGACATGTGTACGACCCGCAAAACGGGTTGCCGGCAAACGTCGGATTTCATGAATGCCGCATTCCAACCTATATGGACGTTCCGTCAGTCATCCAGGTGGGCGCGGTCGATCTGCCCGATCCGCAGAACCCGGTCGGCGCCAGGGGCATCGGCGAACCGGCGATGGGTTGTTCGGTTGCCGCGCTGACTTCGGCAATTTCCGACGCGCTTGACGGACACATTTTCGGCAGAACGCCGATCAGTGCCGACATGATCGTCAACCATGTGGCAGGACTCGACCAGTCCTTCAAGCCACTTCAAACCAACAACTCCTGAGGTAACGATGGCTTCTTTCGACGTTATGCCAGACATGCAGCTCTACCAACCGGTCGAGCTTGATGATGCACTGAACCTTGCTGACCGGTACGCCGCTGACGGCTGGATTCTGGGCGGTGGACAGGACACCTACGGGTGGCTGAAAGACCGGGCCAAACACCCGCAGGCAATGATCGATTTGAATGGCATCGAAGCGCTTCGCGGTATCCGCGATTCCGCAGATGGAATCGAAATTGGTGCCGCAACGACACTGCGTGAGATTATCCGCGATAAGCGCATTAATCGCGATTACCGGCTACTAAGCGATGCGGCAGCGACTGTTGCCAGCCCGCAGATCCGCAACGTCGGGACGCTCGGCGGCAACCTCGTACAGGACGCGCGTTGCTGGTACTACCGCCGCGGTCTCTCCTGCTATCGTGCCGGCGGCAATACCTGTTACGCGGATACCCCGGATGGCATAAATCGCGAACATTGCATATTCGGCGCCAGCCGCTGCGTTGCGGTCACCCCGTCGGATACGGCAACAGCAATGGTCGCGCTCGAGGCAACCATGGTCGTACAGAGTGTAGCTGGTGAACGGACCGTGTCTGCAGAGGATTTCTTTGTTGGACCTGACACGCACATCACCCAAATGACCTCGCTCGAGCCCGGTGAAATCCTGACTGCCGTACGCATTCCCGCGAAATGGGCCGGCAAGAAATTCTATTTTGAGAAAATTGCGGACCGAAACGTCTGGGACTTCGCGCTGGTCAGCATCGCAGTCGCGATGTCGATGGACGGCGACACGATCGGTGACAGCCGATTCGTATGTGGCGGCGTTGCTTGCACACCCCACCGTTTACGACACGTTGAAAATGCCGCACGCGGCAAGTCGTTGTCAGACGAGTCCGCCGATGCGGTGGCCTCGATCGCTGCCGACGGCGCGCGTCCGCTTAACGCCAACCAATACAAGCTACCGATGATGGAAAATCTCGTGCGGCGTGCTATGAGGGCCTGACACCGTGGAAATCGCCACTTATAAGAATGATGTTTGGGGAAGAGAGGTCCTGCTGGGTGTTTCCTGGGACTTGCTATGGCTGGTTTGCGTCGTTGCACTCGTCATCATTGCTGGGCATGCCGTTTACATGGCAACGCAGCAAAGAGCAGAGCGGCCCTCGCAGGAAGGCAAACACGTGCAACGTCACGAACCGATTGATCGCATCATGCATTGGGTCATGGCAATCAGCATCCTGGCCCTTTTGTTTACCGGTGTCCTGCCAATCATTGGCATCGAGTTCGCCTGGCTGACGCTGCACTGGATCGCGGGCCTTGTACTAACCGCTGCGGTACTGTTTCACATTATCAGGTCGGTACTGCAAAAAGACCTGATGTCAGTCTGGATCAGCCCCAGCGATCTGAAAGAAGCACTCGACGATAGCCACAAGCCTGGCAAGTATTCGGTAGCACAAAAGGGCATGCATGCGGCGGTTACCGTTGTTACGTTGTTGGTTATTGTCAGCGGGCTATTCATGTTCGCCATGATCGATACGCCATGGTGGGACCGGACCAATTCGCTTTCCGAGTCCACGCTTGGCTGGATGTTTTTAATACATGGACTCACTACACTTGCATTGATCGCACTGATTGCGTTTCACCTGTACTTCACTTTGAGACCGGAGAAACTTTTTTACCTGAGATCAATGATCAAGGGCTGGATTTCCGAAGACGAACTTTCGGCGAATCATGACCCCGAGCGGTGGGCGCCGGACGATTCTGCCTGACCGAAAGGCCTCATTCTTAGTTTAGGACACCACACGATTTGACGAGCGTGAGTAAATCTCTGCACGAAAGTATTGAAGTCATTGAATCCGGTTACGAGTTCCTGCTCGCATATGCAGCTCAGGGCCGTGAATCAGACGAAGGGCCGGGCGGCTCCGAAGTCAGGACGACATTGACCAGCATGTCAAAAGCCGCCGGAAGCATATCCGCCGATCTGAGCACAGATGAATCAGACTTCGGTCCGGTGATTATAGACGATGCACGGAAAGCAGGTGCAGCGATTACCCTGGTTCTGGCCCAGGAAAAAATCAGTTCAGAACTGGTTGATAATCTAAACGCGTCAATACATTTACGGGCACTCTTGACAGACCTGTTCCTGCTTAGCGAAGCAAAAACCTAGATTCACCAAATATCAAGGAACTTACCCGCAATGTCTGGGACCTAAGGTCTGAACCTGTTACAAACTTCAACGAAGCATACGGATGAAAGAGAAAAACTTATCGCGTCGTCACTTCCTCGGGCTGGTAGGCGCTGCGGGTGGTGCAACGGCAGTCTATCAGACCGCCATGGCAATGGGCCTGATGCAGGAAACCGGGCCGGTCGCCATGCTCGCCTTGCAGAGCGCCGGTCCTGCCGGGAAAAAAGTTGCAGTCCTGGGAGCCGGAATTGCCGGGCTCACCGTGGCCTATGAGCTCGAACGCGCCGGTTATGAGGTTACCATCATCGAGGCCTCGCACCGCGTTGGTGGCCGAAACCTGACTTTGAGACACGGCGATCGGGTCGACGAGATGGGCTACGACCAAGTCTGCAATTTCGATGACGATCCGGAAATGTATTTCAACGCCGGGCCGGCACGCATACCTGGCCATCATCATCGTGTACTTCATTACTGCAAAGAATTACAGATTCCGTTACAGATAAAGGCAAACTTCAGTCGTCCAGCCTACAAGCACGATCCTGAGCGCTTCGGCGGCAAGCCGGTCCTGATGTCTCGGTACGTTGCAGATGCGCGCGGCTTTTTGTCAGAGCTTTTGTACAAGGCCGTGGACAAGAATGTTTTCGATGAACCACTTTCTGCCGAAGATAGAGAACGGGTGCTGCAGTTCGCGACCGGCTATGGTGATCTTAATTCCAAGGGCAAATACACAGGCACGCGCCGTGGCGGCTATAAATCAGGCGGATTCGCGAAGCCTGCCGAACACCACCCGATCATGGACTTCGGTGAGTTGCTCGACAGTAAATTCTGGGCCGGGGGGCTGACAAATTCGGAAAACCCCGACTGGGGCGAACCGCTTATGGAAGCCGTTGGCGGCATGGATAACATCATCAAGGGCTTCGTCAAAAATATTAAGCGCCCGATTCTGACCAATGCGCAGGTTCAGTCCATTCAAAACCATGCAGACGGCATCGATATCATCTACAACCATAAGGGTCAACGGCACAAATTCAGTGCGGACTGGTGTTTCAACAGCATTCCAACCCATTTCATGCAGGGCATTCCGAATAATCTGTCGAAAGAATACAAAGCAGGTCTGGCGTCGCTGCGACCTGGTAATTTCTTCAAGATCGGCTTCCAGATGAAGGAACGCTTCTGGGAACGTGAAGGAATTTATGGTGGCATCACCAGCACGAACCAGAAGATCAATCAAATCTGGTATCCGTCGCACGGCATTCATGGCAAAAAAGGCGTCGTGCTCGGTGCGTATGCGTTCTGGGACCAGTCGAAGTTCTTCGAACGCATGACGCCGGATGAACGCTTGAGGTTTGCAGCAGACTGCGGTGAAAAAATTCATCCCGGGTATGCGGACTATATCGAGGCAGGCGTCAGCATCCCCTGGGGACGCATGAATCATATGATGGGCTGCGGCACGTCCTGGTCACCGGAAGCGAGAGACCGGTATTACAAAATGCTGCAGCAACCCGACGGCAGGCACTACATGATCGGAGACCAGATCAGCTATCACACAAGCTGGCAGGAAGGTGCTTTCGCGTCCGCCGAAGTCGCATTGCTCGATCTGGACCAGCGTGTACGCGCTGCATCGTCGACATCACGGAAGGGTTAAATCGATGAATGCAGCAAGAATTACGTTTGTGGCAGTTTCAGTGCTGGCCCTGACAACGCCTGCCAGGGCAGAAGGCGAGCTGCCAATTCCTGCCGACGAATTTGTCTACTGCACGGTTTGTCACGGGGTGCAGCTCATGGGCAATCCGACCATTGAAGCCCCGCGACTCAGTGGAATGGAAAGCTG
>Ga0209988_10000822_pt1 | contig 19765 bp, 17 predicted proteins | sample N075metaG_FD_183115 | JGI IMG/M metagenome (GOLD analysis project Ga0209988, IMG submission 183115) | Deep subsurface microbial communities from Kermadec Trench to uncover new lineages of life (NeLLi) - N075 metaG (SPAdes) (version 2) | ecosystem: Environmental > Aquatic > Marine > Ocean trench... | reverse complement strand
CCTTCTCCATCGATGTCCTCGGCAGCGCCCCTTATTTGAAGAAGTTCATCAAATTTCTCTACATCTTTTTGATCTTCACCTACCTGAATCGAGAACGGGTGGAGTTCGCTCTCAAAGCGATGTTTGGGGTTCTAGGGATCAGCGCAGTGTACGGCGTCTTGCAGTACTTTTGGTTGTGGGAGGTCAATCTGCTCAATCGCATTGAGGGATTCATGAGCCACTGGATGACATTCTCGGGACAGTTGATGTTGGTTTCCGTAGCACTGGCGGGGTATCTGCTCCTGTATCGTTTGCCTTCCCCTTCAATCGGGGAAGAAAGGAAATCTTCTCAGGAGGCGAGTAGAGGGAAGAAGTGGTCGCCTTTAGACATCCTTCCCATAGGAGGCTGGGGTATGTTGCTGGCCCTGTTCCTTTTTGTACTGGTTCTGACCCAGACTCGAAGCACCTGGTTAGGGACGCTAGGCGGACTATTTTTGCTCCTGGTCGTCTATCGGGTCAGGTGGCTGGTGACCGGTGTGGTCCTCCTGGTGGTCGTGTTTCTTGCCCTTCCCAGTGGTTTCAAGGAGCGTTTTTATTCCAGTTTTGACCCAACCGATACAACGACACGGGTTCGCATTGAGCTGTTCCTGACCGGAAAAAATATCATCGTCGCACATCCCTGGACGGGCTTGGGTCCCAGCATGGTGTCCCGTCACTATCACGACTACGCTGGAACGGACGAATTTCCCTCTTGGATCTATCAACATCTTCACAATAATTTCTTGCACATCGCCGCTGAGATGGGGGTGATCACCCTATTGATTTGGGTGGCCCTGTGGGTGCGTCTGTTTTGGGATTTCGTGGGTTTTGTGCGAGGCCAACCCTCCGATCGGTTTTTGTACTGTATCGCGATGAGCGGAGTGGGTGTGTTGGCTGCGTTTCTGTTGGCGGGTCTGTTTGAGTATAATTTCGGTGATTCGGAGATTCTGATTCTGCTCCTGTTTTTCATTACGATTCCCTACGTGGTCCATGATGAACAGGAAAAAGGCGCTTAATATTGCCCTTCTGGGGACTCGTGGGATTCCCGCCAACTACGGAGGGTTTGAGACTTTTGCCGAGGAACTTTCCACTCGTCTGGCTGATCGAGGACACCGGATTACGGTCTACGGCCGGTCCCACTTTGTCGATCCGAACTTGCGCTCCTATCGTGGGGTCGATATTCTGCCGCTGTCTTCGGTGCGGACCAAGTATCTGGAGACCGTGACTCATACATCTCTTTCCGTTTTGATCGCCCTTTTCAAGCCTCATGATGTCGTTTTGATCTGCAATGCCGCCAATGCCTTTCTTTGTTGGATTCCCAAGATCGCCGGCCAGAAGGTGGTGCTCAACGTGGATGGTATCGAGCGACGGCGCCAGAAATGGAGCCCCCTGGGCAAAGCCTACTACCGAATGAGTGAATTCCTCTCTACAATACTCCCCGATCGAGTGGTGACGGACGCTCGTTCCGTTCAAGAGTACTATCTTAAGGAGTATGGATTTCGTTCCCCGTTTATCCCCTACGGTGCTTCGACCCAGAAGTGCGAAAGTCGTGAAGAGCTGAAAACCCACGGCCTCAGTCCTGGAGGATATATTCTCTATGTCAGCCGATTTGAACCGGAAAACAACGCTCACCTGGTGATCCGGGCCTATATAGCATCTAAAATCGATGATCCGCTGGTTATGGTAGGAGATGCGCCCTATGCCGAAGAGTATATCCGAGAACTCAAGGGCCTGGCCGAGGGGGAAAACATCCTGTTTCCGGGAGCCATTTATGGTGTCGGATACCGTGAATTGCTTTCCCATTGTCTGTGCTACATTCACGCAACCGAGGTGGGAGGGACTCACCCGGCTTTGATCGAGGCCATGGGGGCCGGTTGTCTGGTGCTGGTCAACGAAACGGTTGAGAATCGTGAAGTGGTGGGTGAGGCGGGTTTTCTCTATCCCTTCAACGAGGTGGGGTCCCTGGCTCAGTCGATCAGGCGGATCTCGTCCCGACCTGAAGACTACGGGTCGTTCAGGGAGAAGGCTCAGCAGCGTGTCCGTGATCGATACAATTGGGAAACCGTCGTGAATGAATACGAGGCTATGTTTCATGAACTCACCGTCCATTGAACCGACGCAAAACCCATGAAGAGTGACTCGCGCGACGACCAGGTCCGCCGACCCATACGAAGCAACAAGGCGGTGTTGGTAAGTCTGGTCACCTACAATGACGAGTCTTGTCTGGCCCGGTGTCTGGAAGCGGTGCGAAGCCAAACGATTCCAGTTCGTGTGAAGATCTTCGACAACGCTTCTCAAGATGGGACCCGGGACATCGCGCAAAGCTTTGGCGTTGTATTTCACGAATCGACAGAGAATTTGGGCTACAGTTTCGGACACAACCACAACCTTCTGGATGAAGATTTTGACACGGTTCTGCTTCTGAATGCGGACGTGGTTTTACAGGCCAATTATCTTGAAATTCTCCTGAGCGCCCTCGACGAAGTTGAAAAAGCGGGGATGGCCGGCGGAAAACTGTATCGAATGGATAGCAAAGGCCGCCAGATTTTACGAAGGACCTTCCCCGTCCTGGATAGCACAGGGATGTTCTTTACTCCTTCCCAGAGGCATTTTGACCGGGGAAGTGAAGAAGAAGATCACGGACAGTATGACCTCCGTCAATTCGTCTTCGGAATCACCGGAGCGACACTCCTGTGCAAAAAAGAAATGCTCGAAGACTTGCGCCTTGGGGATGAGTATCTGGATGAAGATTTCTTTGCCTATCGAGAAGATGCGGATCTGGCCTGGAGGGCTCAGATGCGAGGCTGGAAGGCGATTTACGAACCGGGAGCCGAGGCCCTGCACTGCCGTCGTGTTTTCCCCAGGGGCAGGAGATGGCTTCCCGCCCTCATTAATTACCATTCCCTCAAGAATCGCTATCTGATGCGAATGAAAAACCTGGATTCCGCGGTGCGACGACGCTGCTTTCCCTATATGTGGATTCGGGATGCGGGGATTTTGGTCTATGTCTTATTTTTTGAGTGGAATTCACTTCCGGCTTATCGAGAAGTCTGGCGGCTTCGGGATAAATTCCAAAAGAAAAGAGAGCACGTTCAGAGTACACGCTCTGTAAGTTCCGATGCCATTGCCGATTGGTTTTCCTTCACTCCCAGAGCGCTTGAAGCGCCCCGGCGTGTTTCACACGCAGGAAAAAGAGAAAAGAAAAAGGATAGAGAAGAGAACGTCGATCACTAGGGTTCTCTTCTCCCTGGTCTGCGGTCTGCGGTCAGCTGTTCTGCCAGGCCTCAAAACCACCTTTAAGGGTGTAGACGTTTTGGAATCCCTTCGTTTTTAAGAACTGGGTGGTGGTGAGACTCCGCTGGCCATGCTGGCAGTACACAATGATCTCGCGATCTCGGGGCCAATTGCTGACGATTTCCTGTCCGAGCTTCTCATCCACCATCAATGCCCCTTCGATCTTTCCCTGTTCGGTTTCATTAGGGGCACGCAGGTCTAGAACGGCCAATTCCGAGTTCTCGGCGATCTGCTGTTTCGCCTCTTCAACGGTAATCTCCAAATCTGCCAGCGGATCGTAGATCTTGACAGATTCATCAATCTGTTCTCCGCAATACTTGTCGTAGGCGCTGGTCAGCACCTTAGCCAGAGTTTCCACCGTCTGGCCCTCAATGTGGTGCCTTTCGACGATGTGCACGAGCTTGCTATCGCGGAATACAGCCATGCAGGGGGAGGAAGGGGCATAACCCACGAAATATTCCCTGGCCCGATCCACCGCTTCCACGTCATTGCCGGCAAAGGCTGTCGTCAAATTCTGGGGAAGGATCTCATTCTTAAGAGATTCAATGAGGGCAGGTCTGGCTATCCCGGCAGCGCAACCGCACACAGAGTTAATAAAGATCAGTTTTGTGGAGTCCTTCTCGGCTACCAGGGCATCCACGTCTTTGGCCGTGCGTAATTCCTTGAAACCGGCCCGGGTCATTTCATCACGCATGGGTTGAACCATTCCGGGATCGTACATAAGTATTCCTCCTGTATTCGGTTATGAGCGAGACACTTAGGGAGTCTCTATCTTAATATCGTCGCCTTCGACAAGAACCTTGTAGCAATTGACCTCCTGCTGGGCGGGCGCTCGCGTAACATTACCCGTCTCCAGATCGAACTGAGCCCCGTGCCAGGGACAGGTGACAGTCGTTGAACTGACCTCTCCTTCAGACAGAGAGCCACCCACGTGAGTGCAGGTATCGTCGAGAGCGTAATAGTTTCCGTCAACGTTGAATAAGGCGATCTTTTTCCCATCCACCTCAACGCAAAGCGCTGAGCCGGGCTGTAAATCTTGTGTGGTTGCTACCTTCGTTTCTCCCATTCTTGTGTCCTCCTGTAACTTATCCTCAATTCTGTTTCTCGCATTTTCGTGCCTACCCAACAATTATACTTTTTATACCCTGATATAGAAAATATAACAGACAATAGACCGCAGACCGGGGTTAGCGGAAATTCCAAATCCTATAATTCCAAATCTCAAACAACTTCCAAATTCCAGATTCAAAACGGCAACCTGGAAGGCGCGCGAAGCGCGCTGGGGGAGTTTGGTGCCAGCCCCAAGAATTCTCCTTTGAATGCAGGGGTTTGCGCCTGAATTCTGGGCCTGTCCCCAGAAACGCCTCCCGCGGACTATCGTCAGCGGAAATCCTAGATCCTAAATTCCAAATCTCAAACAAACTCCTAAACCTAACTTCAAAGCTAGAACCTGGAACGCGCGCAAAGCGCTAATTTCGGGTCGGCTGTCAGACTCCAGGGGTCACTTGCTCCCGGCCGAATTCGAGCAGCGGCAGCGGCGATCATGGCGGCGTTGTCCGTGGTCAACTCGGATCGAGGATAGTAAACGGCGAGGTCTTGTTGTTGGAATGCTTCCGTGGCCCGCCGGCGCAATGCGCTATTGCAGGAAACTCCCCCCGATATTTGGATGGAACGGACTTCTCGCCCTTTCAGTGACTGCTTCAAGCGGTGCAGGAGTTGATCGATGATGGAGCTTTGATAGCTGGCCACAAGATCCAGAATCTCTTGGGGCACCTTCTGGGGAGGTTCTGAGGCCTCTCCATCCAGCCGAGAAATGTTGTGCTCGGTGATATAACGTAAGGCGGCGGTTTTGATGCCACTGAAACTGAAATCCAGGCTTCCGTCGCTGATCTTCGGTATCGAAAAGGGGACGGCTTTCGGATCCCCTTGAGGTGCCAGTCGATCGATGACCGGGCCCCCTGGGTAGCCGAGGCCCAGGTATTTGGAGAGCTTGTCCAGAGCTTCCCCGGCTGCATCATCTCGAGTTCTGGATATCTCCTGATAGTCGCCCAACTTCTTCAGGTAGAACAGGCTGGTGTGTCCCCCCGATACCACCAAAGCAAGGGCCGGCAGTTCCGCCTGGGGATGATCGAGAAAAATGGAACAGATATGTCCCTCCAGGTGATTGATTCCCACGAAAGGGATCTTCAATGCGTAGGCCAGGCTCTTGGCATAAGTCATACCCACCAACAGGGCCCCCATGAGACCGGGTCCCTGGGTCACTGCAAGGGCCTCGACCTGTGTCCAGGTGAGGCTTGCCTCCATGAGGCATTGCTCGGTGACGAAACAGATGTTCTCGACATGCTCACGGCTTGCCAGTTCCGGAACTACGCCGCCAAAATCCGCATGGACAGAAATCTGTGAGGCCACCACGCTTGAGAGGATGGTTTTGCCGTCTTTCACAAGGGCGGCGGCTGTCTCGTCACAGCTGGACTCAATACCCAAAACAATCATTTCTTGAATAGGGCAGGGATAGATTCTCCATAGGGCACCCGAACCACCCCTTTTTCGGTGATGATGGCCGAAACGAGGCGATTCGGGGTAACGTCAAAGGCTGGATTGGCGACGGACACGGCAGCAGGTGCCAGGGTGTGCCCCCTGATCTCGGTCACTTCCTTGGTATCCCGCTGCTCGATGGGGATCTCCTCACCGGTTGGTGTATCCAAATCGATGGTGGAAAGCGGAGCCGCGACGTAAAAGGGGATCCGGTGCTCTTTGGCCAGGACAGCCACCGAATAAGTTCCGATCTTGTTGGCCACGTCCCCATTCCTGGCAATGCGATCGGCTCCCACGATGACGGCCTGGATCTGTTGGGCTTTCATGAAGTATCCGGCCATACTATCCGTGATCAGGGTACAGGGAATACCCTCTTTCACCATCTCCCAGGCCGTCAGCCGCGAGCCCTGAAGAAAGGGGCGGGTTTCGTCGGCAAAGACCTGAATGTCCTTTCCGTTTTCAACAGCCGCCCGGATGACGCCCAAGGCAGTTCCATAGCCGGCCGTAGCCAGAGCCCCCGCGTTGCAGTGGGTCAGCAGATTCATCTTCTTGGAGAGGAGTTGCTGTCCATGCTTCCCGATCTGTTGGTTAATCTCGATATCTTCTCGATGGATGGTGATGGCCTCGGTCGTCAGAACGCTCTGAATTTTCTCCAGCGGCTGGTTCTTGATCTCCTCGAAAAGCCGGGACATTCGTTCAATGGCCCAGAAAAGGTTTCGGGCCGTGGGGCGCGTCCTTTCTATCCTGGCAGAGATCTTGGCGAAGTCTGCCTCCAGATGGTCCTTGCTGCTCAGGTTGTTAATGCCCAGGGCGATTCCCATGGCCGCTGCAACTCCGAGCGCCGGAGCTCCTCGAATCACCATGCTCTCGATCGCTTCAGCCACCTCTTCCACGGTTTGATAGGTGTTGTAAATTTCCTCGTTGGGCAGCATTCGCTGGTCGATCATCACCACACCATCATCGGTCCATTCAATCGTTCGAATCATGGCCCAACCTTACAATAGGCAGGAAGAGCTGACAACTGACTGCTGGCAGCTGACAGAAAACAGGAGTCAGACGGCGTTGTCAGTTGTCAGTTGTCAGTTGTCAGCGTCAGCTTTCGCTGCTCACGAAAGCTGACTTCTGCTAAAATCCCCAGGGTGAAGGATTTGCGCAAGCTTCTGCCCTACCTCCGTCCCCATTTGTACTTGCTGGTTTTGGCTTTAGTTCTTCTGGTGGCGAGTGGTGCCCTGGAGGCGGTGCTCATTATGCTTCTGGCACCGATCTTTAACCAGTTGGCGGCAGGGGTGGGAGTGGTTGTCGCAGGAGAGGATAAATTCGCCTTTCTTCAGCAGCTCCTGGGCTTGAATCAAGACAATCTGGGCCGGATTGCCTTTTGTCTGGTGGCCTTCGCGTTTTTTAAGGGTCTCTTTCTTTACTGCGCTGAAATTTCCATGAGTTATACCGGTCAAAAGGTGGTGGCCGCTTTAAGAAAGGGTCTGTACCGGCATCTCCTGGATCAGTCTATGGCTTTTTATGCCTTAAACCCCACGGGGAAATTGATGGCCCGGGTCATCAGCGATACCGAGCGGCTTCAGGAAACGGTAAGCAGGACGCTCACCGACTTTATCCGGCAGGTGATGCTGATGCTGTTTTTTCTGGGTCTGGTTTTCTATACCGAATGGAGGTTGGCGCTACTGTCCTTTTTGATCGCTCCGGTGGTTCTTTCGATTACCCTTAATTTGGGTCGAAGAATGCGCAAGGTGAGCCAGCGCAGCCAGGAGAACCTAGCGGAAATCTCCCATGTTCTTCAGGAGACCATTGCCGGGCAGCAGATTGTGCAGGCTTTTGGAATGGAAGAGTACGAGAAGAAGCGCTTCGGTCACTCCACCGATCAGCTGGTGCGCACCAACCTTAAGGCTGCCCGCATCAGTGCGCTGAGCTCACCCCTGGTGGAATTCATCGGTTATGTCTCCTTCGTCCCCTTTTTCCTTTATGCCAACTATCAAATTAATCGAGGCTTTACCATCGGTGCCTTTGTCGTTTTTGTGGCCGCACTCTTTCGATTGTATGAACCGGTTAGAAAGCTCTCCCGCATGCATTTGTACTTTCAGCAGGCCTTGGCTTCTTCCCACCGGATCTTCGAACTGCTGGATACCCATGTTGATATTCAAGATCAATCAGGGGCCCGTAACTTACCGAAAATTCAGGAAGAACTCGTCTTTGAAAACGTTTCCTTCAGCTATCCGAACTCCACTTCACAGCCCGTTTTACGCGATATCAACCTGAAAATCCAAAGGGGGGAGATCGTGGCTCTGGTGGGAAGCAGTGGGGCAGGAAAGAGCAGTCTGGCGGCGCTGATTCCTCGCTTTTTCGATGTCGTTTCCGGGAGGATCAGCATCGATGGGAACAACATTCATGAAGTGACGCTGGCCTCTTTGCGCCGCCAGATTGCCATCGTGACTCAGGACACCTTCCTTTTCAATGATACGGTCAGGAGCAATATTGCCTACGGGAGAGAGGATTGTACTCTGGAGGAGATCATCGAGGCGGCGCGCTTGGCCTTGATCCATGACTTCATCACCAGTCTCCCCCAGGGGTACGACTCCGTGATGGGAGAACGGGGCCAGGGGGTTTCCGGTGGACAGCGACAACGCATTGCCATAGCCCGCGCCATTTTGAAGAAGGCCCCTATTCTGATTCTGGACGAAGCCACCTCGGCATTGGACAGCGAATCCGAGCGTCTGGTTCAAGATGCCCTTTATCACCTGATGCGGGATTGTACGACTCTGGTCATTGCCCACCGTTTGTCAACGGTTCGGTTGGCAGACAGAATTGTTGTCCTTGAAGCAGGTGAGATAGTTGAGATTGGAGATCATCAGAGTCTGTTGAAGCGTTCCGGTGTCTATCGCAAACTGTACGATGTTCAGTTTGCCGATGTCCGGTTTGCCTCATCTTCGTAAGGGAAAGGACGAGAAGCATGCGCAGTATGACGGGATTCGGACGGGCCACCCGGTCTACCGAGGAGATGAATCTGGTTGTGGAGATCAAGACTGTAAACAGCCGTTACCTGGACCTGAATTTACGCGTGCCCAGGGAGCTGAATTCTTTGGAGCAGAAACTGCGAAAGGAAGTACAGTCTCATCTCGATCGAGGTCGAGTGGAGCTCCACTTTGAACTCCATCCAAAATCCGGTAACCAGCATGACTTGAATGAAGCTCTGGTGGAAAATTATCTTGCCATTGCCGAGAAAGTCCGATCCCTGGGTGCGACAGGTGAGCTGGATGTATCCTCTGTTTTGCAACTTCCCGGAGTGTTCGTGCCACGTGAGGTGGAATTATCCCACGAGGGAATCCTGGAGCAAATTGTGGAGGCTCTTCGGGAAGCCTTGGAGAAAGTCGTCAGCACCCGATCCAATGAAGGAGCGGCCTTAAAAAAGGATTTTCAAGATCGACTCGAGAAACTGATGAAGCTGACCGATCGTATCGCAAAGCAAGCGGAACAGATTTTGGAATACTATCGAGAGAAACTGAAGAAGAGGGTTGAGAAGCTGACCCAGGAACAGCATTTGGACGAGAATCGACTGGCTCAGGAAATTCTCCACTATGCAGATCGTTCCGACATTGCCGAGGAAATCACACGTTTGCGTAGTCACGTCTCCCAATTTCAGGAATACCTGTCAGGCTCTGAGGATGAAGCCATCGGTAGAAGGTTAGACTTCATTAGTCAGGAAATGGGTCGGGAGATGAACACCATTCTTTCCAAGTCTCCTCTGCCCGCCATCTCAGAGCTGGCGGTTGAAGGGAAGACGGAGATCGAAAAGATTCGAGAACAAGTTCAGAATGTCGAATAACGGCAATCTCATTGTGATCAGCGCCCCTTCGGGTTCAGGAAAGACCAGTTTGGCAAACCGGGCTTTGGAGGAGATCCCCAAGCTGAAATTTTCGGTGAGTCACACCACCCGGAAGCCACGGTCTGGAGAGCGGGATCAAGTGGAGTACTTCTTTGTGTCGGAGAAGGAGTTTGAAGAGATGATTGGGCAGGGCAATTTTCTCGAGCATGCCCGGGTCTACGGGAATTACTATGGGACGAGCCGAGCGTTTGTGGACGAGCAGCTGTCCGTAGGATATGATGTATTGTTGGATCTTGACGTTCAAGGTGCCGCGCAGGTCAAAAAGAGCTACCCGGAAGCCATTCTCGTTTTCGTGTTTCCCCCTTCACTGGAAGTGCTCAAGACGCGATTGAAGAACCGTGGCTTGGATGATCCAACTATTATCAGTAAAAGGCTGCGAATTGCGAAGAAGGAGATCCAATGTTTCAAGAACTATCAGTACGTTATCATTAATAGGAAGATTGAAGAATCGTTGGTTGAATTGAAGTCCATCATTCAGGTTTCCGGCTGTCGCATGGAGAAGCGACAGGAGTTGGCAGCGGAAATCATCAAAACCTTTCCAGGAGATTAAAATGACCGTTAAAATCCCAGAAGAGTTTGACAGTAAATTCAGGTTTATTCTGGTGGCCGCAGCGCGTGCCAAGCAGCTCCAGCATGGAGCACCTCCAAGAATCAAGACGCAGGCAAAAAAGCCGGCCACGATCGCCGTGCTGGAGGTGGAGCAAAACCTTGTTCCTTATGTCATTCTCAAGCCGGGGGAAAAAGAAAAAGAGTGAAAATCATTCTCGGTGTAACCGGTTGCATCGGAGCCTATAAGTCGGCCGTCGTCCTCCGCCTGTTGCAAAAAGAGGGTTTTGAGATCCTTCCGGTCATGACCCAGTCTGCCCAACAGTTTATTACCCCTCTGACTTTGGAGAAGCTGTCCGGTCACAAGGTGGTTTCCGATCTATTCAGCGATCATACCGTTCAAATCGAGCATATCCATCTGGCTCGAGAGAGTCATCTCCTGCTGGTGGCCCCGGCTACCGCCAATATCCTGGCCAAATTTGCCCAGGGCATCGCCGATGATTTCTTGAGTACGCTTTACCTGTCCACCGTCACACCCGTCATCGTGGCACCCGCCATGAATGTTGAGATGTGGAACCATAAAGCGACTCGGAAGAACCTGGAGATTTTGAGGGAAAGAGGAGTGGGAGTGGTGGAACCCGGCTCCGGCTATCTCGCCTGCGGGGAAGAGGGTGAAGGGCGTTTAGCAGAGCCCGAACATATCCTGGAGGCGGTCTTGAACACTTTCAAGCGGGAGAAGTCCTTGCTGGGAAAGAGGGTTCTCATTACCGCAGGACCCACCATTGAGGACCTGGATCCGGTTCGGTTCATTTCCAATCGCTCCTCCGGAAAGATGGGTTATGCCCTGGCCGCAGAGGCTCAGTCGCGGGGTGCTCAGGTGGTGCTGGTCTCAGGACCTACCCAACTTGAACCTCCGGATGGGATAGATCTGGTCCGGGTTCGGTCTGCTTCAGAGATGGCCACAGCTGTCTTTCAGCACTTTGCCCGTTCCGATGTGGTGGTGATGGCAGCAGCGGTTTCCGATTTCACTCCAGCCAATGTCTCCTCAGAAAAGATCAAAAAGAAAGATGCGAAGCCGGTCATCCACCTGGAGAAGACGGTGGATATCCTGAAGCGACTGGGTCAGCGAAAAGAGTGGCAATTTGTGGTCGGATTTGCTGCTGAGTCGGGGGCAGTGCGTGAGAATGCCCGTAGGAAGCTTCAGGAAAAAGGATTGGACCTGATTGTAGGAAACGATATCTCACCACAGGATCAAGGCTTTGAATCCGATTTCAACCAGGTCATCGTCATCGATAGTGACGGGAGGGAAGAGGAATTTCCTCTCCTTCCCAAGAGGGATGTGGCACGCATCCTCTGGGATAAAATTGAAACGCACTACGCGCGGAGAGCCGTAAACCACAGACCACAGACAACAGACATCAGACAATAGACAATAGACCGAAAGACAGGAGTCAGGAGCCAGGAGTCAGAATCGAATTCAGATTCCAAAATTCAAAATTTCCGATGGTAGGGTTCACCATGCAGTGGTCAGCTGTCTGTTGTCTGTTGTTTGTGGTCTGTTGAATCATCATGCCCAAATCAGGTCTCGTTGCCCTCATTGGCCGCCCCAACGTGGGTAAATCCACCCTTCTCAATCGACTGGTTGGACAGAAAGTAGCCATCGTCAGCAATAAGCCTCAGACCACACGCAATCGAATTATTGGGGTGCAAACAACCGAAGAATGCCAGATGATTTTCCTGGACACGCCCGGAATTCATCGCCCCGGACACCTTTTGAACAAACGGATGATGGAGGAAGTTTATGATTCGCTCAGAGGGGTCGATCTGCTGGTTCAGGTTGTGGATGTCTCCGAAAGGTATGGCAAGGGAGAAAAGTTTGTCCTGAACTTGGTTCAGAAGACCCAGAAACCCACTATTCTTGCCCTCAATAAGATCGATCTCATTAGCAAGGGCAAGATTCTTCCCGTACTTGAATTTTACAACCAGCAGTTTGAGTACCGAGAAATGATCCCCCTTTCCGCCCACAAGGGGGATAACTTCGAGTTGTTTCGGGAGAAAATCTCAGAGAATCTGCCCGAAGGGGGGGAGTGGCTCTACCCTTCTGAGTACATCACCGATCAACCGGAACGTTTCATGGTCTCGGAAATCATTCGCGAAAAGGTGTTGCACCACACTCGCCAGGAACTTCCCTACTCGACAGCGGTTCTGGTGGAGGTCTACGATGAATCCAAGAGGCAGCAGGGATTCATGTCGATTACAGCCTCCATCATTGTGGATAAAGGCAGCCATAAAAGGATCGTGATAGGTCGGGCTGGACAGATGGTTAAAATCATTGGCACGGAAGCACGGGTGGATCTCCAGAAATTTCTGGATCTACCCAAGATCTACCTTGATTTGAACGTTAGGGTCCTCTCAGGGTGGAGAGATCAGGATCATTTGTTGGATGAGTTGGGTGTCAGGTCCACGAAATATACTCAGGAACTAAGCATAGACAACAGACTGCAGACAACAGAGCGGAAGATGGAAGATGGAAGTCAGAATCCAGAAGAATAGGAAGCTCAACGTTTCTTAACGGGTTCTAAGTCTTGTCTGCTATGTGGTCTATTGTTTGTCTGTTGTCTGTTGTCTGTTGTCTGTTGTCTGTTGTCTGTTGTCTGTTGTCTGTTGTCTGTTGAATCATGCGTGAGGTTGTAGAGCAACTCAAATTCTTTTCGGATCTAGGTGTGACCCATCTCAACGTGGGAACCGACGACTCTCCCCAATCGCTCGAGGAAATCCGTCAGGAGATCGGCGATTGCCGGCGTTGCAAGCTGTGGGAAAAGCGCAATTCCATTGTTTTTGGGGTAGGGAATCCGGACGCTGATCTGATGTTTGTGGGGGAGGCTCCGGGGGCGGACGAAGATGCCCAGGGAATACCCTTTGTGGGGCGGGCCGGCAAGCTCCTGACCAAGATTATAGAAGCCATGGGGCTGACCCGAGAACAGGTCTACATTGCCAACATCTTGAAATGCCGTCCTCCGGGTAATCGCGATCCGGAGCCGGATGAGGTGGAGACCTGTGAAGGCTTTTTATTTCAACAAATCCAGGCTGTCCAACCCAGGATTATTGTGGCTTTAGGCAGGCATGCTGCTCAGCTCCTGCTGCAAACGAAGACTCCCATTTCCAAGATCCGGGGAGAATTCTTTCAATTCCAAAACAGTCTCCTGATACCCACCTTTCATCCTTCCTATCTGCTTCGCAATCCCTCTTCCAAGCGTCAGGTGTGGGAGGATATGAAGGCCGTTCAGGCGCGTTTGAAGGAAATGGTATAAGAGAGAGGACAGGAGACAGGAAACCCCAGCCGGCAGACCGGCTGAAATTCAAAATCCCAAATCCCAAATCTCAAACTAAAACTTGGAACTTGGAACTGATCTTGTGAGCGCTCTCTTTGCCGATGTGGCCGTGCCTCTCCCTCTCTTCCAGACTTTCACCTACTCTGTCCCGGATTCCCTCGGGGACGAGCTTCACCCCGGGTGTCGTGTCTTGGTGCCTTTCGGTACCCGTCATCTGGTCGGTTTGGTGACCCAGGTGCATCGGGAATCCCGGGAGGGGACGGTCAAGCCTATTCTCGAGACTCTGGACCGGAAACCTATTTTATCTCCTTCTCTGCTCAAACTTGGCCTGTGGGTGGCTTCTTACTATCTTGCCCCGCCAGGGGAGGCGCTGCGAGTGATGTTACCACCCGGGTTGTTGGCGAAGAAGGTAGCACTGGATCAAGAGCACCCGGTGCAGAAGTTTTGGCCGACCAAGCGGCACTTGGCTGTGGTGGAGATGACCTCTTCTGAGGCCAGGCTGACGGCAAGGCAGAAGGAAGTGGTTGAGCTGCTGAGTCAAAGGACTCTTCCGGTGGCGGTGCAGCCGTTTTTACGGGAGGTGGGGTGTAGTTCGTCGGTACTGCAAAACCTGGTCTCTAAAGGTTCCATCCGAATGGAAGAGGTTGAGAGCTATCGTTCCCCCTGGGCTCACTCTGAGACCTCTCCGGAAGTCCAAAAGCACGACCTGAACCCGGATCAGCGTCGAATCTTTGAGAAAATTGACCAGCACCTCGCCAAGAACCGATTTCACAGCATGCTGATCCATGGTGTTACGGGAAGCGGAAAGACCGAGATTTACCTGAACGCCATCGCCAGTACGCTCGCTCGCGGAAGATCGGCGCTGGTTCTGGTTCCGGAAATCGGGTTAACTCCTCAAATCTCCCGTTATTTTCGAGCCTGGTTTGGAGAAGAGGTGGCCATTTTACACAGTGCCCTGTCGAGAGGAGAGCGCTTTGATCAATGGCGGAGAATCCGGGAAGGCCAGGCCCGTGTGGTGGTGGGAACCCGTTCAGCCGTTTTTGCCCCACTCGCTGATTTAGGAATCATCATTGTGGATGAAGAGCACGACAGTTCCTACAAACAAGAGGAATTGCCCCGCTATCATGCTCGTGACGTGGCCCTCAAACGGGGAGAACTCGAACAAACGGTGGTGATCCTGGGTAGTGCAACTCCTCAGTTGGAGACCTTCTATAACTCCCTCCATGGCGGAGTCCCTGAGTACGAGGTCCTCAATTCACGGATTCTGGAACGCCCTCTTCCAACCGTACACGTGGTCGACATGCGGGTCGAGTTTCAAAAGCGAGGCAAAGCGGTTGTCCTGTCTCAACAACTTCAGGAATCCATCGCCGAAAGGTTGGATCGCAAGGAGCAGGTCCTGATCTTGCTGAATCGGCGGGGATACGCATCGGCCCTGCTGTGTCGAAGCTGTGGGAGTACGGAGATCTGCGAAAACTGCAGCCTCAGCCTCACCTATCACCATGATTCCAAGCGCTTACTTTGCCACTACTGTGGGTATTTGAGGTCTGTCCCCAAACGATGTCGGGCCTGCGGCAACGAGTATATTCACTTCCTCGGTCACGGAACGGAGAAAGTTCAGGAGATCCTGGAAACCCTCTTTCCGAATGCAGCCATAGCCCGTTTGGATCGAGACACGGTCCAAAGGAAGGGGAGTCTCCAAAGGATTCTGGGGGCTTTCGGGTCGGGTCAGACCGATATCCTGATTGGAACCCAGATGATCGCCAAGGGACACGATTTCCCGCGCGTCACGCTGGTGGGAGTTTTAACGGCTGAACAAGCTCTTCGGATGGCGGACTTCCGTGCTTCGGAAAGAACCTTCCAACTTCTCACCCAGGTTGCGGGCCGAGCAGGAAGAGGAGAAATTCCCGGGGAAGTGATCATCCAGACCTACTATCCCGATCATTACAGCCTGAAACACGCTCGTTCTCAAAATTACCGGCTCTTTTTTGAGGAGGAGATTCGTTTTCGGCGCAATTTTCGCTATCCCCCCTTCACAGCCCTGGCCAACCTCCTGGTCCAAGGGCGACCCCAGACGAAGACCCGGCAGGCGGCAGAGCAAGTAGCCGACCTGTTGCTTCGGCAACGGACACGCCTTTCGGCTCAACGGCGCATGCGGGTTCTTGGACCTGCCCAGGCACCTCTTGAAAAACTCAAGGGCGATTACCGCTTTCAAATTTTGATCAAGAGCACCAATCGAAAAGAGCTTCATGAAGTGCTCGAAGCTGCCATGGAAGAGCTGAGCCAGAAAAGAGTAATGGTAAGAAAGCCTTCCATTGATATTGACCCGATGAACTTGCTCTAATGAAAGGGTGAAAACGGTTCGAATCCATGGCGAAGTTTTGGAGAAGATGGTTGAACATGCTCGTCGTGAATACCCACTGGAGTGTTGTGGGCTCTTATCAGGCAGCGGTTGGGTGATCGATGGCATGCAAACAACCGGGAATCAAAGACAGAGCCGTAGTGAATTTTCCATCCCGGTTGAGGAACTCTTTGCATTTTTTAAAGGATTACGGCGAAGTGGTAAAGAACATCTAGGGATTTACCATTCTCATCCCACGTCCAGGAGCCTTCCTTCCTCTCGTGATGTGGCCGAGTTTCACTATCCGGAGGTGAGTTACTGGATTGTTTCCCTGCAGGGAGAAGAGCCGGATGTCCGCTGTTTTCGCTGGGACAAAAGGGAATTTAAAAATGTTGACTTTGAGGTGTATGAAGATCACGGGAAACGGCCACAACAGTGTAAAATGAAATCAGTGCAGACAATCCCGAGAGAACCGGACATTTTTGCCAATATTCGAGATTCGGCTCCCGTTGAGCTGCTGGGTTTTCTGGATCAAATTGTCCTCCTGTTGCCTGAGGGGTCCAGATATCGTCTCAAGCAGGTCTTCGATTCTTTGCCTCCCCAGGGCGATAATCTGCAAAAGGTCCTGGAGCTGGTTCGGAGTCAATGGAAGGACATTCAATCTCAGGAGTGGGTCCAAATCGCAATTGTCGGTCCGGGACAGACAGGAAAATCCTCACTCCTTGCTGCGCTGTCCAGACGACAAGTGGCTGGATCGAAGCCCATCTTCACCCTGGTTGATATTCATGACGAGTATCTGGGTTTCAAGCCCGATGAAACGCTGTCTGAGAAGCTCCAGGAGGTCGACCTCATCCTGTTGATTCTGGATGGTCGATATGAGCTTTCCAAGAGCACAAAGGAAATGTATGAGAGACTCAACAGCTTGAATAGGCCGGTACTGGTTGTCCTCAACAAGATCGATCTGGTCCAGACACCTCGGGATGCGGTCAGGGCGGCCCGCAGGCGTTTGGGAACCAGCGTATTTGCGACCTCTGTGGTGCAACCGGAAACCATTGAGCAACTCTTGAAAGCGATTCTGGATACGGACCCCAAAACCCTTTCTTCCCTGACTCAAAATTTTCCAGACTTCCGTCGCAGTATGGGTCATGGAATCGTCAGCCAGGCCGCACTTTCGGGAGCCATCGTGGGGGCCATTCCCATTCCCATAGCCGACTTTTTACCCATAACGGCCATTCAGACGGGAATGCTCCTGAAGATCGCGCGGACTTTCGGATATTCCCTGAACCGGGAAAGAGCCCGAGAGCTGCTGCCCATGTTGGCGGCTGGAGTTGCCGCCCGAGAGGGGAGCCATTGGCTGAGACGCCGCTATCCCGAATATCGGAAGCTTATATCCATATCCGTTGCGGGAATCTGGACCTTTGTTCTAGGACATGCGGCCATTCAATATTTCGAAGGTTTGTCCCATTTTCTGAGCGACGATCGATCCACTGACTTCCCGTCGCCTGCCATGGGTTGGGAGATTCACTGATGGGGCAAGGCGGCAGGGAGGAACTGGCTGAGTTGGCCGTGGGGCGCCGCCAGGGAACGCGCTCCTTGCGCATTGCACTCCTCATTACCGCCATCTTTATGCTGGTGGAGTTTGTGGGCGGCCTGTGGACCAACAGTTTGGCTCTATTGGCCGATGCCGGACACATGCTCACCGATGCCGCTGCATTGAGTCTGAGCCTGTTTGCAGTGGGGTTCATACTCCGCCCAGCTACTTCCGAAAAAACCTATGGCTACTTCAGGGTGGAGATCTTAGCTGCCCTGATCAACGGTTCGGCTTTGTTGGTGATTGCCCTTTTTATCCTTTACGAAGCCTACCAGCGTTTCCTGCAGCCGGAGGCTATAAAAAGTCTGGAGATGCTGGTGATTGCAGCTGTGGGACTGGTGGCGAACCTGTTTTGTGCTCGCATCCTGCACCAATGTGAGGTCGACAGTCTCAATATTCGAGGAGCTTATCTGCATGTAATAGGAGATGTGCTGGGCTCCTTGGGTGCCATCCTTGCCAGCCTGGTCATATTGTTCTGGAAGGCTTATTGGGCCGATCCCGCCATCAGTGTTCTGGTCAGTTTTCTCATTCTGTACAGTGCCTGGAAGCTGGTCAAGGATTCCGTTTTAGTCCTCTTGGAGGGCACCCCGTCCCATGTCAATTTGGCGGCAATGAAGCAGGCCCTTTGTAAGGTTGCGGGGGTGGACTCCATTCACGATCTTCATGTCTGGACATTGACTTCCGGTGTGCATGCCATGACTTGTCATGCAGTGGTGGTCCAGGACAACAGCCGGCGTTGGATCCTGGAACAGCTCATCGCCGTCTCTCGGGAGCAATTCAAAATTCTTCACGCGACGATACAGATCGAACATGAAAATCCCTGTCCCAATGAAACAACTTTCTGTCACTAGCCCGCACTTTCCAAGCTCGGAACTGTTTGAAAGAATGGACCCGTCCAACTAGATGCCCAAAGAATTTGACCGGAGGCCTGAGGATTCGAAGCGACCGACTGTAGAGGAGTCAGGGGGGGTGCCCGTAAACCGGCCCCTTCAACAGAGTCCGGAGACGCTTGCACTGAACTATAACTGGATCGGGCAGTTTCAGAGCCAGCATCCCGACTATTCATTTGTCAAGAATGAGGAGATTCCCTGGACCGATCTCAAGGTGGACCTGTTTGAAGCGCGTGTGGCTCTTGTGACCACGGTGGGAGTTCACGTCAAGGACCAGAAGCCTTTCAGTATCTCTCCGGGAGAGATCACCCCGGAGCTGTCCCAGTTCAATTTTCGGGAAAAGGGAGATCCCAGCTTTCGCTTGATTCCGGCATCAGTAGACGCCAGCGAGTTGTGGATTGCCCATCCCTATCTGGATGTGAGTGGGTTCGAAGAAGATATCAACGTCGTTTTCCCCTTGAAAAGACTGCAAGAACTGGAGGAAGAGAACGTCATCGGCGAGATCGCCGCTCAACACATTTCATTTATGGGCTACGTGCCCAACCCGGTGGACCTGGAACCCTCCGTAAAGGATGCCGTTGAACACCTCAAGCAGGACCAAGTTGACCTTGTTGTGCTGACGCCAGGCGAAGTTCTGAGCCACCAGAGTATGGTGGTGATCCAGCGAGCCATTGAAGCAGCCGGCATTGCCACCGTCAGCATCGCCCTCTGTCGAGATGTGGTGGAATCGGTGGGAACGCCCCGATCGGTTCATTACGGTTTTCCTTTCGGGTTTACCCTGGGAGAGTCCAACGATCAGGCAGTCCAGCTGAGAATCCTGAAGGATACGCTTCGCTCCCTGGAGGACATCGACCAACCGGGAACCATCGTGGATCTCCCCTATGAGTGGGTCTGACCGCTGACGGTTAACCGTCAGCGGAAATCCTAAATCCCAAACCACAGCCGGCAGACCGGCTGAAATCCTAAATTCCAAATCTCAAATTCCAAACTTCAGACTTCTATTTTCTTCTCTCTGCGGTCTGTTGTCAGTGCTCGAAGCGCCCTTCGGGCGCGTTCCAGATTCCAAGTTCCAAGTGTCAGGTCAGATTTGGAATTCGAGATTTGGATTTTGTTTGGAATTTGGGATTTTGAATTTGGGATTTGAGACGGACTTCCGTCTGCTGTCAGTTGTCCGCCATCCGCTTCTGTAGTAAGCTTGGCTATGCGCTTCGTCGGAGTCATTCCTGCTCGCTACAATTCCTCAAGAATCCCTGGAAAACCTCTCATTGAAATCGCCGGAAGGCCTATGATTCAGTGGGTATACGACCGGGCCAGCCAGGCTTCGAGCCT
>Ga0209988_10000821_pt1 | contig 19771 bp, 22 predicted proteins | sample N075metaG_FD_183115 | JGI IMG/M metagenome (GOLD analysis project Ga0209988, IMG submission 183115) | Deep subsurface microbial communities from Kermadec Trench to uncover new lineages of life (NeLLi) - N075 metaG (SPAdes) (version 2) | ecosystem: Environmental > Aquatic > Marine > Ocean trench... | reverse complement strand
CCATCCTCAAGGTGGGTGGCGTTAGTCGATTGAACTATCTTTCCGCCACCGGCCCCGGCAGTCAGACGATCAAGGCAATCGTGGCGGTGAGTCAGAGTGCCGGCCGGGTGACGACGAGCGCCATCGTCACGGTCGTCACGAGCATTGCCGGCCCCGCGCCCCCGGTCGTAGAGATCCATCACTTGGTTGTCGGAACTTTGAGGTCGTTATAGATGCCATTTACCGTACCACCGCTAAAAAGGGTCGCCGGATCAAGTGATTCGGACAGCACGGTCGCGACAATCTGGTTGAAAGAGAAATGGTACGACACGACGACGCCGTGGAGGATAGCCGCCTTTCTGGACTACAAGACTTTCACCCTCGCGGACTTTCATGGGGAGTCGCGAGCCAGTTTTATTTTCAGGTACGGTAAAATATCGAGAGAAGACTCCGGACTTTATTTTCCGGAATTTCCTGCGGTGGCCCGCGACCAGTACGTGTGCATCCAGCAACAACCGTCAAACTTCGTCGAGCTGCCCGTAACCAGTTGGGTCGGCATCATCGCCGGCGAAACTTTTCAGATGGCCGGAACGCAAGGGTTTTTCGAACCGCAAGGGGATCAGATCCTAGAAGCCTTGGGTCTGTCGTGGCTTCTCAGTCGTCGGCGCCTGATCGATGCGCCGGTGGTCGACATCGTGCAAGGTGGCGGTGAGACCGACGTGACGTTGGTCAGTAGAATTCCGGCGTTTAACCGATCGTTGTCCACCGGCAGAAAGCAAGCGGGCAATCGATCCAACGCTAAGATCACCATCACCGGCCCGCCGACGGTGCCGCAGGCTTACGGATTCAGCGCCGTCGACGGTGCGGATTGGACCCATCGGGACATCATCGAGATGCTGCTATTCCGCACCGACACATACACCGGCGGCGGTGAAACGGAACCTCATTTTGTTCTGCAAGCGCAGACGCCAGAACTCGATACATTCGTTGACGGTATGAAATCCGTGGTAGAGACCGAAGGTCGGGACGTTCGCACAATCATTCAAGAATTGCTTTCGAGAAAACGAGGGCTCACCGCGAAGATTCGCTGGTCGCTCGACGGCAACAACCTTCCGTCAGGTGACATCGAGATTTCCATAAGATCGCTCGTCGACTCGGACGTCTCGGTGGGTAGTCGTTTCTTGCCGGCCAACCCCGACGAAGTCGATTTGTTTTTTGAATTCGACGAGCGCGTGCAGGCAGCGAGCGTGCGGTTGAACCACATACAAGTCGTCGACGAGATCGTCGTCAAAGGGCCGCCGATGCAAACTTGCTTCTCCAGTTCGGGAGAATCCTTGGCAGCCAGTTTGAACATAGCAGAACACAGCATCGCATGGGACCCGTCGAGGCAGGATGAGTACGAAGCGTCGAGCGACGCCCAAAGAAGGTTGGCTCGTTTCGACAGGGTGTTCCGAATGTTCAAACTCGGTGCCCCCGGCGCACAATTCGATTGGTTTACTCAACATGCGGATCCCGAACAGCGGCATGCGTTGTTACCTGAAGTCTCGGAGGCCGGCGTCGTCTCGTCCGACGTGAACGTCGGCAGTGGTGTGCTCGACGTGCGAGTCATGGAGACGATTCCGGTTTTGCAGACGGCCGACCAACTCCACGAGTCGGCCCATCCGGCGTACACGAAACCATTCGCGTTGGTCAGATACTTGAACGACCCAGAGGTGTTTAACATCTGGGTCGATGTGAGCGACCCACCGGACGCGGCGGACGTCTATCAAGACGGTCAAAAAGCATTGGGCGGACCGACCCACACCGCATCCGTCACACCCGGCGATCGCGACCTTGAGGTGGACGTGAAATTTCAAAAACAGAACCATGTGCTCGGCATTGGACATTTCTTTCCGGAACCGGGGTTTGAATCGAACACCGAGCCGGTGTTCGATTTCAATAACATGATTCTCACGATGTGTATCGAGTCGGACCATCGGCCGAGCGTTCGAATCATAACGGGTGCAGCGAGCACCGGTTTTGCACAGCGCAAGGTTGAGATTTCGGTACTCGACGCGCACACTTGGGTCGTGGCGACCGGCACCATCGTCGGGGTGACCAAGACGGGCGACCTGCAATATCATCAGGGACCGCGAGTCGTGCGAAACGGGATGCCCAAGTTACAAGAGGTCGCGTCGTTGGCGGCTATCTATTTTGGTCGTCGGCGTCAGACGTTATCGTTGACCAAGCGAGGCACTATACCCGAAGCGGACGTCGGTCAGTTTGTCCGATCGGTGACGCAGGGCTTCCAGTTGACGGAGATCAACACCGTGGTAAGTTCAGTACGAGTCGACAAGGAGGGCAATACGGTGACGATCAACACGTCGCACGTTGAACTGGAGCTGAGCCGATGACTCACGCCGAACTGGAAGTCAAAGTCGCTTTGCAGGAACGTCGACTCACCGAGATGATGGAAACCATAACACGGGGGCCGTCTCGTTTTCCACGAAGCGTCGGCGGCGGCGGGGCGATTCGAGGGCTGGCGATGGTGCGGCCGAGTGCGGTATCCACAAGTCGCCAGGTGAGCGTTACGTTTTTGGACCCACCGGGCGAAACAGCCGTCGTGCCGGCGGACACGTCCGAGCTGGCTTGGTGCGGCCCGATGGGTTTCACCGCGGAAGATTTCAGGAATTTTGAATGGACAAGCGCCGGTCCGTTTCCGTTTACGTTGCCGGTGGACGAAGCGTACAACGCACTCCCGGTCTTCGACGTGCTCGGAAAATTGGTCGTATGGTGGATGCCGCCCGTTCAAGAGCTGTCGGCGTTGATCGCCGCACTACCGCACCTTGATGCTTTCCTCGATACCGGCGCTGGGTTTCTCGACTTCAGTCAGTGACTACCGATGCCAATCGACCTACAAGACGTGCCTGGATACAAGGTTAGCACCGGTCCGCCAGACGATTACGCTCCGGACGGGTTGCATCAGTGGGACGATAACTATGTGACGAACGTCAGGTTCGGATTGATTCGCTTGACCAACGGGCGTTGGGGTATACGATCCATCACGCGCTGTCGCCCGAAAAACCTCGTCGGCGTCACGGCGACGGTCGACCCCGGTGATTTCGATAGCGGTTGGTCACCGAAGTTATTTCCGTTCTTCGAAGACGGCCCGGTCACTCATCAATTTTCTGGACTCATGCCGGAAACACAAAGCGACGTCGCGATCAGGGTGGAAACGATCGCGAACATGGACGGAAACAGTCGCTACGTGCCAGTCAGTGCCAACGGCCAATTCATCGGCGATGCATTCGTAATCGGTGACTTCTCTGGATTCACGAGTCGCGATACGGTAATCATACCCGCTGTCGGCACGCCGGCGTTGCCTGCGTGGAATGTGATTCGCGGAGATGGGAACGTGCTCTTCAGTTTCGCACTAGCGGGGACAACCTTTTTCGGTCACAACGACTGGATCCGCTTTCGAGTCGAGTATGCTCAATCGCCGGAAGAGTTTCACGGCTTTGCCAATGATGAAGTCTGCTTTCCGAGTGGCGGTCTCGGCATCATGCGTCTGTCCAGCGGTCGATGGGCGCCGGTAACGCTAAACGAACCGAGCAACGACTTGGGTGAACCGGCGTTGGTTGTTCGGGGGCGACTCTATCGCGTTCGCCCCAACGATCAGTTGGGGGTTGGCACTCCCGGCCGATGGGTCTACGCTATGCCCTTTCTGACACCGACGACGATAGTCGCGGTTAACGCCAGCTATCCGAGAGTTTGTACGATCTTGGTTCAATAGGAGCGCATGCCGATGACTCGTAGCGAAGCCAACCTTGTGCTCTTCCAACGTCAGAACGGCAGAACGCGCAAGACGCACACCAAATGGAACAAAACTCACACCAAGTGCGGCATGAAGATTAGATCGAACACGCTGCTCGCCGAGCAATCGGACTGCGCCAACTGCCAAACAATGTCCGGACCTGAACCGCCGCGCCTTGTACGGCGACCGGCACGCCAATGCCGAACGGACAACGTGAAACCATTCAGGGTGTCGGATCGTAGCATCGCCCGCGTTGACGCGATGATCGCCGAGCTGTCTCTGATGCTTCTTCACGTCGACCGCGGCTGCGTTGACTACAAGGCGTTGGTTCACGCGGTCGGTTTTCTTTCGAACGTCGGAATTCACTGATTAAGGATACGCGCCATGTCATCAGCCAAACATTTGTCAGCGTGGATCGAGCGGACCGAGACGCCCGAGCTGCATTACAGGAGCGGTTTGACGATGGGAGATCGCAAGTGATGGTGAAGGTGCCATTCTCCGAACGTGCCGTCTTGCAAGCTAACGACGAATGGGGTTGCAATTGTGGGCCTTTAGCGTTGGCGTTCGCATTGCAAATCAGTCTCGATGACGTGCGTCCGTTGATCCCCAAATTCGAGCTGAAGCGGTTCACGAATCCGACGATGATGAGGGCAGCCCTTGAGACAGTCGGTCGGCGATACCACAGCGTCCGACCATCAGATCGCGAGTTGATGTTTGACGAGCAAGATTTTCAAGGTCGGATGAGTCTGGTTCGCATTCAATGGACGGGTCCTTGGACGGCCTCGGACGCGCAACCGCGATGGGCGTACCGTTACACACATTGGATCACCACCTGGACTGAGCGAAGAGTTCCTTTACTGTTTGACACCGGCATCTGGGGTATCGATGGATGGGAAGGCGAGGTCGTGCCCGTGTTGACGGCACAACACGATCGAGCGGACGGTGGTTGGTTGCCAACTCATATCTGGAGGCTAGCGCGTTGCCACAGTGCTTGAGATTCGGTCTTCCGCAATTGCAACTGTTGACCTGTATGGACAACAACCACCCGATCTTCGGGTGCGACGTTCTTTGCAAATCGTGTACTGGCAGCACGACGGATCCCGGTTTCTTCGGTGCGAATGTTTGGGCGCGTGGTTTCCTACGACCGAGCGAGACGCGCGACAGTCGCACGTCAAAGGGTATTTTTCATTGGATGCTCTCCGGGGATCCGAACGAAGTCGCGAGAAGATACCCGATCAACGGCGGCTACATGCAGGGTTCGCTATGTTGGAAAACAATCGGTTTGTTCCCCGGCGGTGCCGTCAGAGAGTTTTTCCAATTCGCTAACGGGTCGTTCTACAGCCTATGTGACTGCGGTGCCGGCGAGAACACTTGCCGGATACAGGATTTTGTGAGGTATTTCCCGCTCGACAATGCGCGTTGTTGGTTTTTCATCGAATCGGGTTTCCCGCCGCTCGGTCCGGGCTGCACCGGTGCATTCACACCGGACCGTCCGATCGACTTGAAATTCTTCGCCGTTGGGTTCGGCAACACCGCCGTCATCCATCAAGGGTCTACGGAGGAAAGGCTGTTCGCTAATCTTTGCACGATGAATCTTGCGACAAAATGTTACGGCCATCGCGTCAGCTCAAGCTGTGCGATTTCCGGTTTCGACGTCAACGGTTATTTCAATTCGGGATATGCACAGTTCGATTGGATGACCGTGACGGAGTTCACCGCGGGCTTTGTCGTCTACACGCCGGAAGACACGCTTCGAAACAAAGTGCTCGACTGGTTGGCGTCCGACATTGCGCTTGGCTTCAGCGGTGCAACGCACATGGATCAATGGGACAGTCCGCGACGCGGAGCGGGGCCGATTCAGAATACCAACGGGTCGATTCATTCTTTCGGACGCTCGTATTTGGCAAGCGATCCGTTGACCGCGCCAACGGTCGCGACGTTGGTCGGCAGATGTCGTCGCTCTGGATTCACGGTAAACGCCGATTATGTTTTGTTGAAAGCCGGTGCCGCTTTGAGTCTGGGGTTACCGACTTTCAATTTTACCCGACCGTTCGGGACGATCAATCCGCTGGTGGCCTACCCGCAGGTTGGAATTCGATTGACGCTAAATCTTGGAATCAGAGCGGACGTCGACACCTTCAACGAGGCCAACCATCAGATTACTTTTCCCTGGATAGACGAAGACGATCGGCCGGATCCGATTCCGATCACCATGCGGAATCGTTTTAACGGCGACTTCGATAGCTTCCCAGAAATCGACGACGGCCTAGACGTAATCGATTGGTCATTGGACGGCGTCAAGTTGGACCCAACGAGCAGAATTCAGTGGTTAGGCGAACAGAATTTTCTTACCGACCCACCGTCGGCACCGATCGGCATCGACTGCGATGTTCTCGTGCTGGCGTTAAGTCCATTTACCGTTCCGGCAGCCGCGTCGCAATTCAATGATGATCCGGGGAAGCGACACAAGGTTTGGTCGGGCAGCATTAAACTGAGGATGACATGACACAGACACCACAAGAGAGAAGATCGGTCTATGTCCGCTCACATCGACTCCCCGCGTTGCTCATGGGCTGGTTCAGCACGCAACTGACCGGTCTGCGCAAGAAAATGATTCTGGACAATCGACGCTTCGACGACACCGTGTTCACCTGGATGGCCGCGAGCGTTGCTCGCGCGTACACACTGGTATCCGGTTTCTTTTGGTCACACGCACTCGGCCCGGTGTTCGGCGAAACGCTCACCCGACGAAAGGGCTGTTGCGCGAGCTGTCCGAAAATGAAGCGCGACGAATTGGGCCATGATCGGTGCATGGGGTTTCCGGACGGCGACTGTCAGTGCCCGAAATGGTGGTGGTGGATTCCAGGTCGTCTGTGGTGGCAGAGGGGTCTTAGAAACTGGACATGCCCCCAAGGGTTTTGGGGGCGTTTGAAGCCCACAGGCATCAAGCAAGCCGTGTCCAGCGGCATCCTACGTCGCGCGGCCATTACCCGCATGATCCGAGAAATCGGGTACAACGTACCGGCGGTGATATGGGTGGCGGTCGAAATCTATGTGCTGTGGATGGCTCTGAGCTGGCTGGCGTTCGCCGGCCGCTGGTTCTTCCGATAGCGCCCCAAAAATAACACAACGAAGATTTTCTTTGATTATCTTGGACACACCGTACATGTTGTGGTATGTTGAAGTGTCGGCACGTTCTATTGTGTGCCACGACGACGTTGAGGTTGAACGGCGATAATGAGAAAATTGCGACTGTTATCGATGGTCTTCCGGAAGTTTTCGATGTTGAGTTTTTGCTGGCCATCGGCGCAAACGGATCCCGGTTTCTTCGGTGCGAATGTTTGGGCGCGTGGTTTCCTACGACCGAGCGAGACGCGCGACAGTCGCACGTCAAAGGGTATTTTCATGGATCGCGTTAAACTCTGCTATTGCAGCAGCGGCAAGAATGACGCGCCGCACCGCTGGTAAGTCTGGGACAACGACCGGGTTGATATGCGGATGGGTGCTTTACGATGACTGTCTTGAAGATACCGGAAACCATTGTTATAGATCGCACGTCGCGTGGCGGCGCTTACGCCGTCGTGGTCGACGTTTGTCATAGACTCAAGCCGGATCATGGGAGTATGGTGAACGCGCTCTTCGCGATGATCCAAGAATCACCGACGTTCCAGAAGACGTTGGTCGCGATCGAGCAAGAGGCGGCGACCAAGGTGTTTACCGATCCGTTGGAATAAGAATCAGGTGAACTGTCATGGATGACACCAACCTCCGACTTAGTCTGCCTCAAGCGGTCGTCGTTACTCGCCTGGCGACGACCGCACCTGTAAATAATCACCGGCGTGTTGGCGAGAACTCACCCCTTGGGTGTGACACACTTCGTCGGCACGTTCGGTGTTTTTTTTGGACGAACTTCGACGGCGGCCGAACGGTTCGGCCGCCGTCGAGAGGTCTTTTCTGGAGATTACTCATGCGACGATGCTTGGTTCAGAGAATCATTCGGTATGCGGCGGTTGCAGTTGCGGGCGTCAGCTTCATGGGGATCGGCAGTTGCGATCTCAGAAGCGACACTTGCGTAGCAAGTTTCGACACGGCTGGAAATCGTCTACTGGACTGCCCGCCGTTGATCGATTGGTTAAGCGGTCGCTGACGCGGTCGGAGGCTGGCTCGCTGGGGGAGCCAGCCAATGGTGGCGCCGGGGACTGTATATCGCGGTCTCCGGCGCATTTGTTTCGAAGAGGACATAGGGCGTGCCGGCGAAATTTAACGGTGAATACTTACGCATCGTAGATTGGAACGAGATCTACGAGACGCACCGCTCGCGAGAGTTGGTGACTATCCAAATCCATGCTTGGTTTCCCATGCCGGTCGCCCATGAGGGTCTTTCGTTTCGGTGGATCAACAGATGCCGAAATCCGGAGGCCGTGTTCGGCGTCCAACACCTTTTGATTTTGCTCGCTGTTCGCGTGGACAAACCGAACCGCGGCACACTCGCTGTGGAAGGTCAACCGCTCACAGCTCGCGACCTGGCCGCGTTGACCACCTGGGATGAAGAGTTGCTCGAACACGCTTTCACCGTGTTGGCCAGCAAGGAAGTTCATTTTCTTGAGCGAGTCGAATTCGCGGACGGGACCGTGAAGCGAACCTTGGACGCCCACCAGCTTCCGGACAGTGCAGGACGTGACACCGCCAACAAGCCGGCAGGACGGGACACCGCCCCAATCGCCATTGACGCCCACGAGAACGGCCCAGACGTCGACGTCCAGCCAGACGCCGCGACCGACCGCGATGGGCCGCCAGACACCGCGACCGACCGCGATGGGCCGCCAGCTCGGGGTCCCTCCACTCCGCGGCAAGAGAGAAGAAGAAATAAAGAACAAGAACAAGAAGAAAGAAAAGAAGTGCTTGCCGTTTCCACCGGTCCGGCGCGGTTAGCTACCACGGGAAGAAGAAAAAGAACAAAAGACCCGCAAGAGCAAAAAATCAAAGACCAAAAAAACGAAGAGGCCGCGGAGTGGAGGGACCCCGAGCTGGACGGAAATGAACTCGGCGACATTCGATTCTTACAGGTGAGCACCATCCGAATTCTCACCGCCGCCGGCATCGCGCAGAGCAACATGATAACGCAGATCGATTCCACCCAAGCCGTCCTGCGCTTGGTGATGTTCCGCGACGATCGGGACGCAGAGGTAGCGTTTATGGTCAAGGAGGCGAAACGAATCCGGTTGCTGAGATTGAAAAACAAAATGGCCGTCTGGCAGGCGTCCATGAACAAACGATATGACATACCCGCGACACCCAAACGGGCGTCCGGACACACGAACGGCCGCGACACAAAGCCGGCCACAAGGAGACAGGCATGATTCTTGCGAGAAAATGGTTATTGGTGACGGCGGTATTGTGGGCGTCGATGAGTTGTGCGACAACCGCGCAAATTCGGGACACACAGCAGGCCCGATATTTCACCGAAACGAATGCGATGGTGACGGTCGATCCAACCGTCCCCGGTCCCGTCAAGACGTCGCGGCGGTCGCTTGGTTCTCAAACGCCGGCGGTGACACCGCTCATGAAGATATACCTCGACACCGGTCCGGCCATGAAACATGGGAAGCCGTTCGCGCTCTACATGAATCCGCAGTTTGGATTGATCGGCAACGAGATCGCCCGCGGCAAACACAACGAAGAATTGCGAGCGGTCGCCGAAATAACGCACAGCGTCGGCGTCCAGTTCTATCGACCGGTTCGGATAATCGACAATGCGGTTGCCATCTGCAAAGTGAGCGGTGCTAAGATCGCCATCCGGATCGACCCGTGGAAGAGCAGCACCCTCGCCTTGGGTCCGGTGGCATTCACGGAGGAACACAAGAAGCGACTCGACGCGATCAAGACACATGCGGCAAAATGGAAACCGTATGCGGATCACGTCGCCGCCATCATTATCAACCACGAAGCGTGGGTGGTAACGCCGAAAAACGAAAGAGCTATCCGTCGCAAGCTAGACATGGTCAACGCGGTCTTCGCTGAGTTCTTACCCGACGCACTCATCATCCACTACAACTATCGCCAACGCCGCGCGCACATGGCCAAAGAGTTCGCGTATTTGCCGGCCAATCTGTCGACCGAGTTTCGCGGGGCGTCCCTCTACTTCGATCGATACGACCAGGCGTTTCAAACGCTGGACGCCACAATGTCGGTCGGCGTATCGGTCGCGCTAACCGCGCCGACGATTCCGTGGTTGTGCTTGGAGGCCTCGTGGTTGTTTGACGCCGACGCCGACCAATGGTTCCAGTCGCCGAAGCGGTGGATACCTTGGGCGCACGACTACCCGCGTGGCGATTTATTTATACGAGACGTCGCCTATCTGTTGAGGGACACGCCGGCTGTTACCGCGGCGATCATCTATAGTCCGAGAATTCTGAATGAGCCGTTCGCCCATCGCTTGCGGATCCTCGTGGACAGTCTCCGCGGGACCGGCATCAGTTTTAATCTGATCGAGAGCGGGTGGCAGGCGGACACAAGGCGCGACTGTGGCGACATCGAACCGCGTGTGGTGCGATGAGCGTACCCGGTCCCGATCGTGGAAATCTTGGATAGCTCGCTTCTGGATTTTGAAGAATGAAAACGCTGCCCGTGATTCGATTTATGTTCGCGTGCCATTGCGTATGGCTTGGCGTGTACGTCTACCTGTTCGGTCGGCAGGTTTGTCGGCTGACGTTCGATCCGACAAACGAGCGTGGACCGACGTTGGGCTTCGCTTTCAAGCCGTTCGGCGGTCAACGTCTTTGCGTGTGCAGTCCGTTGGCTCGGTTCATTGAGTTCCGTTTTCGATTGCCGTGGTTTTTGTCGTATGCCTTCGTCACCCGGCATTCCGGCCCGTTGTTGCTGGTTCTGTATCGATGCCAACAGCGGACATTGCAGCGAATGAGCGGGTGGTCGCGTACCGCGTCCGTGGCCGCCCTGCTCGTCGCGATGCTCTGGTGCCAGTCAACCGAAGCCTCCGATCTGACGCTGATCGATTTCGGCGGCTGGACGGCAATGGACTTGCAGGTCTGTCGGTCGTGGTCCGGAGTCGCCACTGACATCAAGACGACACCGACGCCGCCGAGCGAACGAATCGGAATCCTTGTCAATAATATGCAATCGGCATCGGGCGGTGTGGTGCGGCATTTCTGTTCTGAATCGTACACGCACACGAGCGGTAGTTTTTCCGTGTTTGGTTTTTACGTCTACATTGACGGCCTAGATCCAAACCCTGAATACGAACTTCTGCGAGCGACAGAGGTCGGCAGTGAAACGACCAAGTCGGCGTACCATTGGTATGCTAAGATCGAAAGTGACGACGGCAACATTGACGTCTACGATGCGAACGATTCTTTGATTGGTGAAGTTTTGTTCACCTTCGTTTCGTCGACGTGGTACTTGATAGAGATTGCTTGGACGAAAAGCGACACGGCGGGAAGGATCGATTGGTATGTCGATGGATCTCTAACGAATACCTGGACATCTCAAGACACAAAGAATGGAACCGGTACAGCACAGACTTTTTGCGTTGGCGGACAGGGCGGGTTTGCTACGGTTATCAGCACGCCGAGCGTTCTTTCTTGGTATCTGTTGGACGACGGCATTCCGGATAGTCGATACGGGGCACATGATGTCGTTGGTCCTTATACGACGGATCATACCGGGGCTACGAACGAATGCGGGGGAACCGATTTGAAGTTTGGCCATCAGTGGAATGAAATGATTACGATGCCGTTCGGGAATCCTTTTGCTGAATTAGTAAGTGGGACAACGGGTCGGCAGACGAATGGATCATCGCTCTTTGGCCCTATCGGCGACTCTAGGATTGTTGATTACGCGGATGTTCGCGGGTTGAAGTGTACGGCTCGGTTGTTGGGCGGCGATTCCTACTTTCAATGTGGAAGTTTCAACGGTTTCGATACGCCGAAGTGTACGATCGTCGAAGATCCTGACGGCGGTGGTGGTGTTCAGCGTATCGTCATGCAAACCGGCGATGCCGCAATGCCCGAGGAAGATGAGTATATTACGATGGGTTGGAGGACTGAGGGTGGGGCTACTAGGTGCCGAACCCTGCACAGCGAACTCATTGTCGAAGAATCGCTTGCGGTCGGCGGTCACGACCCGAATCCTTCGCGCGCTACGATGAGAGGAATGTTCCCATGAAACAGCGAAACGCTCGGGGCGGGCGGCGGACGGTTAATTCTGGCTTGCCGATAAGGTTTGATCGTCATTCCGTAACCCGGAAATTTCCGCCGCTCGCCCATTGGTACCGAACGTCTGTAGCACTTTGCGTGATGATTCTTGCAACGGCGGTTCACGCCGGTGGTGTGCAAGTGCAAGAGTCGGGAAAGGAATATGTTATCTCGTTCGGCATGCTCGACGCAGCGGACATGACACTATTCAAGGACTGCGTGGTCGCCGACGCCTGCGAGACCAAGATTGGGCTCACCGGAACTTGGACAACGAAAGCGATTGCCGACGTTGTGTCGCAAAGCGGTACGACCGGCATGTATGAAATGCAAGTCACGGCAGAAGAAGCCGGTGTCGGCGATTGGTTCAGATGCAAATATACCTGCACTGGTGGCGCTGCCAACATGGCGACGGTAGCGTATTATGACGTCGACATCGAGACGGCCAACCCATTGAGACTACTGAGCACCACGATCGCGACGCTGGCCACTCAAGTTTCGTTCACGTTGGCCGCCGGCTCGGCGGACGACGATGCCTACAACGGGATGCTGGCGATCGTCCAAGACCTTACGGAATCTACGCAAAAGGCGATCGGCGTCATCGGTGACTACACGGGGTCGACTAAGAGGGTCACGCTCCGAGAGGATCCCGGCGTGTTCACGATGGCCCAAGACGACAAGATCGACATCTGTGCGGTGTACGGCGACGAGGTCTGGAACGCGGTGATGGCCAACTACACCACGGTGGGCACGACCGGTCGGGAACTCGACGATCTTCCACGGACGGGTATTTTCGTGACGGCGTTCGGCAACGCCGGTACTGGCACGGTCTGGGCCGAGACGTATTTGAGCCCGGACACCGAGCCGACAAATAAGATTCTGACAGGCGGTGAGTCCGACGACGCTACAATGACACTCACCGCGGAGATTCATACGCTCGGGGACGTCTGGCAACCCGTCAGCGTCGACCTGTTTCGTTCCGGCTCAGCGCTTGGTCTGACCGTCTTGCGAGCGGCTTGGACGAAGATCGGTGACCGGTTATTCACGGTGACATTCACTGTCACCGACGCCTCGTCGTCGCTCACGTACCACGTCGAGACGTCGGACGGGAAAATGTCCGGCGACTTCGCTTTCGTTCGAGGTTTGGATCCGCCGCTGATGACGTCCGCCGCTTGGGATGGCACGTACCCCAGCGCTCCGGGCTCGCCGGCGTCACTCGACACAGGGATCCAGACGGCGGTCAAGTCCGTCGACACCGTGACTGTAACGGGTGGCGTGGAGACTCACGCGACCCGAATTACCGTCGAGTCATTCGGCGCGACGAGTGCCTCTCAAAATTTCGACGGCGATTATTCAAGCGGGACGTTCTCGATCATCGTGACGATCGGCTCCGATACCGGTACGAAGCAATTCCGCCTGAAGGCGAACAAAGATGGCGGGGCATACGGCTCGACGTTCGATACGACGGACTCCCCGGCCATCCTTCTCGATCAGGTGGCTCATTCGTACACGACGTTCGCCGCGAGTGCCTTCACGCCGGTTTCCAATTTCGCATTGAAGAGCGGCGACAGTTGCACGGGAACATCGACGATCGGCAATTGGACCGCCAGCGACAAGATCCTTTACAATTTCGACGACGGGACGATTGCGTCGGAAACCGTGTACGTGGCGGCGAAGACCTATAGTTGCACGGGTGGCACCTACACGGACACGGGAACCAACGTGCAAATCGATTCACGCCGCAAGGCCAACGGTAAAGGCGGTACCAGTCAGAAAACAGGGCTGGTCAAGATCGCCAATGTCGCGCCGACGTTGACGCTCACCGGTGCGACCGCGCGGCTTCGATCGAAGACCGGGGCGGACAAAACCTATGCGCTGACGTTGACCGGCTCGCAAGAACTGAAGGACACGCCGACGTGCGTTCGCGACGCGACGGACGACGGGCCGGCGATGGGTACGTGGAGTGGTTCGGAGCCCGATCAGACCTGGACAAACACTCTGACGGTCGAAGAAGACGACACCAAGAACACCGGGGCGTCTAACTTTTCTTGGGAAGGAATTATCGCGACCAACGGTGCCGGTACGATCGTCGCCGTCATCGGCACCAATCCGAATTACACGGTCGGTGGTTTCGAGCAGCGTGACATCGCCATCGCCAAATTCGATCAGTTCGATCCGATCGGCACGATGGGCACCAACCTCGACAACCCCAACAAACTCATTGCCGAATACGTGGGCATCGGCACGGCGGTGTACGTGACCAACACGACCGACGATCCGGGTTCGCGGAAATTCACCATCGTCGACGGCGCCGGTGTTTTCGACCCGGACGGGTCATTCGTGAAGTGCAACGACTCGAACATCTTCGACGTCATCCCTTACACGATACGGATTGAGGAGTCACCGTAAGTGGCGGTCGACCAGGAAGCTCGGAACTCCATCAACCTAATTCTCGCGGAGATGGCGACTCGGTGGGACGGCGGTACGTGGGGTGTGCCCCGCAACTTCTCCATGATGGTTCGCCAGGCGCAACCGCCGGCTTCCGGGTCGTCGCAGTTCAAGGGCGAAGACTTGGAAGTGGACGCCGGGGATTTCGTCCATCGCAATCTGACGGGCGGGATCGTCGCCCGCAAAATCAGCGAGCTGGACGAAGAGACGAACCCGGTGGCCGGCGATTGGTGTTTGTTGCAAAAGGCCGATGGCACGTTCAAAAAAGTGAAGGTCTCAAACATGACTCCCACCGTCGCAGAAATCAGAACGGAAATGGACGACAATAGCACGAAGTTCGCGGACATTCTGACCGACACCACTGCGATCTTGGCCGGCGGTGCAATTCAATTCATCACCGGACCGCTCGTCGCTGTTCAAGACCCGGCGAATCCGTTGAGTAAACTCGTGCGGTTGGCCATGCACCAAAATGCCGACAAGATTTTCACCATCGTAATACTCGACGCGGACGGTGACGCCGTGGACTTGAGCGGCAAGACTTTTCGATTCGTCGTCCACACGGACAATCAGAAGACGGTCGGCAATTTCAAAATCGACGACGACGGAATCACATTGAGCGGAGTCGCGAACAATGTGGTCAAGATCAGGGTTCAGCCGGCACAATCGACCGTCGCCTTGAATGCAAATCGATGGATACTTTGGAACGTCACTGACAAGGCAGCACTCGCTTACGGAACTTTCCAAGTCGAGCCGGCCGTCTTCGATTTACCCTAGTGAAAGGTGGGTGCAACGTGCCTGGAACTGAGATACGACTGACAATGCACCAGCACGAAAACAGGGTCTTGAGCTTTCCTGTCGTCGACGCCGCCGGTGCCGCCGTGGATCTCACTGGTTTGACGCTTCGTTTTGTCGTGCATACCGACAGCAACGCCACCGCGGGATTGTTTGAGGTCGAATCGGGTGGAGACATCACGATAAGCGGTACGCCGACCAAGAACATCGCGGCTGTGCGGGTGAGGGAAACCGAGTCTGCCACGGCCCGTGCTCATGTTCGATGGTCGTTGTGGGACGTCATCGCGAAAACAATTTTGGCCCACGGCCCGTTCTCGATCGAGCCGGCCGTTTTCGATATACCTTGAAACCAGGGAGACAGAACATGACTGGAGACGCAAAGCTGCAAATCGCTAAGAACGATACGAAGGACACGGCTCCGCAAAAGACCGCCGAATCGCCAATCGAGAAATCGAAGAGCGCCGATGGAAAATCCAATCGCGGCAAAGCGGCCGGCTCGAGGTCGAACGCCCGTGCCACCAGCGGTGCCGCGGACCGGGAGTCAACAGCCAAACCGAAGACTGACGACAGGAAAACCCAAGACGGCAAAGACGACGCGGTTACACCCGCAAAACAGAAACGCGATAAAGCGCCGGCGGCATCAACCGCTGAGTCGCCCGCGGACAAGCGGACGTTGATCGATGATTCAGCGTTGGTCTTGCGAATGAAATCGCAAGTGGCCGTCGTCGATGAAATGTTGCGGATACAAGAGCTCGCGAAGGAGGGCTTGAAGGCGGTCAACGCAAAACTCAAAGCCGAGCAAATGCTATTGAGTCAAATCGTGCGTGGCAAAGACGCCGACCAAATGGAACTCGGATACAGTGACGCTCCGGACGGTTGGCAAGAAGCGAAAATAGAAGCGCTCGGGTTGCCCAACAAAGTGACCGCGGCTCTGTCCAGCTTCGGTTTGAAAACCGTTGGACAAGTCGAAACCAAAATGGCGACCGGCCTCTCCGACATTTCCGGAATCTCAAAGGCAGTCGCTAACAAAATAGCAGAGTCGATCGGTGCTTTTTCGGTGACTTTCGACAAATAGAAAACTGCTTGTACGGTTGGGAAAGTAAGTTCGTGAAGCGGCACGAGGTCGTGTCGTTCAAACCTTCTCGGAAGATAGGGAGATGCTAAGATGAAAACCCATGTGTCCATGTCAGTTCTTGTTTTTGATTCGACCGACACGCCGTTAGCCGGCGTGGTAGTTCGCGTTGTGTCAGAAGACTGCGTGAACGTGCTCGTCCACGGGGACGGTCATCGTCCAGGCCGTTTTGCGCCGTTGCTTGAGCGAGGTACCGAAGACGGTCGTTGGTGCAACGTGCCAGATGATGTCGAGCAGCTCATTCAACTCGGCGCGGCGTGTGCGGAACTCCGCGCCGAATTACTGACGCCGCCAAACTCCGACGACGTCGCCCAGCCAACTCGTTTTTCCCTTTCACCATACGACGCCGGGTCGCCCGACGACGCTGCCGACACTCCCAATCCAAGCGGCAACGTACCGGTCGTCGGAAAAGATCCGATTAGTGCGCCGGCACCGGCCGGCGAAACACCGACCGGCGCTGCACCGACCGGCGCTGCACCGACCGGCGCTGCACCGACCGGCGCTGCACCGACCGGCGCTGCACCGACCGGCGCTGCACCGACCGGCGCTGCCGGCACTCCCAATCCAAGCGGCAACGTACCGGTCGTCGGAAAAGATCCGATGAGTGCGTCGGAATCGGCCGACGAAACACCGACCGGCGCTGCACCGACCGGCGCTGCACCGACCGGCATACCACTGAGCGCGTACGGATTTCCACGCGGCGGCTGGCGAAAAGAGTAGGAGGCTTGTCATTTCTCAGGGAACGAAAATCGAATGGGCGACGGCAACGTGGAACTTCGTTCATGGTTGCAAACAAGTAAGCGCGGCTTGCGACCATTGCTACGCGATGCCCATGACCGCAAGGCTGGAGGCGATGGGTAATGCTAGCTACGAGGGGCTCACCAAAATAAACGCCCACGGTCGTACTGTTTTCAACGGAGTTGTGAGGGCGATCGATTCGGAGATCGATCGCCCTCGCAGTTGGTCTCGGCCGGAAAATATTTTCGCGTGTTCAATGTCTGACTTCCTCCATACTGCCGTCCCGCTGACGTTCCTTCAGCGAATTTTCAAAACGATCAGGGAGACGCCGCGGCACAAATACCTTTTGCTGACCAAGCGACCACAACGCGCGGCGCGCGACTGGCCGAGTCTGACGGGCGGCGATCATTTTTCTCAGATTCGTTTCGGAATCACAGCGGAGAATCAGCGAGCACTCGATCAGAGGCTAGGCCCGTTCCTGCGCGTCGGCGGCTGCGGCGCTTATTTCATTTCCGCCGAACCGTTGCTCGGTCCAATTCGATTGCCGTCGAGCGTGCTTCGCATGGGTGAACGGTTGCAAATCGTTATAGGCGGGGAGAGCGGTAGATTAGCGAGGCCGACGGCCGTCGAGTGGATCGATGCACTCGTATTGCAGTGCTTGGATCACGGCGTGAAGGTTTTCTTCAAGCAGTGGGGTGAGTACGCACCGGTCGCTCAATTTCCACGACACACCGGGATCCGCATTACACCCGAGGGCAGTCGGCAAGAGATGGTGAAGGTGGGCACGAAAAACGCCGGCCGAATCTATTGGGGAATCGAATGGGATCAAGAACCGATTCACAACTGAAGTCATCGGCGCAGCAACACGTAACCGATCGCTTGCCCACTGGAAAAACCTTGTTCATGGATTGCCCATCGTGCGGTGGACGACAATCTGTCGGTTATCGCTTGATGTTGTGGACGTTTCAATGGTCGGCGGCGTGTTGGAAATGCAGTTGGACTTCCGAGTGCGTTTGAATGTGCGATAACGTAGCGATTGAAGGCGACAGCGCCGCATGACGAGTGCTGAAAGGGAAAGTGCGAAAGTGAACCGCGGCTGGCATGGCGTTGACACGTACCCGGCGAATCAGTCCAAGCTGCACGTCGAGCTTGCCGAGCGCTCCCTGCGCTGGCTACGCGCCCGGGCCACCAAGAGCGGAGTTGTGGGGGCTACGGAAGTGGGTATCGCGAGGGGGTACGTGGCCGACGCCGTGGCCCTGGCAAGCCTCCAGTGGCGTTTCTTGAATCATTATATGAGTGAGTCGGGCTTCACCCGCCCGGACATGCACACGGGCTTCGGAGGCTGGAGAGATGAAGCGGGCGCCGAGGTATTGACCGAATTCGCGTGGGTGTTCGAGGCGAAGGCCACGCGGCCCGACTTCCTGGCGACGTTCGGCGGCCGGGGTAAGAAGCACGTCAATCGGCACACCCCGATCGGCTCGTTGCACTGGTGCGTGGTGCCGAAAAACCTCGGCGATGTCCGGGAGCTGCCGGCGTTTTGGGGGTTGCTGGAGATGTGCGGGCAGGGGCTTCGTGTCGTGCGGATCGCACGGGTATTCAACGTATCGCAAGGCCTCATCCACAGGTTCGGATACGAGATTTTGAAGCGCGGGCGGCGGACGTCGTGAACGGAGAAAAGATTTCACCATTGAAGGCGACCATCGAATGAGAACGAGTCGGGAAATGCCGATCACATCCATCGCTGGTTTCTTCGGCGGCAAGAGAGCGATGGCCGCGAAGATCGTCGAGCAGCTCGGCCGTCCGCGGTTGTTCTGTGAACCGTTCATGGGCGGACTGTCAGTCATCATGCGACTGGAGAAGTGTGAGCACGAAATCGTGAACGACCTACACGGCGGTGTTGTTTGTCTCGCAAGGGTCGTGGCCAATGCGACGTTCGCGCCGTTGCTCTACGAGCGCTTGGCGAGAACCTGTTTTTCGGAGGACTTGCTGGCCGCGTCGGTCAGGCGCTTGAGGCACAACAGCGTGCCCGAATCATGCCCGTGCAACGAAGCGTCGCTCGACTTCGCTTACGACTATTTCCTCGCGACGTGGATGGGTCGAAACGGTGTGGCTGGACTTAAGCGAATCGATTTCAACATCGCCGTCCGCTACACCACAGGCGGCGGTTCTGCAACTGTGCGTTGGGCGAACGCCATCGCCAGTATACCGGCCTGGCACAAACGGCTTTTGAATGTGACCATTTTGAATCGATGCGGTATTGGCCTTCTCGGAAAGATCGACGATCGAGCCGACACGGCGATCTATTGCGACCCGACCTACCTGCGAAAGACCCGTGCCGGCACGGCGAGATACCTGCACGAGATGAGCGAACCATCGCCGTCTCCGGCACCCGACAATTTGTTCTGCGCGGCCGCCGATGCGCCAGCAGTCAAAAGCGACCACGAGAAGATCGTTGAAGCGTGTCACAGTTTCAAGAAGGCAAAGATCGTGGTCAGTCACTACGATTGCCAGTGGTATCGCGACGCCTTTGCCGGGTGGACCGTAATCGATTGTCCGATGCCGAGAACGCTCGCTCGGGCGAACCGTCGTGGTCCTGTGCCAGACGGACAGGACGCTCCAGAGTTGCTATTCGTAAACTGAAAGGGAAGAATGAAATGAGAGTCAAGGGAGAACTACCGAAGT
>Ga0209988_10000820_pt1 | contig 19780 bp, 19 predicted proteins | sample N075metaG_FD_183115 | JGI IMG/M metagenome (GOLD analysis project Ga0209988, IMG submission 183115) | Deep subsurface microbial communities from Kermadec Trench to uncover new lineages of life (NeLLi) - N075 metaG (SPAdes) (version 2) | ecosystem: Environmental > Aquatic > Marine > Ocean trench... | reverse complement strand
GGTTACAAAGGAGATCGGGGCGATCGCTCGACCGACCGAAATCCGTTTCACGACCTCACTCCCGAAGACCCGCTCCGGAAAAATCATGCGCCGCCTGCTGCGCGACATCGCATCCGGCCGAGAAGTCGCCGGCGACACCAGCACGCTCGAGGACTTCAGTGTCCTCGCCAAATTGAGGGAGAGCGACGAGGATTGACCCGATGAGATCGCCATCGGACACTTCACAGGACACAGCTCAACTACCCTACGAAGGAAAGGACAGGAAGGGAACTCCATGACACTGACGAAGACGCAACAGAATCATGCCGACCAATATCTCGAACGCTTCATGGCAGGGCTCAAACGAAGGAACCCGGGCCAACCCGAATTCCATCAAGCCGTCCACGAATTCGCGCGCGATATCGTCCCCTTCCTCGAGGACAAAGAGGAATACAAACACGCCCACATTCTCGACCGCATGACCGAACCCGATCGTGTGATCGTCTTTCGCGTCTGTTGGGTCGACGACGAAAACAACGTTCGCGTCAACCGTGGCACACGCGTTCAGTTCAATAATTCCATCGGACCCTACAAAGGCGGCCTGCGTTTCCACAAGAACGTGAATATTTCGATTCTCAAATTCCTCGGCTTCGAACAGGTCTTCAAGAACTCGCTGACGACCCTGCCGATGGGCGGTGCGAAGGGCGGCGCCAACTTCAATCCCCAAGGAAAGAGTGACGGCGAAGTGATGCGCTTCTGCCAGGCCTTCATGACCGAATTATTTCGACACATCGGACCGAATACCGACATTCCGGCGGGAGACATCGGCGTGGGTGCCCGAGAGATTTCGTATCTCTTCGGTCAATACAAGCGACTCAAAAATGAGTTCACCGGGACGCTCACGGGAAAGGGACTCGCCTTCGGCGGCTCGCTGATCCGAAAGGAAGCGACCGGCTACGGCTGCGTCTACTTCGCGCGCGAGATGCTGGCCACGCGGGGAGACGAGATCGCGGGAAAGACCTGTCTCGTTTCCGGATCCGGCAACGTGGCGCAATACACGGTGGAAAAGTTGCTCGAACTCGGGGGCCGAGTCGTCACGATGTCCGATTCGGCCGGTTTCATCCATGATCCAAAGGGCATCGACCCGGAAAAGCTCGCCTGGATCATCGACTTGAAGACCAACAAGCGAGGTCGGATCAGAGAATACGTTCGAAGCTTGGGGGGCGAATTTCACGAAGGCAAACGGCCGTGGGGCGTGCCTTGCGATCTCGCATTTCCCTGCGCCACCCAGAACGAACTCGTCGAAGAGGACGCGAAGGCGATGGTCGCCAATGGCTGTCAGCTCGTCTCGGAGGGGGCCAATATGCCCTCGACGATCGAGGCCATCAACATTTTCGTCGACGCCAAGATCCTTTTCGGCCCGGGCAAAGCCGCGAATGCGGGCGGTGTGGCGGTCAGCGGGCTCGAACAATCCCAGAACGCAATGCGTTTATCCTGGTCCCGCGAAGAGGTCGACTCCCAGCTGCTCGACATCATGCAGAAGATCCATGCGTCGTGCGTCGAACGGGGCCAGGAGGGCGACTACGTCAACTATGTGAAGGGCGCGAATATCGCGGGATTCGTCAAGGTCGCCGACGCGATGTTGGCCTACGGAGTGTTGTAGCTGGTTGCGGGAACGGGCGTGGGCGGGTTATGTGCTAGGTGGTCCGGGCGGTGAAGCCTGCTGGGAGCGTAAAGCGCCGTGGTCGGCCAACTACGCAATCGAAGCATCATGCGGGACCGTGACCGACCGCGGAGAATCCGCGAGCAGCAGGCTTCCCGCCCCACGACACCTGGCACGACCTCCGACGGCCTCTCACTGCAGCCCACAACCACCTCAAGTTGGGTCGATGGGAATTCCGACCGCCTCTTCACTACAGGATCGATCGCTGCCGCGACGGCCGGTCGACCAAAGGCCGCCCGCGTCGCGGGACACATGGAGGACGCCGCCGAGTTCGGGCATCTCCGGCGCGAGGGTCTGGTTCGCGACGAGTTCGAGTAGCGTGCGAACGACCCCCTTGTGAGCCACGACGAGAACCGACTGGACGCCGGTCACGCGGATCCGCTTCAGTCCACGCTCGATTCGGCGCCTAAAATCGGAACGCGTCTCGCCCTCCGGAAAATCGAAGCCGCCTTTCTGGGATTGCCACTCGGCGAAGAGCGCGGGCTCCGCGATCTCGATCTCTTCGCGCGTCCATCCTTCCCAGCGACCGAAGTGGATCTCCCGAAAATCTGATTCGATCCGAATCCGGTGATGCGGTGCGATGATCTGCGCCGATTCCCAGGCCCGAGACAGGGAACTCGCCCAGACGGCCTCGAAGGTTTCGCCGGGTATCCGCAGTCGGGCGGCGCGCGCCTGAAGTCGACCCTGGTCGGAGAGCGGAACGTCCGTGGCGCCGTAGTAGCGAATGCTCGATTGGCCCAGGGTCTCGCCATGACGAACGAGAATCATCCGCGTCAATCGATCGGACATCGAAACCCCCGCATGCGCCGAGCGTCGCCTCGTGTCGCGATGGCGTCAACCCAATTCAACCCTGCCCGCTCCATCATCCAGTAGCATCACGCCGTCACAACCTCGAGTAACACATGCCCAGACTCACACCGATCTCACTTCCAATCGAAGCCCGCTTGCGTGCGAAACTGATTCGCCGCTACAAGCGTTTCCTGGCCGACATCGAACTCGAGGACGGCCGTCGGCTGACGGTTCACTGTCCGAATCCCGGGAGCATGCTCGGCACCCAGACTCCGGGCTCGAGCGTCCGATGCTCGACGCACGAGGATCCCAAGCGGAAATTTCGCCACACGCTTGAAATGATTCGCGTCGGGCGAAGTTGGGTGGGATTGCATGCCCTCAGGGCCAACGCGATCGCGCGACAGGCCTTCGAGGCCGACGCCTATTCGCCCTTTGCCGGATACGCAAAGATCGAGCGCGAAGTTTCGGTCGCGGAAGGATCCCGCTTCGACTTCCGCCTGTCGGGGCACCCCGAGCGGAAAGAAGTCTGTTGGGTCGAAGTCAAGAGCGTCACGCTTTGCGACCATCGACGAGCGCGCTTTCCAGATGCGGTGACGACACGCGGGCGCCGCCACCTCGAACATCTGATGGCCCGAAAACGCAAGGGCGAGCGCGCCGCACTGCTCTATATCGTCCAGCGCGCAGACGCGGATTCGGTCGCCCCCGCCGACGACATCGATCCCGAATATGCGGCGACCCTACGCGAGGCGGCCCGGGTGGGCGTCGAAATCCATGCGCTCGGGGCGCGCGTGCTCGCCGACCGCATCAGGCTCGAACGCGTGCTTCCGGTCCGGCTCTGAACGCTGCTATGAAGAGAACATGAAGCGCGCGACGCGAACGACCTCCGAGCGAGCCCGACCGATCCGTCGGATCCGAGCTCCGCTGCTGCGTTGGTACGACCGCCACCGGCGCGATCTTCCCTGGCGACATTCGAGCGACCCCTACGCGATCTGGATTTCGGAAGCGATGTTGCAACAAACACGCGTCGAAACCGTGATTCCCTATTGGGAGCGCTTCCTCGAAGCCTTTCCGGATGTCGACACTCTGGCGGACGCGGATCTCGACGATGTCTACGCGATCTGGACGGGCCTCGGTTATTACTCCCGCGCGCGCAACCTCAAGCGGGCTGCACAAACGATCGTTGCGGACCACGCCGGACAGCTTCCCGGAACCGCCGAGGGTCTTCGCGAACTGAGGGGTATCGGTCGCTATACGGCGGGCGCCATCGCATCGATCGCTTTCGACCGCGAAGAGCCTGTCGTGGACGGAAACGTCATTCGGGTTTTCACCCGTCTGGTGGGGATTCGCGAGGAAAGCACGGCGAAGCCCGTCATCGATCGGATCTGGCGGATCGCCGGGGAATTGGTCCGGGGTCCTCGGCCGGGGGACCTCAACCAGGCCCTGATGGAGTTGGGGGCCACGATCTGCACACCGAAGAATCCACGCTGCTCGGATTGCCCGATTCAGACGCGATGTGACGCACACGCGCGCGGCGACGCAGCGCAGCTCCCGATCAAGAAGAAGAAACCGAAGCCCAGGCCCATGCGAGCGGTCGCGGCGTGGATCGAGCGGAACGGAAAGATTCTCGCTGTGCGACGCCCCGAAAAGGGACTCATGGCGGGCTTGTGGGAATTGCCGGGAGGAGAGATCGGGCCGAAGGACGAGGCCAAGGATCGGCTGACCGAAATTCTCCTCCGCGTCGTCGGACTCGAAGTCCGAGAATTCGAATCGGTCGGCCGAATCGAACACGTCTTCACACATCGTCGGCTCGAGCTCGAAGTCTTCCGCTGTCGGGCGCACAAGGGCGAACGCGTACGCCTAGATCAGCTCCCCGCACATCGCTGGATCCGACCCGACAAATTGCTCGATCTGGCCCACGCCGGATCGACACGAAAAGCCATGACCCTGCTCGGGGTGACCGACGAGCCTTCTGCGCGCGCCGCCGGTCGGACGAAACCATGAGCGCCGACGGGGTAGGCAAGGGCAGCGGGGGAAACGATTCGAAGAACGAGGACACGGATCGCTTCGCCGACCTGGTCGGGGAAACGAAGCCCCTGGCACAGCGCCCCGCGCAGGTCGGAAAGATCGCGCATCGAGCGAAAGTCCGTTCCGCTCCCGAAACGCACGCGCCGACTCGAGCCTTTCGTCGACCCGATCCGGACGAACCCCGTCTGGCAGCCGCGCCGGGCGTCAGCGATGCCCTACTCCTCGCGCTCCGCCGAGGCGAGCCCGAATTCGAGGAGAAGATCGATCTCCACGGACTTCGGCGAAACGCCGCGGCCCGGGCGCTGGCCCGCTTCGTAAAGAGCGCTCATGCGCGGGGTCTTCGATGTGTGCTCGTCGTTCACGGCAAAGGTCGCGGCTTGGAAACCGGCGAAGCCGTCTTGCGGGAGGCCGTTCCCGGATGGCTCTCGAAGTCCCCCAACGCCGAATACGTACTCGGCTTTGCGCCGGCCCCCGACCGATTGGGCGGCGAAGGAGCGATGCTCGTCCGGCTCCGCAAGGGCTGACCCCGTTCGGTGTCGCTTCGCTCGCGCGGCTCCTCTCGAATCGCCCCTCACGAAGATTCGGAAAGCGCCTCACGAATCGCTTCGATGCGATCTCGGTTCACGCCCATATCGCTGAATCCCACCCGCGAGGCCGAACGAACGGCGATCTCGTTCTCCTCCGCCCGAAGCCAGAACTCGACATCGTCGCGATAGCGCATGATCGAGGAGGTATAGATCGCGTGGAGATAGTCGTCGGAGGAGGTCACGATCTCGACATTCCCGGCCTGCGTAAGAAAGGACAGCAACCCCTTCCAGGCATCCTCGGCCGACCCTCTGATCTCGAGTGCCGAGATTTGATGGTCCTCGTCCTCGGCGAAACTTGACACACAATTCGGTTTGTCCGGGCACGGTGCGAACGATCCTTGATGAACGCCTAACCCCTCGGGCATCCGGCCCCCACAGCCAATCCAGACCATGACCCACAAAAGAATTCCTGCACGAACAAATCGCCTCATCCACTCTCCCTTTCATTCGCCCTGTTTCGACCACGCTTCACCGTAGTCGATCAACACTTCGGCACCGGGCTGTACGTTCCGAAGGACATAGAGTTCATCGTCCTGAAACTCCGCGTTAGGCGGACTCCCGTGATTCAGGAACCGAAGCGCGTTGCGGCCGAGAATTCCGACCTCCGAACCATCGTCGCCGATCAGCCAGAGTACATGCGTCCCGTCTCGTCGGGTCCGGTCGCCTTCGAAGCGGCCGATCCTTTGACCCCTCCGAATCCGTTTGCGAGCGAAGATTCCCTTGCCATGAATCAGGCTCTCTCGAACTTCGATCCAGCCGAGCATGACGCGATCGCGTTCTTTGCGGGCCTTGCCTTGCGACATCGATGGCGCCCTAGAACCGATCTGCGGGCCAGAAGACCATCGCATCCGGCGGAAGAATACGACGCAGAAAGGCCGAACCGTCTTCGTCCGGCAGCAAGTCCACATCGAGTCGAGACGCGATGCCGATCAGATTCACACATCGAAGACTCGCCGGGGCATCATCCATCGGGTGCGAGCGAATGCCCCTGTGTTCGAGTGCCACGGTCAACCCAACATCGTCGAAAGTCGGTAGCACCAGGAAGGAACGGAGCTCTGCACTCGCGATTTTCCCCGTGGCGGTCACGGCGATGAGCGGATCTTCGTCGAGAGGTTCGAGCAGACTGGTGACCAACTTTGCCAGCGCCCCGGCGCCATCCTCGAATCGACCCAACTCTGTAATCGTCAAGACGTCTTCGACGATCGATACCCGCGCATACGCGACGGTCAATCCACCGCGCCGCGCGATCCAGAATTCCTCCCTCGGCGTCGGTCTCAAATTGAGGCAAGCACGCCAGAGTTCGTCGTCTCGAACGACCGTCCCACTGCGGCTCGCAGCGTAGGCCGCATGAATCGACTTGACCGACTGGAGCGCGCGCGTGTCCTCGGAATCGATGGTCCGAAGTTCGAAATCCTCGGGCGTTTCCGAGTTCGCTCGGGGCGGGGCGTCCAGATCTCGCCGCAAGATCGTTTGTTGGCCGCCCCACGAATGCCAACGGCGCTTTTCGAAAAACGCCACCGTCTCTGGGGACGCCCCGGGAAAGAGCACCGCGAGTTCGATTCCGCGCGAACGCATCGCATCACAGGCGCGCTCGATCAGCTCCGTCGCGATGCCGCGGCTTCGCATTCCGGGATCGGTGTAGAGATTGCCCAGCCCGCCGGCCGGAATACTGTGTCCGAGAATTCGGAGATGCCGTGGCAGAATCGAAACCACCGCAAGGATGCGATCCTGCAGGGTGGCGACGAAGACGTTCTCGTCGGACCAGGTGGGATCGAATTCGACCTGCCTGCGAAACCGATCGCCAGCCGTCCAGCCGTCCGATAGACGCCAGCCATCGAGCATGCCCGCAACGATCAATCTCTCCTCGGCCTCGAGCGTGCGAATCTCCATCGTTTTCGAAGTATACTCACGTCCAAAGGAGCGCTTCACCATGTCCGAACCGACGAGCGAAAAAAAATCTCAGGCCCGCTCGGTCTACAAGGAGGGATTCGCTCTCTTCGTCAAAGACCAGCTCGAGGACGCGATCGCCCGCTATCGTGATGCCCTCGCGATCGATGAGACCTTGTCGATCGCCTGGAACGGCCTCTCGATGGCGCTGGCGAAAAGCGGTGATCTCGAGCTGGCGATCGAGGCCGCCGAAAAACTGGTTGAACTCGAGCCCGACGACCCACTCTCCCATACGAACCTGTCTCGAATCCTGATGCAGAAGGGCCTGATTCCCGAAGCAGAAGACGCGAGCGCTCGGGCCATGGGACTTCAGATGAGGCCGCAGAATCCGTGACGCGTGTCAGCCTCGTAGGACGCCGAGTGCGATCTCGAAGTCCTCGGGCAGAGGGACCTCGACCGCGATCTCATCGACCGACAAGCGTGCGGCATGCAGCATCTGTCGCGAGACCTCGACCGGCATCGTTTCGCTGACTCCGCCGTATTCGGCATCCCCCACCACCGGATGCCCAAGATGCGCCATCGTCGCACGGATCTGGTGCAAGAAGCCCGTCTCCAAGCGAATGTCGAGGAGCGTCGCGTTCGCAAAGACCTCGATCGGAGTGACGATCTGGCGACAGGGATGGCCGCCCTTTTCGATTTTGACGTGTGCGGGATTGTGACGCTTTACCGCTAGGGGAAGAGCGACGCGACGCGCCTGCTCGAAACGACCCACGACCAGGGCGAGGTAGTTCTTTCGAACGCGATGTTCGCTGAATGCGCCACGCAAACGCTTCCACACCGGCTCGCTCGTCGCAAAGACGAGCGCCCCGGTCGTATCGACATCGAGCCGGTGTACGACCCCCGAGCGAAGTCCGCCCTCGCCAATCCCCAATATTTCTTCTCGACGCGCGACCACCGCGTTGAGAACGGTGTCGTGCTGGTCCGGTCGCAAGGGGTGAACGCCACAACCGGCCGGCTTGTCGACCACGAGCCAACCCTGGCCCTCCGCGACGAGCCGCCAATCGAGATCCGGGCGCGACTCGGGCCGTTCGTCTTCCGCGCGCAATGACCCGACGATCTCGAAGCGAAGGCCTGATTCGGTCCGGAGTGATTTGTCAGCCAGCCCGAGGCGGCGACCGGTGAGCGAGACCCGCCCCACCTCCAGAAGATGGCGCACACGGGCTCGCGAGAGGCCGAGTCGATCGGCCAGGAAGCGATCGAGTCGCTGCCCCGCCTGATCTGCGTCGACTTCGATCTGCGTCGATTCCACGTCCTTGGGCCTCCCATCCAACTCCCCGAAGGTGCGGACACTAGCGCCCCCGCCCGGCGCTGCGCGACTCGCGGGACCGATCGACGCGGGGTACTCTCCGGCCCTCCCGGAGCCCAGACCCCAACGGGATCGAATCGGTCCAGACCGGGTCTCAGACCGAGACACCAGATGACTTCCGCTTCCAAATCCAGCGCCAAGCGATCCACCCGGGCGGCCGTCCAAGCCCCGCGAGTGGCTGTGATGGACACGACCCTTCGCGACGGCGAACAGACGCCAAACGTCTCCTACACGCCGACCGAGAAACTCCAACTCGCCCGCATGCTGCTCGTCGATCTCGATGTCGACCGAATCGAAATCGCATCGACCCGCGTTTCGGCCGGGGAATTCGAATCCGCGACCGCGATCACGAAATGGGCACGCAAGGCCCGACTGATCCAACGCGTCGAAATGCTCGGGTATTGCGATGGCAAGAAATCCGTCGATTGGATCTGCAGTGCCGGTGGCAAAGTGATCAATCTGCTCACGAAGGGCTCGGAGCGCCATTGCCTCGAACAACTGCGCCTGACTCCGGCGGAGCATCGCGAACGGATCTCGACCACGATCCGATACGCGCGAAAGAAGCGACTCACTGTGAACGTCTACCTCGAGGATTGGTCGAGCGGCGTGCGCGATTCCTTCGACTATGTGTTCGCCATGCTTCAGCAGCTCCGCGAGCTGCGCGTCGCGCGCATCTACCTGGCGGATACGCTGGGCACGTTTTCACCCTCGGATGTGACGCGCTTCGTCGGCCTGATGACCGCGACCTGGCCCGCGGTCGACTTCGAGTACCACGGCCACAACGACTATGGTCTTGCGACCGCGAATTGCCTCGCCGCGATCCAGGCCGGGGCACGCGGTGTCCATACCAGCGTGAATGGAATGGGCGAAAGAGCGGGCAACACCTCGCTGGCCGAAGTCGTGGCCGCGATTCACGATCACAGCGACACCCGAACCTCTATTCGGGAGGATCGGCTGACCGCGCTCTCCAACCTGGTCGAAACCTTCTCGGGCAAAGAGGTCTCGGCCAACACCCCGATCGTGGGGCGCGACGTCTACACCCAGACGGCGGGCATCCATGCGGACGGCGACGCCAAGGGCGATCTCTACGTGACACGATTGGCGCCCAAACGATTCGGCGGGGCTCGCCGCTACGCGCTGGGCAAGCTCTCGGGAAAGGCCTCGCTCACGCATAACCTGGCCGAGCTGGGAATCGAACTTCCGGAGTCGGATCGTGATCTCGTGCTCGCGCGCATCATCGAACTCGGCGACCGAAAACACATCGTGACGCCCGACGATCTACCCTATTTGATCGCAGACGTCCTGAAGACGCCGGACGACCAACGCGTGAAGGTCCACAGCTATCGTGTCGACGTGTCGAGCGACGAACCGCCCGAGGCGCATGTCACGCTCGCCTATCAGGGCATCCTCGAAAAGGCCGAAGCCAGCGGAGGCGGCGGCTACGATGCGTTCATGAATGCGCTGAAAAAGGCCGCCAAGGCCCTTGGAATCGACGTCCCGATCCTGTCCGACTACCGGGTACGCATTCCGCCGGGTGGCCGTACGGGCGCACTCGTCGAAACCACGATCACGTGGCTTCCCGAGGAGACGACGGTTTCAGGTCGACGACGGGCCGGTGAAACTTTTTCGACGTTAGGCGTCGACTCGGATCAGCTTGCGGCGGCGATCCTCGCCACCGAGAAAATGCTGAACGCGGTCGTCACCCGACGCAACGGGAACAAGCCGAAGCGAAGTACGCGCGAACGTCGGCGAACGAGTGTCGGTCCGAAACGGTCGAGCGATTGAGAGCGCGGCGCCATAGCGACGCCAGGCATCACAGGATCGTCCGCGCAATCCTGTGGCTGGGTGTAACTGCGCTCTTTCTCGTTTCCGGTCAGGCCTGCAGCACTTTCTCTGCGAAGCAGAGCGAGGCCCAATACGGGCCGACCGAGGGCATCCTCGAGACCGTGGCCGTTCTTCGCCGCCATGTGCCCGATGATACCTATCGCTTCCCGCCCGCCAGCGACTTCTCGGGCCGAAACGTCTACCGCGCTTCTCTTCTCAGACTCGAAAGCCTGGAACGGGCCGAAGCGGACGCGATTCGTAGCGGCTACATGGATGACGTGATCGCCTTCGCGAAGGCCCGCGCGCTCGAACGACTTCGTGCCTACGATCTCGCGGCCCAGCACTATCGTGAGAGTGCGCGTCTCTCCGCCGAATTTCGCCCGGTGGCCCTCGAAAGTGCATCGATATGCGAACGGATCGACGAGGCCGTTTCAATCGGAATCGACCTGGTCGATCCACTGGCCAATGGCGGCGTGGCCGCACTTTCCCTCGATTCGACACGCGTGCGGATCGACCTCGATGAAAGAGTGGCGAGACTTTCGAGTCTGCTCGCAGAAGTGCGCGGAAGTCACTATCGCTGGATCGTTCAGGAAGAGATCGAACGCGCAGATTGGATCCGCGCGCAATATTCCGTCGCGACACGAGCCGTCGTCCCGGACGGAACGCTCTTCGCGCTCCAGGAACTCCAACGTGTCGTCACGCGCCATGGCTCCAGCAAGAACCGCCTGCGCAGCCTCCTCCGACTCGCGGATTTCTACGAGACGCTGAGTCGCGAGTACCTCGACGCGGTACCGCCCGAGAGTCTCGACTTCGATCCAGCCAAATTCGGCGAGTTGGTCGACGCGACCATCCGACTTTTCGAACTCGTCGCCAGCCATGATGGAAGGCCGGAGAAGCTCGAAGCGACCCGAAGTCTGGAAGCCTTTCTTGCCCTGACGCTGAGTGTCGATGCGGACCGTTTTGATCGTTAGGCAACTTTTCCGCGACTCGGCGCTGACGCGGCTGGTGTGTTTCGGCTATCTGCTCGCGTTCTGCGGCGGATGTCTGTCCTCGCAGAGCGTCGTCGTCGATGATGTGCTGGAACCCCTCGCCGCTCCCAGACGCTGGATGCCAACGGAAGGCGACCTCGCCGCGAGTCGCCTTGCGCGCGCCGCGTTGATTGCGAGCTACACCTCCGCTCAACCGAAATCCAGCGATGACGAAGTCTCACCTGCCGTCGAAACAGCGCTCACCGCGCTGACTCGACTCGACCTGTCCGAAGAGGAGGAGGACCTCCTCCCGCTCGCGATCGATGTGAGAAATGCGACGCTCGACAATCCGATCGCCTATCGAAGCGCCTCCCGTGAACTTCGAAGTCGCCGCGGTCTGGATCCGCGAATCGAGAGTCGCCTCGACCGGACCATCGACGACGATCCGATCCGGCTCGCCAACCGCCGACAATTCGATGGCTGGCACCGCCTTTGGGCTCGGACCTTCAATGCGGTTTCGATACCGCTCGGAAGTTCTGTCATCACCGGCTTCGTGTTGGCGCCCTATCAGCTCGCGAACAGCTTCCTCCACTACTTCGCCGATTTCTCGAATGAGGAGGCGCTCTCATTCACCGACCGACAGGCGCTCGTCTTGCGCAAGGATTTCCTTCGCGCGCATCCCGATACCGAACTCACGACCGAACTCGAAGAAAAGATCGAGAAAGGCACGATTCTCCTCGCGAAGACCCTCGCCCTGCGACGCGTGAGGGCGGCGGAACTTTCGATCGATGCGGGTAGTCCCGCCCTGGCTCGACACCAGGCCGAGGTCGCGCTCAAGATCCTGGCCATGCATCCCGAGAGGAATTCCCGGCTACGAAAGCGTGCCCTTCGAATCGAATCGCAGACCAGCGAGTCGATCGAACGCCACCGACGCGATCGCGCGCGGTCCCTCGGCGCGCAACGTTCGCCGGAGGACTTCTACGTCGCAGAACGCGCCCTCTCCGTCGCACTCCTCACTTCCGCCCTCGGCGAGGCGGAACTCTCGACGCCGCTCGCGAAATATCGAAAGGCGACGGGCGAGGTCGGGCGCGGCCGGATCGAGTTCATCTTGGCGCTCTCTGAGCATGAGAACGGCTACGACTTCGATGCCCTCGATCGGCTGGGAAGACTCGCGGCGCTCGGCCCCAGTAGCGATCCGATGGCGCGCCACGCAAGGACGCTGACGGATGACGATTGGCAGAATCCGCATGGGGCCTTCGAGCGTCTGGAGCGGGCCGCCAACCGTGAAGAGTTGGCGTGGCGACTCGCGGGCGAATGGGTTCGACGAACCCGCTACCCGAATCTCCCGACCCCGATCGCCTATCTGATCGATGCCCCGACGATCGCGATCACGATCATCCTGGCACCGCTTCGTGCGATGATCTCCCCCTGGACGGGTTCACCCGATTTCAGACGCGCTCCGGCGCTGGCGGGCTATCGATACCTGATCCGCTATCCGGCGGGCGCGGCGCAAGAACCGATCGTCGACTGGCTCTTCAACTACGAAAGCGATCTCAAACGCTGGGGTCGCGCGCTGCGCCTGGCCGACTTGATCCCGGATTTTGATCCCGAGGAGCGCGAGGAACTCGTCGAGAAGACGACCACGGAACGGATCGCACAGGTCGACCGCCTGAAGCGGCGGGACAATCGGACATCGCTCCTGAAAAGCGTCGCGAGAGAGTTTCCGGATTCGGACGGCGGACGAGAGGCCGGCATGCGGGCACGGGCGGAACTCGAGGATGCGAGTCCCCAACACATCCGGATCACCAAGAGCTTTCTGCTCGAAAACCCCGCGGTCGCCGGTCCGAACGGAATCGGACTGAACCCGCTTCTGCTCAATGACGACGAGCGGGACGGCGAGCTTCACCCCGATGGGGTTCTCCTGCGAGGCGGCCGCGTTCTCGAGATTCTTTTGATCGCAGACGGGGCCGACGACGACGATCCGCCCGAGGTACGCCAGCGAAGAATTTCAAGACAACGCCTGAGTCAGATTTCGTCCTCGCTTGCCGAGGCCGTGCAACTCAATAGCCTGATCGATGTCGGCGCACGCCAGGACCCCGACCCCAATCGCGACGTCTACCTGGAACGAGCGGGCCTGGGGATCACGGAGGACGTGGACGCGCGTCCGAGTGCCCAATCGGATTTCGTCTACCAGAGCCTCCGGGAACGCTATGGCCTGGTTCGGGGTCGCGATTCCGTGCTGCCCTTCGATCTCGTCTTCCGGGCCAGCCTCGGAGACTTTACGCTCGGCGCGTTCCCGCGCTGGCGACGGCCGCCCGAAACGCCGGACGCCTTCCTTTATCGCTAGGCGCAGCCACCCGCGGCGTGACCGAGAGCGGACGGCTCGCCTCTTCGATCAATTCGATCGGATGCAGAACCCGGGTGTCGAGCCCCCGCGCCGCGAGTCCGGCAGCGATTTGCATGGCGCAACCGGGATTGGCAGTCGTCACGATATCGGGCGCGGCTTCGACCAGGGCGTCGATTTTCGGCTCGAGGATCCGTTGCGACATCTCGGGTTGGGTCAGATTGTAGGTTCCAGCGGCACCGCAGCAGGCTTCGGGATCACGATGCGAGATCAGTTCGAGGTCGGGAATCGCTTCGAGGAGCCTTCTCGGCGCCGCTGCGATTCCCTGCGCATGAATCAAATGGCATGCATCGTCATAACAGACGCGTTTTGGAATCGACGAAAAGGCCAGCGCCGCCCCGACCTCGTCGAGGAATTCGAGGATGTCACGCACGCCCCCGGCCATCGCGACACCCGACTCTCCAATCCAACTCTCCGCCTCGCGAAGTGCGGCACTACATCCGGCGGAGGTCACGATGATCGCATCCAGCCGGCCGATCTCGCCTTCGAAGGCGAGAACGTTCTTCGCGGCGAGACCACGAGCAAAATCGAGATCTCCGCTATGCGCTTGCAAGGCACCGCAGCAGCCCTGGTTTTGGGGCACGACGACTTCGTAGCCTGCACGCGAGAGCACGAGCCGCGCCGCGTCATTGACCCGACCAAAGAATTCCGGCATCACGCAACCCTCGAAGAGTGCGACGCGACCTCGCCTAACCCCTACCGCAGAGGTCACCGGCGGCATCCTCTTCCGCTCGCGCGACGAGGGGATTTTCGGAAGTAGCTTCAGCATGTCGCCCAAGCGTTTCGGCAAGACGAGCGCGGCCAGCCGATCGAGCCGAAGCCGCTGGACCCCACTGAGCAGACGGACGAGGAGCCGCAATCGTGACGGCTGGGGCACGATCGTGCGTAGCGCGAAGCGCTCGATCCAGGTCGCCAGTCGGAAGCCCTTCTCGGACGATCGGATGATGGATCGAGTCTGTTCGAGCATTTCGCCATAACGCACCCCGCTTGGACAGGCGGTCTCGCAGGCCCGGCATCCGAGACAGGCGAAGGCCTCCTCTTCGAGGAGCTGCGGATCCGTGAGTCGCCCCTCGGCGAGCCCTCGCATCAAATAGATGCGACCTCGCGGCGAAGCGGTCTCTCGCCCTGTGACTCGATAGGTCGGACAGGCCTGGAGGCAGAGTCCGCAATGCACGCAATCGAGGCTGGCCTCGTAGACGGATGCCTTGAGCGCCACCTGAAGCGGATCCTGAGCGACTTGCTCGACGTCATTCCCACTCATTCCCTCAAAGACTCCCCACGAATCGTCCGGGGTTCAGAATTCCAGCCGGGTCGAATCGCTTCTTCAAGGTCAACCTCAAGGACTCCGTTCCGATCGCTTCGTCGAATACGTCGAGCTGCGTGCGCCAGGCGTCCGGCAAGACTTCGAAGATCGCCAGACCCCCTTGCGTTCGTGCTCGTTCTCGAATTGCCAGCAGCGACTTCACATCGTCCAGAGTGCCGCGAGCGTGGACCACACCCAACGCTGGATCGATCGAAACGTGAAGCCCCAATTCGAGAATCGCGCGGGCCAGCTTCTCGCATTCCGTGCCGATCACCCGAGCGCGCAAGACGACATCCTCGCGCCCCATTTCGGCACGCTGATCCCGCAGCACGTCGATTCGATTCGAAGCGGCCTCCTCGATCTCGAGCACCGCCGCGATTCGGTCGCGATCGTGAGTCACACCCTCTTCGCTTCCGCCCAACTCGAGAACGACGTCGGCGAAGGCGCTGCCGGGATCCTGGTTCCAGACCAGGGCCCGGACACTCGCGAGCCGACCGAGCGCACGACAGGCCTCGAAATTCGCGCGACTCGCTTCGGGCCGAGCGGAGAGCACCCTGCGAATCGCGGGCTTCGGGCGCAGTCTCAACCAAGCACCGGTCACCACCACGAGCGTGCCGAAGGAGCCACAATAGAGTTTCGCGAGGTCGTAGCCCGTCACGTTCTTGACCACGCGACCGCCGGTTTTCGAAACGGCTCCATCGGCACCGACGACATCGAGACCGAGAATCGCATCGGCCACCCTGCCGAATGCATGGGCGCGCGGACCCACGACCGCACTCGCCACCGTGCCGCCCACCGTCGATCGCTCACCGGGCGAATCGAGCGGCAGTTCCCAACCCTCGGCAGCAACAAGGGCGCGAATCTCGCGAACGGGGGTCCCGGCCGCTGCGTGCAGCACGCCCTCCTCGGGCTCGAATTGATCGACGCCGGCGAGTCCGACCAATGAAAGACCCCGCGAAATATCGCGCGCGGGATTGGCCCAATGCAATCGGGTTCGGCCCCCCGAGATCAATAGACCGGTTTTCTTTTCGGTCGCCTCCGCCAGGATCGCGCCGACCTCTTCCGGAGTCGTGGGTTCGTAGTGTTGCTCGACGAGCGCTCCGGGAATCTGGATCCGGCAAGGCTTCGAATCTGGAATGCAGGCGATGTCACTCATCCGAGTGGCACCGCGTCGTATCCGCGAGCCTTGGGATTCGATTCGACACAGAATCGCGTCGTCGGAATGATCTTGCCGGGATTGCAGACGCCATCCGGATTGAAGGATTCACGCAATCGGTACATCGGCTCGAGATCCAGAGGCGTGAAGACCAGATGTAAATAATCTCTCTTCTCGAGCCCGATCCCGTGCTCCCCCGAGATCACACCCCCCACCGCGACACAGGCCTCGAGAATCTCCTCCCCCGCTTTCATCACGCGCGCAAGCTCGTCCGGATCGCGTTTGTCGAAGCAGATATTGGGATGGATATTGCCGTCGCCCGCATGGAAGACGTTGGCGAGCTTGAGCCGATGTCGATCGCAGATCTCACAGACCTTTTCGAGAATTTCCGGAAGACGAGTTCGGGGAACCACGGCATCGTGGACATAGAGATCGGGAGCGAGTCGTCCCATCGCCCCGAACGCGCCCTTCCGCGCGCGCCAGAATCGCGTGCGCTCCTCTTCGTCCCGGGCTCTCTCGATCGTTCGACAGCCCTCGGCGTGACACAATTTTCGGATCGTCGCGACCTCGCTGTCGAGACAAACCGGGTTGCCGTCGAGTTCGATGATCAACACGGCGCCGGCCGACGTCGGGATCCCCGCTGCGTAGACACTGGCCTCGATGGCCCGGATCGTGCGTTGGTCCACGATCTCCATCGCCGCGGGAACGAGTCCGCTCCGAATCACCCGGCCGACTGCGCGACAAGCCGCGACGACATCGTCGAAGATAGCGAGAAGCGTTTCGACGCCCTCCGGAATCGAGGTGAGGCGCACGGTCGCTTCCGTGACGATCCCGAGTGTGCCTTCGCTGCCCACGATCGCGCCCACCCAATCGTATCCCGCCGTCTCCCCGACCCGATTCCCGAATCGTTCGACCTGACCATCGGGGAGCACCATCTCCAATGCGAGAATGTGATTCGTCGTCGTCCCGTATTTCAAGGTGTGCGGCCCACCCGCGTTCTCCGCGATGTTCCCACCTATCGTGCAGACCTGTTGGCTCGACGGGTCGGGCGCGAAGAAGAGACCGTGATGTGCGATTGCGGTCGAGAGTTCCGCGTTGACGACACCGGGCTGAACGACGGCGATTCGATTCTCCGCGTCGACTTCCAGAATTCGATTCATTCGTGAACACTCGATCAGCACGGAATTCTCGGTCGCATGCGCGCCGCCCGAGAGACCCGTACCGGCACCGCGCGGTACGAAACACACGTCGTGGTCCCGACAGGCGCGCACGATTTCAGCAACCTCTCGGGTCGTCTTGGGAAGCAGCACCGCGAGAGGTCGCCTGGGTTCGAGCGTGAGCCCGTCACACTCGTATGCGAAAAGCTCTCCCTCGCGCGAGAGACAATTCTCCGGGCCGACGATCCGCGTCAGACGATCGAGCAATGACTGGGGCGCTACGTGATTCATTCGATTCTCGTGTCGAAGTCGGGCGTGATCCTCAAAAAGGAATCGGACCGAAGCTCATGCCAACCCGAGGCGCTCGAGATCATCCTCGTCGAGCCCAAGATAGTGGCCGACCTCGTGGCGTAGAGTCACCTGGATCTGGTCGATCAAATCTTCTTCGTCCTGACAGACCTTCTCGAGGTTCTTCTTGAAGAGCATGATGCGATCGAGATCGAGCGGCTGGTCGGTCAACAACGCTTCCGTTCGTGGAATCCCCATGAAGAGCCCGAGGGTCTGCGGCGAAATCCGCTCGCTTCTCACCAACTCGAGCGATGGAAAGTCCTCGACCTGCAGACTCACACCCTCGATTCGCTCGCGAATCGATCGGGGAAGATTGGCGACCGAGAGGTCGAGTGCGCGGGAGAAGGCCTCGTCATCAAGCGTCACGGGAAGCGGGAATTGTTGTGGTTCGAGCGAATTCGCGCGGGAGAAGGCCTGCGCAGAACTCTCGATGCCGACATTCATCGAGCCCGATTCATCGGGAGGGCAAGCATCCTCTTCGAGTCGTTCGAGAACGAGACCCAGGTGGTAAAGCGTGTGCGCCGAATCCGGATCGACCGCGATCCCCCGCTCGAGTACCCGCTTGGCTTCGGCATAGGCGCCTAGCTCGAAGAGAACCTGACCTTCGAAGGCGTAGTAGAGACCCAACTCACCGCCGGCCTTGGCCGCACGACGCACCAGAAAGAGCGCGCCTTCCAGATCGTCCTGATAGAAGAGCGCCTTGCTCTTGAGGTAGTAGACCTCCGCCTGAAGCATCCGATCCGGCCGGGGCAATTCCGGCTGGCCCGCGAGCAGTTCATCGGCGAGGCGGCCCGCGGTTGCGAATTCCCCGAGCTCTTCGATCAAGAGTTCGATTCGGTTGAGATGGGCGGCGGTGAATTTGCCGTCCGCCGTCGTGGCACGATCGAATTCGATCAGCGCCTCATCGACGCGCCCGTCGTCCCACAGAATTTCGCCGCGGCCATTATGGGCTTCCGCGCCATCGGGATGGACGCGCAGCGCCTCGTCCAACCAAGCGAGCGCTTCGTCGATGCGCCCGCCGTGCGAAGCCTCCATCGCCTGGTCCAGGCAGTCCCAGTAGCGGTCCTTGTCCTTGCGCATTCCCGTACTGACCCGTCCTCACGCCGTCCGACGATTTGGCACCCAGCTCAAGCGAGCGGATTCACGCTCGCAAAACACTGAGGCCCCCGAAAAGGCAGGTTAGCGTAGCCGGCCCCATCGACTTGTCGTCCCGCGATTCGATCGACTGTAAGAGCTCGCGCGACAGAAGACTTGGCTGGACGGACGTGTGCGCCTCCTCCCGCGCAGGCTCCTGGCCCTCGGGGAATCCCTACCGCGAGCGAGGGCTAGTCTCTCGATCGGCATGCGCGAGGACAATGAGATGAGAATTCTGCATCGAGGCGGAAGCGACGGCTCACGACCCGGGAGCCGGAGAATCCGAAGCGCCCTTTGGGTCGGAATGGCGTGGCTCTTGGCAACGGCTTGCACGCGGGCGCCGCTCGGCCCGCCCTTCGAGGCGGCCGCGACGCCTGAGCATCGGGCGCGCCTCTACGTCTACCGGGCGGATGTCCGGGGCTCGTTGGCCACTGTTCATGTCACACTCGATGGTCGGCCCGTGGGTCGGTTTCGAAACCATGAATACGAAACCCTCGAACTCGCGGCGGGCAGCCACAAACTCCATGCCGCCTTGCGTGGCCTCGGTCTGACGGCGTGGGGCTGGAACGACTACCAGATTCTTCTGGAACCGGGCCAGACCCTCTACCTCGAACTCTCGGTTCGGCTGACGGCCCGAGCGGCCCCCGAAGCCTCCGGTCTCGAGATCGCAGGACGAACGAGCGGCGCGGCCAGCGAGAACGTGTTCATCGTCCCCCGAAGCGCGAAGGACGCGCTTCCCGATCTGCGTGCCACGACCCGGCTGGCTCGATCCGAGAGCGTGGCGGATTGATCCCCCCCAAATAGGGTAGTGGGAAATAGGCAACTCCCGCATCACCCCATTGAATTTGTTGTGTTTATCTGACGGTGTGATAGATTGAGAGACGAGCCCGCACGACGTTGTCGGTGGGCTCATTCTCCCTTGAGAATCCGTGCGGGACCAGGCAGAACGCACACTGACTGATCCCAGGGCCCATTCCGAAAGGAATGGGCCTTTTCTTTTTTTACGCTCACTGCGCTCGCTTGGGCTGAAGGCTCCTTTTCACGCTCAGTGTGTTCGTGCTTGGGCTGAAGGCTCCTCTTCACGCTCAGTGCGCTCGCGCTTGGACTGAGGGCTCTTTTCCCGTTCACGA
>Ga0209988_10000818_pt1 | contig 19794 bp, 21 predicted proteins | sample N075metaG_FD_183115 | JGI IMG/M metagenome (GOLD analysis project Ga0209988, IMG submission 183115) | Deep subsurface microbial communities from Kermadec Trench to uncover new lineages of life (NeLLi) - N075 metaG (SPAdes) (version 2) | ecosystem: Environmental > Aquatic > Marine > Ocean trench... | reverse complement strand
CCCGGTCGAGTTCTTCCTGAAAAGTGCCGAACAAGCGATCCCAGAGAATAAGTATCCCGCCATAGTTCTTGTCGATATAGACCTCGTTCTGCGCGTGATGAACGCGGTGATTCGATGGCGTGACGAAGACCCGATCGATCCAGCCGAGTTTGCCGACCTGTTGCGTATGCACCCAGAACTGATAAATAAGATCCACGGCGTTGACGGTAATCACGACCTCTATGGGTAATCCAATGAGGAATAACGGCAAGTAAAATATCCAGGTGAACAGGAAACCCGTGCTTGTTTGTCTCAGGGCCGTTGACAAATTGTAGTCTTCACTCTGGTGATGGACGGCATGCGATGCCCACAGAATTGATCTTTCATGACCAAAACGATGCGCCCAGTAGTAACAAAAGTCCCAGGCAAGCAGCGCTGCGAGCCACAAGACCAATCCTCTTGGTGACGTGTCGAACAAAGACAGATCGATATCGAACAGGCCGAAATTCTGCAGCACGAACGCATAGAAAAACATGGGCAAAAGGCGCGTGAAGTAGCCGGACGTAGTCATCAATACACTGGTGCTGATGCTGTTGATCGCATCATTTGCACGATAGTGTTTCGTGCCTCGCAACCGATCCACGACTATTTCGACGATGAGTGCGAGCACAAAAAAAGGAACAGCGAGTGCCAGGAGGTCCATAGTATTTTGTTCTGGAGGTTAAAAGTTCATCCGGGCTGTGTCGTACCCGAGAAAATCAGATTAAGCCGCATGACTCCGGGGGTCAATGCATAAAGCGTCGGCCGCTAGCCGCCCTGGGATTGGGAAAACATTTTCAATAACACCGCTCCCCCATGAAATGCAGCAAATCCGCCCAGTAGTGTAATGACGAGATACGCGAATGCCAGGCTTGTATCATTTCGCTGCATCATCGTGCTCATCTCCAGTACCAAAGCGGATAGTGTTGTGAACGCGCCGCAGAAACCCACTGCGAACAACAAGCGATTGTGATCCGTCACGATGCCACCGTCGGCGAACCACGCAATGCGTGCAAGCATCTGCACGACGATGCCCATAATGAAACAACCGAGCAAATTTGAAATCAGCGTGCCGACAGGCAAAACGTTGCTGTACCGAAGCAGCCCCAAAGTCATGCCAAACCTCGCCATGGCCCCAATCGCTCCACCCACACCGACAATCAAAAAAGAAAACAACATTGCCTGCATGTCGTACCGCCGCTAGCCTGACGTGCCGCACAAACGATCCCGTGCTTCCAGGTATTCCCGCTCCATGCGTTCGACCAAATCGCCGACGGCCGGTATGTCATCAACCGCGCCAACACCTTGCCCAGCCCCCCATATATCTCGCCAGACTTTCGCTTCGCTTTTGTCGCCACTGCCGAAATTCATATCGCTTTTATCACCCAGTGGAAGATCATCAGGGTCAAGGCCCGCATTCGAAATGCTGCCGCGCAGGTAACTGCCGAGAATGCCCGTAAACAGTGACGTATACACAATGTCTTTTGCCACACTATTGACGATCATCTCCTTGTAGGCCGCAGGCGCGTTTGCTTCCTCGGTTGCAATAAAGCGAGTGCCAATGTATGCCAGGTCGGCACCCATTGCCTGGGCAGCCAGTAGGTCATGGCCCTGACTCATGCTGCCAGACAAGAGAATGACCCCCTCAAAAATCTGCCGAACCTCCTTGACCAGCGCGAAAGGGCTGAGGGGCCCCGCATGACCGCCCGCGCCTGCACACACGACAATAACGCCATCGACACCCTGATCGATAGCCTTCTTGGCGTGCCGCACACTGATTACGTCGTGGAAAACCAGACCACCATAGCTGTGAACCGCTTCGACAACTTCGGCTGGCGGCCTCAGGCTGGTGATGACTATCGGCACCTCGTGTCTTACACACGACTCCATATCGTCCATGAGTCGATTGTTGCTCTGGTGCACAATTTGATTGACTGCGTAGGGTGCAACCGGCAGTTCAGGATTCGCAGCACTGAATTCCGCAAGCTCGCTTTTGATTCTGGTCAGCCACTCATCGAGGACATGCTGGGGACGCGCATTGAGTGCCGGAAACGAACCGACGATGCCGGCTTTGCATTGTGCAATCACAAGCTCCGGTCCGGAAACGATGAACATTGGTGCACCGATTAACGGAATTCGCAGGGAATTTTCAAGTGACGCGGGCAGTGCCAATCGTTACTCCAGAATTATTTTCACGGAGCAACCCAGGCACACCAGGACCCCAACATTGCAGGCATGCTATCACAGCGGTCGTCATGTAATTCATTGCCAACGAATCTGATATTTTGGCAACCTACGCGAGCATGAAACGAGATTCACAGTCGGCAATTACGGCGCCACCGTCGGCCAGACGAGCTTCACCTCTCAGGACAACAAGACGGCGTCGTTCGCTCTCTATCCACCCGGTCAGCTTAATTGTTTGCCCGACGTCAAGTGCCTGGCGATAACGAATTTCGCATCGTGCCGTGTGCGCTTTTCGATTCTGCAGGTAGAGCACGTTCGCCATGACGTCATCGAGCGCAGCATAAATAATTCCGCCATGGACCGTATTTTGATATCCCACGTGATTTTCATTCGCGGTAAACGTGCCATTGCAGACGCCTTTCTCATCCATCGAAAAACGTATTTGCAAACCTATAGGATTATCCTGTCCGCACGCAAAACATAGTGGTGCCGCTTCAATAATTTCGGTGGTACTCATGTCATTGTCCCTGTTTCTCATCCTTTACCTGATCCCGGCGTCACCCTTCCAGCATTTCCGGATACTCAGGCCTCCAGCGATAGTCATCAATATCGCTCCTCAGCTCACTATCGCTTCTAGCGGCGGCTACGCCATCGGCAACGGCCTGGGATGCGACAGCAAACGCGACATTTCCGCAAATATCCCACAACCGGGACACTTCAGGCATCAGGCAGCGAGCTGCCAGTTCCTCATCGGTGAGACTGGCCGCCAACGCATCTGCGGCAGCACTTATCATAGAATCCGTTACTGCTGTCGCGCCACACACGATAGTACCCAGGCCAAGACCCGGGAATACGAAGACATTGTTTGCTTGTCCAATTCGTTGTGCCCCGCCCCGCATCTGAACATCGTCGAATGGACTACCGGTCGCCACCAGTGCCCTGCCATCTGTCCAGCGCAATATATCTTCCGGCGTCGCTTCACTAATCGAGGTTGGATTGGACATCGGTAATATGACCGGCATCTCTACATTGGCGACCATCGCTTTTATCGCCGCCTCATTGAACGCGCCACCCTGGCCGGATGCACCGATCAGAACGGTGGGTCTGTATGCAGCAATGACTTTCTCCAGGTCTTTGCGCTCGTTAAGCGAAAGCTGAAGTCCGTTTGCCAGATCCGCCGGCCAGGCGAGTTCTTTCTTGTATTCATCCAGTTGCTCACGGTCATCACTCACGACACCGCCACTGTCCATGACGAGAATCGCCTCCCTGAGCGCGTCTTCGCTGACGCCACTTCGTGCCAACCGGACACCTATTTGGCGTGCAATTCCCAACCCCGCGGCTCCGGCACCGTATATCAGAATACGGTTGTCCTTGAAGGGGAAATTGGCGATCCTGTTTGCAGCAAGAATACACGCTAGTGCAACCGCTCCGGTGCCTTGAATATCGTCATTAAATGATGGCACCTTGCTGCTATAACGGTTGACTATGTTCAGCGCATTGTCTTTCCTGAAATCCTCCCATTGAATAACAATCCTGGGGAAGACAGACTGCGCAGCAGTAACGAATTCTTCGACGAGATCGTCATAGGGCTTCCCACGCATGCGTTTTTCCGGCCATCCGAGGTACAAAGGGTCGTCGAGCAATGATTGATTGTCCGTGCCGACGTCAAGGCTGACAGGCAATGTCTGTGCAGGATGAATTCCGGCGCCAGCACAATACAACGACAATTTGCCGATGCTTATCGCCATGCCACCGGCGCCCTGATCGCCGATGCCGAGAATGGATTCATTGTCCGTCACGACCATAAGTCGCACATCGCTGTATGGCGCTGCCGTTCGAAGCACCTCTTCAATTCGCCCGGCATGATTCGGCGTTATCCAAATGCCCCGGGCGCGACGAAAAACACGGCTGAAATACTGTGCCGCTTTGCCCACGGTCGGCGTGTACACAATGGGCATGAGCTCTTCGAGGTGATCACTGAGCACCCTGTAGAACAGGTGTTCGTTGCGATCTTGCAAGGCCGCCAGGTCGATATGACGCCCGACAGGGTCTGGATTAAAGCAAATGGAACGATAAACCCGTTCAGATTGCGTGGCAATATCGTTTTGCCGGGCCGGCAATAATCCATCGAGGCCGAAACGCTCGCGCTCTTCTACAGTGAAGCCAGTGCCTTTGTTGTACAAGGGATAACGCAGTAGTGAAGATCCACGCTTTGGAACTCGCAACGTATAACCGGATTTCGTCTTTTCTAAATCGAATTTATCCACGCTGGTATTTCGCCTCAAAACCTGGAATCATGGTACCTGTCGGTCGATGAGAATATCCAATGTACGAGTTGTAGTCGTATCGATTATCGAGTCGCCAAACCAGTCTCCCGTTTGCGCAATGGGCTGACCCGATGCGGAAGCTCTGACCACAATTTCAAGGTTCGTATACTTGCTGATCACTCGTCCAGGAATCATGGAATCGGAATCCCCCAGTGTAACGGCCAGCGGCAATTCAGAAGCACGCCTGCGCACGGCTGCAATCGGCGGTGAAGGTTGCGCAGGATCACGCGCAATGATGAATACGGTTGCATTTGGATCGACGGCCGCATTTGCAGTGTCACTGAGCACTACGTTAATAGTTAGCTCGGCACCCTGTGCCGATTCTTTGACCTGTGACTGCGGTGAAAACTCATTCCCGCGCCACTCCGCAATCCTCTGTCGCAGAATTCCTTCGATTTCCTGCGGCGGTGAAGATGCGAGCAGGGTTTCCCAGCGATCGGCTGCCAGGAGTGGATCGCCACGGTTGACGGCAGCAATACCGCCGTAAAAAAGTGCCTTTTGATTGCTTGGTTCGACGGCCAGGGCATTTTCAAAAAGTTCGCCAGCCCTGTTCGCGGCGTCAACACCGTCGTTGAGCATCATCGCCTCGCCGAGGTCGGCCAACGTTTGACCATTGCCAAATCCCTCTAACTCAGCGGCATGCTCGTAGGCGCCGATAGCCTCGTCGTATCGCTTGAGCTGGCTGTAGGATCGGCCCAGCATTTTCCAGCCATTGAGATCATCTGTGTCCGATTGGAGTCTTTGCGCGAGTGCATCGACCATATCTTCGACGCTGGAAACGGCGTTGACGGCTTTGCTTGCGCCCGGCTCACCAATTTGTGAATAAATTGCCGCCGAAAACACGAGCACACAGACTGTTGCAATCACAGCGGTCGACGACAGCCGTTTCTCGTGCCGGTATTGCGGCCAAGCGACTACTGCAGCTGCAACCAGCAGCATCAGTCCAATTATCAACCAAAGCATGTTTTATACAGCCGCCTGATCGGATTCATCGTCAATTGGCATGGACATTCTACGGCGAAGAACTCTGACAACGACAATGCCGCCAAATCCGAGCAGTAATAATGGTGCGACCCAGAGTATTAAGGTTTTGCCACTCATTCGCGGCCTGTACAACACGAAATCGCCGTAGCGCGCGACCAGAAAATCGGCAATTTCAGCGTCCGTTAGTCCCTCCTCGAGCATGCGCCGAATTTCGCGACGCAAATCGGACGCAAGAAATACGTTTGAGTCCCGAATCGTCTGGTTTTGGCATACCAGGCAGCGAACTTCTGAAATTATGCTTTCATAACGCGCCTGCATTTCCGGGTCTTCAAATGCCTGACCTGCGTCGATCGCATGAACGGGTACTGACAAAAAGGCAATGGCTAAAGTGACGACCAGGCGATGCATTACTTGCTACCCCGTGCGGCCTGTATTCGCGGCAGAAACTCTTCCGTCCAAACCTGCTCATTCATCGGGCTGATATGCTTGTAAAGCACGGTACCATCTGCCGCCAGCAAAAACGTTTCAGGGGCGCCATAAACTCCCCAGTCAATCCCTACCCGACCGTCTTCGTCATAAGCCGTTTTCACGTATGGGTCGCCAAGCTGACGTAACCAGCTCAGGGCCGGAGTTCGCTGGTCTCTCCAGTTGAGTCCAAAAATAGGTACTTCACCACGCGCAGCCAGATTCATGAGATAGCCATGCTCTGTACGGCAACCTGCGCACCATGTTGCCCACACATTGACCAATGTGATATCGCCGGCATAATCGGCGCTGCCCACCGTCACATCCGGCTCCTGAAGTGAGGGTAATTCAAATTGTGGCGACTTTTTATTCAGAAGTGGCGACGGTAGTTCTGATTTGTCTCGACCGAGACCGATGATGAAAACCGGAATCATGACGGCGAAAACAATGATTGGCAGCAAAAAACGTGACATCAGGTAGTTTCTCGATCAGCAACCAGCGTTGTCTCGGCATCTTTGGCTTTTGCGGTGAGTCGATAGCGACGATCACTCGCGGCAATGATTCCGCCAAACGCCATGACCAGGCAGCCAAGCCAGATGAATCGAATCATTGGTTTGTATTGCAGGCGCACACTCCATGCCTCCCCGCCCAGCGGTTCGCCGAGCGCGACGAACAGGTCCCGGTTCCAGGTGGCCAGAATTCCCGCTTCAGTCATTGGGCTTTTCTGCACCCGATAGGTTCGCTCCTGCGGTCTCAATTGTGCGATGAATTCGCCGTCTTTGCTGACATCTATTTCACCTTCAACCGCACGATAATTCGGCCCGTTCACGTTCCGCAAGTTACGCAATTCAAATTCGAAACCTGCCACCTCCACCGGCTGTCCTGGCACCATGCGATGATCCGTCTCGATGCTGAACGCCGAGGTTATGGTCACGCCGAAAACAAAAAAACCGACGCCGATGTGTGCGACGGACATGCCCAGCGTCGCCCGGGTGATGCCAGGTGTACCGCGCTTGCGCCGAATAGATCGAATGACCGGCAATACGGCCGTTGCGACTATCCAGAATGCGGCGATAGACCCGATGGTGACGAGCACACCGAAACGCCCATAAACGAGGCCCGGGATCAATCCACCGACAATCAGGGCGATCACGGCAGGGATGCGAAGCCCCCGGAACAGGGATTCTGGCGCCTGACTCCGCCAGGCCGTATGCAGGCCGACACCCATCAACAAAACCAGGGGGATCATGGGCAATGCAAACGCAATTCCGAACCACGGTGGCCCAATGGAAATCTTGCCCATTCCCAGAACCTCCATTACCAACGGAGACAACGTGCCAAGCAATATCAAAGTTGCTGCAATGACCAGCAGCACATTGTTCAGCAGGAGAAATGTTTCTCGGGAAAGCGGCCGAAACCCGACCGATGAATCAAGGCCCGGCGCCCTCCAGGCGTACAAAGCGAGCGCGCCGCCAATGACGATGCCCAGGAAGACAAGAATGAATATGCCGCGTGAAGGATCCGTAGCAAAAGCATGCACTGACACGAGGATGCCCGACCGCACCAAAAAGGTACCCAGCAAACTCAGAGAGAAAGCAGAGATGGCCAGCAGCAATGTCCAGCTCTTGAACAAGCCACGTTTTTCGGTAACAGCCAGGGAATGGATAAGCGCGGTGCCTACGAGCCAGGGCATGAAAGATGCGTTTTCCACCGGGTCCCAAAACCACCAGCCGCCCCAACCGAGCTCGTAATAAGCCCACCAGCTGCCCAGCCCGATGCCAACAGTAAGAAAGCTCCACGCCCAGACGGTCCAGGGTCGGGTCCAGCGCGCCCAGCTTTGATCGAGGTTGCCACTCAACATTGCCGCGATAGCGAAGGCGAAAGCAACCGAGAAGCCCACGTAGCCCACATAAAGTATCGGCGGGTGAATGGCGAGACCGAAATCCTGCAGCAATGGATTAAGGTCGGCGCCGTCCATTGGGGCCGGAATCAGTCTTTCGAATGGGTTCGAGGTCAGTAATGTGAACAAGAGAATGCCGGCACTCAACATGCCGAGTACACCAATAACTCGTGCCGAAAAATCCTCTGGCAGGTGATGGCTGTAGCGGCCAACCGCAACGGTCCACACCGCCATCAGCAGAATCCACAGCACCATAGAGCCTTCATGGGCGCTCCAGACCGCCGAAATCTTATAAAGTGTCGGCAACGCGATTTGGGAATGATTCGCGACGTAGAGAAGTGAAAAATCGCTTTCCAGGAAGGACCATATAAGGCATGCGAACGAAATCGCCACAAATACCAGTTGGCCAATCGCTGCAGGACGTGCGACGGCCATCAACGCCTTGTCTCCGCGATGAGCGCCGAACAGCGGCATGATGCCCTGGCACAACGCCAGGGACAGAGCCAGGATGAGAGCGAAATGTCCGATTTCTGGAATCATTCTTCGACCACTGTTGCTGCTGCATTGTAGGCAGCTTGCTTCGCGAGCGAATCTGCAACTTCGGGCGGCATGTAATTTTCGTCATGTTTCGCGAGTACGGTATCGGCCTCGAAATTTCCGTCCGCGTTCATACTGCCGTGAGCGACTATACCCTGCCCTTCGCTAAACAGATCCGGGAGTATGCCACTGTAATAGATATCGAGAACGTTTTTGGTATCGGTTACGGAGAATTTGACCTCCAGTTCGCCGAATTTACGAACCACACTGCCGGGAACCACCAGACCGCCGACGCGGAAAGTTCGTTGCTCCGGAATCTTGCCCTCGACAACATCTGATATTTCGACGTAAAACATCATGTTTTCCTGGAACGCATTGAGCGTCAGACCCACGGCGATAATGACGCCGAGTGCCGCTAATCCCACACCTAACATGCGCTGTCTTCTTGGCTTCATTGCTTAGCTCCGCAGCCTGTGGACAGGCTGCAATGTATTGGTTGAATTCACTTGCTTGCTTCCATGGCGCGCAGGCGTTTTTCGATGTCCTGATAGACACGCCGTTGCCTGCCTCTTGCCTGGCCAACGCAGGCGACCATAACGATAAACATTAGCGCAAAGGAGCTCCATACGTAGGCGCCGTATCCACCCATGGCCAGAGTATCCATCATGTTGACTCTCCCAGTATCATATTACGCACCCATCGAGTGCGCCGCTCACGATGCAATACCTCGGTTCTGATACGAGCAAGCAACAAGGCGCCAAAAAACAGGGTGAAGCCGAGTATGATTCCCAGTAATGGATAGAGCATTGCCGCGTCGATGGATGGACCGCCCTTCTTTATGAGAGTCGGCCCCTGGTGTAGGGAACTCCACCATTCAACGGAAAAGTGGATGATGGGCACGTTGACGGCACCGACCAGAACCAGGACCGCGCTTGCCTTGTCGGCCTTCGCCGTATCGTCAATTGCGGCGCGTAACGACATGTACCCAAAGTACAGAAAAAGCATGATAAGTTCGGAAGTCAACCTTGGGTCACCCCACTCCCACCAGGTACCCCACATCGGGCGTCCCCAGATCGAGCCGGTGGCGAGGGCGAGAAATGTAAACCAGGCGCCAAGAGGCGCTGCTGCCGCAGCCACCGCATGTGCAAGCTTCATCCGCCAGATCAAGCCGATGCCAGCCGTCACCGCCATGATGGTATAGGCCATCATCGACAGGTATGCAGCCGGCACGTGTGCATAGATAATGCGAAACGCGTCGCCCTGTTTCGAGTCCGGCGGCGCGAAAAACAGGCCGGCAATTGTGCCGTAGGCGATCAGCAGCAAACCACTTATTGCAAACCACGGAATCATTTTCGCCGCCAGGCCATAAAAATGGGGCGGCGATCCCAATTTTTGGATGAAATTCCACATGTGCTAAATATTCACTCGTTGCTGATCTTCAGCGCAGCCGCTGCTGCAAATGGTGCGAAACTAACCGAAAGCATGCAATAAGCCGCCAGAAAGTAAATTCCCGCAGCAACGGCATCGTTTGTGGCGGCCAGCGAAACAGTGCGGGCACCGAAAATCAGCACCGGCATTGCCAGGGGCAAGACCAGCAAACTCAGCAGTGCGTTTCCTCGGTTGAGGCCGACGGTCAACGCCGCTCCCACCGATCCCAGCAAACTTAAACTGATGGTCCCAAGCGTCAGCGTCACCACCATGACACCGATCGTCTGCACCGGCATTTGGTAGGTGATCGCAATGAGCGGCGAGATTATCACAAGGGGAAACCCGCTGACCAACCAATGCGCAATCGTTTTGCCGAATGTCAGCATGGGCAAAGGCTGTGGGCTCAAAATGAGCTGGTCGAGACTGCCATCCTCCAGATCACTAAGGAAAAGGCTGTTCAGCGACAACAGACCCGATAAAAGCGCTGCAACCCATACGACGCCCGGGCCGATTGCCATCAATTGCTCCGGGTCCGGGCCCATTGCCAGTGGGAACAGGGTGCTAACCATGGCGAAGAAAAACAACGGATTCAGAATATCGCCAGGTCGCCTGAAAGCGAGCAATAAATCACGCTTGATGACTGCCGCGAAGCCCTCCCACAATGACGGGTCGCTCGAACTGGTCATAGCAACTCTATCCGTTGCATAGCTGCATCAAGCTCTATCGGCTGGTGCGATGCCAGTACGCACACGCCGCCGCGCCGAACGTGATCCAGAATGATCTCCACGACCAGCACCTGGCCCGCGGCATCCAGATTAGTCAGTGGTTCATCCATCAGCCATAGCCGGGCACTCGATAGCAGCATGCGGGCCAGAGCAACTCGTCGTTGCTGACCTGCTGACAAAACCCGCAAGGGAAGTTCAATAAGAGCCGTAAGGCCCAGTCTGTCGAGCACTTCATCGAGCCTGCCTGCGAACGTACTTCGCAACGCTGTTTCGAATGACAAATTCTCCAGCAAGTTGAGATCATTCTTGAATCCAACGCGATGCGCGAACCAAACCATTTCACTGTGAAAATCCTGTCGATACTTGATGATGGATTTACCCTTCCAGCGAATATTCCCCTCTTCGAGATCGAGGAGTCCGGCAATGGCTCGCAACAGGCTGGTCTTGCCGCAACCATTTTGACCCTGGACGAGTAGCGAGTCGCCCTCTGTTAGCGCGAAACTCAGGCCGTGAAAAAGACATCTCTCGCCCCGAAATACAGTGAGACCCTCTGCAGACAGTAATTCAGTCAATGTCTTAGCGCCCACCATCCGCCACCGCCGACAGAAAAAGGTTGGATTCAATGCCCATTATTGACTGATTATTCAATAATTTAGCTCTTATGTTAAAGGTGCTTTATGCACAATATCGCGTGCGCGCTTGATACCAAAGGATTCTTGTAACCAGCCTTTGACAAGGCAAACAGGCCGCCCGTACACTGGTTGGCCCACATACAGAAACGATTGCAGGCGTGCAAGGAAGCAACTGTAACAGAATGGGCAATTTCAACTAATACAGAGTTCTGAAATATGGAATTAGGCGCGGCTGGCCTTACAGAACAACCATTTCGCACCCACGGGAAACCGCTGGTGTACGTTCACTACGCCGCACAACAATCCGCCCTTGATTTCTTGCAGTCAACGTATGAGAACCCACAGGGCCTGGGTCTCTTCCTGGGTCCATCACTGTCCGGTAAGACAACCGTCCTCAGGCGCATTGCCGAAAACATGGATCCCGATGTTGCGACTGCCATAGTCGATGGATCAAGGTTAAATACCACATCGTTACTGGAAGCCGTACTGGCCCAGTTCGGCTATCGACTTGAATACAATTCAGCGAACGAATTGATCAACATGCTGAAAGTCTTCACGATGCAACAGGCTGCTTCCGGACATCCTCCCCTGCTTATCATCGAACAAACACACGCAATGAATCCCAGTGCGTTGCGGGTTCTTTGTGAACTTGCAAACATAAAAGTACGCCGCGCAAGTGCACTCAGGATGGTTTTGGTGAGCGATCGTTCAATCCAGTCGATAATCGATGCGCCCGCAATGGGATGTATTGCCGACCGGCTGACGGGTGAATTTCACCTGGGGCCACTGGAGCCGTCCGAAATCGCCGATTACGTGTACGCGAAACTACAGGCCGGCGGGAGCGAAGATCCCGCACACATCATGCCGCGACCGATTTGTGATGAACTACATACCGCATCGGGTGGCTGGCCGGGTATCGCCGATCGACTGGCGCTTCTTGCCCTGGCCAAGGCAAAGCGGTGTCCCGTGGCCACAGATCAAATCGAGCACCCGGTTTTGCCGGAAAATACGAGCGCGTCACGACTGCTACCGCAGATCGCGGATAACACCACCAAAGGATCAGATGCGGCAGATGAAGCCGTACCGAAGTTGTTTTTAAGCCTTAATGGTGAGCCGGTGAGCCAACTGGTACTGGACCAGCCTCGCACACTGGTCGGGCGCTCGGAACTCAATGAAATGTCGATAGACAGTCGCTTTATCAGCCGCCATCACGCCATGTTTATTCGTCATGGAACCGTTACATTTCTGATGGACCTGAACAGCACCAACGGGACTTTCGTAAATTCCCGGCAGATTTCAAACCATGTGATGATGCACGACGATGTAGTAACAGTGGGGAACTACAGCATCAAATTTGAATTCCCATCGGCAACGTTTGGCGATTCGGATGATGCCATACGACTTGACGATACAGTGATAATGAAGAGCCTTGAGGACATGCGTCGCATGCTGGCGCAGGAGAATACACACACAATGCCAGCAGTTGAAGAAGAGCCTAAAGCATCAGGCGATACCGACAACTAGCAAGACAGAATGCCAGACCTGCGTGTACTGCCGCCGTCGCCAGACTATCGATTGCCGGTTTTGCTGAGCGGCGTTACCGCTGCCACGTTTTCGCGATAGAAATTTTCAGTGAAATGCTTGCGGCACATCGAAACGTAGCGATCATTCCCACCAATTTCGATCTGCGAGCCCTGGGTTACCGCATTGCCGTTTTCATCCAGACGTATAACCATCGTTGCTTTGGAGCCGCAATGGCAGATTGCCTTGAGCTCTTTCAGGTTGTCGGACCAGGCGAGCAAGTATTTACTGCCCTCGAAAGGCTCTCCCTGGAAATCAGTCCGTATACCGTAGGCCAAAACCGGAATATCCAATTCATCAGTAACCCGACCAAGCTGGAAAACTTGCTTCTTGCTGAGAAATTGAGCCTCGTCAATCAGAACGCAATGCAAAGGATCTTCCGCACAACAGGCGGTTACCATCTCGAAAATGTCATCGGCAGGAGCGAAAGTCGTTGCTGCAGCTTCGAGGCCGATTCGTGACGTAACACGCCCCACTCCGTACCGATCATCAAAATTTGGTGCCAGGATCAGCGTGTTCATGCCACGCTCACGATAGTTGTAACTTGACTGCAGCAGCGCAGTTGATTTGCCTGCATTCATTGAAGAGTAATAGAAGTAGAGTTTGGCCATGGATGAGCAATTTTGTGTAGGTTGTTTTCCAGTGCAAACAGTCTCGCAAAATGCGCGTCGAACCGCAATTGCTCCTCGGTTGCAGATCGGTCCATCGATCGCACGGGATTGAGATGAGAGTATGCACACCATGAAGCAAGACAAAATGACAGTATTCGCCATTGCCATCGTTGCGGCGGCTACCACGACAATGGTCGTGGGCCAATTCGTTGGTGTCGACTCGGTGGGTACCGTGGCGAAAATGACTGCCTCCAGTACGTTCGTCGCACTGGCTCTGGGCTATGGTGCACATCGAACGGGCTACGGGCGCCTGCTGCTGGCTGGCTTCCTGCTTTCCTGGATAGGGGATCTGGCTCTGGCCGGGACCACTGAAAGGCAATTCATGCTCGGCCTGGGCAGTTTCCTTTTGGCCCATTTAGCGTACATATCCGCGTTCCTTCTTTTCGGCGTCAATCGACGCTGGCTGCTCAGTGCACTGATTCCTATTGCATTGATTTCACTCGCCGTGTCAATCTGGCTCGCACCCTTTGTGCCTGTGGATCTGGCAATTCCGGTGCGAGTTTATACGATCATCATCAGCCTGATGGTTGTAGCCGCATTTGGCGCCCGTGGACGCGGAGCATCCCTGGTTGTGCCTGTCGGTGCGCTGCTATTTTATTTCTCGGATCTGTCTGTAGCGACAGGGCAATTTGTCCAAACGGACTTTCCAAATTATGTCTGGGGACTGCCATTTTACTTTGCAGGCCAGGTGTTGCTGGCCATAAGCGTCCGGGAACACTCGAAATTACGGCGAGCCTGATAATTCCAACAATTCAGGCCTACCAGGCATTCCATCAGGAATCCGTCAGGAAATAATACGTACTAAGTCAGGTGTCTTCGCCTGAATTCCACGATTCTATCTACTGCCGACAATGTGTCGGCTGTTGAAAGGGATTTCTGTTTAGTTTTTTGAATCGAGGAAAAAATCATGAAGAAGACATTTCTTGCCATTGCAAGTTGTTTGCTGGCACTGCATGCAACCAACAGTCTGGCTGCCCGGACAAAGGCTGATATCAAGGTCATGACCCAGAATCAGTATCTGGGTGCCGACCTGGGCCCAATTGTTTCCGCAACGACGCCGGAAGACTATGCGGTCGCAATAACGACTGTCCTGCAATCAATTGCCGCCAATAATTTTCCGGAACGTGCCCAGGCACTGGCTCAATCAATCAGCGATCGCCAACCGCATCTTGTCGCGTTGCAGGAGGTATATGCTTTCGGTTGTATAGATCCAGGCACCGGTGCCTGCGCCATTTTCGACGGAGCATTCAATGATCACCTGGAGCTTACGCTCGCAGCGCTGGGTGCGCAGGGATCGGATTACTACGTTGCCGCCGAAGTGCAGAATATCACCTTGCCCACACCGATTATGGAGTCACTGGGCATACCGGGATTGCCGGTCTTTCTCAATGCCGACGCAATTCCCGACCTGTTCATTACAGTGATCGATCGCGACGTTATTCTTGCCCGGGGTGATATTGATGCAGCAATCGTAAATTATGCCTGTGGTAAGCCGTCACTGGATGGCTGCAACTTCCAAAATGTGGCAGTGGCGAACACTCTGGCAGGTCCGATAAGCATCGAGCGTGGGTATGTGGCTGTCGATGTGATTGTGGGCGGCGATGAGTACCGTTTCGTCAATACGCACCTGGAAGTGCAATTTCCTGATCCGAATGATCCGGCCTCATCCGGACTCCAGGCGGTTCAGGCGACGGAGCTGAATTTCGCGCTGGCGACACAACCGTCCGGAAATCCGCAATCGAGATTGATCGTGGCTGGTGATATCAATTCGTCTCCCACGGATCCGGTTTTTGGGCCCATTCATCCGCCGTACACGCAGTTTGTGACCGGTGCTGACTATGTTGGCAACCATTCGTTCCAGCCACTGACAGACACGTGGGATCTACGGCCCGGAAAACCCGACGGTTTTACATGCTGTGAAGCAGGAGATTTGGCAAATACACAGTCAAGTCACAACGAGCGCATTGATGTGATTCTGGCGTATCCGGCACCGGCAACGGTCAAGGCAAATGTGATGGATGCCGAAGAATCAGATAAGACCGCATCGGGCCTGTGGCCATCAGACCATGCGTCCGTTATTGCCGAACTGAGTTACTAAAAAGATTGCAGGTTGGGTTCTTTGGAACTGTGCTGGGGAAGGATTCTTGGCACGGTTCCTTTTTGCATTTTGTCGCGAAGGCAATAGCCACGATTCTTCTGTATGGTTCAGGCGAGGCGCCTTGCACTCTTTCCATTTCACGAATTTAGCTGAGAGAAAATTGCGATGCAGAGACTGACAAAAGCCCTGATATTTTGCGCTGCGGTTTCGCACCTGGCTGCCTGGCCCGTATCGACACCCACCGCGCAAGCGGAAGAACTGACCGGTGCTTACTGGACTCAGGAGCAAGCCCAGGCGGTATTGAACAAAACTCTTCGGGTGCACCTCGCCCCGTCATTGGACGCCTTGTCGCCCGGTGAACGAGCAGCTGTAGAAAGCCTTCTCGAAGCCGGGAAAATCATGCAGAGTTTATACGAGGACTCGCGTCATCCGGAGGCACTCAAGGCCCATGCGGAGTTGCTTCGGCTACACGACAGCAATGTGGACAACCGGCGCACCCAGGCACTCACTGACCTTTACCGGTTAAGCAAGGGCCCCATCGTTACGTCACTGGACAATGAGCGCATCGCCTTTCTTCCTGTGGCGGACGAGGTGCCTGGCAAGAATGTGTATCCGCCAGGAATTTCAAAAGAGGAAATCGAAGAAGCACTGGCGCGACAAACGGAGTTGCGGGAAATCCTGTTGCATTTGCGTGCCATCGTTCGTCAATCCACGCCGGGCAACCTGGCCACCGATCTTGCGACTCTCGAACAACATCCTGTGTTATCTGTCCTGCACCCCGGGCTCCAGGCGCAACTGATGGCATTGCGAGACAATCCATCGCCTACAGGGCTCTACGCGGTGCCCTATTCTGTCGCCTATGCTGACAAATTACTGCGCGCTCATACACTCTTGAACGATGCTGCAAAGGCGATAGAGCAAGAAGATGCCGCGTTCGCACGGTACCTCAGGAATCGTGCTCGCGATTTCCTCAGCGATGACTATGAATCAGGTGATGCTTCCTGGATAACCGGCCGTTTTCAAAACCTGAACGCCCAGATTGGCTCATACGAAACCTATGACGATCAACTCTATGGTGTCAAGAGCTTCTTCGGCTTAAGCCTCCTGATTCGCGATAACGAGCGCAGTGCTGAACTCGCCGCGGCGATCGATGGATTGCAGGAATTAGAAGCGTCACTCCCCTACGAATCCACTCGCAGAATTCGCGCGGATATTCCAGTGGGTGTATACAATGTTATCGCCGATTTCGGTCAAACTCGCGGCGCGAACACGGCGACGATATTGCCGAATGAGAGTTACCTGGCACGTCAATACGGCAGAACAATACTCCTGCGTGGCAACATTCTGACCAATCCAGATCTATATGAAAAATCAAAAGCCTCTTTTGAAGCTGCCGTCCACGAGAACCATCACTCGGACCTTACCGCCGAGGCTAAACTGTATCGAACCTTGTGGCACGAAATCGGCCATTATCTGGGCGTTGATCGAACCGCCGATGGCCGTGACCTGAGTGTGGCATTGGAAGATGCGGCCGATCTTTTCGAAGAAATGAAGTCCGACCTGGTCGCACTGTTTGCGGTTCAGCGGCTCACCGCAGCAGATTATTACTCGGAGCAGGAGGCAATAGCGGTCTACGCTGGAGGCATACTCAGGGTGCTGCAAAAAAACCAACCGCGAAGAGATCAGCCCTATCAAACGATGCAACTGATGCAATGGAACTGGTTCCTCGAGCACGCGGTACTGACCTTCGATGCCAGGAGTGGCAGCCTGCGGATCGACTACGGTCTTTATCACGATGCCGTCGAAAAGTTGCTGGCCAAAGTGCTTTCCATTCAAAGTGCAGGTAATCGGGATCAAGCCGAATCATTTGTACAAAAGTACACTACATGGGATGCCCGTCTTCACGGCATTGTTGCCGAAAACATGAAAGCGCGCGAAGTCTATCGCTATACCCTGGTGACGTATGATGCGATTGGCGACCTGGAGCCTGGCGAGAGCGTGCATTGACGATTGCGTGCTGTGAGAATTTTGCGGTGGCGCATATGAGAGCCGAGCGGGAGCAGCTAGTTAGCGTTACGTAGCGGTGCCACGCCCACCCATTGCTCATCCCAGTTTCCATAGGGCGTCATCGGACCGTCACGGCGACTCACATAATTTCGGTGCTGATTGTTGTAGCGCGTTTTTCCCGCAGCATCTTTGTACGTAGTACTTGTCACACCTGCCGCGGTCTGACCGCGGCGACCATGCCCATGTAGCATCCAGAACTGTTCGACATGTCCATCAACAATTTTCACCTTCGTGACGATGCCAACGTGGTTGATGCCCTTGCTGACTTGATACATCAAATTACTGTGCAATTGCCTTGGTGAGTATTGCACGCCGCTCTGTCCGAAAAACATCACGGCGCCGACCCGGATAAGATCGTCTTGTTGCAGCGGTCGGTCGATCCAGACAATCTGATCTCTGTCCGCATACCATTTCGCAATTGCACGGGTATCGCGACTAGCCGTGGACGGGTATAGAGGTCCAGGACACTGTGCGCGAAAATCGTTCATTGCCCGATGAAAAATGCCGGAGCAATCCGTCAATTCCTTTACGTCGTAGAGCAATTGCCGGCTTTCAATGGACCTCGCGATGCCGCTGAGCGTCGTACCCAATGTGCCATTGGCGCAAGACGAATTACCCAGCCTCGACATCGCAGCGGCGGGTGTTGTCGGCACCGGTGTCTTCCCGGAAGGCTCGGGAGCCGGCTTTTGCGGGCTTGTGGTCGCACAAGCGGCCAGAAAAAGGCAGGCCGCAATGGGTAGCGCTCGTTTGGCTGGACTAGCTCGCATTCACGTTCCCCTGCTTGCCAACACGTATCAGGCCAATAAATGATTCCATGCCCAATGAGCAATCAATAAAAGTTCGAAAGCTCCGTGCCGTTGATTGGAATCATGAGGTGTGCGCGTGGTGTGCCCTCTCCCATTAACCATGGCGTGCCCTTTCCGACCTTCAAACCTTCGCGTTCAGCCTGAATTGGCATACCTGTCTCTGCAGACACAACACCTGGCAGCCGGAGCACCCATAACAATTTAAGCCGGTCATCGCCTTCGTAAAAACGGTACGCAAGCCCACCAAATGTACGCAGCTGGATTGTTCCAGCCTCAATCGCGGCAACAACCGCTGCATTCACTTCCTCGCTGGACTTTCCTTCTGCCGCCAGTTTATTGCGAAGATCCATTTCGGCAAGATTGTCCTCGTGCGAGCAACGTGTAAATCCGGTTTCGGAATCACTCGGCAGACACACAAGCGTGTTGGTTCCTTTTCTGAGAGTTGAGCGCTCGCCGCTTTCCTTGTCGTAAGAAATCACGGTTGCCTCGCGTCTCAGGTCTCTTGGCAACGGTAATGTTGCGCGGATGAAGCGGTGAATTTCACTTGGATCCAATGGAGCATCTGCTCCGTCCCCGCTGGATAGATCGGTGCCGTTAATCGGGATCATCAGATGTGCCGAAGGCGTGCCCTCGCGCATCATCCAGGGTGTGCCCATGCCTTTGACGGAGCTGGTGAACCGCCCAGAGCTCGAAATGCCGAGATCAGCCGATGTCGTATTCGGCAACATGACGACCCACAGCAGCTGAATGCGACCTTCCGTATCATCCAGTCGGTAAATCATTGAACCGGGCGTCACGGGCTCGATGTCACCGGCTGCTTCTGCCGCTGCTTCTGCAGCGCGAAGCTCGTCGCCTTCCAAACCACCCGCCGCCAGTTTTGCGCTGAAGTCACGTCGAGAGGCGGAACTCATCGGGTAACACCAGGTGTGCCCATTCGCGTCTTTGGTCTTGCACTCAACAGCATTCGAACCCTGCCGCAAAACCTGTCGCTCACCGGTATCGGCGGCGTATGTGAACACGCCTGCCTCTGCTCGCAAACTTTCCGGCAGCGGCAACACTGCTTTTGAGATCATTTCATCATTCGATTGTGCAGCAACCGACGTAACGCCGAGCGCACCAAGCAGCGCGATCGTCAATGCTATTTTGTTCGCCATGATTATTTCCTTATGACGTTTCCCAGACGCGATTTGTGGATCCGGATCATGAATCCTGGTTCATTCAACTACAGGCCGGAAGAAGGGTCAATTGGGGAGACAGGTATTTCACATTTCGATTAGAGAAGTATGCAAGACTCGTCATACTCTAGCCCGGACTATTCATGAATTCGCTCGCGCCCTTGCTTGATCCTTGTTTACTCACGATATTTTCCTC
>Ga0209988_10000817_pt1 | contig 19798 bp, 18 predicted proteins | sample N075metaG_FD_183115 | JGI IMG/M metagenome (GOLD analysis project Ga0209988, IMG submission 183115) | Deep subsurface microbial communities from Kermadec Trench to uncover new lineages of life (NeLLi) - N075 metaG (SPAdes) (version 2) | ecosystem: Environmental > Aquatic > Marine > Ocean trench... | reverse complement strand
AAGCGGCAGTTTGAGATACGTAACTGCCCTGTCACGCCGGGGGTCGCGGGTTCGAGTCCCGTCCACCGCGCCACGTCACCCCGATCCTCCCAAGAGCAAGGAAAATGTTACCGGGCGCGGCATTTTGCCCCATATCTAGCGGTGTCCAGCGGTTTTCCCGGCATCTTTCCTGCGACATATTTCGCCAGATAGATACTTATTGCCGCGCAGGCCGGTGGCTTGTTGACCTGCCCCGATCCGCCGTTTAGACATTCCCGCGGTGCCGAAGGCCAATGGACCCGAGAGGTGTTGCGATGGACGACCTGCTCCGAGAATACCTGCCGATCATCATCTTCCTGGGGCTCGCGATCGTACTCGGGCTTGCCTTTCTCGTCGCGGCCCTGGTGCTGGCCGTGCGCCACCCGGATGCGGAGAAGATCTCGGCCTATGAGTGCGGCTTCAACGCCTTCGACGACGCCCGGATGAAGTTCGACGTGCGGTTCTATCTGGTCGCGATCCTGTTCATCATCTTCGACCTGGAAATCGCCTTCCTGTTTCCCTGGGCGGCGGCCTTCGGCAGCCTGTCGGATGTGGCCTTCTGGTCGATGTTGGTGTTCCTGGCCGTGCTGACCATCGGCTTTGCCTACGAGTGGAAGAAGGGGGCTCTGGAATGGGAGTGAGCCCGGGAATGAGTGCAGGCGCCATGCAGGCCGGTGTGGACAAGGACGTGCTCGTCGGCAACCTCTCCAACGAGTTGGCCGACAAGGGGTTTATCCTGACCACTGCGGACGACATGATCAACTGGGCGCGCACCGGCTCGCTGTTCTGGATGACCTTCGGCCTGGCCTGCTGCGCGATCGAGATGATGCACGCCGCGATGCCGCGCTACGACGTCGAGCGCTTCGGTTTCGCGCCCCGCGGCAGCCCGCGCCAGTCGGACGTGATGATCGTCGCCGGGACCCTCACCAACAAGATGGCGCCCGCCCTGCGCAAGGTCTACGACCAGATGCCGGAGCCGCGCTATGTGATCTCGATGGGCTCCTGCGCCAACGGCGGCGGTTATTACCACTACAGCTATTCGGTGGTGCGCGGGTGCGACCGCATCGTGCCGGTCGACATCTACGTGCCGGGCTGCCCGCCGACCGCCGAGGCGCTGGTCTACGGCATCCTGCAATTGCAGCGCAAGATTCGCCGCACCGGTACCATCGCGCGCTGAGGGAGACGGTTCATGTCGGAAGAGTTGCTCGAACTCGGCGAGATGATCGCCACGGCCCAGCCGGACGCGGTGCTCAGCCATCACGTCAGCCATGGTGAGTTGATCGTGGTGGCGACGCCCAGCGGCCTGCGTACCCTGGTCGGCCACCTGCGCGACAACACCGCCTGCGCCTTCACCACCCTGATCGACATCACCGCGGTCGACTGGCCCGGCCGCGAGCAGCGGTTCGACGTGGTCTACCACTTCCTGTCGATGCCGCAGAACCAGCGGGTGCGGGTCAAGGTCGCGCTCGCCGAGGACCAGATGATCGCGTCGATCACCGATCTGCACCCCTCGGCCAACTGGTTCGAGCGCGAGGTCTTCGACATGTACGGGGTGATGTTCTCGGGCCATCCGGACCTGCGCCGCATCCTCACCGATTACGGCTTCCGGGGCCATCCGCTGCGCAAGGACTTCCCGACCACCGGTTATGTCGAGGTGCGCTACGACGAGACCTCGAAGCGGGTGATCTACGAGCCGGTGAAGCTGGTCCAGGACTACCGCCAGTTCGACTTCATGAGCCCGTGGGAGGGCGCGCAATACATCCTTCCCGGCGACGAGAAGTCCGAACCCAAGCCCGAACCGAAGAAGGAGGGCTGAGCGATGGACGGCACCAACCGGACCGGCGAGCAGCGCATCCGCAATTTCAACATTAACTTCGGCCCACAACACCCTGCAGCGCATGGGGTTTTGCGTTTGATCTTGGAGCTAAACGGTGAGATCGTCGAGCGTTGCGATCCGCATATCGGGCTTTTGCACCGCGGCACCGAGAAGCTGATGGAGAGCCGCACCTACCTGCAGAACCTGCCCTATTTCGACCGCCTCGATTACGTCGCGCCGATGAACCAGGAGCACGCCTGGTGCCTGGCGATCGAGCGGCTGGCCAAGATCGACGTGCCGCGCCGGGGCAGCCTGATCCGGGTTCTCTTTTCCGAGATCGGGCGCATCCTCAGTCACCTCCTCAATGTCACCACGCAGGCCATGGACATCGGCGCGCTGACCCCGCCGCTGTGGGGCTTCGAGGAGCGTGAGAAGCTGATGATCTTCTACGAGCGCGCCAGCGGGGCGCGGATGCATACCGCCTATTTCCGCCCCGGCGGCGTGCATCTGGACCTGCCGCCCAAGCTTTTGGACGACATCTGGCAGTGGACCGAGGAATTCCCCCAGGTGCTCGACGACCTCGAGGGGCTGCTGACCGAGAACCGCATCTTCAAGCAGCGCAATGTCGACATCGCCAAGGTGTCGCTGGAGGACGCACAAGCCTACGGATTCTCCGGGGTGATGGTGCGCGGCTCCGGCTGGGCCTGGGACCTGCGCCGCGCCCAGCCCTACGAGGGCTACAGCGAGTTCGACTTCCTGATCCCGGTGGGCAAGCACGGCGACTGCTACGACCGCTACCTCTGCCGCATGGAGGAGATGCGCGAATCGACCAAGATCATGCGTCAGGCGCTGGAGAAGATGGACAAGGTTCAGGGCGAGCCGGTGATCACCCGAAACGCCAAGTTCGCGCCGCCGAAGCGGGCCGAGATGAAGACCTCGATGGAGGCCCTGATCCACCATTTCAAGCTCTACACCGAGGGCTTCCGGGTGCCCGAGGGCGAGATCTATGCCTGCATCGAGGCCCCGAAGGGCGAGTTCGGCGTCTACCTGGTCTCGGACGGCACCAACAAGCCCTACAAGGTCAAGATCCGCGCGCCGGGATATCCGCATCTTGCCGCCATGGACCACCTTGCCCGCGGCCACCAGCTTGCCGACTGCGCGGCCATCATCGGTTCGCTGGACGTCGTTTTTGGGGAGATCGACCGGTGAGCTTGCGCCGTCTACACCACACCCAGCCCGAGAGCTTCGCCTTCACCCCCGCCAACCAGGCCTGGGCCGCGGAGCAGATCAAGAAGTATCCGGAGGGCCGCCAGGCCAGCGCCGTGATCCCGATCCTGTGGCGCGGGCAGGAGCAGGAGGGCTGGGTCACCAGGCCGATGATCGAGACTGTGGCGAGCATGCTCGACCTAGCCCAGATCCGGGTTCTGGAGGTCGCCACCTTCTACTTCATGTTTCACCTACAACCGGTTGGTTCCGTTGCTCATATCCAGGTCTGCGGCACCACGTCGTGCATGATCTGCGGGGCCGAGGACCTGATCGGCGTCTGCCAGAAGAAGATCGCCCCGAACCCGCACGAGATCAGCCCTGACGGCAAGTTCTCGTGGGAGGAGGTCGAGTGCCTCGGCGCCTGTTCGAACGCGCCGATGGCGCAGATCGGCAAGGACTATTACGAGGACCTGACGGTGAAGAAGCTGGCGCTGATCCTCGACACGCTGGCCAAGGGCGAGGTGCCGGTGCCGGGGCCGCAGAACGGGCGCTACGCCTCGGAGCCGATCAAGGGGCTGACCTCGCTGAAGGGCGAACGCGCGCACGACGCCAACGCCTCGATCACGCTGGCGCTGGCCAAGGGTGACACGGTGGCGCGGATCATGGGCGAGGCGCCGGTGATCCGGCCCCACCCGGCGCCGATGATGACGGCGAAGGTCGAGCCCGCAACGGCCGAGGAGGGCGCCCGGCCCGAACTGTTGTCTGAGGCGCGCGGCGGCCAGGCCGACGACCTGAAGCAGATCAAGGGCGTCGGGCCGAAGCTGGAATCGACACTCAATGAGCTCGGTGTCTTCCACTACGACCAGATCGCCGGCTGGAGTGCTGCCGAGGCCGCCTGGGTCGACGACCGGCTCAGCTTCAAGGGCCGGGTCGCGCGCGACGGCTGGATCGAACAGGCCAGCGCGCTGGCGGGGAAGGGGTAACGGCGATGCTTGACGACAAGGACCGCATCTTCACCAACCTCTACGGCATGCATGATCGCTCGCTGAAGGGCGCGATGGCGCGCGGGCACTGGGACAAGACCGCCGACCTGATCGCGATGGGGCGCGACAACATCGTCCAGGAGATGAAGGACTCCGGCCTGCGCGGGCGCGGTGGCGCCGGTTTCCCGACCGGGCTGAAATGGTCCTTCATGCCCAAGCAGTCGGACGGGCGGCCCTCCTATCTGGTGGTCAACGCCGACGAATCCGAGCCCGGCACCTGCAAGGACCGCGAGATCATGCGCCACGATCCGCACACGCTGATCGAGGGCAGCCTGATCGCCGCGTTCGCGATGGGTGCGAACACCTGCTACATCTACCTGCGCGGCGAATACATCCGCGAGCGCGAGGCGTTGCAGGCGGCGATCGACGAGTGCTACGAGGCCGGGCTGCTGGGCCGCAACGCGGCGAATTCGGGCTTCGATTTAGACATCTACCTGCACCACGGCGCCGGGGCCTACATCTGCGGCGAGGAAACCGCGCTGCTGGAGAGCCTCGAGGGCCGCAAGGGCATGCCGCGCCTGAAGCCGCCGTTCCCGGCCGGCGTCGGCCTCTACGGCTGCCCGACCACGGTCAACAACGTCGAATCGATCGCCGTGGTGCCGACCATCCTGCGCCGCGGCGCCTCCTGGTTCGCGGGCTTCGGGCGGTCGAACAACACCGGCACCAAGATCTTCGCCATCTCCGGCCATGTGAACGCGCCCTGCGTGGTCGAGGAGGGAATGTCGATCGGGCTCAAGGAGCTGCTGGAGCGCCACTGCGGCGGCGTGCGCGGCGGCTGGAAAAACCTCAAGGCGGTGATCCCGGGCGGCTCGTCGGTACCGCTGATCCCGGCCAGCCTGTGCGACGACGCGATCATGGATTTCGACGGGCTGATCGGGCTGAAATCCGGTCTCGGCACCGCGGCGGTGATCGTGATGGACCAGTCGACCGACGTGATCAAGGCGATCTGGCGGCTCAGCAAGTTCTACAAGCACGAAAGCTGCGGCCAGTGCACCCCGTGCCGCGAGGGCACCGGCTGGATGATGCGGGTGATGGACCGCCTGGTCACCGGGGATGCCGATCCGCACGAGATCGACATGCTGCTCGACGTCACCAAGCAGATCGAGGGCCACACCATCTGCGCCCTCGGCGACGCCGCGGCGTGGCCGATCCAGGGCCTGATCCGGCATTTCCGGAACGAGATCGAGGACCGCATCAAGGCCAAGCGCACCGGGCGCGTCAGCGCAGTGGCGGCGGAGTAGGGATCATGTGCCATTCGGTCGAGGTGTATCTGCCAAGCATGATCCGCAGCGCCGCAGAGCAGCGAATCGGCGAGATGGATTTCGCCGCCGCCGGGCGTGAGCGCGGGGCGGTGGAGGCTGGCCTCGGCCTATTGGCGCGGCTGAAGGCGCTGTTCGGGCGCGGAGACAAGAGCCTGATGCAGGAGCGGGTGACACATGGCTGACCTTCGCAAGATCATCATCGACGGTATCGAGGTCGAGGCCGACCCCGACCTGACCCTGATCCAGGCTTGCGAGCAGGCCGGGATCGAGATCCCGCGGTTCTGCTACCACGAGCGCCTGTCGATCGCCGGCAACTGCCGCATGTGCCTGGTCGAGATCGTCGGCGGCCCGCCGAAGCCCGCCGCCTCGTGCCACATGCAGGTGCGTGACCTGCGCCCGGGGCGCGACGGCGAGCTGCCGGAGGTAAGGACCAACTCGCCGATGGTCAAGAAGGCGCGCGAGGGGGTGATGGAGTTCCTGCTCATCAACCACCCGCTCGACTGCCCGATCTGCGACCAGGGCGGCGAGTGCGATCTGCAAGACCAGGCCATGGCCTACGGCGTCGACTTCTCGCGCTACCGCGAGCCCAAGCGGGCGGTGGACGAGATCGATCTCGGCCCGCTGGTCCAGACCGCGATGACCCGCTGCATCTCCTGCACCCGCTGCGTGCGCTTCATCACCGAGGTCGCGGGGGTGCCGGAGATGGGCCAGACCGGGCGCGGCGAGGACAGCGAGATCGTCTCCTACCTCAACGCCGCCCTGACCTCGGAGATGCAGGGCAACGTGGTCGACCTGTGCCCGGTCGGCGCGCTGACCAACAAGCCTTACGCCTTCACCGCCCGGCCCTGGGAACTGACCAAGACCCAGAGCATCGACGTGATGGACGCGCTGGGCTCGAACATCCGCGTCGACGTGCGCGGGCGCGAGGTGATGCGCATCCTGCCCCGCAACCATGACGGGGTGAACGAGGAATGGCTGGCCGACCGCTCGCGCTATGTCTGGGACGGGCTGCGCCGCCAGCGGCTCGACAAGCCCTATGTGCGCGCCAATGGTCATGGGGACGGCAAGCTGAAACCGGCAAGCTGGGGCGAGGCCTTTGCCGCCGTCGCCGCCGCGGTGAAGGACGCCGGCACGGATATCGCCGCGGTCGCGGGCGATCTGGCCCCGGTCGAGGCGGTCTGGGCGCTGAAGGGGCTGATGGATAGCCTTGGTTCGACCCGCTACGACTGCCGCCAGGACGGCGCGGCGCTACCCGCGGGCAACCGCTCGGGCACTGTGGGCAACGCGGCCATCGAGGATATCGACGCCTCGCGCGCGATCCTGATCGTCGGCTCGAACCCGCGCCTCGAGGCGCCGGTGCTGAATGCGCGCATCCGCAAGGCGTGGATCAACGGGGCCGACGTGGCGGTGGTGGGTCAGCCCGTCGACCTGACTTACGAGCATCATCACCTCGGCACCGGGCCGGAGACGTTGCTGGGCGAGAGCCGGGCCAGGATCGTCGATTACATGAAGGGCCGCGACAACCCGCTGATCCTCCTCGGTCAGGGCGCGCTGACCCGCGCCGACGGCGCGGCGGTGCTGGGCCAGGTCATGGCGCTGGCGGGGGAGATCGGCGCCAAGCTGCTGGTGCTGCACACCGCCGCGGGCCGCGTCGGCGCGATGGATGTGGACTTCACCAGCGACGGCGGCGTCGCCGGGGCGTTGGAGGGCGCGAAGTTCGTCTTCAACCTCGGCGCCGACGAGATCGACATGCCGGACGGCGCCTTCGTGGTCTATCAGGGCAGCCATGGCGACCGCGGCGCGCACCGTGCCGACGTGATCCTGCCGGGGGCCGCCTATACCGAGCAGTCGGGCATCTACGTCAACACCGAGGGCCGCCCGCAGATGGCCAACCGGGCCGGCTTCCCGCCCGGCGATGCGCGCGAGGACTGGGCGGTTCTCCGGGCCTTGTCGGCGGAACTGGGCCAGACCCTGCCGTTCGACAGCCTGGCGCAGCTTCGCACCGGCCTGTTCGAGGCGCATCCGCATCTGGGCGCGCTGGACCAGGTGCCGGTCAACGACTGGACACCGGTGGCGGCGGGTGCGATGGGGGATGCACCCTTCGCCTCGGCGGTGGCCGACCACTACCTGGTCAACCCGATCGCCCGGGCGAGCCAGGTTCTGGCCGAACAGAGCCGCCTTGCGGCGGAACGCAACCGGCCGATGGCTGCCGAGTGAATTGGGGAAAGTGAGACGATGACAGAGTTCCTCGATACCAACCTCGGCATCTTCATCCTCATCCTGGCGCAAAGCTTTGCGGTGGTGGCGGCGATCCTGGTCAGCCTCGCCTTCCTGCTCTACATGGACCGCAAGGTATGGGCCGCGGTGCAGTTGCGGCGCGGGCCCAACGTGGTCGGGCCTTGGGGCATATTGCAGTCGTTTGCCGATTTCATGAAGTTCATGCTGAAGGAAATCGTCATCCCGGCCGGCGCCGACAAGGTGGTGTTCCTGCTGGCGCCGTTCTTGACCTTCGTGCTGGCTACCATCTCCTGGGTAGTGATCCCGTTCGCCGACGGCTGGGTGGTCTCGGACCTCAATGTCGGCATCCTCTACATCTTCGCGATCTCGTCGCTCGGCGTCTACGGCATCATCATGGGCGGCTGGGCGTCGAACTCGAAATACCCCTTCCTCGGCGCGCTGCGCTCGGCGGCGCAGATGGTCTCGTACGAGGTCTCGATCGGGCTGATCATCATCGGGGTGCTGATTTCGACCGGCTCGCTGAACCTCTCGGATATCGTCCGGGCGCAGGACGGGCGCTTCGGGCTGCTGTCCTGGTACTGGCTGCCGCATTTCCCGATGATGGTGATCTTCTTCATCAGCGCGCACGCCGAGACCAACCGCCCGCCGTTCGACCTGGCCGAGGCGGAGACGGAATTGGTGGCGGGCTATCAGGTCGAATATTCCTCGACCCCGTATCTGCTGTTCATGATCGGCGAATACATGAACATCGTGCTGATGTGCGCGCTGATGACGATCCTGTTCTTCGGCGGCTGGCTCAGCCCGATCCCCGGCCTGCCGGACGGGGTGCTGTGGTTTGTGCTCAAGGTGGTGTTCTTCTTCTTCATCTTCGCGATGACCAAGGCGATCGTGCCGCGCTACCGCTACGACCAGCTCATGCGGCTGGGCTGGAAGGTGTTCCTGCCGATGTCTCTGGGCTGGGTGGTGTTCGTGGCGATCCTGGCGCGAATGGACGTGGTGGGCTACGCCCGCTACGCGGTGGGAGGCTGATATGGGTATCCCGTTCGACAAGGCCGTGCGCTACTTCCTGCTGGCCGACATCCTGACCGGCTTCAGGCTGGGCATGAAGTATTTCTTCAAGCCCAAGGTGACCATCAACTACCCGTTCGAGAAGGGCCCGCTCAGCCCCCGCTTCCGCGGCGAGCACGCGCTGCGCCGCTACCCGAACGGCGAGGAGCGCTGCATCGCCTGCAAGCTGTGCGAGGCGATCTGCCCGGCGCAGGCGATCACCATCGAGGCCGAACCGCGCGAGGACGGCTCGCGCCGGACCACCAAATACGACATCGACATGACCAAGTGCATCTATTGCGGCTTCTGCCAGGAAGCCTGCCCGGTGGATGCCATCGTCGAGGGACCGAATTTCGAGTACTCGACCGAAAACCGCGAGGAGCTTCTCTACAACAAGGAAAAGCTGCTGGCGAACGGCGACCGCTGGGAGCGCGAGATCGCGCGCAACATCGAGCTGGACGCGCCGTATCGATGAGGGTGCCGGGGTGCGTGGCGAGCGCGCACCCTTTGAACGAAAACGAGGGAACACATGACAGTGACCGCCCTAGCCTTCTACGTCTTCGCCTCCGTGACGGTGGCGGCCGGGCTGTTCGTCGTGCTGGCGAGAAACCCGGTGCATTCGGTGCTGTGGCTGATCCTCAGCTTCTGCTCGGCGGCCGGGCTGATGGTGCTGCTGGGGGCCGAGTTCGTCGCCATGCTGCTGATCATCGTCTATGTCGGCGCGGTGGCGGTGCTGTTCCTGTTCGTGGTCATGATGCTGGACGTGGACTTCACCGAGTTGCGCCAGGGCATGACCGACTATCTGCCGCTGGGCGGGTTGATCGGGCTGGTGCTGCTGGTCGAGCTTGGCCTGGTGATCGGCAACTGGGCGATCGCCGGCTCGGCCCCGGAGGTGCGCGCCGCAGTTGCGCCGGCGCCGGCCGATATCGGCAATGTCGAGGCGCTGGGCCGCATCCTCTTTGACGATTACATCTATCTGTTCCAGGCGGCCGGGCTGATCCTGCTGGTGGCCATGATCGGCGCCATCGTGCTGACGCTGTACCACCGCCCGGACATCAAGCGCCAGAACATCCTGGACCAGATCTATCGCGACCGCGCCGACTCGGTGGAGCTGCGCGATGTCGAGCCGGGGCAGGGTGTGTGATGGAGGGGAACATGAACCTGATCGGGGGCGTCGGCCTCGAGGCCTTTCTGATGGTGGCGGCGATGCTGTTCGTGATCGGCATCTTCGGCATCTTCCTGAACCGCAAGAACGTGATCGTCGTCCTGATGTCGATCGAGCTGATGCTGCTCGCGGTCAACATCAACCTGGTCGCCTTCTCGGCCCATCTGGGCGACCTGGTCGGGCAGGTGTTCGCGCTGTTCGTGCTCACCGTCGCCGCCGCCGAGGCGGCCATCGGGCTGGCCATCCTGGTCTGCTTCTTCCGCGTCCGCGGCACCATCGCGGTCGAAGACGTCAACATGATGAAGGGGTAAGCGCGGCATGTTCACGGCCATCCTCGTCCTGCCACTGATCGGGGCCATCATCGCCGGATTCTTCCACCGCTTCATCGGTGAGAAGCTGGCGATGGTGATCCCGACCACCATCCTGTTCATCGTCTGCGCGCTGAGCTGGTACGCCTTCTTCACCATCCAGGGTAACGAGCAGTCGATCATCCTGATGCGCTTCATCACTTCGGGCGACCTGCAGTCGGACTGGTCGATCCGGGTCGACCAACTCACCGGGGTGATGCTGGTGGTGGTGACTTCGGTCTCCTCGGTGGTGCATCTCTACTCGATCGGCTACATGGCGGAGGAAGACGGCAAGCCGCGTTTCTTCGCCTACCTGAGCTTCTTCACCTTCGCCATGCTGGCGCTGGTGACCGGCGACAACCTGCTGCAGATCTTCTTCGGCTGGGAGGGGGTCGGCGTCGCCTCCTACCTGCTGATCGGGTTCTGGTACAAGAAGCCCTCGGCCAACGCCGCCGCGATCAAGGCGTTCCTCGTCAACCGGATTGGCGATTTTGCCTTCCTGCTGGGGATTTTCGGGCTGTTCTATCTGGTTGGCTCGATCCAGCTCGACGACATATTCAAGGCGGCGCCGGAGCTGGCGGCGACGACGACGAGTTTCCTCGGCTACGAGGTCTCGGCGATCGAGCTGATCGGCGTGCTGCTGTTCATCGGCGCCATGGGCAAGTCGGCGCAGTTGTTCCTGCACACCTGGCTGCCCGACGCGATGGAGGGCCCGACCCCGGTCTCGGCCCTGATCCATGCTGCGACCATGGTCACCGCGGGGGTGTTCCTGGTCGTGCGCATGTCGCCGCTCTACGAATTCGCCCCGGGCGCACAGAGCTTCGTGGTGGTGATCGGGGCATCGACCGCGTTTTTCGCCGCCACCGTGGCGCTGGTACAGACCGACATCAAACGGGTGATCGCCTATTCGACCTGCTCGCAGCTCGGCTACATGTTCGTGGCCGTGGGGGTGGGCGCCTACGAGGCGGCGATGTTCCACCTGTTCACCCATGCCTTCTTCAAGGCGCTGCTGTTCCTCGGTTCGGGCTCGGTGATCATCGCCATGCATCACGAGCAGGACATGCGCAAGATGGGCGGGCTGAGGCACAAGATCCCGATGACCTACTACATGATGCTGGTCGGCACGCTGTCGCTCACCGGCGTCGGCCTTCCGCTGCTGACCCTGCTCGACACGCCGCTGGGGTTCGCTGGTTTCGTCTCCAAGGACATGATCATCGAGTCGTCCTTCGCCGCCACTTCCGGGGTCGGCAAGTATGCCTTCACCCTGCTGGTTGCGGCGGCGGCGATGACCGCGTTCTACTCGTGGCGGCTGATCTTCATGACCTTCCACGGGCAAACGCGGGCCGATCGCCACACCTACGACCACGCCAAAGACAGCCCGAAGACGATGATGATCCCGCTCTATCTGCTGGCCATCGGCGCGGTGCTGGCGGGGATGAACTGGTATCCCGATTTCATCGGCCACAACGAGGCCGAGTGGTGGGGCACCGGCATCTTCAACGGCGTCGGCAACGAGGTGATGCACGATGCCCACGCCATCCCCACCCTGGCCAAGCTGGCGCCGTTCATCGCCATGGTGCTCGGGTTCGGGCTCGCCTGGCAGATGTACATCCGCAAGCCCCACCTGCCGGCGCGACTGGCCCGGCAGCACCAGGCGCTGTACCTGTTCCTGCTGAACAAGTGGTATTTCGACGAGATCTACGAGTTCCTGTTCGTGCAGCCCATCAAATGGCTCGGCCGGTTCCTGTGGAAACGGGGTGACGGGGCCACCATCGACGGTTTCCTCAACGGGCTGGCACTGGGGCTGGTGCCGCGCCTGACCCGCTACGCGGGCCGGATGCAGTCGGGCTACCTGTTCCACTACGCCTTCGTGATGCTGATCGGCATCTCGTTCCTGATCACCTGGTTCGCCGTCACCGGAGGGTCGCGCTGATGAGCAATCTCCTGACCCTGATTACCTTCCTGCCGCTGGTCGGCGCGCTGATCCTGGTCGCCTTCCTGCGCGGCCAGGACGCGATGGCGCAGCTCAACGCCAAGCGGCTGGCGCTGCTGGTGACGACGGCGACCTTCCTGCTTTCGCTGGCGGTGCTGTCCGGATTCGACCCCTCGAACCCGGATTTCCAGTTCGTCGAGGAAGGCGAGTGGATGGCCGGGCTCAGCTACAAGATGGGGATCGACGGGCTCAGCCTGCCCTTCGTCATGCTGACCACCTTCATGTTCCCGCTGACGATCTACGCGTCCTGGACGGTCGAGACCCGGGTCAAGGAATACATGGCCTGTTTCCTGCTGCTGGAGACCCTGATCCTCGGTGTCTTCACTTCGCTCGACCTGATCCTGTTCTACCTGTTCTTCGAGGGCGGCCTGATCCCGATGTTCCTGATCATCGGCGTCTGGGGCGGGCGGAACCGGGTCTACGCCGCCTTCAAGTTCTTCCTCTACACGCTGTTCGGCTCGCTCGTGATGCTGATCGCGATGCTGTACATGTATTGGGACGCGGGCACGACCGACATTGTCGCGCTGCTGAACCACCAGTTCAGCTACGAGGGGTTCGACCTGCTCGGCTGGCACATCGTCGGCGGCGCCCAGACCCTGATGTGGCTGGCCTTCTTCGCCTCCTTCGCGGTCAAGCTGCCGATGTGGCCGTTCCATACCTGGCTGCCCGACGCCCACGTGGAGGCGCCGACCGGCGGCTCGGTGATCCTGGCCGCGATCCTGCTGAAGCTGGGCGGCTACGGCTTCCTGCGCTTCAGCCTGCCGATGTTCCCGGTGGCCTCCGAGATCATGACCAATTTCGTCTTCTTCCTCTCGGTGGTGGCGATCATCTACACCTCGCTGGTGGCGCTGATGCAGGACGACATGAAGAAGCTGATCGCTTATTCCTCGGTCGCCCACATGGGCTTCGTGACCATGGGCATCTTCGCCGCCAACCAGCAGAGCATCGACGGCGCGATCTTCCAGATGATCAGCCACGGCTTCATCTCGGGGGCGCTGTTCCTTTGCGTCGGCGTCATCTACGACCGCATGCACACCCGCGAGATCGCCGCCTATGGCGGCCTCGTCAACCGAATGCCGGTCTTTGCGGCGGTGATGATGCTGTTCACGCTGGCCAATGTCGGGCTGCCCGGCACTTCGGGCTTCGTCGGCGAGTTCCTGACGCTCGTCGGCACCTACCAGGCCTCGACCTGGACCGCATTTGGGGCGACAACCGGCGTGATCCTGTCGGCGGCCTACGCGCTCTGGCTCTACCGCCGGGTGCTGTTCGGCGATCTGATCAAGGAGAGCCTGAAGTCGATCACCGACATGAACGCCCGCGAGGTCACCGTGTTGGTGCCGCTGGTGGTGATGACGGTGCTGCTGGGGATCTATCCGAGCCTGGCGACCGACCTGTTCGGCCCGACCGTCGAGGCGCTGGTCGAGAGTGTCAATTCCGCGATTGCACAGGCAGCGGCGCCGGTGCAAGTGGCCACGCGCTGACGTGGTGATTGAGGGGTCACGATGATTAAGGGGATCGAGAGATGAGCGGCGACTACGCACTGGTTCTGCCCGAGATCATCATGGCGGTGGGCGCCATGGCGCTGCTGATGCTGGGCGCCTTTGGCGGCAAGGAACGCCAGACCCACCGGCTGGTCTGGGCCTCGGCGGCGCTGATGGCGGGCCTGGGGGCCTGGATCGCGGCCGGCGGCGGGCCCGAGGGCATGGCCTTCGGCGGCGATTTCGTCGTCGACGGGTTCTCGCGCTTCGCCAAGGTGCTGATCCTGTTCTCCTCGGCGCTGGTGCTGCTGCTCGGCGAGGGCTACCTGGCCCGGCGCGGGGTGCTGAAGTTCGAGTACCCGATCCTGATCCTGCTGGCCACCTTGGGCATGATGATGATGGTCTCGGCGGGCGGGCTGATCTCGCTCTACATGGGGCTGGAGCTGCAGTCGCTGGCGCTCTACGTCATCGCCGCCTTCAACCGCGACTCGCCGCGCTCGACCGAGGCCGGGCTGAAGTATTTCGTGCTCGGCGCGCTGTCGTCCGGCCTGCTGCTCTACGGCGCCTCGCTGGTCTACGGCTATACCGGCTCGACCCGGTTCGAGGTGATCGCGAGCGTGATCGAGGCCGAGGGGGCCAGTCTCGGGCTGACCTTCGGGCTGGTGTTCCTGTGCGCGGCGATGGCTTTCAAGATCTCGGCCGCCCCCTTCCACATGTGGACACCCGATGTCTACGAGGGCTCGCCGACCCCGGTGACCTTTTTCTTCGCCACCGCGCCCAAGGTGGCGGCGGCCGCGATGTTCGCGCGGGTGCTGTTCGACGGTTTCGGGAACGCGGTGGCGGAGTGGCAGCAAGTGCTGATCTTCATCTCCATCGCCTCGATGTTCCTGGGCGCGATCGCCGCCATCGGGCAGACCAACCTGAAACGGCTGATGGCCTATTCCTCGATCGGCCATATGGGCTTCGCCCTGGTCGGGCTGGCCGCCGGCACCGAGGCCGGGGCGCAGTCGCTGATGCTCTATCTGGCGATCTATGTGGTGATGAACCTCGGCGTCTTCACGTTCATCCTGTCGATGGAGCGCGACGGCCGCCCGGTGGTGGCGATTTCCGATCTCGCCGGGCTGGCGCGGGTGCGCCCGGGGCATGCGCTGGCGGTCGCGGTGTTGATGTTCTCGCTCGCCGGGCTGCCGCCGATGGTCGGCTTCTTCGCCAAGTTCTTCGTCTTCAAGGCGGCGGTCGACGCCGGGCTGGCGCCCCTGGCGCTGGCCGGTGCGGTGGCCAGCGTGATCGGCGCCTATTACTATATGAACATCGTCCGGGTGATGTATCTGACCGAGCCGGACCAGCCGCTCGATCTGCGCCTCGGCCTGCTGCAAAACGCGACCATCGGCGTCTCGGCGCTGATCATGGGCGTGGGCTGGGTGCCGTTCCTCGGCGGTTTCGGCGTGCCGGAGATGGCGCTGGGCGCGGCGCAGGCGCTGCTGCGATAGCATGGCGCACTGGCCGACTGGGTATGACCGCCTGATCCTCGACGAGACCGACTCGACCAACGAGGAGGCGCGGCGCCGCGCGCCGGCGCCCGGGCCGCTGTGGATATTGGCCCGCAAGCAGACCGCCGGGCGCGGCCGCCAGGGGCGGGACTGGTCGTCCCCGCGGGGCAACCTCTCGGCCACCCTGCTGATCGGGCGCGACGAGGCGCCGGGCGAGCTGGCGAAGCTCTCGTTCCACGCCTCGCTGGCGGTGGCGGACCTGTTGGCCCATTTCGCGCCGGGCGCCGAGATCGCCACCAAATGGCCGAACGACACGCTCCTGAACGGCGCCAAGGTGGCCGGGATCCTGCTGGAGAATTTCGGCCCCGGTGGCGGGCACAAGGCCAACCTCGCGATCGGCATCGGCATCAACCTGGCCCATCACCCGGACCCGGCGAGCAGCCGCTGGCCGCCGACCTCGCTGGTTGCCGAGACCGGCCGGGCGCCGGGCATCGAGGAGGCGCTGCTGGTTCTGGCCGACCACCTCGACCACTGGCTCGGCTACTCGTCAGGCGGGGCCGACTTCGCCGTGGTCCGCGCCGCATGGCTCGCCCGCGCCAGCCATCTCGGCCAGCGCATCGAGGCCCGATTGGCGAACCAGACCCTCACCGGCATCTTCGAAGATGTGGACGCGGAGGGCGCGCTCGTTCTAAGAACCCCGAATGGCACCCGCCGCATCGCCGCGGCGGACATCTATTTTCCGGAGTAGGCGCACATGCTTCTCGCCATCGATGTCGGCAACACCAACACCGTCTTCGCCCTGCATGACGGCAAGGACTTCGTCGCCGACTGGCGCTGCAACACCGAAAGCTCGCGCACCGCCGACCAGTATTTTGTCTGGCTGCGCCAGTTGATGCAGCACGCCGGGCTCGACCCGGCGGATATCGCGGAGGTGGTGATCTCCAACGTCGCCCCGGCGACGCTGTTCAACCTGCGCGTGCTCTGCGACCGCTATTTCAATTGCCGCCCGCTGGTGGTGGGCAAGCCGGAATGCAAATTACCGGTCGATGTGCGGGTCGACAATCCGGCCGAGGTCGGCGCCGACCGGCTGGTCAACACGGTCGCGGCCTACGCGAGATACGGCGGCGACCTGATCGTGGTCGATTTCGGCACCGCCACCACCTTCGACGTGATCGGCCATGACGGCGCCTATGTCGGCGGCATCATCGCGCCCGGCGTGAACCTGTCGCTCGACGCCCTGCACGCGGCGGCGGCGCATCTGCCGCGGATCGACGTGACCATGCCGGAGCATGTGCTGGGGCGCAACACCGTGCACTGCATGCAGTCGGGCATCTTCTGGGGCTATATCGGGCTGATCGAGGGTATCTGCGCCCGGCTGGCCGAGGAACGCGAGCGCAAGATGCGCGTTATCGCCACTGGCGGGCTGTCGCCCCTTTTCGCGCGCGGCACCGATGTGATAGAGGCCGCCGATGGCGACCTCACCATGCGCGGTCTGGTATTGATCCACCGCTATAACAAGACAGGCAAGTATGACGGATAAAACAGGCGGGCCACTGGTCTACGTCGCTCTCGGCGGCGCCGGCGAGATCGGCATGAACTGCTATCTTTACGGTCTCGGCGAGGCCCGCGACCGGCGCTGGATCATGGTCGATCTCGGGATCGGTTTCGGCGACATGGAAACCGCACCGGGGGTCGAGCTGATCCTGCCCGACCTGGAGTTCATCCTCGGCGAGAAGGGGCGGCTGGAGGCGATCTTCCTGACCCACGGCCACGAGGACCATGTCGGCGCGATCCCGCATCTCTGGGCCAAGCTCAAGGTGCCGGTCTACGCCCGCGCCTTCACCGCCGAGATTGTCCGCAGGAAGTTGTCCGAGGCCGGGCTCGACCCCAAGATCGTGCGCCAGGTGGGTCTGGGCGAGCGGGTCGAGGCGGGCGATTTTTCGGTCGAGTGGCTGGCCGTCAACCACTCGATCCCCGAGGCCTCGATGCTGGCGATCCGCACCCCCGCCGGCACCGTGGTGCATACCGGCGACTTCAAGATGGACACCGATCCGCAGCTCGGCGCGCCCTTCGACATGGCGCCGCTGGAGGCGCTGGGGGCCGAGGGCGTGCTGGCGGTCACCGGCGATTCGACCAACATCTTCCTGCCCGGCGAGTCGGCCTCGGAAGCCTCGATCATCCCCAATCTCCGGCGCCGGATCGAAGCCGCGCCGCGGGCGGTGGCGGCGACCACGTTCGCCTCCAACGTGGCCCGGCTCAGGACCCTGGCGGTCGCCGCGCATGACGCCGGGCGCAGCGTGGTGGTCGCCGGCCGGGCGATGCGCCGGATGATCGAGATGGCGGTCGAGACCGGCCTGCTGACCGATTTCCCGACCGTGGTGCCGGAGGACCGGATCGGTGACATTCCGCCCGAGAACCTGTTCTATCTGGTCACCGGCAGCCAGGGCGAGGGCAGGGCGGCGCTGGCCCGGATCGCCGCCGGGAACCATCCGGCGGTGAAGTTGAAGGCCGGCGACACGGTGCTGTTCTCGTCGAAGAACATCCCCGGCAACGAGGCCAACATCTACCGGCTCTACAACCGGCTCTCCGAGCAGGGGGTGCGGGTGATCGATGGCGAGATGGACCACATCCATGTCTCCGGCCACGCAAGGCGCGACGACCTGAAGCGGGTCTACGCGGCGCTGAAGCCGCGCCTCGCGGTGCCGATGCACGGCGAGCACCGGCATCTGGTCGAGCACGTGCGGCTGGCGCGGCAATGGGGCCTGCCGGAGGCGCTGCTGGCGCCCAATGGCACTGTGGTGCGGCTCGATGGCAATGCACCGGGGGTGGTCGAGCATGTCGAGACCGGCCGGGTCTATCTCGACGGCCGGGTCCAGATCGGCGCCCTCGACGGGGTGATCCGCGAGCGCTTGAAGATGGCCCGCAACGGCCAGGTGGTGGTGGCGGTGGTGGTCGACATGGACGGCGACCTGATCGCCGACCCCGAGGTCCGCTGCCTCGGCGCGCCGAAGCGCGGCCCGGGCTGGAAGGCGACGCTGGACGAGATGATCGCGCGTGCGGTCGACGACGCGCTTGAGGGCGCCCCGAAAAAGGCCAAGCGTACCGACAGCGCCCTGGAGCAGCTCATCACCCGCGCGGCGCGCGGCGTGGCCGTGCATCACTGGGGCAAGAAGCCGGTGATGACGGTGCTGATCACCCGGCTGGAGGATGACTGAGGCTAGGTCTCGTCAAGTGAGAACTGGACCAATTGACGCCCGATTCCATAGGTAGTGGTTTGGTGGTGCTTTGGTGGTGCTTTGGTAGTGGTTTGGTAGTGCTCCCGGCGCGAAACCCATTCCGGTTCGAATTCGGTCCAGATCCGGCCCCCGAGGCGGGGCGGGACGGCAAGGGGATGGGTTTCAACCCATGCTGGAGCGCCCATGCCCGCGCGCATGACGATGCCCCGGGACGGGCTTCGAGCACCCGTTCACCTTCTGGAAAGTCATCTATATGAGTTGAATGAGGCAGATGAACTGACGGCCGGTGTCCTGACCCCGGCCGTTCTTCATCTACCCGCCCGCTCAGGCGGCGGCGTCCTCGGGCTGTGGCTCGGTTTCGGGCGCGCTCTCCCCCGAGGCATCATCGGCGATGTCGGCGATGTCGGCGACGGTGGGCGCCGGGCGGACCGGGCGCATCAGGAAAGCGGGCATATGGTCACCCATGCCGACCACCGGGCGGTCGCGCCGGCCACCGCGGCCACGACCCCGGCTTCGATCGCCCTCTTCACGTTTGGTATCACGCTGGGCGGCGGGTTTGGCGGCGGGTGTGGCATCACCTTGGACGGCGGGCTTGGCGGCGGCTTCGGCCGGGGCGGGGGCCTTCGCCGCCGTGGCCTCGGCGGTCTCGCGCTCCCCGGCTGGCGCCATAACCGGTGTCTCGGCCGGTTTCTCGTCGCGGCGGCGGCGCGGCTTGCGTTCGGGCCGCTCGCGGGTCTCGGGTGCAGCGTCGCCGGCCGGGGCAGAAGCCCTGGCCGAGACTCCACCCGACATTCCGGCGAGGGGCTCGACCCGGTCGATCTGCCGGCCGAGCAACTCCTCGATCCGGTCCAGGTATTTCCGGTCCAGCGGCGCCGCGATGGTCAGCGCCGTGCCCTCGCGCCCGGCCCGCCCGGTGCGGCCGATGCGGTGGATATAGTCCTCGGCATGGATCGGCACGTCGTAGTTGAAGATATGACTGACATTGGGGATATCGAGCCCGCGCGCCGCCACATCCGATGCGACCAGGAGCTTGATCTCGCCGTTGCGAAAGCTGTTCAGGGTTGCGGTGCGCAGCGACTGGACCAGGTCGCCATGCAGGGCGCCGGCGTTATAGCCGTGCTTGACCAGCGACTTGTGCAGGATCGAGACCTCGGTCTTGCGGTTGCAGAAGATGATGGCGTTGCGCAGGCCCTCGCCCTCGCGCTCCATCAGGGCGCGCAGGCAGGCGCGCTTTTCCTTGGAGGCGGTTTCGCGGTCGCGGCGCGAGGGCGTGAACAGGCACACTCGCTGGGTCACGGTATCGGGCGCGGTGGCCTGGCGGGTGACCTCGACGCGGACCGGGTTGTGCAGGAATTCCTGGGTCAGCCGGGTGATCTCGGGGGGCATGGTGGCCGAGAAGAACAGCGTCTGGCGGGTGAACGGGGTCAGCTTGAAGATGCGCTCGATATCCGGGATGAAG
>Ga0209988_10000815_pt1 | contig 19829 bp, 16 predicted proteins | sample N075metaG_FD_183115 | JGI IMG/M metagenome (GOLD analysis project Ga0209988, IMG submission 183115) | Deep subsurface microbial communities from Kermadec Trench to uncover new lineages of life (NeLLi) - N075 metaG (SPAdes) (version 2) | ecosystem: Environmental > Aquatic > Marine > Ocean trench... | reverse complement strand
ACAGGCCGGCCGTGTGTTTTTGCAGAGCTCTTTGCCGTGCAGGCGTAGAAGCTGGTGCGCGCGGATCAGTTTCCTGCAATCGTCCGGAAGCTGACCTTCGATTGCGGCGCGAACCGAGCGATAGGAAGCGGCGTAGTCTTTTTGCTCCTCGCCAAAACCGAAGCGCAAAAGCACCCTCAAGCCATTCGATTCGAGTGCGAGAATCGGACGCGTCTCGGTGAAAAGAAGAATCTTCTCCGCGCCCGGGTCCCCAATGCCCGGAAATTTCTTGAGCGCTCGCTTGGCGCTCGAAAGAGGCAGCTCGAGACAGGCCTCGAGGTTGCCGTCGAACTCTTCCATCACCGTCTCGGCGATCGTGATCAAAGTCGAAACGCGACGCTCGGGGGGCATCCCACCCAGCTCCGCGACCGCGAAGAGATCCTCGTGTGAAGCCGCGAGGATGCTCTCGGGCGACGTCCCTACGCGCTCTTTCAGCATGGCGAAAGCCTGGGCGCGCTTCTTGTCGCTAGTGAGGTAGGCCACGTTCTCCCACAGCACCAGGCCGAGTGCCGTGGTCACGGGGAGCGCGGGAGGCCGTCCGTGGTGTTTCTCGAGACCATCGAGAAGCGTAGCGAACGACAGGCCTCGAGACATGGGGCACGGTAGCGACGCGCTCTCTCTTTTCCTTAGGGATCTCCTGCAAGCTCCAAGGCGAAATCCACTAATTTCTGGCACTCGGTGCGGTCGTAGGCTAGAAACGTCCTGGCCAGGATGCGCACGGGGTCGCCGACGTAATAGCGTTCGTACTGGAGCTGACGCGTGCCGAACGCGTCCCCCGCCAGGTCCCACGCAACCTTGAAGAGTCGGGCCCGATCGAGCCCACGCATACCGGAGGCACCCTGATAGTAGCGATCGACGTCGGCGGCGATCTCACTTCCAAAGTCCTCCGCCGTCGGAAGCATGATGAGGCCTCCCGCACCGAGGACCTGAAGGACTTCGATAGCGCGTGCGTAAGCGAAGGGCAAGAACCCGCGCAGGGCCTCGAGAGGCGAAAGATTCGCTCGCACAAAGCCGTCTTGAAGCTTATCGTGCTCGACTTCGGCGCGCACGATGGCGCTCTTGACCAGCTCGATATTGCTGATGCACTCACCCAGTTTCTGCTGGATGTGGAGGAATCCGTCAATTTTGACCGCGTCGGCAACCGCCATAGCAACACCTACCGCGAACTGCATCTTCACCAGGCCGCGGATCGAAGTCTGGTGTGCGGTGTGGTTGCGTAGGTTGGAGCGCGGGTACAGGGCGTTGGCCAGCTCGACGTTGTTGTAGATAAAGACCCGCTCCCAAGGCACTAGGACATCGTCGAAAACGAGCAGAGCGTCGGTCTCGTCGAAATTCACCGCAAGCGGATGGTCGAATGCCGAACGACCGCCGTCGCCGTGAGGCTCCCGGCAAATCAATTTCACACCCGGGGTATCGAGGGGCAGACCGAAGACCGAGGAGAACGCCTCGTCGCCCGGCCTGAGCCCGGGCAGGCTGAAGACCAGCACCTCGTCGGCCACCGGACCGAGGGTCGCAAGCATACGCGCCCCGCGCATGACGAGCCCTTCATCCGTCTCCCGGACCACTCCCAGATGGAGAAACTCGCCCCGTTGCTCCGAAGGCGACTTGGAACGATCCGTTTGGGGCGTCACCAGCGCGTGCGGTGAGAAACAGGTCGTTGTCCCGGACGTAGCGAAAGTAGCGCTGCAGGTTCTCCGCGTACTTTGGTCCCATCTCCTCGAATACTTCGGGTGAGCCCGCAAAGGCCATCAACATCGTATTGAGAAAGTCGGGGGTCCGTCCCACCAGGCCCAGTGTTCGCTCCGCGTAGAGCCGAAAGGCCGCGCCGCGCTTGAGAATATCCCGTAGCTCTTCGGCATCATGAACGCGGTGGCGCAGGCCGCGCCCGATTCCTCCTCGACATATGTAAGTACGTCACGGTGCGCCGGGTCGTGCTGGAGGTCGTAAAGGCTGGCTATGGTGGACACAATCCGCTCGAGGGACGGATGGGTGGTGACGTCGTCAACGCGTTTACCACGCAGCCAAACCTGGGACGAATGCTCCCTGAGCCGTTTGAGGTAGTCGCTACCGGTGCGCACAGCCATGTCGGTTTTTACTCCCTGGCTCTTGTGTCGGAATCCCGCGAATCGGACAAAGCTAGGCATCCTAACATAGCGCCTCGGGTCGGCAGCGGATTCTGCTTGGCCAGATTCGTGTGTCCTTGCGTTCGAAACCGCCCAATCCCTTCGGGCTACCCTTAGCCACCTATTCCTTATTAATGTACGTTCTAGGAAACGATACGAAGCGCCGCCTGCCGCTGTGGACGAGAGCAGGAGCTGCGCTCCACGAGCCGTTTCTCACCACGGCGGATCCAACGCCGGATGCGGCGGGCTCTCCCGAAGAGACTTCGGCGCGTTGCGCATGATGTCGTCGCCGACGGCCAGGAAGTTCTTCTGGAGCCGCTCGAAGACATCGTTGCCGATGGTGACCATCGGCAACACTCTACGAAATTATTAGCATATAGTTGGCGGCATCATGAGCATGATCGCCATCCGCCGTGTCGTTTCGACGCGGGACGAGATCTTTCACGAAGGCGGCGCCCCTCGGGCGGAACCGCTCCTTGTCGGCACGATTGCCGTCGCCCTCGAGAACCCCTATGCAGGCTCCTATTTCGACGACATCCTTCCGTTCATGGAAGAGCTCAAAGAGCTCGGCAAGGATCTCGCGGGCCGGCTCGTCGAGCTCCTCGAGGTGGAGCCGAGTGCTATCGAGGCCTACGGCAAAGGCGCCATCGTGGGCGTTGATGGCGAGCTCGAACATGGCGCGCTCTGGCACGAACCGGGCGGCTGGGGCATGCGCGAAGTGCTCGGCGGCACGAAAGCCATCGTGTTCTCGAACAAGCGCGTCGGCCCCGCCGGGACCAGGCTTCACATCCCGATGGGCCATATCAACGCTGCCTATGTACGCAGCCACATGAGCTCTGCCGAAGTGGGGATGGACGACGCGCCGCGCCCGAGCGAGATCGTCTTCGCACTCGTCATGTCGACGGGGCCACGCATCCACGCGCGCGTCGGTGGGCTCGCCGCTTCCGAGATAAAAGGCGAAGACGGGCAGCGGTAGCAAGCATAACCATAGCGCATACTTGCGGCGATGGCTCGGGACGAAGACGCGGGGTTCAAGGTCGACGCCGCCCGTTTCAGGCGTTTCAGCCAGCGCGACTCGGTCTTCAGCCGCTCTTTTTGGGACCCTGAGGTTCATTCCGCGAAGACGGGTGTTTTCTACGAGACTTATCGCAAGCCACTGAAGCATTTCCGCCGGGTGGACGGCTTTACTCAAAAAGACTACGCGATCCGGAACGCGTCTTGGTACGTGAGCGACATCTTCGGGGAGCGCTTCGCAGCGGAGGACCGGCGGGAGGGCTTCCTCGATACATTCAAGGTTCAGCGCGCGGCTGCGGACGAGAAAAAAGACGTGCCCTCGAGCGCCGAGATGGCGGTCGAGATCAAGCGCGTCGCAAAGGCTCTCGGCGCGGATCTCGTCGGGGTAACCGCGTATGACGAGCGCTGGGTGTACAGCCACAAATACAGCGCTCAGACCCAAAACGAAAAACCCAACGAGATTCCAGAGGGGCTCGATAACGTCATCGTCATCGCGACGAACATGGATTACGAGCTCATCCAGACCGTGCCGTCGGCGCTGAGCGGTACCGCCACAGGGCTCGGCTATGGACGTGACACCATAGCGCTTCTTTCTATCGGTCAATACATCAGAAATCTCGGCTACCGCGCCGTCGAGAGTCTCAACGACACAGCGCTTGCCGTTCCCTATGCTATCCAGGCCGGCCTCGGCGAGTACGGGCGGCACGGGCTTCTCATTACAAAAGAGTCGGCCCGCGCGTGCGGCTCGGCAAGATCTTCACGGATCTGCCGCTCTCCCATGACCAGCCAACTTCGTTCGGCGTCAAGGAGTTTTGTGACGTTTGTCAGCGGTGCTCCAACGCGTGCCGGCGAAAGCGATCCCTCACGATGCGCCGAGCGACCGCGTGCACAACCGCTCGAACTTCGTCGGTATTACCAAGTGGACCGTCGACGCCGAGAAGTGCTTCGGCTTCTGGGTTGGACAGAACAGCGATTGCTCCATCTGCATCCGCGTTTGCCCCTATAACAAGGACTTCTCGAAATGGTGGGCCCGGCTCGGCCTCTGGCTAGCGGGGACGCCGCTTCGCTCGTGGATGGTTCGCCTCGATCTGTGGCTCGGGTTCGGAGCGCGACGGGCCTCCAATTGGTGGTGGGCTTCTGGCAGCTCGCGCGACTAAGACGTTACGTTACGTTACGTTCACGTCCGCCGGCGACGTCCGGAACCGGTCGCATCACGCGATGGATCGCGCGCCATTTCTGCTTCTCGGCGTCCCTGATTCACTCGTCTGTGTCGCGGCGGCCCTCGTAGATTCTGCGAAATAAGCTCTGCTCTGGGATGTGGACGAACACCCGTGCGAGTCGCGAGCGAACGGGATTTGCCCCACAGATCTTCCGAATACTCACAAATGATATCGTGTCCCAATGAAGGAACACACCGTCAGCGAAGCCAATCGAACGTTTCTGGCCAAGCGCCAGGGACTCATCATCGATGGCAAGAGCGTTCCGGCTCGCTCGGGCGAGACGTTCGATGACATCGACCCCGCCACCGGCGATATCTTGACGACCGTGGCCTCGGGAGGCGAGGCCGATGTGGACGCAGCCGTGGCCGCAGCGCGTCGCGCTTTCGAAAACCCTTCCTGGCGGCGGATGCCGCCGGCCGCGCGGTCGAAGCTCATGTATCGGCTCGCCGACTTGATCGAAGACAATGCGGAGGAGCTTGCGATCCTGGAATCACTCGACAACGGCAAGCCGGTACGCTTGGCGCGCGCGGTAGAGGTTGAAGGCTCCATCAGCGCGTTTCGCTACTTCGCGGGCTGGCCAACGAAGCTCACCGGAGAAACGAACCCGGTCGCCGGCCGCGGCGGAGCTCGTGTGCTCAACTACACGGTGCACGACCCGGTCGGCGTCGTGGGACAGATTATTCCCTGGAATTTTCCCATGTCCCAGGCGTCCGGTAAGGTGGCGCCTGCTATAGCCGCGGGCTGTACCGTGGTCCTCAAACCCGCGGAGCAAACTCCGCTGACAGCGTTGCGACTCGGAGAGCTTGCGCTCGAGGCCGGTTTTCCCGCGGGCGTATTGAACGTCGTGACCGGTTTCGGAGAGGCGGGAGCCGCCCTCGCGGCGCACGACGGTGTGGACAAGGTGAGCTTCACCGGCTCCACCGAAGTCGGACGCGCCATCGTGCGCGCCTCGGCCGGGAATTTGAAAAGAGTTTCGCTCGAGCTCGGAGGCAAGTCCCCCAATATCGTCCTTCCGGATGCGGACATGGAAACCGTTGCCGCCGAAGTGGCCGACGCCATCTTCTTCAACCAGGGCCAGGTTTGTACGGCGGGCTCGCGGCTCTATGTGCATCGCGACTGCTACGACCAGGTGATCGAGGGGGTTGCCGACATCGCCCGCCGCATGAAGATCGGATCGGGCTTGAATCCGGATTCCCAGCTCGGTCCGCTCGTCTCCCATGAGCAACGCGAGAGGGTGCACGCCTATGTCAACGGTGGCCGCGAGGAGGGAGCCGAAGTCGTGGTGGGCGGGGGGACACCGTCGGGTTTCGACAAGGGCTTTTTCTACGAGCCCACGGTGCTGACCCATACGGATCACTCCATGCGGGTCGTGAGAGAAGAAATTTTTGGCCCCGTAGTTTGCGCCATGCCGTGGGACGACGTCGACGATCTCGTGCGCAAAGCGAACGACACCATCTACGGCTTGGCCGCTGGGATCTGGACGTCGGACCTGAAAAAAGCGCACCTCATTGCCGACGGGCTGCAAGCGGGAACGGTCTGGATCAACTGCTACAACTTCCTGGATTCGGCGTCACCCTTCGGCGGCTACAAGCAATCGGGCTGGGGTCGTGAGAGAGGCCGCTACGGGGTCGAGCAGTACACGGAAGTCAAGAGCGTGTGGGTGAATCTAGGCTGAGTCACTTCAAATTGCCTCGACAGCGCCAGGTATCTTCTTCTGTATTATCCTGATAACAGCACACTAAAGCTTCAGGACCAAACCCCGTTCGGTCAAAAAACTCATGCGGCCTCGCGAAGATCGTCAACGCGTGTTGACGGCGGGGCTGGACCCTTTTGATGAAAAGCTGTTCAAAGCGACGATGAACGCGCACCTGGGTAAAACGTCAATCGGGCTGGGGTCGTGGGAAAGGCCGCTACGGGGTCGAGCGGTACACGGAACTCAAAGAGCGTGTGGGTGAACCCAGGGCTTCAGTCACTGCGCGTTTGCTTTGTTCCGCAAGTCCGCAGCAGCGCGGTTCTGTCGCAGCGAATCGCAATTTGCTTTTTCACGGAGGACACGTGCCATTAACCTTAGAGTGACCATAGGCGTTGACTATGCTAAAATAGCCTCATGAAGGAAGTCAGCGTGTCGCAATTCAAGGCAACGTGCCTGGAGCTTCTCCGTGACGTTGCCGAAACCGGTGAGCCGATCCTGGTCACCAAGCGCGGAGAGCCGATTGCCGAAGTCCGTCCACCACACCCGAAAGGACCCAACAGCCTCTACGGCTGCATGGAGGGGCGAGGCAAGATTCTCGATGACATCACCTCCCCAGCGGTCCCCGCCGAGAAATGGGACGTTCTCAAACGTTGAAGATCCTTTTTGACACCAACGTGTTCCTGTGGCACGTGTTCGCCGACCGGAAGCTGGGCCGCAAGACCAAGCGGCTGTTGGAGCGGGTGGATTCAGAGCTCTGGCTGTCCCCAATAACGCTTTGGGAGTGTCTGATCCTGGAGCGTGATGGTCGCGTTCAACTCGAACCCAACGCGCTCCGGTGGGTTCGGGACATTCTCACGAAGCACGAGCTTCGCGAGGCGCCGCTCAATCACGAAGTTGCGCTTCACACCCGAATCGTCCACGTCGAGAATGAAGATCCGGCGGATCGATTTCTCGCGGCGACGGCCGCAGTCTACGACCTCACGCTCGTGACGGGGGACGAGCTCCTTCTCAAAGGAAGCGGCTACTTAGTCCTGCCTAACGAGTAATCTTTCAGGTCCAAAGCGCCGCGGCGCGGCGCGGGACACGTTGGGACCTCGGCTTCGTCGAGGATCGATAGGAACCAGGCGGTTCAATTCCTGGAACCAATTGAGGACGAGCTCGAACTCGGCGATCTCCCGTTCCCCTCCCGCGCTCTCTATCATCACGAAGCGTTTTCCATCGGGGGAAAGGTCGTAGCGCCTTGGTAAGGCTGTCGTTCATCATTAATTAATCGGCGCGGGAACTGCGGGCTCGCGTGCTCGGGCGACGAAGAGAGCAAGGTCGACGCCCGCGAGACAGTGCCGCCGTCACGTCGACCGCAGGCTTGTGTTCGGAGTGTCTTTGTCGAGACCCAAGTGGCTGCGTTACGGTGGGGGTACCGGCAGAAGCGCTGCAGCAACGCCAGGGACGGCCTCGAGCGGAGCCCGACTCGCGAGCGGACAAGAGCGTCCAGCCAGTGGCGGACGGATACATCGATTCCGCTCCTGTTCACCGGGGCGGAGCATTCGAGAAGCTTTCGCACGTCGGAGCCGGCTCGATGGATGGCCCGGAAAATGGAAGAGGCTTACGATGTCAGGGTCCTTGGCCTTTTGCTCGTTGCCCCGGACGTGGCCATCGGCGGCGGCGAGCCGGTGAATCACCGAGGCGCGGAGGCCGTAGGAGGCCGTCAGGCTCGCCCAACATGCCGCCGAGCTGACCGGTCAGTCGCCAGCCGGTTGTTCTGGATACGTTGGCTGCGGCGTATGCTTCGGGGGCGATTTCGAGCGGGCCGTTACCACGGCCGAACGAGCGGCTGAGCTGGCCCGGACCGGAGAGTCACGGCTGGCGGAGGAGATCAGAGCTCGGATCGCGCTCTACCGTCGAGCCGTCGCGTTTCGAGAGCCTCGGAGCTCTCTCTCTCTCCGTAATCCTGGAAAGAGGTAGATTCCACCGGGCGCCCGTTCGGCGTCGACGGTCACCAGCCGGCTCGCCACGCCGGCCCGGAGCGTCGGAGCGCAACCCAAAACGCTTTATCTGTGTCATCGAGTAGTGGCCGAGGGCGCTGCTTCTCGAGCGCCGAAACCTCTGGCGCAGTGCGAGATGAGGAGCGACATGACCCTCTGATTTCGCAAGTGGACAGGTTTTGACCAACTGCAAGAATGTCTTGAATGTTAAACTGCGGCAATGAATCTCAGCGACAAAGAACTGGGAATGGATCGACCGATCTCGCGCCGCGATTTCCTCAATGGCGCCGCCGCGACCGCTGCGGTCACCGCAATGCCTGCCGGCGTGCTTGCCATCGGGAACGAATCAGGACAAGCGGCAGCCGGTGGCTACCCGCCGAGCCGCACCGGTCTGCGCGGAAGCCATCCTGGTTCCTACGAAGTGGCCCACCAATTGGCGCGGCAGGGGCGAAAGGATTGGGGTCGCGTTCACGATGCAGAGTCTGACGTTTACGATCTGGTTGTTGTCGGTGCAGGCATTAGTGGATTGTCGGCCGCCCACTTTTATCGGACGGAACATCCCGGTGCGCGTATTTTGATTCTCGACAATCACGATGATTTCGGTGGTCACGCGAAGCGCAATGAATTCGAGCTCGATGGGCGCACGATAATCAGCTACGGCGGCAGCCAGGCGCTCGAAGATCCCGGCTCGTACAGTGTGGTCACCAAGGACCTGCTCAGAGACCTCGGCGTCGATACAAAGAGATTTGAAACAGCCTATGATCATGAGTTTTACCGGCGTAACGGTCTGGCGGGTGCTACGTATTTCGACAGCGAAACCTACGGCAGCGATCGGCTGGTTGGCTACCCCCTGATGGACTACTCGTTTCTGCCGCTCGCTCCATCTTCACTCGAGGTGAAAGACGCGGTATCGCAGATACCAATTGGAGAAAACGCGCGCCGCGAGTTACTGCAATTACTCGAAGCCCGCACAAATCGACTGACAGACATACCTGCCAACGAACAGGAGAGATACCTTCGGCGGCTGAGTTACCGGGACTTTCTTGAACGCCATATGGGAGTCACCGCCCCGGAAGTTTTCGCGATTTATCAGGGTCTGACAGCCGATTCCACGGCCAGTATCGAGGCGTCTTCTGCGCTGGGTGTCATGAGCTACGCCGGTCTCCCGGGACTACGGGCGACGGCTCTTGCGAATTACAACGACGATTCCGAGCCCTACATTTTTCATTTCCCGGATGGCAATGCGTCGATCGCGCGACTACTCGTGCGGCGCATGATTCCGCGGGTCGCACCTGGAACGACGATGGACGATATCGTGTTGGCGAGATTCGACTATTCGAAGCTGGACGAGGAAGATTCCCGCGTCCGCCTGCGATTGAACTCTACGGTGGTCCGTCTGGAGCATGACGGTTCGCCCGAAAACGCAACACAGGTGTCGGCAACTTACGTAAAGGACGGTAAAGCCTACCGGGTTCGCGGCAAGTACTGCGTTATGGCCGGGTACAACGCCATGATCCCCCATATTTGCCCGGAGCTTCCAGTTGGTCAGCGCGAGGCACTGGCTTTCGCAGTCAAGGCACCTATCGTTTATACGAGCGTACTGCTCAAAGATTGGCAAGCGTGGAAAAAACTGGGCGTTGGGTTCTTCGCGTCTCCGGGAGCCTACTACGCAGTTTCGATGCTCGACTTTCCGGTCAGTATGGGTGGCTACACGTTTTCGCCGAATCCGGATAAACCGATCATTGTGCACATGGAGCGCTTCGCCATAGGTGCTGACCCGAGGGCGACGCGGAGAGAACAGCGACTCGCGGGTCGTCGCGAGTTATTCGCCACCTCGTTCGAGACCATTGAGCGGAAAACGCGTCAACAACTTGCTGGCGCACTTGCCGGTGGCGGTTTCGATCCCGCGGAAGACATTGCCGGAATAACCGTGAATCGCTGGGGACACGGCTATTCCTTCAGGTACAGACCGGGAATTGATTCCGGATATGAAGGAAATGAGTCTCCACACGTCGTCGGTCGCCGACGACTCGGACGAATCACCATTGCAAATTGCGACGCCGGCGCAAGCGCCAGTATCAGAGCAGCCATCGATCAGGCGCATCGCGCAATTGCAGAGATAAACTCGGTAACCGATTAGCGGAACGGCCTCAGAGCCACGAGACCACGCCCCTCCTTGATGACGAGGATCGACGCCACAGGTGCGGAAGGGATGCGATCGCGCGCGCCGGAGGGCCATTGAACCTCGATCGCGATGATGGTCGTCTCGCTTCCGAAGCCGAAGTGGAGTCTCACGTCGTTGGCGCTGGCGTAGCTACCCGCGGAAGACACTTCGCGTTTCTGAACACGGTCGCCGGTCGTGACGATGACCATGGCGCCCGTGCCGTCACGGCTGCTTTGTTCGCCCGCGAGCTGCACGAGCACGGATGCGCCGGAATTCTCGGTTTCGTTGTGAAGCAGCTCGGGCCGCGCGTCGATGTTGTTGACGAGGATGTCGATCCGGCCGTCATTGTCGTAGTCGCCCGATGCCGCGCCGCGGCTCGAGTAGGAAGGCAGCCCGAGCCCCTCTTGCAGCTGGAACTTTCCTGAACCGTCGTTCAAGAAAACGTGGTTGGGTTCAGCGTATCGGCACTCCGGCACGACGTCATCCACCTGCGGGTAGATGTGGCCATTGGCGATGAACAGATCGAGTGCGCCATCGGCATCGAGGTCGACGAAGCGCGTCCCCCAAGAGAGGGTGAAATAGCTGTTCTTCCCGACCCCGAGGCGGTAGGACGCGTCCGCGAAAAAACCTTGGCCCTGATTCCAATAGAGGGTCGTGTGGTCGTGGGAGAAGTTCGTGACGACCACATCGGGGTGCCCATCCGCGTCGATGTCGCCGGCGTCGACGCCCATGCCGGCCTGCTCCAATCCCTCGCCGCTATAGCCGACGGCGCGCGTCAACGCGTCTTCGGTGAACGTCCCGTCTCCATTATTGATGAAGAGGAAGTTCGGTACCGAATCGTTCGCGACATAGATATCGGCGAGACCATCATCGTTGAGATCCTGGAACAAGATGCCGAGTCCGTAGGAGCGCTCGGCCGATGCGATGCCCGAGCTCTCGGAAACATCCTCGAGTCGCCCGCGGCGATTTCTGTAGAGACGATCGGGAGCTGCCGGCAGGCTGCGCGGACCACAGCCGACGCGAAGGCCGCGCCAGTTGCACCACTTCGCACCCTCTCCGCCTTCCTGAAACGCCGACGGCTCCATATAGCTCGACACGTAGAGGTCCGGCCAGCCGTCGCGGTCGTAGTCACCGAAAGCGGCCCCTCCGGCCATGAGATCGTCCGGCGGCAAGACGTCCGGGCCCGCCGGCAGGAATGTACCGTCGCCACGATTCACAAAGAGAACGTCGGGACCGTTATTGGCGACGTAGATATCGGGAGCTCCGTCGGCGTTCACATCGGAAACAGCGACCGCGACGCCAAACCCTCTATCGCCGGTGCCGCTCTCTTCGGTCACGTCGCGAAAATGGCCCTCGCCGTCATTACGAAAGAGCTTGTTCGGCGGGCCTTCCACAGCGAGAGACGCCGCCCCGTTGACGAGATAGATGTCGAGGTCACCGTCCATGTCATAGTCGAAGAAGGCGGCGCCGGCCCCCAGTGTTTCGTAGATGAAGCGCTTGTCGGGCTCGCCACACACGTTTCGGAACTGAAGACCGGCTTCCTCGGCGCGATCGACGAGTGACAACGCCACGAGCACTAGGAGCGAGAGCGCTTCCATAAACGCGGCGGGGACTACCGGTTACTCGGTCGAGGGATCATAGATCACCGAGCACTTCCTGACCGCGTCTGCGTCCAAGTGAGGTCCGCGCTGTGCGGTAACGGGGCCGATCCATTCACGCCATCACCTCCAGGAGATGTTTCCGGAGCCGGTTGCGGTGAATGTATCATTCTTCACTATGTTGAGCACAAAATTGGACGGAGCCTCACGATGAAGCGACGTGATTTCTTCAAGCTCGGCGCGGCCATGGGAGCCGTCTTGATCCTCGCGAGCCTCTTGTCTGCCATTCAAGAGGGGCCTCCCGGGTTTGCGCAAGGCCTGGAGCTCTTTCGTAAAGGACAGCTCGTCGAAGCGGAGCGTTCTTTTCTGGAGGCTCTGTCGAGCCAACCCGCCCATGCCCCGAGCTCCGTGTATCTCGCGCGCATCTATGTGCAGACTGCGCGCACTGGCGCCGCTGAGACGGTGTTGAAACGCGCGCTGGCCGAGCGGCCGAACGGGATCGGTCTTCTCAACGAGCTGGGCTCGATCTACCTCGAAAGCAGTCGATTCGCAGACGCGGAAGCTGCATTCACGCGTGCGCGTGACACCCGCCCCGACAACGTAAGGGCCATCGGCGGTATTGCGGAGTCCCGCTTGGCCGCAGGTCATTCCGACCAAGCGGCGGCCCTGATCGATGCGGCCATAAAAGCTCGTCCCCATGTCGGTGCGCTGCACTTGCTCGGCGCAACGATCGCGCTCCGGCGCGAGGGCTACGGCCGAGCTCTCGAGCTGCTCGACGAAGCGGAGCGGCTCGGGACCAACGGCCCCAACGTCCGCGTCGTCCGCGCGTTGGCCCTCGAGGGTTCTGGTCGTCTCGAAGACGCGCTAGCGGAGGTCGAGTCCGCCCGGGAGCTCTTTCCCTCCCAAGCAGCGATCGAGCGCACCCATGGACTCGTTCTAATGGCGCTCAACCGAGATGCACAGGCTGCTTCCGTGCTCGCGGCTGTGGTAGAGCGGGAGCCGTCCGACGCGACGGCGTGGGTCGCCCTCGGCCAGCTCTACTTTCGACAGAGCCAACGCGACCGAGCTCGACTGGCCTTTACGCGTGCTCTCGCCGCCGAGCCGGCGAACCACAAGGCCCATTTCTATTTGGGTGAGATCGCTCTCATGGAGATTCGATTCGAGGAGGCCGTCGTTCACTATCAACAAGCGATAGAGACCGCGAACGGCTCGCTCGCCGCTCGGCAAAAAATGGCCGAGGCACTGCTGAAGCTCGGGCGCCACGACGACGCCCAAGCCTCTCTCGAGGACGCTCTGGCCGTTTCTGACGAGGACGCCGAGACCCATTACTTGCTCGGGCAGGTGCTTTATGACGCAGGCAAACCGTCAGCCGCGCTCTCCGCGCTTCTCGAGGCACGGCGCATTCGCCCGAACCACGCCCCCACGCGATATCTGCTCGGGGTAACGCTGGCGCAGCGCGGCCGCAGCGCGGAAGGCCGCGAAGAGCTCGAGGCGTTTCGCGAGCTCAAGAGCTTCGAGGAAACGGCCGAGGCGCTCGAGCTCGCCCTCGTCGAGCATCCGGAGGATGCGGCTTCGTTCCGCAAGCTCGTCGAGCACTACTTCGCCCATGGACGCGAGCAAGACGCGCTTCCGTTTCTCGAGAAAGCTGTGGCTCTCTCAGCGGATGACGCGGACCTTCTGTACCGTCTCGCGCTCGCGCGTCTGCGCGATGGCCGTACCCGAGACGCGCACGCAGCCGCCGAGCGCGCCACCGCTCTCGATCCAGACCATCCGCTGCGTCCCCAGGTAGAGGCGGCGCTCGAACGCGGTGGAAAGAAGGATTAGCATGGCGGCGTCCTTGATTTCCATCCTCGCGCTCGCGCTCGCGCTCGCGCTCACATCGGAAGCGCGTCGGGAGCTCATGAGGGCGATAGAGAGCCATCTCGCCGGCGACTTCACGGCCGCGGAGGCAGGCTATCGGGCCGTCCTCGAGCAACAACCCGACTTCGTACCGGCGCAGACATACATGGCTCAAGCGCTCTGGCTCGATGGAAAGCGCGACGAGGCCCGGCGCGCGCTCGCGCCTGTGACCGAGCACCATCCCGAGCTCCTCCTCGCCAGGTGGCTCCGCTGGCGCTTTGGTGACGATCTCGGCGACGACGAAGTGCTTCTCCGTCGCCTCGAAAGCGTCTACCCCTTCGAGCGGCAACGATTCATCGCTACGGGAACGGCGTGCCTGATTCTCCTCTCGATCGGAGAGAGGGAACTTGCCACCGAAGACTTTCGGCGTGCCTCGTTGCTCGACCCCGACGACGCGCAGGCCCATCAAAAACTCGGCCTCGCTTTCGCGAAAGCGCGCCTTACCCTTCCCGCGGCGGAAGCGTTCGAGCGCGTTGTCGCCGTGGAGCCCAAAGATCGGGGTTCTTGGAAGCGGCTGGGCTCCTCTTATCTGGTCCTTCAAAGATGGCAGTCTTCCATCGACGCTTTCAAAAAGGCCATCGAGCTCGGCGGCGACGATGTGGGCGTACTCCTCGCCCAGGGCTATGCGTTCGAAAGGCTCGCAAATTTCGACGAAGCGCAGGAGCTCTACCGTCTCTCGTCCCGCCTCGCGCCCTCGGCCTACCAGCCGCAGTTTCGGATGGGGCGCGCTTTCCTCGCGCAACACGAGCTCGGACGCGCCGAGAAAGCTCTAAAGAAAGCGTCGGAGCTCGACCCGAGCGCCCCACAACCGCTCACCTTTCTCGGCGAGCTCTACTTGAAGAAAAACGATTACGAAAAAGCCATCGCATCGCTCGAGAGGGCCATCGCCCTCGACGCGGACCATTTCCAAGCCTACTACCACCTCGCGCAAGCCTACCGTCGCGCGGGGCGAACGGGCGACGCACGGACGGCCATCGAAACCTACGAAACGCTGAAACAAAGCGAACGCGGCCGATCTCGCAACCAAAACCAACGCTGATCCCCGAACGTTACCGCCGCCAGTCACGGCAGAGGGAGTAACAACGTGCTGCCAGGCGTTCGCTGCACGTCGAACATCTTCAGCGTGTAGTTCACGAAGGTGTAGTAGCCGACCCCTTTTTTGCCGAAGAGCCTTTGTGCCTCTACGAACGCCGCGGCGCTAACCTTCGGCTCGTTGATCAGCTCGCGCGCGACGCGGATGATCGTCCGTTCCCGTTCACCCAGACCTGGCAGTGCGCCGGCATCGGCCAGCGGCCGCCCGAATCGTAACAGCTCGATGAGCTCCTCCTCGAGCCCGGCTTTGCGCGCCAACGGCTCGTGGGCGGTCCACTCGTACTGGCTGTCGAGCTCGCGAGCGGTCGTCAGGATGGCGAGCTCGGTCAGCCGTTGGTCCCGCGCGCCGTCGGTACCGTAGCGCAGGTAGGTGCTGGCGGGGAAGATGTGCTCGGCCATGCGTGGGCTGTACATCCACATACCGATCGGGCCGCGCAAACCGGTCGCGTAGCGGCTGTCCGAGTTCACGATGATGTCGAACGCTCGCTGGTCCTCGGCGTCGAGCGACTCGCGGGTGATCGTTGGCGGCCGCGCCCAGGAGTCTTCATGGATGTCTGGCGGGATGTCAGCGGCGGTGACCTCCCGCGGCGTGAACGCCTCGGTGGTGGTGGTCGTCGTTACCGCCCCGGGCTCACGGGTGTCAGGCGGCGAGTGACAGGACGCACACGGCAAGAATCGCGAATGACAGCTTCACAAGACCTCCTCTTTCGGGCCGCGCCCGACAGCACAGTTGTCCCGCAGACTTTACTAATGATCCGACTGGGCAGCGAGGAGAACTGAACCTTTTTCTTGATACCTCGTATAACTAGGGGTAGGTTCCGAGGTATGAAGAGAGAAACGTTGAAAGGGCACTTGGATCTCTTGCTGCTGGCGGTGGTCGGCGCCGGCCCCTCCCACGGCTACCATATCGGCCGCCGTCTCGCGGAGGCCAGCGGTGGGGCGCTCGAGCTTCCTGAGGGAACGCTCTACCCCGCACTTCACCGGCTCGAATCGAAGAAGCTTCTGGAGAGCTCGTGGACCACGGTCGGAGGACGCCGCCGCCGCGTCTACGACTTGACCCCGGCCGGTAAGGAAGCGCTGGCGAAGGAGCGTTTGGAGTGGGGAAGCTTCGCACAGGCGGTCGAATCGGTTCTGGATACGGTATGAGCCTGCCATCCAAAACTTCTGGGAAGCTTCGAGCTTTCCGCCGCGCGTTGAGCAACGAGCTCGCCGCTCAGTTTCGCGTCGAGCCGAGCCATCCCGGTATCGAGCGGATCCTCGAGGAGGCCGAGGCGCATCTAGAGGACACGATTGCGGAGCTCGTCGAGGGCGGCGCCTCCGGCGAAGCGGCCACGACCACGGCGCTTTCCCGGTTCGGGACGGCCTCGCGCGTGGCTCGTGCCTACGGTGCTCTCAAAGCGCCGAGCTTTATCGACCCAGGCGCGGATGGGCGTGCGTGGCGCCGACTGCTCAGCCGCTTCCCAACGCCGGTAAGGAGGAAGGTGTTGTCCAGCTTGAACCAATGGTACTCGGATCTGCGCGTCGCCATCCGCGGGCTCGTGAAAAGCCCGGCCTACGTCATCGCCTTCGTCCTCACGCTGGGACTCGGCATCGGCGCCAACACCGCGATCTTCAGCGTGGTGAACGGAATTTGGCTCCGGCCCCTCCCGTACCGCGACGGCGATCGCGTGGTCTACCTGCGCCACACCGCGAGTCTCGCCGGGATCGACAACGTACTCTTTTCGGTCCCCGAGATCGACGACTACCGGCAGAGTCCCAGTCTCGAAGGCGTCGCGGAATTCTCCTTCATGACGTTCAGTATGCTCGGACTCGACGAGCCGAGAATCGTGCGTACTGGGATCGTCACCGGAAACTATTTCGAGGTCATGGGGCTCGGTGCACGCGTGGGGCGCGTCATCTCGAAAAGCGAGGACGGAGAAGCCGCAGCGGCGGTTGCGGTGTTGACCTACGACTACTGGCACCGCCTTTTCGGCGCGGATCCGGACGTCGTCGGCCGGACGGTCACGATAAACAACCGGAGTGTCGAGATCATCGGCGTGGCGGAGCCGGCTCCGCCCTATCCCGCCGAGACGGATATCTACGTCAACATGGTCACGAGCCCGCACCACCTGGACGCGAGCATGACTCACGATCGGGTCCACCGAATGACGGAGGTCTTTGCGCGTCTTGAATCGGACGCCTCCGTGGCATCGGCGAGCGCGGAGATCGATGCGATTACCCGACGCCTGCACGACGAGTATCCCGAGGCGTACGGAGAGCAGCACGGCTATCAAGTGTCGCTCGTCCCTTTGCGCGATCAGCTCGCCGCGAATGCGCGACCCACGATGTTCATGCTGTTTGGGGTTGCTGCTTTCGTCCTCGTGATCGCCTGCGCGAACGTGGCCAACTTGACGCTCGCTCGCGCCATGCGCCGCTACGATGAATGGTCACTTCGGGTCTCGCTGGGTGCGAGCACCTGGACGATCCGACGCCAGTTGCTCATCGAGAACATCGTCCCTTCGATTGCCGGTGCCGCGCTCGGTGTGTTGCTCACGATCGCCGGTGTCGACCTGCTGGCGGCGTACATCGCCCGCTACTCTGCGCGAGCCTCCGAGATTACCGTCGACACCACCGTGCTTTGCGTGGCGCTCGGTGTCGCATTGGCGTGCGCGTGTCTCTTCGCTCTCCTGCCGCGATTACCGGGGACGGTCTCCCGAAGCCTTGGATGGCTGTCCGGTACGCGCTCGACGACCGGCGCGTCGGGTCGGCGGATACAGCGCCTTCTCGTCGTCTCGCAAGTCGGGGTGAGCTTCGTGCTGCTGGTGGGTGCGGGCCTTTTGCTCGAGACGCTTACGAACCTTCAAGACGACGACGGTGGCGTCGCTCTCGAAGAAGTGCTGGCCATGAATGTTCCGGTCGACTACGGCACTCGGACAGCGAGCGAGCTGCGCACGTACTTCCAGACGATGGTAGAACGTGTCACCGCTTTACCCGGCGTGCGCTCCGCGGCGGTCGGCAGCATGATCCCTTTGAAGGGAGCACCGAGCGGCGTTTGGGCCGCGATGGCCGCCTTCGAGTTCGAGATCGAAGGGCAGCCGACCGAGCCGGGAGCGCCACCGCCCAGAGCAGACTTGCGTGCCGTCAGCGCCGACTACTTTCGGACACTCGGCATGACGCTCATCCGGGGTCGTTCGTTCAACGCCGCCGACGAGCCAGATGCGGCGAAGGTGGTCGTCATCAACCAGGCGCTGGCGGAGCACTATTTTCCAGACCGTGAGGCGGTGGGACAGCGCATTGGCTGGAGAAGCGACATGGCTCAATTCGACATTGGGGACTACCGGACGATCGTGGGCGTCGTCTCCGACGCCAAGGATTACGGCGTCGCCGAGGACGTACCGCATGTGGTTTTCAACCCCGTCACCCAGTTCACGCTCATAAGCTCACTCTTCGTTCGGACCCCTCAGCCGGAAATGGTCGTACGGTCGATCCTCAGCGAGATTCGCGAGCTCAATCCGGAGCAGCCGATTGAGGACGTCGCGACGCTCGCCGAGATACGTACGGAATCGATCTCGGCCCAGAGGCTGAATGCCACGCTCGTCGGCGTGTTCGCGTTCCTGGCGCTGAGCGTGGCGGCGGTGGGTGTCGCTGGCGTGCTGGCGTTCGGGGTCAGCCAGAGGACGCACGAGTTCGGTGTCCGCGCGGCCCTCGGTGCCGATCGGTCTATCCTCATGCGGGTCGTCCTCAAAGAGGGCGCGCTACTCACTCTTTTCGGACTCGCCATCGGGCTCGCGGCATCGCTGTTCTTTGGCGAGCTCATTTCCGGGCTGCTCCATGACGTGGCGCCCACCGACCTAGGCACGCTCGGCCTCGTCGCCTTCCTGCTCATCCTGGTGGCGCTTCTCGCGTCTGCGGTTCCCGCCTGGCGCGCGTCGGAGATCGACCCTGTGCAGGCTCTTCGAGAAGAATAAGGGGAGGAATGCATTGAACGAATCGATTCTTCAGAAACCGCTCCGGCTGTGGCCCGGCGTGGTCATCGTGGCAGTGCAGTGGCTGGCTAGGTATGGCGTTCCGATGTTCATCCCTGAGGCGCTGCCGATCGGGGCGATGGTCGGACTCGGCGGCGGGTTGGCACTGGTCGTGTGGTGGGTGTTCTTCAGCCGAGCGGTTTGGTCCGAGCGCCTGGGCGCCATTGCACTGATGGTCGTCGCATTGGTGGCGACCTCGCCCCTCCTCCACGTGTCGGTTGCGACGGCGGGAATGGGGTTCTTGTTCCCCATGTACGCGATCCCGCTCCTCTGTCTCGCCTTCGTCGTCTGGGCGGTGGCCACCCGTGACCTCTCAGGCGTCGCGCGTCGCGCCTCGATGGTCGCGACCATCCTTCTCGCCTGCGGCGTGTGGACGCTCCTCCGGACCGGCGGCATTACTGGCGACGCCCATTCGGATTTTGCATGGCGGTGGTCGGAGACTCCCGAGGACCGGCTCCTGGCCCGGGGCGACGACGAGCTCGCGGCGCATACAGCAACGGCGCCTACGGTAGCAGCCGAGCTCGAAGCTGACTGGCCGGGCTTTCGCGGACCTGCTCGCGACAGTGTCATCCCCGGCGTGCGGCTCGAGACCGACTGGTCAAAATCGCCGCCCGTCGAGCTTTGGCGTCGGCCGATCGGACCGGGCTGGTCGTCTTTCGCGGTCAGCGGCGACCTCCTCTACACCCAGGAGCAGCGTGGAGACGACGAGGTGGTTGCCGCCTACAGCGTGACCACGGGCGAGCCGGTGTGGAGGCACCGCGACGCGGTGAGGTTTTGGGAGTCGAATGGCGGCGCCGGTCCGCGAGGGACGCCGACGCTCAGAGACGGTCGCGTGTACACGTTCGGTGCGACAGGAATCCTGAACGTGCTCGACGCCCGTGACGGCTCCCTCGTGTGGTCGCGCAACGTGGCGTCCGACGCCGAAGTAAAGCTTCCGGTTTGGGGTTTCGCGAGCTCACCATTGGTGGTTGGCGACGTCGTCATCGTAGCCGCCGCGGGCC
>Ga0209988_10000814_pt1 | contig 19858 bp, 17 predicted proteins | sample N075metaG_FD_183115 | JGI IMG/M metagenome (GOLD analysis project Ga0209988, IMG submission 183115) | Deep subsurface microbial communities from Kermadec Trench to uncover new lineages of life (NeLLi) - N075 metaG (SPAdes) (version 2) | ecosystem: Environmental > Aquatic > Marine > Ocean trench... | reverse complement strand
TCGTTTCAAATATGCTAAGCAAAAGAATATGTAAATCCTTGAGAGAAACTTTATGTATAAAATTGTTTAAAGATACTTGATTTTCTCATAATTAATTTCGTCATTTTATAAAATATAAAGTATTCTTAAAAAGAGTCGAGCACCAATATATGGCATTAAAATACAAGAAAGCACCAATTATCGAAGCCATATGTGAATTCACATTCGCACCGATTTCCGATTGGGATTTAGTTATTCCGGGACTTATTTATGATAAAGTCAAATCAGACTTTCCAAAACGAAAGCAACTAAAGTCTTTAGATTTCGATATCGCTTCAGACAATAAAACAGTAGCACAGCAGGTTCGCGTAACTGATAAAATTCAGCTTTTGCGTGAAGACGAAAAAGCCTTTATACAAATAAGCCCAAATGTACTCTCGATTAACCATCTTAAACCATATCCATCTTGGAACGAGTACTTACCTTTGATTCAGATTGGCTTTAAACAATACGTTGAAGTTGTCAAAAATATTGAAATACTGAGAATTGGTTTGAGATATATCAATAGGATTGAATTTCTTAAAAGTGAAGAACCACATGAAAAAGTAGAGTTAGAGGATTATTTTGAATTTAGACCTTTTATTGGCCGAAAACTCCCACAAGATTACCATTCATGTAAAGTTGGTATTCAACAGGTTTTTGAAGATACGCGTGACAATTTAATATTGCAGCTGGGAGCTGAGAAAACTCAAGCATCAGACAAGCTTGTAATAATTCTCGATTTTGATTATTCTTTAGTCAAACCCAAACAAATATCTGTAGAAAACGTTTTTGACTGGATTGAGACTGCACATTTGCATATAGAGGACACCTTCGAGGCCTGCATCACTGATAAACTAAGAAATAAATTTGAAGTTGAGAAATGACGGTATTAACAAAATTGCATTCTGATTCTCATTTTGAAATAAGAGGCAAGCGGGAACGCACTAGCACACATTCCTTCAACAGTATACTTATTCCATCGTCTTCATTGGACATATTTAGTTGGCAAGAATCCCAATCGGTAACAGTAAGAGTTTCACAGAAAAAATTAGTCTTATTGGAAAAAATGTATTTATTTAGAATAAAGGACGATGTTATCTGGTTTTTGGAAGAACATCCCTTTATAGTGTCCACCCTATTTGATGCCTATTTTAATATTGAGGAGTTCTTTCCATTATCAAAAATGATGCTTGAGGTTGTATCTGATCGGGAAGTTTCAGACAGTCATCAGTTGGTGATCCGTATAATGACTAGTCTGAATGCCGAGGGGGCTTTTGATAAGTTGACCCAGTTAGATGAGCAATGGTGGTTAAAAGCAAATCGAAAGACAGATGGTATGCTGGGAATTACATTGGAATTCAAATGAGTTTCGATTGGACACACTATTTGTTTTTAGCAGAAAACCTTCATAAGGGATTCGATAATCCACCGACCGAAGCAATGTTAAGATCTTGCGTTAGCCGGGCTTATTATGCCGCTTTCTGTCATGCTAGAAATTATTTGATCAATGAAAGGGATGAAATAATTCCCACTGATGGATCCGCACACAATCTAGTTAAAAGAAAATTTTCAGAAGCAGAAAGCCAAACAGACTCTAAGATAGCAGAGAATTTGAACCGCTTACGTCTTGACAGAAACAGAGCTGACTACGATGACAGCATCGACGACCTGGGTTCGACTTCAGATTTCGCTATAATTCTTTGTCAAAGCATCTTTTTGAAGATAAGAGAGCTTCAACAGCCTTCGTAAAAAAGCTCCAGCTATTATAACCTTCTTCGTTTACCTTCCCTTTGGGTTCTTGATTTTAGCCGATCAAAATCGTCTGTTCTCTCCCCGAGCCTACCGAGATAATCGAAAAGTTCGTTTGGGTTAAATTCTTAATGGCGTCAAGGTAGCCTTTAGCGTTGGCAGGTAAATCCTGGTAGGACCGGATTCCAGAGGTCGGTTTCTGCCATCCCGGGAAGCTCTCGTAAACCGGCTCACAGTTTTCCAGAATGCGCATTTCACTGGGAAAAGTCGTAATGGTTTTTCCCTGGTATTTGTAAGCCACACAAACTTTAACTTCTTCCAGGGTGTCGAGGACATCGAGTTTTGTTAAAGCAAAAGAGTCGAGGCCATTGACCTGAACTGCGAATTTTGCAATCAAGGCGTCAAACCAGCCACAGCGTCGAGGGCGACCGGTGGTGGCGCCATACTCGCCGCCTAAATCACGTAAGTCAAAATCTTCTTCATCACCGATCTCAGTGGGGAAAGGCCCCATTCCGACCCGGGTCGTATAGGCTTTAATGACCCCTAAAACGCTTTCTATTTTTGTTGGGCCGATGCCGACTCCAGCACAGGCGCCGCCGCTGGTTGGATTGGAAGAGGTGACATAAGGGTAGGTGCCAAAGTCGATATCGAGCAAAGTACCCTGCGCGCCTTCCAGCAAAATTTGTTTGCCGTCTTTGAGAGACTCGTTGAGAAAAGTCGAGACGTCTTTGATGTAGGGATCGATCTTTTTATCAAAATCCAGGTATTCGTTGATAATTTGATCTACATCTATTTCTTTTTCTTTATAAATTTTTTTCAGAATTTCGTTCTTTTCTTTGATGTTTGTGCGTAGTTTTTCTTCCAGGGTATCTCTGTCCAGCAAATCGACGATTCTGATTCCCATGCGATTGACTTTATCGACGTAAGCCGGGCCGATGCCACGGCCGGTTGTACCGATTTTACGGTCAGCATCTTTCGATTCTTTCGCTTGGTCGAGCAGTTTATGATAGGGCATAATCAGATGGGCGCGGTGGCTGATCCACAAACGACCGTCTACAGAGATGCCTTTTGATTTTAAAAACTCAATTTCCTCCAACAAGGCGAGAGGATCGATGACCACGCCGTTTCCGATAACACAAATTGTGTTTTCGTGCAAAATACCGGAGGGCACGAGATGCAGAATATATTGCTCGCCGTCAATAACGATGGTGTGACCGGCGTTGGCTCCGCCCTGATATCGCGCCACAATATCCACCTGCTCGCTCAGCAAATCAACGATTTTGCCTTTGCCTTCATCACCCCACTGGGCGCCAACGATGATTTTGACGGACATACTTTTCCTATTTATTAGTGGTAGACAGAGCGGGCAGACACAAAAAACTCCGACAAAGTTTGCCGGAGTTTAAGAGCTTTCTAAAAGTTTTTATAGAATAGAAGAATCAGCTGAAACTTTCGATCGCCTGATCGATTGTGTCAAAGCTCTCGAATACGGTAAGTAGTTTAGTGATCATGAGCAGGCTTTGAATCCGGTCGGTAATATTGGCGAGCTTCAGGTCACCGCCATTGTTACGCATCGTCGTCAAACCTCCGATAAGAATGCCAAGACCGGAGCTGTTCATCCAATTTACTCCTTTAAGATTGGCGATAATTTTTACCTTGCCCGCTTCGATTAGTTCATGTAACTTGTCGTTCAACAAAGTGGCGTCCGGGCCGCCCATTATTTTTCCGGAAAGCTCTAAAATAACGACGCCACCGGATTCTGACTCGATCATTTTCATAAAACTTCCTCCCTCTGAGTTGAGGACAATTCTAAAGCAACTAAGCTTTTTTCGGTATGGGTTTACCTAATTTTCCAAGCGCCCTGCTTTTCTTTTCTTGATTTTTCAATTCCCAATCAACCACGATGGGGCTGGCCACAAAGATTGAGCTGTAGGTTCCGATTAACACGCCTATGATAAGAGCAAAAGAAAAATCATGTATGACACTGCCGCCAAAAAAGTAAAGAATGACGATTACGATCAACGTGGTCAGAGATGTTACAATAGTACGGGTCAAAGACTGGTTCACGCTGGTGTTTACAATCGTTTCATAGCTGTCCCTTCTGAGCACTTTTAGATTTTCCCGAATTCTATCAAAAACGACAATAGTGTCATTAAGCGAATAGCCAACGATGGTTAAGAAAGCCGCAATAATCGGCAGGGTTATTTCCAACTGTAAAATTGAAAAAACACCGAGGGTTATGATCACATCATGGAATAGTGCGACAATCGCTGCCACTGCAAATTTAAACTCAAAACGCCAGGTGATGTAAATTAGCATGCCCATTAAGGCCAATAGAATCGATGTAACGGTGGCCTTTCGAAGCTCTGCACCAATTTTGGGTCCAACGCTGTCTTTTGACCGCTCGACGAATGGGTTGTCCGGGAAGACTTTGGATAACTCGGCCTTAATTGCATCGGTTATCCCGGCTCCGGAAGTTTCCTGCTCCTGAACGCGGATGAGGATATCCGTAGAATTACCGAAGTTTTTTATTTCGGCGTTGCCGATGCCGAGGCCGGCAATCGCCGATCTAATATCTCCAATTAAAACGCCTTTTTCAAATTGCAGCCCTAAAGAAGTGCCGCCGGTGAAATCAATACCGAGTTTAGGCCCGCCTTGAATAATTAATGAGCCCAGTCCTATCAATATTAAAGTAATTGAAAAAATCCGGGCTTTTTTTCTGTTGCCGATAAAATTAAAATTCGAATTTACCAAAAACTGCATACTATCTCCTGAGAATTAAATACTGAGTTTTGACAGACTAAACTTGTTTGTAAAATAATCAAATATAATTCGTGTAACTACAATAGCTGTGAACATACTGACTAAAATTCCGATTGATAAAGTTAAAGCAAAGCCTCGAATTGGCCCGGTTCCGAATTGATATAAAACCAAAGCCGATATGAAAGTTGTAAGGTTCGCATCCAAAATTGTTTTAAACGCACGTGCATAACCGTTGTCAATTGCCGCGCGGATGGTTTTGCCGCTCCTGAGCTCTTCACGGATTCTCTCAAAAATCAGCACGTTTGCATCCACGGCCATACCAATAGTTAAGATAATGCCGGCGACTCCCGGCAAAGTTAAGGTGGCATGAAAACCCGCCAAAACCGCCATAATAACAGTCAAGTTCATTAACAATGCCACATCTGCGATTAAACCGGACAGACGGTAATAAACCACCATGAAAATGATAACGATGCCAAAACCAACAAGTGCGGAAGTGGTGCCACTTCTAATTGAGTCTTGACCAAGCGACGGTCCAACCGTGCGCTCTTCGATGACTTCAATCGGGGCAGGTAGCGCTCCTGCTCGCAAGACGATCGCCAGATCGGTTGCTTCCTTTCTATCGGCCATACCGGTAATTCGAGCCCGGCCATTGGGGATTTTGCTTTCAATATTGGGGATCGAAACAATCTTCCCATCCAGAACAATGGCCAGCCGCTTGCCGATGTTGGCGCCGGTCAATTTTGCAAAAATCCGCGCGCCCTCTCCGTTGAAATCCATGCTGACTTCTGCTTGACCTGCGGACAAATTGCTGCCTATCTGCATTTGCGCATCCTTAATCATTGAGCCTTTGACTTCGGCGTCTTTTTTCAGCATAAACATCCGGTAAAAACTTTCGCCACTGATTTGAACCGTTTTAGCGCTAAACAGAAATTCACCATCTTTTGGAATTACTTTTTGAACTTCGGGGGAGTTGAGAATACGTTCGACAGTCCGGAGGTTCTTGACCGGCACACCGATATCTCCGCCAATATTTGCCAACAGTGCGGAAAACGGCCGGTCTTGAAAAATCTCTTCATCGACGACTACGATAGAGTCGCCGCCTGAATTCTCAGTGTCCGAAGATTCATTTATAATTGACGCGCCGACCGCGCCGAACAAATCATCAACTCTGCGTTCAGTATCTTTTCTAAGTTTTTGCTGCACCGGCATTGAGTCGCCTTCAGCTTCCTCCTGACCTCCGCCAGCCATTTGCCGTTTCATAGCACGATTAATTTGACTTAAGACCGCGCGGACGATGTCTGCTTCCGTCTCCAATTGAAACTTAAGCTGGGCGGTAGTTCCGATGAGCTTTTTAGCCCGCTCGACGTCTTGAATACCTGCCAATTCGATAACAATTCTCCGATCGCCTTGTTTAGTAATTGAAGGCTCCGAAACACCGAATTGATCGATGCGTTTATCTAAAACTGATAAAGTCCGGTCTACGGCATCTTCTGCTTCCTCTTTCAACTTGCTGACAATATCTTCGTTTGAATCCCGAGACCGGCCAAAATACCGACTCAACCGTAAACTGTCCTCCCGACAAACCTCTAAAAGTGCATCAAAGAAGTCGTCGTTGGTTTTCCTGACTCGTACAACTGTTTTCCTTAGGCCTGCATCGAGAGCCGAATCTCTCTCTTTGGCAAGAGTTGCCAACATTTTTGGCAAATCAACTTCATAAACCAGGTAGGTCCCGCCTTGCAGATCGAGGCCGCGTTTAATTGATTTAAGTTCATTCGCTTCAATCTTTTCATTGAGCTCGGTGAGAGAATTGACCTCTTCGATGAGAGCGTTAATGCTATTTTCGTTTGTGCCTTTAAAAGTGTTACGAACTCGCAGTTCAAGGTTTCCCGAGGAGAGAGCCGCTTTAATATCATTGCGCTTTAAGGTAGTGTTTTCTTCAATTGTGGAATAGAATTTGTCCGCCTCCTGCTTTTGCTGATGCAACATATAAGTCGGCATCAACACAATAACCGACCATGTCAGTGCCGTCAATGTGATTAAAGTTTTAAAAAGATTTTTGCGACGCATTAATCATTAACCTCCGAATAAAACATAAATAGACAAAGCGTAATGTATGATTATTTTTAAAAAAGTCAAGTCGAGTTTCCTCTTTTAATCACTGCTCGCGGGGGTGTTCTTTGATTCTTCTATCAATCGTTTAACAACTTCCCGAACGACCTTTTTAAGCATAGTTGCATTGGCATTCGAACCTAATTCCTGCCAGGCCTTATCGCTGATTTGACGGATTTTTTCTTCCGTGATTTCCATAGATATTACCTGAATTTACAAACGCTAAATATAATTTATTTTTGAACAATTTGCAAGCACAATTTCACCTGAGAAGCGTTGTCTTTAACAAAAACATTGACACCTCAGTTGCATTTTATTATATTGATAGGTTTCAAATTGAACCTTCTGATAAAGGACGGAATGTATAAAAAGTTATCTAGATTAGTTTTTTGTCTCGTTGTTGTGCAGACAAGTTTAAAGCTTTGGGCCATTACACCGGGAGATTATCGAATATCTGCCCTCCAGGAAGCGAGCAACAAAAATTACCCGAAAGCAATTGACCTCCTAAAGAAGCAAATAGCAGATGACTCCTCGCTTACTGAGGCCTATTTAAGACTAGCCGATTTTTACAGTTACAATAAATCTCTTCAGCAGGGCGTCACCTTTTTTCAAAAAGCCGGTCAACAAAATCCGGAAAATCCTCACACTTATTTGGGATTAGCACAGCTCTACCACCACACCAAAGATGCGCAAAATACATTTAAAAACTGCAAACTGGCTTTAACCAAGGGTTCGACTTCTCCCTACCTGGTTGACCTGCTGGTGAAGTCTGCATTACAGCTTAAAAAAACAAATGAGCTCGCAAAAATCTTGCGTGCAACCCAAAAACACGCTGCGCAAAAGCACCTTTACGATTTAGGTTATGCGATCTGGCGTCATGAAGTTAAAAACCACAAGAAAGCCAAATCGACGATCTTAGACTATTTAGATAAAAGAAAAGATTTTTACGGGCATAAAGTTTTAGGAGATATTGAGCAAACGGCTAGCAATTTTCAGGAATCGAATCGTAATTACCGGTCGGCTTTAAAATTAAGCAAAGATATTTCACAGCATTCAAGCATCGAAATTTTTAAAAGTCTGGCAGCTAATTTCCAGGCGCTTGGCAAACCTGATTCTGCAGACTTTTATTTCAGGGAAGGTTTAGAGCTGGCTCAAAAGACTGCCGCCCGAAAAGAGCAACTGGAGATTAGTCAGGCCGCTGCGCTTTTTTATAGGCACCTAAGAATGTACCAGAAAATGGCAGATGCCTGCCATGAAGCTATCCAAGTCGCCCTGGCAATCAACGAGCTCGATTATTTGCCGGAGCTGTACCACGATTTAGGCTATGCTTATGAAAAGATGACCGATAGCGAGCGCGCTTTGAAATACTACTCTCTCACTTTAAAAAAAACTGAAGGCGCCAGAAATTCAAGTTTAACTTCCAAAACTTTTTTGGCAATCGGTCGAATTTACTTAAATTTGAGTGACCCCGACCAGGCCTTCGAATATTTTAATCAGAGCCTAGAAATTGCGAAGAAAGCCGGGCATTCAAATATTCAGTATCTGGCTTTACTGAAAATCGCCGATATTCACAAATTCCGAGAGGAGATTTCAGCAGCGAAGTCAGCTTATCGAAAAGTACTTCGGTACGCGCAAAGAACACAACAGCACAGCCTGACAGAAACCTGCTTTATAAAATTATCAGACCTTTACCTGCAACCGTCAAATGTCGTTCTAAAATCGGCAACATATTATCTCAATATGGCGGACGCTCTCGCACATCAAACTTTTCAATTGCAGTTTGCCGCGAATCACCGCTGGATGCAAGGAAAAATCGCTCTGCAGGAAAACGAAATTGAAACAGCCGAGGCCGATTTTTTGGAAGCGATTCAATTGGGAAAGGAAGCCGGGTCTTATATGTCGGTAATAGCCGGTCAAGCCGGTTTGATCAGGACCTATTTAGCGGCCGGGATTCCTGAATACGCCAAAGCTTATAGCGACAGTGTTTTAATTTCGCTAAATAATTTTTTGGACTACTGCCTTGAAGAAAACTCTTCGGAGTTCTTTGACCTATTAGAAGATGTTTTTATTCCGGCTATCACTGCTTATTCCAATGTCGGCGATTTATCTAAAATTTACGAGACCAACGAACAATATAAAGCGATGATACATGACATCGCTTTATCGACAAGCAAATATAAAATTAAATCTGGGATGGCGGATTCCCTTAAATGGCGGTTTGATCTCAAGAATAAAGAAACCAGGGATAGATGGCAGGCGTTGTGGAGAATGTGGAATACGGACCAGCAGGACAATCTCGATTGGGTCGCAAAAATAAAAAGTGAAATCGACAGTTTGAACCTGGCAAAGCAGCAGCAACTTGCAAATATTATGCTACGATATCCGAAATATAAAATTTTCAAGCCTACTGCGGAAACTCTCCCCGAACTTCAAACGAAACTGCGCCAATTGAATGGAACTTTTATTCACTATTTTATCGCCGATGCAGCCACCTTTATTACGGTGATTACAAAAGATAGCATTTATTGTAAGCGAGTTAATGTGAGAGCGACTTATCTCGAAACGCTCATTAATAAAATCAGTCCGTTTATAAATGGCAAGGATGCCCCTGCAGATTTTGGGATGAACCCGTTCCGTCTGGATGTGGCAGGCCAGGTTTATAAATTAATATTCGAGCCGATCAAAGAATGGATTTCTCCCCAAAATACGGTTATAATTTCTCCCGACGGAATTTTAAGTCGGCTTCCTTTTGGGGCGTTGGTCACTAACCTGGAAGCATTAACGGACAATTATGATTTTAATTACGCCAACTTTTTGATCGAAGATTTTGTGATTTCCTATATCCCTTTTGCGGGATTTCTTACCTTACCGAATTCTGGGAATAAAGAGCCACATGGAACCTTGATTGCATTTGTAAATTCAACGGAGTCGGCGATTTCGAGCAGTGAGTCAAGCGCTAACCATCCTTCAAACGGCAAAGCAAATTCACGCTCAGATGAAAATTACTTGAAAATGATATCCAGTTCATTCGGAAAAGATAAAACTGAGCTATACTCAGGTGAAGCAGCAACGAAGGTGCGTTTTATAAAGGAAAGTCCGGACTATCAAATTATTCATCTGGCGCTTCCGCATATTTTAGATGAGCGTTCAGTACTATATTCAAAACTTTATTTTTCCGATCCTGCTGGGGAAAACATTCTTGAAACTCATGAAATATTTAATCTGAAGTTAAGTGCGGATTTATTAATTTTGAGCCATGAAAGCAAATTTGAGAATTCGGCTGAGGGAAGTTTAAGCGGGCTTTTAAATGCAGCTAATTTTGCCGGTATCCCAAGTATAGTAACCAGAATTTGGGAAACTCCAGGTGCCAATAGCCCCGAAATATTTGAAAATTTCTATTTAAATTTGAAATTGGGACTCAGCAAGGCTGAAGCACTGCAGCAAGCAAAGATTTTGTATTTCGAAACAATCAACCGCAATCCTCTGTACTGGGCGCCTTATTTATTACACGGAGATCCGCAACCGATGGCCTTTCAGTCAAACTCGAAATATTGGGTGATTTACGCTACTTTATTGGGCTTGACGGTTTTTATTACTTTGATGGTGTGGCAATTTCTGAAGATTAGAAAGGAGTCTTCTTTAGAAGCGAAGAGCGCATGAGCGGGGAGCGCTAAAAAGAGTTTGGGTATTTAATCCTGAACGGAAATCGAGGGGTTTTCTAGCTTGTCCTTTTTCACTTCTCACTCCTCCTTTTCTCTCTTGTGAGTTACTTCCCCGCTTGAATCGTCAACTCATACTTCCTCTTAAATTCTTTCACACTTTCGTAAATTCCTAGAGCAACTTTCTGTTGGAAGGATGAAGACTTTAACAACCTCTCCTCTTTTTTATTGGACATAAACGCCGTCTCGATCAGCACGTTCGGCATCGACGCGCCAACCATTACATAGAACCCGGCCTGCTTAATCCCGCGATTTCGAAGTCCCGTCCTTTTAGCGAGTGATTCCTGAATCATGTATGCCAGATCCTGGCTTTCCTTATTGTAGGAATTTTGTGCCATTGTCGCTAGAATAATATTTTCCTCGCTGAGGCCGGTTTTCTGGAGGTCATCATCATATTTGATAACGGCGTTTTCACGTTGAGCAATCTCGACTGCCTCGTCCGACTTAGCCAATCCTAGAAAATAAGTTGACGCACCTTTTATTTTCGAATTACGGTTCCAATTGGCATGTATACTGATAAAGAGCTTCGCCTGTTTCTCATTGGCAAACTGAGTTCTTTCTTTTAAAGAAACATAAGTATCATTGTTTCTGGTCATGAAGACCTGAACATTCAATTTTTTCTCTAGAAGTTTCTTAAGCTTCTTAGCAATGCCCAGCACTGCGTCTTTTTCATAGGAGCCACTCACACCAATTGTGCCGGGGTCACGGCCGCCATGACCGGGATCGATTACGATTTTATCGATCAGCCATTTTTGCCGGTCATTCTTCAGCTTTTTGAGAAGGTCGGGACTCACTTTACCCTTGGGAATCGAAACCAGCAATTCATTCGAATGGTGAGTCACGTGCAAATCCATGCCCGAAATATCTTTGTTCAATTTAAATGTAATGGTAGCCATCTGATCTAATTGCACCGGCACGATTTCCCTCACCAGCCCCTTCTTGAAATTCTTCTCGAAAGATTTCTCATTGATCTTGCCATTATAGATATCGAGGTAAAAGGTCCTTTGACTATACCTGGTACTGACGCTCGTTTTACTGAATTCTTGTAAAGTGCTGACTCGAATTAAGGTGCCGTTCAGCTTTTCCTCGACCTTCACGCCAGTAATATTTATGGTCAAAGACAACTCATCCACTCCACCACCATTCGTTGATTTGTTCAGTAGATTCTTAACAATCGGTATAAAGAATTTTACCGGCACATAAATTTCGCCATCAGAGTATTTGGTTTCGACTGGCAATTGCCAAACATTTTGGCCGACCATAACAAACGGATTAAACGCTGTAACTGTTATTTTTTCCTCACCCAGGTATAAAATTGCTTTTCGAACTTTATTGCTGTAATACGTATGTGTGTCTAAGGACTCGGCAATCTCCTGAAGACCCACAAAATAAAAATCCCTTCCTATCTTACGTGCTTTACGTTGCACGCTTCGTTCCCAGTCTGAATTCTGGGAATAAGATAAAAAGGGAATAAGTGTCAATAAACAAATGAAAAAGCGGATGTTAAGCCTGGAAATTATCCGCGTTTTAGACTGCATAGAGTAGCTCAAGGCTGTCTATTTCTCCGGTTCCTTCTCCTGACTGTATTTCTGACTTGCTTCTTGAAGAATTCTCTTTTCTGCTTCACTGAGTTGATCGTATCCGACTTCATTTATCTTATCTAATATTTCATCAACTCGCTCGCGAATCTCATGCATAGCCTGGTTGCGCTTCAATTTCGTTACAGCGTGTTTAGAATCTCGCCGTTGTCTAATCCAATTTCCTATAAAATCAAGACGCCAATCCAATTTCAAGTAGAGAAATCCAATAGCGGCTCCGCCGAGGTGAGCGAAATGTGCAACACCATCGTTGCTTCCCAGCGACAATAAAGAAATACCCACAAATATCATGACCAGATATTTCGCCTTGAGCTGGATCGGCAAAACGAAAAATAGCAGTAATGTGATAACACGCTCAGGAAACAGGATTGCAAAAGCAACCATCACACCATAAATTGCCCCGGAAGCCCCCAATACGGTTGCCTCAAAACTAAAGATTAAATGCAAAATTCCGGCGCCGATGCCACAAATAAAATAAAGTTTTAAGAATTCCTTACTGCCAAGAGTCCGTTCAACTTCACAGCCAAACATCCAAAGAAAGAGCATATTGAAAAAGACATGCATAACGCTGCCGTGCAGGAACATATAGGTCAAGAATTGCCAGATGTGAAATTTGAAAATAGCCAACTGGGGACTTAAGCCAAACCATTGAACGACGATATCTTGGGGAGAGATTCTTTGTAAGACAAAAAGGGCAATATTGATGATCAACAAATATTTTACTATTTGAGTTAGGCCGCCACCAAAGCCGATTCGATATGATCTTTCATGATATGCCATGTGCGTTCACTAAGACAAAGATTAAAATAGTACTTAATTATATTTAACCGGTAAAAAAGTAGACAAATTCCTTTTGTTTTCAGACGAAGGCTTTTAGAACTATTACCAAACTTAGTGATAGTTTGCGGAACAACACTTCATCAAAAGTATCGACAGGTAGGACTAAAATCTAAATTTTAGTCTCCAAACAAAATGTTTCCGCCGTTTAATAGTATTGCTTCTGAACATTTGCTTTTTTGTAAGAAAATGGCTTAATGACGCGAAGCGAATGACAATAACTGTCAAAGTCATTTGGCCATTTACCTTCGGCGCCATTTTAGACCGCAAAAGTTCACCTCTTTCAATGACATCTGATAAATGCGCCTGGTTATTATCACGACAAGACAGATTATTTAACAGTTTCGGCCCCGTCGCGCCAGAGATTTATATTAGGGATTAACGACCTAAAAGTCAAGAAAAAATGTTTGTTGACTTTCCCTGTTTTGCTCGGTATATTTGATCATGCGTTCAGAAGAATCGGAAATAATTACCGTTCCTGAAATTAAAACAAAACCGCGAAAAAAAACGAAAAGAAGGCCTCTTCTTATTCCGCAATACAATGTCATCCTGCTCGACGATGATGATCATACCTACGATTATGTTGTTGAAATGTTGATACAGGTTTTTCGCCACAGTCGCGGAAAAGCATTTGATATGGCCTGTCAGGTAGATGCTCGTGGAAGAGTGATTGTGGATACGACTACCAAAGAACGAGCCGAGCTAAAGCGTGACCAAATCCACGCTTACGGCGCGGACTGGCGAATCCCGCACTGCCAGGGCTCAATGTCGGCGATACTCCAGCCGGCAGGGACGACGTGTTAGGTTGGCTCTTCCTGAATTTTGATCTCGTTTTAAAGATTCTAAAACAATTAAATTATGAGACTCTATTCCCGCACAAAAAAACCCTCTCCCAACTCTAAATTAAACTCCGTTTCAACCACACTCGACTCGATAAATTTTTTGCCGTTTGCTTTTACTACCGTGTGAAACGGAATTTTTACCCCCTCAACCTCGCGGTAATCTGAATAGATTTCTTCTAGAGTAGCTAAGATAACCATCTCCGGACCGCCGCCATGATAGCTTTTTTTTTCAATAAGGTAGGATTTAGAATTTATATAAAGCTTGAAAAATTCGCCGGAACCATTTTTGATGATCAAAATAAACAGCGTATCTGTTTTGACAACCTCGTCCCTCAAATACTGCACACTTAATTCCGTATCGTAGTTAAATCGTTTGAAAAGGTTGATGGCGTCTCGAAACAACCCGCGTTTCATCTCCCTCTTTTCCGCATTGGAGAGATCTGCGACCGCTTCCCCGGTCTTGCTCCAGCCGGTTTCTCCGTTCAGGACTTGAATTCTATGACCGGTTGCAAGCTCAAAAACTTGTTTGGTCTTATCGGGAAGTTTCACAGTTTCAGAAACTGTTAATTCAATTGTACTGCGATTTCCAAAAATTTTGCTTTCGGTTTTGATACGAAAATTATCGATTTTACCAAAAGCCTCCACTCCTCCGGCTGCTTCGATTACCTTCTTTAAAATCTGGCGGCCTTTTACAAAATCTTCAGGTATGGGTTTTGATTGTTGAAAGGCAAAACCTTTTATGCAACTTAGGAAAATTATGATCGCAAAAAATCTCCCTCGTTGCCATGATTTGCGTGGGAACGCCTGCTTGACCAGTAGTTTGATAAATTTCATGTAGGGCATTATGTTTTTAACTCCTGTTTTTCTAAGTCGGGCGTTCCCGTTCATTTTGTAGCCGAAGTGACTATGCTTCGGGTTCGGTAGGCCGGAAACTCTGGCGAGTTCTGCTACTTCCCTCGTTCCCAGGCTCTGGGTGGAGACTCAATTATCCGTACTCCACTTGATCAGCGCTTCATCGTATGCCGTGATCAAGTCGTGATAAGTCAAAAAACCCAAGACCGTGTTCGGATCTTCAGTATTGACCACCGGTAAAGAGGAATATTTTGTCTTTAGAAAATGTCCGAGCGCCTGCTGTAAATTGTCATTTGGACTCACGGTGTCGAGTTTGGTTTTAATATCCTCTGCCACAATTAAGCTGCCGACGCCCTCTTCGCCAATGACCGCCCGCAACGTTGTCATAGACAGCAGCCCGGTTATTTCCCCTTCTTTGTTTATGACCGGAAAGCAGTCTTCCTCCCGATCGGCGAACAGAGGCAAAATCCTTTGGATGGGAAGATTGTTCGCAATCTTCGGTAAGTCCGGTTTTGCTTTAAAAGCTGCTTTGACCGGAATGTCCCGCAAAATATCTACAATTAAATCTCCCCGGTGTGCCGGGGATTCAGCGTGGTTTTTTAGCTGCTGACTGTAAATGCTCCACTTGCGTGCTACAAAAAAGGCCAGTGTCGAAGTGAAAATCAGGGGTACGAGCAGCCCGTAACTGCCGCTCATCTCAGAGATCATGATGGTCATCGAAACCGGCACATTCGCGGCGCCGGCAAAAAACGCCGCCATTCCGACCAGGACAAACGCAGTTGGCTGGGTCACTATGTCCGGAAATAAATTGTGTGCCAGACCGCCAAAAGCGCCGCCAAGCATCCCGCCTATAAACAGCGACGGCGCAAAAATACCACCGCTGCCGCCGGAGCTGATTGTAAAAGAAGTCGCGAAAACTTTCAGAATCGCGGCAATGATCATCAGCTTGATGGCAAGCTGACCATCGATGGCCATTTGAATCCAACCGTAACCGGACCCTAAAATATAGGGAAAGAAGAAGGCTAAAGTTCCTAAGCACAAGCCCCCGATTGCCGGTTTGAAATGCTTGGGAATTTTTAAAGGGGCAAAAACCTTTTCATGAAAGCCGTAAAAAATCTTGACATAAAAAATCCCAAGCAGCGCACAAAGCAGCCCGAACACCCCGTAAAAAACCAGCTCCAGCGGATTTTGAAAAGAGTAATCACCGGTGGTAAAAATCGTATTCCAGCCAAAGACCGAAGCGTAAACCGTATATCCTATGATCGATGAAGTGATTGCAGGGACCAGTCCTTCGGTTTCCATGTCGTCTTTGTAGAGGCACTCGACCGCGAAGAGGGCGCCGCCAATCGGCGAACGGAAAATGCTGCCGATGCCGGCAGCCATCCCGGAAACCACCATTGTTCTGCGGTCCTGGTCCGTAAGCTTGAGTTTGGAAGCGAAAAACGAGCCAAATCCGGCGCCGATTTGAGCAATCGGGCCTTCGCGGCCGGCGCTGCCCCCGGTCCCGATTGTGATAGCAGATGCAAGTGTTTTGATAATCGGCACCCGTGCTCTGATCTTGCCCCGATCCTGATGAAAAGCTTTGATAACCCCGTCCGTGCCATGCCCCTCGGCTTCCGGCGCCCAGGTGTAAACCAGCCAACCCGAAATCAAGCCGCCGACCGTCGGGATGATAAAAAACCACCAGTTGAACATCGAGGGCAGCGCGTGGCTTTCCGAACCGCCGCTTTCGCCACCCGGCAGTGGCGGATAAAACCCGGCCGCTCCCTTTAAAGAAATCAGCTCAATAGCTTCCTGAAGGTAGAAAAACAGAATTCCGCCGCCGCCGGCAACAAGGCCGATAACAAGGCTGTAAAGCATCCACCGGCCGGTAAATTTGAATTCAAAGTTTTTTGCGAAATCAGTTAGAAGATTTCGGCCGCGAATGATGAGCCGTTTAAATCTTATTTTCGCCATGAGTTCCCGAGTTATCGTGAAGCAAAATTTGTGTCTGAATTAACGAGTGCTTTTTCTTCAAACAGGCCAGGCCGCTCTCCTGAATAAGTTGGTTGAATTTAGCAGAAGATAATAAATAAAGACGATGAATCCCCAAAAATCTTATAAAATTCAACAGGCCGATTTGCGAATAAGTTAACAAAACGTAGCCTGCCGGAATGAGAACTCTTCGAAATTCTTCCAGAAGCGAATTCTTTTCTTTTTGATATTCGAGCAGACCGATTGCAGTGATTAGTTCAAAAGAGTCTGATTTAATTGGTAAAGCAAAGGCATCGGCTACGATAAAATTTTTGCCGCCTTTGAGTTTTGCCTTGTTAATCATTTTAAATGAACTGTCTAAAGCAAACACCTGTGCGCTTTTCCCTAAAAAGGCGAAACTGGTTCCCGGGCCGGTCCCCACATCTAAAATTTTGCCATCGACTAAATCTATTTTTGCCAGCAGGTTTTTTAGATTTTTACTTTCTTTTGCGAGAATAAGATTAAACGGAAAAAGTCTCCTGGCGCTGTCGTAGAAGCCCGCTTTGAATTCCCAGAGATTCATGAAACATACAGAGCTTGATTGAAAAACGGTGCAAATGCGCTGAGTAGAGCAAATTCAAAAGAATCTTGCCGGGTAATGAGACCCCGGGTAAAAACGCCAAAAGCGCCATCCTTGTCGCGGATGCTGCTTTCCGTTCCATATTTATCGATGATGTCTCCGAGTTCATTTTTGCCTTCAAGAACTTCATTAACAATTCGCTCCGGAACCGGCGCTGCACCCGAGGCGCCGAAATAGCCCCGTTCCCCATCGTTGACAAAAACCCAACTCTGCAGGAAATACCGGCGCTTTTGTTCAGACGAGACTTCTCCGAAGAAACCGCCTTCTAGTCCTACATAAAAATCCGGCTTGTCCGGCGAATGTATGAATTCTTCCTTTAAATTTTGAACACGGTTGTATGCGCCGTTCATAAGTTGTTTTATTGACAAAGGCATGGCGGAAATGTTGCTCTCGCTCTCTCTGGCTAAAAACTTAACGGGTTCATCTTGTAAAAAGACTTTTTGTATTTTTGCAAAAACGTTTTTTACGGCTTCTATTTTGGGTTGGCGAAGGGAGCCGATGACGATTTTCATTCGATTCTACTTATTATTTCCCGAATCAACCGCGAAAATTTATCTTTCACCATCTCTGCGACTTCGGTCACTTCATCGTGGCTCAGCTTGTGCGGCGACATTCCGGTACCTAAATTGGTAATGCAAGATATCCCCAGAACTTTAATGCCGCGGCTGACCGCAGCAATTACTTCCGGCACCGTCGACATGGTGCCGGCATCTGCGCCCAGACACTGCAGCATTTTGACTTCCGCGGCGGTTTCATAAGTTGGACCTTTTAAAGAAGCCAAAACTCCCCTCTGTAGCTTTATCCCCAAATCTAAAGCAGTTCTTTCGGCGAGTGCGATCAGCTCCGAATTGTAAGGCTCACACATATCCGGGAAACGCGAACCCAACTCATTCGGTCCGATCAACGGGTTATCGAACATGAGATTAATGTGGTCAGTAATTAACATCAAATCGCCGGCAGCGAAACGCGGATTGTGACCGCCGGCCGCATTTGTAATGATAAGCTTCTCAATTCCCAGTTGCGCCATTAACTGCAGGGGAAAAGTCACTTTCTGAAGAGGATATCCCTCGTATGAATGCACCCGGCCTTTCATGGCCAGAATCGCTCTGCCTTCGATATCCCCAAAAATCCATTTGCCCGCGTGACCCTCCACAGTCGATGGCGGGTAATTGGGGATGGATGAAGTCGAAATGGTTGTTGGATTTTGTACTGCTTCCGCAAAAGGCCCCAGGCCAGATCCTAAAATGATCGCAAGTTTGGGATGAGCGTTTGTTTTCGACCGAATCTGATTTACGGCTTCATCTAATTGTGTTTTAAGCATATTCGGGAATGAACAAGTTTATTTAAAATGCTGTTAGATTAAAACAATCTAGCGAAAATGTCAATGATATAATTCTAAACAAAACTGGATAAACTATATTTCAAATCATCAATCAACTTGGGGTAACGTCTGTAACTCAATCGTCCCGATTGAGCGCAAACGGGACGTTTGCGTTACAATAGATTTTAAATAAAAAAGCGGCGTTTCTGAATCGCTCTAGCCAGGGGGATGACAATTATTAAGGAGACACCCAGGGAGCTGATTAAAATAAAACTTTCTTCAGGCGTCGAAAATCCAAGGGTCGAGGCCACTGCTTTTGCGATATTCATAACTCCTAATACCAGCGTCACGACAACGACAGCGCTCATAATGATGTTGAGAAAGATGCTGTTTAAACCCCTCTCTCCCATCAAGTTGCGATCGTTAACCACCAGAATTAGAAAAACCGCCACAAAAGGGAGCACAACTCCGTTTAGCGCCTGAGCCAAAATAATCGCCGGAATCGGCTGGACATCTGCCAGCCCAAATCCGACGCCGACCAGAAGCACACCCATCCAGATGCTGCGATAGCGCCAACTCCGAACGTGCCAGTTGTTTTCATCTGCTTTTTCAAACAAACTTCTGGCAGTCATGGCGGCTGCCAGCGGTGCGGTCACCGCCGAAGACATTCCGGCTGCAAAAAGTCCAAAAGCAAAGAAAGGACCGCCCCATGACCCGAGACGTCCCGAGAGTGTGGCCGCGAGGGCCTCGAACGAAAAAGTTGTTTCGATGGCCGCGCCCACAACCAAAATTCCCATTGAAATGAGCCCGCCAAGCAAAATGGCGACGCTTAATCCAAAGCGCAGTTCAGGAAGCGTCTGGCCCTTTGCGAGGCCCGATCCTAAAAAAAGATTATACGGAACAACGGTTGTACCAATCAGGCCAAGCACCAAAAGGCCCGAACCCGAAGGAAGACTTGGAATCAGGGTTCCGCTTAAAAGTCCGGTCAACGGCGGTTTGAGTAAAACTGCGGTTACCAGAAAAACCAGTCCCATAAAAGCGACGACAATACTTAAGGTATAAGCCACCGCCCTGGGCGAACCAAGCCAAAGCAGCGCCGCAGCCAACCCGCCCACCAGCAGAGTTAACAGTTTTGCGGAAAGGCCGGTCCCGAGAACTGCGCCGGTAACGCCGCCTAAAATATTTCCGGCTTCATAAGCAGCACAGCCAAAAACAATGGCGCCTAAAACCATGACCAGCACCGAAAATCCCTTTAGGCCAGTGTGGAACTGTTGGCGGATTGCTTCACCCAAACTGAGCCCGGAAATAACGGTCACTCTTGCACTAGCCTCTTGCAGGACTAAACAGGCAACCGTTGAAAAAAGCAAGGCCCAAAGCAGGTCATATCCAAAAACCGCTCCGGATTTGGCCGCAGTTGTGACGGTGCCGGGACCAATAAAGGCCGCGGTAAT
>Ga0209988_10000813_pt1 | contig 19861 bp, 15 predicted proteins | sample N075metaG_FD_183115 | JGI IMG/M metagenome (GOLD analysis project Ga0209988, IMG submission 183115) | Deep subsurface microbial communities from Kermadec Trench to uncover new lineages of life (NeLLi) - N075 metaG (SPAdes) (version 2) | ecosystem: Environmental > Aquatic > Marine > Ocean trench... | reverse complement strand
AATTTTAATAAAAAAGAATTGTAAAACTCAGATAGAATATCTTTCGATTATTTCATCACTTATTCTAACCGGTCTGCCTGACTTAACAGAAACCATTGTGTAAATAAAATGCCCTTGTGAAACCAGTTTGTTTGTAGCTTTGTTCTCAATCCAAAAATTCACTTTACATTGTGCACCGTTAACCGAATCCATTTGAGTTTTAACAACAGCGGTATCGCCTAATTTCAGCGGTCTTTTCCAATCAATATGCGCGGCAGAAGCAACCCAGTTATAACCCTTTTCAATAAACTCTTCCATCGGCATTTTATAATCATTAATCATCTGTTCAAATCTTGCTGCCTGTACATAATCAAGATATTTTGCATTATGCAGATGATTGTTCAAATCAATATCATCTGGTCTTACTTTTATTTCGGAAGAAAAAATTGTGTTCATTTATTAATATTATGATTAATTAAAGTTTTTGAATTTTAAACAATTGCTTTTGAAAAATGCAATGTCTAATTTAGAAACAATCGTTATACATTCCAATCAGCGGTGAATTACTACAGAATGCCAAAACAATCCTATATAGAAAAAGGAATGCTCGCTCAGTTTTTTGATGATGATGAAATCAGATTTACCCCATCGGATGAATTCAGGGACCAGGCGTACTTTGCTTCTCACCATCAGTATAAAAAAATTTACAGGTATTCAATTGAAGATCCGGAAAGGTTTTGGAGTAATACAGCAGGCGAACTGCATTGGTTCAAGCGGTGGAAAAAAGTTAAACAGGGCAGGGCATTTAATTCTAAATGGTTTGTTGGTGGAAGAACAAACATTTCCTTTAATTGTTTGGATGTGCATATAAATACAGAGCGAAGAAATAAAGCTGCTTTGATTTGGGAAAGTGAAAACGGTGAAACAAAAATATTTACATATCAGCTTCTTTTTACAAGTGTTTGCAATTTTGCCCATGCACTAAAAAAACTTGGTGTAAAAAAGGGAGATAACATTGTTATTTATATGGGATTGGTTCCGGAAGCTGTTATAGCAATGCTTGCCTGTACTCGTATAGGTGCAATTCATTCGGTAATTCACAATGGTTTAAGTGCAAGTGCGCTATCCGGTCGAATTAAAAATCTTGAATGTGGATTAGTAATAACTCAAGATTATATATTAAGGAAAGGATCTTATATACCCATAAAAGAAAAAGTTGATAAAGCCATTGATGAAAATACGGATGTAAAAAATGTAATTGTATTTCAGCGTTACCAGGAAGCAGATATTAAACTACGTCCTGAAAGAGATATTTTCTGGCGCAATATTATTTCTTCGGCATCAATTAGATGTGAAGCAATTCCCCTGGATGCAAATCATCCCGCATTCAGTTTGTTTATAAACGGATCGAAAGGACAGCCGGTAAAAATATTGCACAGGACGGGAGGTTATAAAGTACAGGCTTATCTCTCATCAAAATGGATTTATGATTTGAAAGATGATGATATTTTTTGGATGACCAAAGAGATTGCATCGGCTTCTTCGCACGCGTATTCGGTTTATGGGCCGCTGTTAAACGGAATTACAACTTTTATTTATGAGGGTAATCCAATTCATCCGCAGCCCGATAGGTTTTGGGAGTTAATATCCAAATATAGGATAAACATTTTCTGTACCACACCAACTTTGCTTAGAGTATTTTTAAAATTAGGTGAAGATTTAGTAAACAAACATGATCTTTCAAGCTTAAGATTAATTGGAACGATAAGCGAACCGATGAAGCCGGATACCTGGATGTGGTATTATAATTCTATTGGAAATAAAAACATTCCGGTTGTTAATAGCTGGATGCAAACAGAAACCGGATCAATTATAATTTCACCAATGCCGGGCGCTGCCGAAATGCGTCCGGGTTTAACCTCTTATCCTTTCCCTGGTGTAGAAATTGATATTGTTGATCTTTATGGCAATTCAGTTGAGGAGGGACAGGGCGGTTATTTAATAATAAAAAATAGCTGGCCTTCAATGTTCACGATCGAAAACAAAAAAAATCCCGGGGTAAAATTAATGTGCTGGGATCATTTTAAGGGAAACTATTTTTCAGGAGATGCAGCAATAAAAGAAAAGAATGGATTCATAAGAATTTTAGGTAGAGTTGATGATGTTATTAAAACTGCCGGGAACAGGGTGGCTGGCAACGAGATTGAAAACATATTATTAAGTCATAAATATATAAATGAGGCAGTAGTTATCAAACGCCGGGATGAAGTGCTTGGCAATGCCATCGTAGTATATGTTAGTTTAGTTAAAAATGTAAATGAAAGTCTGCTGCTAAAAGAAGAGTTAAGAAATTATGTTGCAGAAAACATCGGTTCAATAGCCAAACCGGATGAACTGAATTTTATGAATAAATTACCCAAACTTGAAAATGGAAAGATCAACAGAAGATTATTAAGAAAGATGGCGCTGGAAGGAACAACGGAATTAACCGGAAAAGAAGAAGAGAATTTTAATGTGCTGGAAAAATTAAGAGAAGATTATCAAAAGATATACCTTGAGTAAATATGTATTTGCTGTAATTTTTGATCAGCGTGGTTAATTTACATCTTCACAAAATTCCTCAAAACTTTTATTCCTGCCTCACCGGATTTTTCAGGATTAAACTGCACTCCAAACAGATAATCCTTTTCAAGAGTTACACTAACTTCTTCGGTTATCTTTGTAATTGAAGTAGTGAATTCGGTAAGAGGAATGAAGCAATTTCCAGCAAAGTAAAATTTATCTTCTTCGCCAATATTTTTCAGCAATTTGGTTTCTTTAATAATATTGATCGGTAGTTCCCGCACTGCTATATTTTGCTGTGTCTCCTTAGTCTTACATTCCACAGGAAAACAGCCGAGACAAGCAGCATTTAAATTTTTATATGATCTTGTCATCAAATGCATTCCGGTTCTTATCCCTAGTATCGGTATTTTAATTATCCTTAGTAGTGAAAACAGGTTAAGCAAGTGAAGTTTTTTAATTGATGATGAAATGTCTTCGCAATCCGGAAGGATTAATTTGTCAGCCTTAAGAATATCGATTTCTTTGTTTGAAATTACGAATTCTGCAGATAGTTTTTTAAGTGATTCTGCTAATTCATTTGAGTTGGTATTGCCGTAATCGATAATTGTAATCATAACGCCCAAACATTGTGAAACTGTATTAATATATCAACACTTTAAATAAACGTAAATCGGGATAGCATCCTACATAAAGAATTATGGAAACACCAAACAAAAGTAAAGTAAGAGTGTTTATATAATTATGTTACACAGGACACTGTCCTGTGCCACGTTATAAAGCAGCAAGAGCATCCCCTTTGCTAATTAAATTTTTAACCGAGTGTTTCCAGTTTATTTTTTTTCATTTTTCTTTTCTCTTTTAGCTGCCTTCTTTTCCTTCATAGTTTTTTTTGGTTCTTTCTTCGATCCTTTTTTAGCGTTTTGACCTTTACTCATTTTATTTTCTCCTTTTGATTAGAATTGATTTTCCGGGTTAAAGTTTTGATTATTCTCATTTCATTTTGTTTATCTTGTTCAAGCTACAAAAGCATCCTGCGAATTAACTGTTAATGACTAAATCGAAAGTCGGTAGTCATATAGCTTTAAAACCTCTTTTGAATAAGTTTTTGTTTTCTTTTTTACACATTCAAAATTATCAATATCATTATCAGCAGGTGCAATATATGTAACTGATAAAAAATATTCATTACACTATTATATGACTAAGTATAATTTATAATTTTAAAATTAAAGGTGTAGAGATATTTTAATAAGATGATAGAATGTAAATCCGGAGCCCTGATTTGGGAGCCAGGGGCGATAATCAGTTAAGGTTATACAATAATTTTCAGCGCTTATTTTCATTGTCCCAGATAATCCTTAAGCTTTTTAGTCTTTTTCGAACTTCGTAATTTTCCTAAGGCTTTTTCCTTAATCTGTCTTATTCGTTCTCTGGTAAGATTAAATTTTTCGCCTATCTCTTCTAAAGTAGCTTTTTGATTGGTCTCAATTCCAAAAGAAAGCCTTATTACTTCTGCTTCTCTTTCATCAAGAGAGGAAATAGCATTTGCAACTTCATTCTTAAGAGAATCATTCATCAAATTTTTGTCCGGCAAATGTTGATCTTCATTGTAAAGAACATCCATCAAAGTGCTTTTGTTCTCATCACCACTTATTAAAGGAGCATCCACCGATACCTGGCGACTTGAGATTTGAAGAGTATAAGCAACTTCATCAGATGTAATATCGAGAATTTTTGCAAGTTCGTCAGTAGTGGGTTTTCTTTCATACTCTTGCTCTAAATCTCTGTATGCTTTACTGAGTCTTGTTAAATTTCCAACCCGGTTAAGCGGAAGACGAACAACTCTTGATTGATTAGCAATTGCAGACATTATACCCTGCCTTATCCACCAAACAGCATAAGAGATAAACTTGAATCCTCTTGTTTCATCAAATCGTTTTGCAGCTTTAATCAACCCAACGTTACCTTCATTTATTAAATCGCCAAGCGAAAGACCCTGATTCTGAAACATCTTAGCAACGGAAATGACGAATCTTAAATTAGCCAAAACTAATTTATTCTTGGCATCTTCATCCCCATTTCTGATCTTTATGGCTAATTCAACTTCTTCATCCGCAGTCAAAAGATCAACCTTGCCTATTTCTAAAAAATACTGATCTAAAGATTTACTTTCGCGGTTTGTAAATTGCCTTTGTATTATCAAATTGGTCGCCTTACCTTTTTAAGGTTTATAAATCTAATTAATGATCCGGAAATTGTTAAGCCGGAGAAGATTTCGAAATGAAAAATTTAAGATGGTGAATATACCGAATTTAATAATGAAAGAAAGGTTATTAACGTTAGTGTTATTTTTAACAAAATTTTATCCTGAACATCCGGAAACTTTCGGCGATAATTCTGCATGAAAACTCGCATCATTGACGATATAATTTTATTTTAATCTGTAAGCTGCAAGCAAAGGACATGAATTTGAGTTGTGGGTTAAATAGCTTAACTTACTATGTGTGATTTTTAAAAGTATGCCTTCATATAACCACTTCTGACTGCAATTTTTAACAAATCGTTATTCAACAAACCGCTGTTTTAAAACCTACTTGTCCGGCTATTATCGGGAAAAAGTTTTAACCCGGCAATTTATACGGAAAGTTATATGTCATTCGAAAAATTAAATATTATTAAGCCGATACAAACGGCATTAGTAAATGAGGGTTACACAATCCCGACTCCAATACAGGAACAATCAATACCTGTAATCCTGGAAAAAAAAGATCTTCTTGGCTGTGCGCAAACCGGGACGGGTAAAACCGCCGCGTTCGCTGTTCCAATCTTACAAATTCTTAGTGCGGAAAAAGAATCCCGCAAATCAAAAAGAAGAATACAATCATTAATTGTTACTCCAACAAGAGAGCTTGCTGTTCAGATCGGCGAAAGCTTTATGGTTTACGGAAAGCATACAGGATTAAAAACCACCGTTATATTTGGTGGTGTTTCTCAAAAAATACAAACAGATAAGTTAAGACGGGGGGTAGATATTCTTATTGCCACACCGGGAAGACTTCTCGACCTGATGAATCAGAATTACATTAGTCTGCGCGATATAAAGATTTTTGTGCTCGACGAAGCTGACCGAATGCTGGATATGGGCTTTATACACGATGTAAAAAAAATAATTGCAAAGCTGCCTGCAAAAAGACAGTCGCTGTTTTTCTCTGCAACTATGCCGCTTGAAATTGTAAAACTTTCAAATACAATTTTATCTGATCCAGTAAAAATTGAAGTTTCACCCGAATCAAAAACGGTTGAAGTTATTAAACAAGCTGTTTATTTTGTTGCAAGACCGGATAAAAAGAAATTATTGATCCATATCCTAAAAAATGAAAACATTCCATCCGCACTTGTATTTACGCGAACAAAACGTGGAGCAGATGTAATTACGAGAATTTTGAATGATGCTAAAATTCATACAGATGCTATTCACGGCAACAAATCACAAAATGCGAGACAACGTGCATTGAATAATTTTAAATCGCAGCGAACAAGAGTGCTTGTTGCAACTGATATAGCTGCACGCGGAATTGATATAGAAAAATTGTCGCACGTATTTAATTTTGATATTCCCGAATTATCTGAAGCTTATATTCACCGTATCGGGCGAACGGGTAGAGCCGGTTTGGGAGGAACAGCACTTTCATTCTGTGATGCAGAAGAAAGGATTTACCTCAGGGATATTAACACACTAATAAAAACACCGATTCCTGTAATAGATGATCACCCATTTAAATTAAATGAAGATAACGGTGTCGAAATTCCCCCTAAAAAACATAAGAGTGTAAGAAGAGCTGGCTCCTTTCGGTTCTCAAAGAACACAAAAAAAAGTAGGAAAAGAAAATTCCGGTATTCCAAAGCAAAAAGTTAGTTTGATGAACAGCACAAAAAGAGAAGACCTAAAATCCGGCACTCATGTAAAAATCGTTTTGAAAGAAGATCAGCAGACAGGTGAACTTACCGAAGGATGCGTGAATGATATTCTAACTAAATCTCCCAAACATCCTCATGGAATAAAGGTACGTCTTGAAACCGGTGAAGTAGGGCGTGTTAAGAAAATTCTGGAATAAAGTTTTTCTTAATATATGAAAAAGTATAATCTATTTTAAGATAATAACAAAAAGGCGAGTTATCGAATCGCCTTAAAATACTTCCTATCCGTTTCTCCAGTACTTTGCTTATGAATTTATTTTAATTGCAGTATAAATAACTGCCTAAGCCAAAGGGTGATAAAGATGGCTAGACCTGCTTATCCAGTTTTTCATTATCTTCTTCTTCTTTAAAACTTAATCCTGTAGTTAGTACTACTAATTTATTTTTCTTTTCTTCATTTAAAATATTATTAAAACAAATAATAAATCCTTGAAGAACATTGTTTATAATGCTTTCAAAGTATTCCACGACTTCAAACTGCCTAAAGATACTTGTTGATTTATATGAAACTTCCTTTATTGTGACATTATCATCTTTCAGTTCAAATTCAAGAAGTTCTGAACAATCTCTATATGAATGGTGAATTGCTTTACTTTTTATTTCATAAACCTCGTCGGACAGTTTTTTAACTAGTTCAGAGGGAATTCCAGCTTGGGGAGCTAGCGCACTTAGTGCACTTGATAACTTTTCTCTGCATTCAGAAGGAGGTGGCGATTTTTCATAACGAAACCAAGCAATTAAATCTCTCCTGCATTGCTCATCTTTTTGCATTACTATAAAATATTGTGCAAGCGTATTTGCTTCATCAATTGTTCGTATTAGTAATACTGACGAATTATATTTTTCAATATTATCAAGAAAAAGATTGCACATATTTATTATTTTTATAAACAATAATAATGCGGCAGATACAGAAGATTCATCAATTAATTTAAAGTGCGAATTAAATATTTCTAAGTGAAATTCTGTTAACATTTTAACATATTCGTTATACTTTGTGAGCATTTTACTTACATCATTTTTCATCTTTTCAATATCCCAACTTGCTCTATCTGTTAAATATTTTATAATATCCGGTTTTGATTTCTCATATTTGTTTTCATCATTTGCTAAACTTTTAAAATTATCATAAGCAATACAATTTCGTCCTAAGTTATCAACAACAATTAATATATTTTTCTCTTTTAACCAACTATCTAATGTTGGCTCGCTCATATTCAATATATAAGCACACTTACTAAGTGATATTAATAAAGGCTTTGATTTATTCTTTTTTGCCATAATAGGTAATTGGTTAACCTTTGTTTAAACTACATATTTTTTTAAGAGGAGAGTACAAATAACCACTTTCCCCATCCAAAGTTAATCAAGCTAGTGGTGTGTGCGATTGATCAACTATATTTAGTATTTCCTTAAATGCCTAATTGTTTTAATTTCTAAGTGAGCAAATTGTCTATCAGCTTTTTTTATTTTCTCCTTTTGATTAGAATTGATTTACCGGGTTAAAGCATTAATTATTTTCATTTCATTTTATTTAGCTTGTTAAAGCTACTCAAGCACCATCAAAATAAACTTTTAATTATTAAAGCGAAAGTCTGTAGTCATGTAACTTTATCACTTCTTTATATCATCTGATTTTATACAACAACTAATATAATTCGTCTTGTGAAAATCAGCACAATTAGTTACACAACAACTATTTCACAACCAGGTTTTTGCTTTTTTCAAACACCAATTTACCCTTATCACCAACTGAAACGTATATTGTATCTCCCGAAACAAAGTTATCCATCAATAATTCCTGCGATAAAGGATTTATGAGATATTTCTGTATAGTCCTCTTCAAGGGTCTTGCGCCGAATGTTACATCGTAACCAAGATTTGTAAGCCAATCTTTTACTTCATCACTTACAACAAGCCCTAAATCTTTTGCCTTCAGCATACCAACAAGTTTATTCAGTTGAATATCAACTATTTTCCTGATCTCTTTATGTGTAAGTGGTTTGAAGAGTACTATCTCATCTATTCTGTTTAAGAATTCTGGTCTGATCGTTTTTCTTAACAGATCAACCAAGCTCTCTCTCAACTCACCCATAATGTTTTCGATCTGTTCTTCATTGATATCAATCAATTTATCCTGTATCAAATGTGATCCAAGGTTTGATGTCATTATAATTATTGTATTCTTAAAGTTTACTGTTCTGCCCTGGTTGTCTGTTAATCTTCCATCATCTAATACCTGAAGAAGAACATTAAATACATCAGGGTGAGCTTTTTCAATTTCATCCAAAAGAACAACCGAATAAGGTCTTCTTCTTACTGCTTCCGTTAACTGTCCGCCTTCTTCATATCCAACATATCCGGGAGGTGCACCGATCAATCTCGAAACAGAAAACTTTTCCATGTATTCACTCATATCAATTCGTATCATAGCATGTTCATCATCAAACAAATAATCTGCAAGCGCGCGCGCAAGCTCTGTTTTGCCAACACCTGTTGTTCCGAGAAAAATAAACGAACCAATCGGGCGATCTACATCCTGTAAACCAGTACGTGATCTGCGGATAGCGTTTGCGACTGCTGAGACTGCTTCGTCCTGCCCGATAATTCTTTTGTGAAGTTCTTCTTCTAAATGTAAAAGTTTGCTCCTTTCGCTCTCAAGCATTTTACTTACCGGTATCCCGGTCCATTTCGCTACAACCTCAGCAATATCTTCTGCATCAACTTCTTCTTTAAGCATCTTCGTATTTTTTTGAATTTCGCCAAGCTGTTTCGTTTCTTCTTCAAATTGCTGCTGCAGTTCGATTATCTTCCCATATCTTAACTCAGCAACTTTTCCAAGGTCACCTTCGCGTTCGTATTGTTCGGCAAGGTTTTTAGCATTCTCTATTTCACTTTTCATCGAACGTATCTTCTGGATTTTTTCTTTTTCAAGATTCCAGTGCATTCTAAGCTTGTCTCTTTCTTCTTCAAGGTCACTCAATTCTTTTTCAATCTCTACTAATCTTTTAGCAGATGCATCATCTTTTTCCCGTTTTAATGCTTCACGTTCAATTTCAAGCTGCTTCACTTTTCTTTCAATTGCATCAAGCTCTTCCGGCATCGAGTCTATTTCAATTCTTAGTTTCGATGCTGCTTCATCCATTAGGTCGATTGCTTTATCGGGTAAAAATCTATCGCTTATATATCTTTGAGACAATTGTACAGCACCAACGATTGCACCGTCTGTTATTCTAACGCCATGATGAATTTCGTATCTTTCTTTTAATCCTCTTAAGATTGAAATTGCATCTTCTTCGGATGGCTCACTTACAAGCACGGGCTGAAATCTTCTTTCAAGTGCAGCATCTTTTTCAATATACTTTTTGTATTCGTTAAAAGTAGTGGCACCAATTGCATGCAGTTCGCCCCTTGCCAGCGCGGGCTTAAGAATGTTTGCCGCATCCATCGCTCCCTGTGTTGCCCCGGCACCAACAAGCAGATGAAGTTCATCAATAAAAAGAATAATTTCTCCATTGGAACTTTCAACTTCTTTTATAACAGCTTTCATTCTCTCTTCAAACTGTCCGCGGAACTGAGCCCCGGCAACAAGAGCTCCCATATCGAGCGACACAATTCTTTTTGATTTCAGGTTTTCCGGCATATCGCCTGAAACAATTCTATGCGCAATTCCTTCTACTATAGCCGTTTTACCCACACCGGGTTCACCAATAAGTACCGGGTTGTTTTTTGTCCGCCGGGAAAGAACCTGCAGCACTCTGCGTATCTCTTCGTCTCTTCCTATTACCGGATCAAGTTTACCTGCCTTAACAAGTTCATTCAGATCCTTTCCATATTTTTTCAAAGACTGATAAGTATCTTCGGGATTCTGCGAGGTAACCCTCTGGTTTCCTCTTACATCTTTAAGAGCAGTCAATATAAGATCATGTGAAATACCGTTATCTCTTAACAACTGCCCAGCCTTGCCTTTGTCTTCAGATAATGCTAACAGAAGATGTTCCGTAGAAACATATTCATCCTTAAGGTTTTTAGCTTCATCAGCAGCATTATCAAAAAGTTTAGCAAGGTTTTGCGACATCTGCTGATTACCGACACCCGCACCGGTTACTTTTGGAAGAGATTCCATAAGTCCGTTTGCCTTTATTTTTATTGTATCAACATTACCACCTGCTTTGCGAAGAATGGTATCGGCAATGTTTCCGCTTTCCTGAATTAATGCAGCAATCAGATGTTCAGGCTCTATAATTTGATTGTTATAATTCTGCGCGATTTCAATTGCATTTTGTACAACTTCCTGCGCTTTTACTGTTAGTTTATTTAAATTAAAATTCATTTTATCACTTCCTTTCAAAACTACCCCAGCCACCTTTAAAGTTTCCCCTCCTTTATAAGGAGGGGATTAAGGGGAGGTTAATATTTTTTTACTTTTACATACCACTCACTCGATTCTTCCAACATTTTATTTAACCTGTTAACGAGTTTATGCGGATCATCAAGGGATCCTTCGAGTAATAGTGCTGATTCATATAATTGTTCTGTTACGTTTTTAATGTATTCATTGTCTGCCGATTTTTTAAAAACTGACAATAAATTTCTTATGAGTTTATGATCTTTATTAATTTCGAAAATCTTTTTCTGTTCATCAATATTTTGATTTGCAAGCTTTAACATTTTCTGCATTGTGGCTGACATTCCCTCTTCCTTTGCAATAATGCACGAAGGACTGTCTGTCAACCGGTTTGATTCTTTAACATCTTCAACCCTGTTGCCAAGTATTTCTTTCATTTTTGCAAGCAAACTATCAAAATGAAGCTGATCATCACTGCTTAATTTTTCGGTCTTTTCTTTTTTCTCTTCAACCGATTCCATTTTTTTAAGCTTATTTGGATCAGCATTTTCAACAGATTTGAAGTCAAAATCTTTGTACTTACCAAGTGCGTTTATTACAAATTCATCCACAGGATCATATAGATAAAGCACCTCAATTCCCCTGCTCTGAAATATTTCAAGATGAGGATCGAGAGCAAGCGCGTCTCTGCTTGGACCCAGCGCATAGTAAATTTCTTTTTGATCCTTTTTCATTCTTTTAACATATTCTTCAAGAGAAATAAGTTCATCTGCATTTTTAGAAATAGATGAGTTGAAGCGCAATAAACTTTTATACTTGTCGGCATTTGTAAAATCCATATAGCCAAGCTTGAATATTTGTCCATGCTCTTTCCAGAATTTTGCATATTGTTCCTTATTATCTTTAGCAATTTTTTGCAGATTCGAAAGCACCTGGCTTGTAATGCTTGATGAAATTTTATTAAAGATTATATCTTCCTGTAAAGTTTCTCTTGATATGTTTAAAGGGAGATCCTCCGAATCAACAACACCAACAATAAAACTCAAATACTCCGGCAAAAGATCTTTATTCTTATGCTGAATTAATACTCTTTTTACATAAAGATCCAAACCATAATCCTCTCTGTTGTATTTGAACCACTCATTACTTTTTTGTGGAATGAAAAGGAGCGCTCCAAACTGTATTGGCGCATCAACAGTTGTGTGAATTATTTCGAGTGGTTCTTCGCTATCGAAACTTAAATACTTATAAAATTCAGTATACTGCTCCTTGGTTACCAAACTTTTAGGTTCTCGCCAAATTGCAGAAACGGTGTTTACTTTTTCTTTCTCCAATAAGATTGGGAATTGAATGAAGTTAGAATATTTTTTAATTGTTGATTCCAGCCGATACTTTTCCGCAAAGTCACTTGCGTCATCTTTAAGATGAATTTCAATCTTAGTTCCTCTTTTAAAGTCTTCGCCAAGTTCTGAAATATCATAATCACCCAGTCCATCCGAATGCCACTTGCTTGCGGGCTCATCTTGTTTGAAGGACTTTGTTTTAATTATAACTTCCTTTGCAACCATAAAAACCGAGTAGAAACCAACACCAAATTTTCCGATAATATTATTTGCATCCTGCTTGCTTTCTGCAAGCTGCTTCAAAAATTCTTCTGATCCTGATTTAGCAATTGTTCCGATATTAGTTATTAATTCAGCCTTTGTCATTCCGATACCGGTATCTTCAATAGTTAAAATATTTTTCTTCTCATCAAAATTAATTCTTATTTCCAATGGCAAATCATTATCAATTAATTCTGTACCCTTATTGGATTCAAACCGTAACTTATCTAAAGCATCCGATGAGTTAGATATTAACTCTCTTAAAAATATTTCTTTGCTTGTATATAGAGAATGAACAAGGATATCGAGCAATTGTTTTACTTCTGCTTTAAAATGATATTTTTTTGCTTTTACCTTTGTTGCTGCCATTAATGTAAATACTCCTTATTTAAATATTAAAAATTTGTTTCGCTTCTTATTGAAGCTAACTTTCTAAAAATTTCTTTTTCTTTATTTGATAAATTCTTCGGGAGTTCAACTTTTATTCTAATCAGCAGGTCTCCGTAAGTTTTACTTTTTTCCGAAGTTGGAAACCCCAATCCTTTTAGCCGCAAAATTTTTCCTGATTCTGTTCCGTTTGGAATAGTAAGGTTTATAGTTTTTCCTCCTAATGTTATAATCTCTTTTTTCCCGCCAAGAACTGCTGTGTATAAATCTATGTAAAGATCATAATAAAGATTTTTACCATCAATTTCGAAGTAGGGATCCTTTTCAAATTTTATAGTGAGGTATAAATCTCCTTTTTCACCGCCACCCAAACCCTCGTTTCCCAATCCCTTCAACCTTAATCTTTTGCCATCCTTCGTTCCGGGATCAATTTTAATTCTCACCTTTTTATTATTAATCAGAATTTCTTTTTTTGTTCCGTTGTAAGCTTCTATAAGTGGGATATATAAAGTTGCTTCAAAGTCCTGTCCCTTTCTGCTCCTTTGGCTGCGTGTTCCACCAGAAGCAGCACCACTTCTTCCAAAAAAGCTTTCAAAGAAATCGGAAAAACCACTAACATTTCCAAATATATCACCTAAGTCGCCAGAAAAGTTATACTGAGTACCGGTGCTGCCCCGGCTTCCAAAGCGCGAAGAAAAATCACCAAAACCTTGTCCGCGGGATTGATATTGTCTCCAGTTGCTTCCAAGCATATCATACTTTTTTCTTTTCTCCGAATCACTTAATACTTCATTTGCCTCGGTAATTTGTTTAAACGTTTCCTCAGCTTTTTTATTACCCTGATTGCGATCCGGATGATATTTCATTGCAAGTTTACGGTAAGCCTTTTTTATATCATCCTGGGTTGCGGATTTATCTACGCCTAATATTTTATAATAGTCTTTAAATTCCATTTACAAATTTACCTTATTATTCTACTCAAATTAAATATGAAGGAACTTATAGTTAAAAAAAAGGGCAGCTTAAATCAGCCGCCCTTCTTTTATAGAGGAAGTATCATCGATTTAGCTAACCTTTATATCGATCTCTTTAGGCTTTACTTCTTCAGCTTTCGGAATAGTAATTGTTAATTGCCCATTTTTAAAATCAGCAGAAATTTTATCTTCCTTTATTTCTGTAGGAATATTAAATGATCTGTAATACTTTCCATAAGATCTTTCTATGCGATGATATTTCTTATCTTTGGTTTCTTTCTCCTGATTTCTCTCACCACTAATACTAATAGTACCATCGGTATAAGAAATTTTAACATCTTCCTTTTTTATTCCGGGAAGATCAGCTTTTAAATAGAAATTATCCTTATCCTCAGAAATATCCGTTAAAGGCATCCATACAGCGTTATCGTACTTTTCATCAATAACTTCTTTATGCGTTATTCCGAATCTACTGCCCAAAGTATTGAACATTTTGTTGAATTCCCTCTCAATATCTAACAAATCTCTAACCGGATTAAATTTTATCAGTGTCATAATAACATCTCCTTTGTTTATTTTTTGAATTTCCTTAGATAAATAACAATTGGTGTGCCAGGAGACGATATCTTTGTAAAGCACTATAAAACAATAAGTTAGTGGACATTGTGATGATATTTGTGCTTATGACATAATGACTCATAATATGATAAATATTGAGCTAGTCAGACAAAATGGTTGTTTTTATATGCCATATGTTCATAACTAACAAAAGGAAAGTTTCTTGTTTATTAGAGGCTCTATCTCTTACCTATCTTTTATAAAAGTCACTGAATATCATAGAGAAAATATTGTAAATAGAGGAGTTTATCTTTATTTTTGCATCCTTTTAATTATTATTGTTTGCATGAAAAAGATATTCGTTGAAGATACTATAATTGCCCTGGCTACCCCTTCTGGGAAGGGTGCTATTTCAGTTGTGAGAGTAAGTGGGCCCGATGCAATTTATTCTGTTGACAAGATTTTTAGTGGGAAAAAAAAGTTAACCGAAGTTGATTCACATACTATTCATTACGGGAATATTGAAAGTAAAGATCAAAACTTAATTGATGATGTACTTATTTCTGTCTTTAGAGAGCCGAATTCCTTTACAGGCGAAAATGCGGTTGAGATTAGTACCCATGGAAATCCGTTAATTACACAGAAAATTATAGAACTGCTGCTATCGGAAAATGTGCGTTTAGCAGAACCGGGTGAATTCACTAAGCGAGCGTTTTTAAATAACCGCATCGATCTATTGCAGGCAGAAGCAGTTGCAGATGTTATAAGTGCAAGGACAGAAGTAGCATTGCGCGGGTCTCGTAACCAGCTTGATGGACTGCTTTCACAAAAAGTAAACGAGCTCAGGGAACTACTTATTAATACTTCTTCATTTGTAGAACTGGAATTAGATTTTGCAGAAGAGGATCTGGTATTTATTGATAACAGTGAGCTAACTAAAAGAATTAATAAAATAATTGAGGAGATAGATGCACTCCTTTCAACGTATTCATTTGGCAGAATTATAAGAGACGGTGTAAATGTAGCGATAGTTGGTCAGACAAATGTTGGAAAATCGTCTTTGCTGAATTATATTTTGAAAGAATCCCGTGCAATTGTAAGCAGCATACCCGGAACTACAAGGGATGTGATAAGAGAAGAAGTATCAATTGACGGAGTACTGTTCAGAATGTTCGATACTGCAGGTATAAGAGCTCCTGAAGATGTAATTGAAAAAGAAGGCGTCTCCAGATCAAGAGAGGTTGTTAAAACTTCGGATTTGATACTTTTCCTTGGAGATGTTGAACAATTATTTTCAGATGAATTATTCCAGGATATAAAAAACTTGAACAAACAGGCGAATATTTTAAAGATCTTAAACAAGATTGATTTAGTGAATGATGTGGATGTTGAATTTGATGTGAAAGTTTCTGCAAAAACCGGGGAAGGAATAGATATACTTCTTAAAAAATTGAAAGAAAAAGCACTTAACAATTCGAACTACAGTGAAAAATCAGCAATAGTTTCAAGTTTACGTCATTATAATTGCTTGAAAAGAGCAAAAGAAAATTTACTACTTGCAAGAAAATCTGCTGAGAATAAAATGAGTGGCGAGTTCATCTCAGTTGATTTAAGAAATGCCGAGAAAGATCTGGCAGAAATAATTGGTGAAGTAACGAATGAAGATATATTAAATAACATTTTCTCTAAATTTTGCATAGGTAAGTGAAAGTTTCACGTGAAACGGACATTCGACCTCGAACTCCTGAATGAATAAAAAAAATTAAGTTCCACGTGAAACAGACAAAATATTTGAAATGAATTTTGACATCATAGTTATAGGTGGGGGACATGCAGGAATTGAAGCTGCTTCAGCAAGTGCCAGAATGGGTTGCTCGGTTGCACTTATTTCGATGGATAAGTATGCGCTTGGGCGTATGTCTTGCAATCCGGCAATTGGGGGAACTGCAAAGGGGCATTTAGTTCGCGAAATAGATGCACTTGGTGGATTAATGGGGAAAATTGCTGATCATACCGGCATACAATTCCGGATGTTAAATAAATCTAAGGGTCCAGCAGTTTGGTCACCTCGTTGCCAATCAGATAGGAAGCTGTATTCTGAAGAAGCATACAATTTCATCTCTAACACCAGCAACCTGAAAATAGTGGAAGAATCAGTCATCGACATTATAATTGAAAACGGAGTGGTTCGTGGTATTAAAACTCAATCGGGAAGAGAAATCTTTAGCAAGGCTGTGATCTTATCTTCGGGTACTTTTCTTAATGCATTAATGCATACAGGGCTGAATTCAACCAATGGAGGAAGATATGGCGAGGCACCATCCACCGGTATAACCGAATCGCTGGCAAAGCAAGGTTTTGAAAAGGGAAGACTAAAAACCGGAACTCCACCAAGATTAACAAAGGATTCCATCAATTGGGATGTATTGGAGGCACAGCCAGGCGATGATAATCCACAGCCATTTTCTTATCAAACAGATATAAGTGAGTTCCCTTTTTTACCCCAATTAGTCTGTCATATTACTTATACAGATCCAACTGTTCATAGAACACTCGAAAAAGGATTTAATGAATCTCCGATGTTTACAGGATTAATAAATGGTGTTGGACCTCGCTATTGTCCTTCTATCGAGGATAAAATTGTTAGATTTTCCGATAAAGATAAACATCAACTATTTTTAGAACCGGAAGGACTAGACTCAGATACAATTTATGTAAACGGCTTCTCCACATCTTTACCTGCTGAAGTGCAACTTGAAGCAATTCATAAAATTAAGGGACTTGAAGATGCGGAGATGACAAGACCAGGTTATGCTGTTGAGTATGATTTTTTTCCTCCACATCAAATTGATAACACTCTAGAAACAAAATTGGTATCCGGACTTTATTTTGCAGGACAGATAAATGGAACCTCTGGATATGAAGAGGCTGCCGCACAGGGATTGATGGCGGGGATAAATGCTGCATCAAAAATTCTGGGAAGAAAAGACCTGGTGCTTAAGAGAAGCGAGGCATATATTGGTGTTTTAATAGATGATTTAGTAACGAAATCAACCGAAGAACCTTACCGAATGTTTACTTCGCGTGCAGAGTACAGACTGCTGTTAAGACAGGATAATGCCGATAGACGACTTATACCATATGCTGCAGATTTAGGATTGATTGAAAAAGATTTAAGCGAATGTGTAAAAGCAAGAGAAATATTGATAAGCACCGGGATTGATATTTGTTCCAAAACAAAACTGCATGCAAGGGTAGTAAATGAATTTCTAAGATCAGTAAACTCCTCACCGATTGATTCATCGGAGACAATATCAAAGTTATGCAAACGACCGGAACTCGGATTAAAAGACATCCTTATTTTGGATGGGTTAAGTGAAGATATACAATTCAATAAGTTGTTAAACGATGTAACCGCTTTGAGACAGGTTGAGATAGAATTAAAATACGAGGGATATATCAAACGCCAGGAAAAAACAATTGAAATGTTTGAAAGATATGAAGATCTAAAAATTCCTTTAACATTAAACTATTTAACATTAAAAGCTTTATCTGCCGAGGCAAGAGAGAAGTTAGACCGAATAAGACCAAGGTCTATTGGGCAGGCATCTCGTATATCGGGAGTAACACCTTCTGATATTTCTATATTATTGGTATATTTGAAAAAGTAATTTTCTGGAATAATTTATGACAAACTTGCAGGATAATTATCTTAAAGAACTTAAAACATATTGCTGGGAAAATGGATTCACACCTGAACCAACAAGAGCGGAAAGATTAGCATATTTTGCAGAGCTGGTTACTAAAAAGAACGAAAAAATGAATCTCATCTCTAAGAGAGATGTTAATTCAATAATCGAAAAGCACGTTTTTCTCTCAGCATACATAACAAAATATATCCCTGAAAAAACAACAAGATTTTTAGACATCGGTACAGGAGGAGGATTCCCAGGCATTCCACTGGCAATTATGCGTCCTGATCTAAGAGGCGTTTTGGTGGACTCTACTTCTAAAAAGATAAGAGCAGTACAGGAATTTATTGATACACTTAAACTAAGCAATGTTATTGCGGAAAATGATCGTGTTGAAAGCGAACGTTTTAAAGAGAATTATTCAAACACATTTGATCTTATAGTTAGCAGATCTTCTGTTCCTCTTATAATATTATTTCGATATGCACTGCCCTTGATAAAGGAAAAAGCATTTCTTCTGGCAATGAAAGGTGGAGATCTTACTCTTGAATTCAAAAAAGCAGAAACCAAATATAAAGCTCATATTAAGAAATCTACAATCTATGAGTTAGCATATAAGCCAACAAATATTCGCAACCAAAAAGGTAAAAAACTTGTTTTGTTAGAACTTCAAAAATAATAACACTTTTGATTGACAATCATTTTAGATCTTATATTTTAAGGGTTTACATTGATGAGCCCTTTGTTATTTTTTGTTGATAGTTTCAAGAAATTTTGCAATAAATGAGCTCATCTGAATTCTTAACATATCTCTCATCGTTCAACTTTTTTGGTGATTTAAAAAATCAATTTGTCTCGGGAAAAAATAGCAAGCATAAATATTTTACCTCACCCCTTCATGGTTCAGCTAAAAGTTTCCTTATAAGTGAGCTTACTGCAATTGAAAATCAATTGCTTGTATTAACTTCCGATGATAAACTATCCACCGAATTAAGCGTTGAACTGGAGTTTTTAAATTTAACTAATAAAATAATTTTATTAAATAACTTTACACCGGAATCAATTCAAGAAAAGCTTACTGAAATCTCTAACCGTGATAAATTTATTCTAATCTCAACTTACCAGCTACTTCATATGCAGTTTCCCAACCGGGAAGAAGTGGAAAAGAAAACAACTAAATTGCAGGTGGGGGGTGATATTACACATGAAGACCTGACTGAGTATTTAAATTTATTGGAATATCAACAGGACAAATTTGTTGAAGCTCCGGGAGAGTTTTCGTTGCGCGGCTCTATAATTGATTTCTGGTCTTACAGTGAGCAGAATCCGGTTAGATTAGAATTTGATGGTGACTTTTTGGAATCTATTCGTCATTTTGATCCTGAAAGCCAGCGTTCAATTGAAAAAGTTGTTACAGTAACTTTAGCCGGCAAACTTGGGGAGAAAAGTGAATCCGACGAAGAACAAATCTATTCGAATATTTTTGATTATCTGAATAACCCAATAGTGCTTGCTTCCAGCTATGAAATAAATAATTTAAAATCTTTTATACAAGATCCAATCTCAAAGATTCATAATGCTAATGAAGAGATATTCGACCAGAGCGATAACAACATTTCAGAACCATTTGCTGAAGAAAAAAATGGGGCAAGGAAGGAGATCGCATCTGATAATCTTGACAACATAACTGTACGCTGGATAATTGAAGAAGAAATTGGATCATCTAAAGAAAAAATCGAATTGGGTTTTGCGGATACACCAACTGTTAATGCGAAT
>Ga0209988_10000812_pt1 | contig 19879 bp, 17 predicted proteins | sample N075metaG_FD_183115 | JGI IMG/M metagenome (GOLD analysis project Ga0209988, IMG submission 183115) | Deep subsurface microbial communities from Kermadec Trench to uncover new lineages of life (NeLLi) - N075 metaG (SPAdes) (version 2) | ecosystem: Environmental > Aquatic > Marine > Ocean trench... | reverse complement strand
CGGTATTTAACAGACCGCTCCGGGGGGAAACCTAAATACCTAACCTGGATAAACCAGAAATTCCAATAAACAAAATCCAAAATATCAAATAAATTCCAAATCTCAATAATTTTTAAAACACAAACCCATTATAAACCGCCCTATAGATAGGCAATTTTTTGGTCATTGATATTTTGAATTTGATTATTACTTGTTTTTTGAGCCTTGTTATTTGCAATTTTCTGCCAAAAAATGGCAGAAAATAACTTGTCAGTTACTAAATACCTAAATATCCAAATTGTCGAGTTCACCGCTTTTTATCAACTTAGTAGCGGCCTCTTGAAGAATTTCGTCGCTTTCATATAGTCCGGCCCTCATCTTTGCCAACGCTTCGTAGATTACATGTGCGCGCGAAGACGGAAGTTTTGCAAGTAACTCTTTGGATTTACCAATTTTGTCATCGGACCTCTGGAGCTCCTTAGCTTCTTCGGAAATAAAAACTTGATCTTTATCGACTTTAGAAGCTTCTGAAGATTCCTTTTTTTGAATTTTCTTTTGGCGGGCTTCCTCTACAGATTGCTTTTGCAGTTTTTTGGGAGGAGCCGCCCCATATAGATTATTGATTTTCATGGCTTTTCCTCACTAAAATAAGAATTCAATATAAGAAATCAATTAACTGTTTCTGGTCCTTCATTGTCACAGACCTTGAGTTCTTGATTGCTTTTTGTTTCATTCCCAAATCCGTAATGGAATCGGAAATCGTATTGAGTGTTTTTTGCATCACCTCCATATTCTTTTTATCCATAGCTATAATTGAATTTATAATGGTTTCTATTTCTATATTCTGTCTACTTTGATTATCGACACCTGCGCTATTTTCTTGCAATTCCTTAAGAATCGCGCCCCTTTGTTCCAATTTTTCAAAAACCGCAGCAGCTTCTCCCTTCATCAATAACGAACTTAATTCTTTGCTAATCGAATGAAGCTGAGTTAAGTTGCCCTGCATATTTTCAAATCCAACATTCATAATAAATCAAGTTTTCTTAGTATCTAATTGTTTGTGCCAGGCTGGAGAATGCCGCCGCTTGACCTCCTAACAGTACAGATATTTGCTGCATTTGGGCCAGTTGTTTTCTCAGTTGAACTTCCCGTTTTGCCAAGCGTTGATCAAATCGCTTTATTCGGGAATCCAGAGTTTTAATTCGATTGTCAACGCTTTTCTGGCTGTCATCTATAACACCCCCAACTTTAATAAAGGCCTTCATAAACGTCTTCAATTGTCCTGCCACACCATTCGTGGAATTGAACAAATCAGAAATCGGCAGAGAACCGGTCGCCAGAGCGTTCTCAAATTTTTCTGAGTCGGTAAAACTTAACGTGCCGTCAGAAGCGGCGGTAATGCCGATTTCAAACAAATGTTCCGGATTTCCTGAAGCCACCCCCGTGACCGGATCGCCCATGATACCTCGGAATTTGCTTCGGATAGCGGTATAAGTTGAATCACTCGCCAGTACACCCCTTGCACTCGTTTCAGGATCCACTTTTTGTTTTTGCTTAATGTAAGTAATCACATCGTTGTAAGCCTTAAGAAAATCTTCGATCTCTTTCTTTACCGCCTCGACATCGGTTGATACTTTTAAAGTTTCGGTGGCTGTAGTGATATTTTTTAGGGTTATCGTTACACCATCAAGAATATCGTTGATAGCATTGCTGTCCCGGAAAAAAGTCAGTCCATTAACCTTCAACTCCGAATTTAGAAGACTGTCCGAAGCGCTGGTACCAGGATCGGTGATGTACCCTCCTGCCGTCCCTGAGACTAGCACACTATTATTGATTTCTAATGTGGATAATAAAGAATTTGCCGAGTCGGTCATCACCATCCGGTTGGTAAACCCGGACTGCTCGCTTTTGAATATTATTCTGCTCTTGCCGTTTTCTTCATGCACCACCGATGCAAAAACTCTTTCATCTGCATCAATGGTTTCAGCAGTCACGGCAGAACTCATGGCGTTATTAATGGCTAATGCGATCTCATCGAGCACATCATCATCCGTGGCACCGCTGGAATTAATGGTGATGGATATCTTTTCACGATTGCTGCTGTCGGCAGTCGTCGGGTGCGCGACTTCAATATCGAAAGTCTGGGAACCGTTGCTGCTGAAAAAAGATGTCAAATCCGTCCCGGCCGCAGTGTACTGCTTGGAAACCCGGGTATCCGAACTCGCCAGGCGTTGGATGGAGATATCCTGACTTCCGGCATTTGCTTTTGATTCTACCGTGGCTGTGAACAAATCGGAGTCGCTTGAGTCCGCAGTTTTGGTCGCAAAATGATCGGTGAGTTTATCGGTCAATCGCTTGGCAAGTTTATTCAAAGCGGAAAGCTTTGAGTCTAAATCCGACAGAACTTTATTTCTCGAATTTAATCTAGCCTTTCTATCTTCCAGAATAAAACGCGGCTGGGCTTCGATTTGCAAAGTTGTTGCAATGAGCTGCTCAATCGCGGGGTTGCCTTGTATAAATAAGTCTGCGCCCATTTTCTACCCCTCGTAAGTTAAATCAGGTACCGGAATCCCATCCTTTGCCACAAGTTTTTCCCATGCAGAACGTAATCCTTGTAAAATGTTAACGGCTTCATCAAAATTTTCCGCTTGGGCGGACCGCATCGCATAATCATAAAGTTCATAGAAAGATCCGGCCATATCTTTATATTCAAAATTTAGAGACTCGATGAGTTCTTTCAGTACTTTTTGTACTCCGCTCCCGTCCTTTTCGAGACATTTCCGAATGCCCAAATCGTACAATCTTAAGATAACCTCTTCGGGGCTGTCAGTCATAACGTCCTCAGGTGTGGTAAGCGCGTTAGCTATTTCATAACTCATGATTTTAATTCCCAATTGAAGTATTCTTCATGACTGTGGACTTCCAAACATCGTTGAGCTCTTCAAACACATTTAATGCGTTTTCAAATGCGCCTTTATTAACTTCATCCATGGCATAGCGGTACAAGTCGAAAAATCCGATAGCTATTTCCTTGTATTCAAAATTTAACGACGCGATCAACTCAACTAAAACTTTTGCTGCCTTTTGGCGGTCTTTTGCGCGGCAACTTTTTGAGCCAATATCATAAAGCAGCGATATGAGTTTTTCCGGACCGGCTGAGTTTACCTGCTGAAGTAAGTATGGGTTTTTTGAAGAGTTATAACCTAAATTTTGAGGTGCCATTAACATCTCCCAGTCTTTGATGAGGCCAAAAGGGGCTTTTATTACTTTTATTATCGACTGATGCCAAATGGACTTGCTACTTTTTCTGATTTTTTTTTAATTTTTTTAAAAAAAGTACAATTTTTTCAGGAAGGATCAAAAAAAGTTGCAAAACTTGAAAAAGAAAGTAAGAAATGATAAGTTATATATGCGTTTTAAAGTTTCCCAGAACCCATTTACAGATCGATCAGCTGTTTTCGGCCAGTTGCCACATCTTTTTTGCCTTGGCTTCCTGCCCGGATTTCTGAAACAACTCTCCCAGTAATTTTAAGGCCCCGGAATGCCTGGGATCTAATTGCAGAACCTGCGAAAGTAAATCCAGTCCCTCCTTAAATTTGCCGTCCCGGATTAAATCCTTTCCCATTTGAAAAAACATGTTAACTCTTTCATCTTCGAACTCTGAAACCCGGATTACTTTAGGCGGGGTATCGGTTGACAGAAATTTCTCAATCCAATCACAAATTCTCCGACTCTTCTCCTCAACCGGTTCAAAGCTGATTTGCTTGTCAGCACACAATTTCACGACATCCCGTTTAAACTTCGTATAATTTTTGCTATCCAGGTAATAACTAATTTTTTCCATTAGTTCCTGTTCATTGAAAACAAACCTCAAAATTCCTCTTCGACACAGAACATTGCTTTCATTAAGCTTATCTTTTCGGTAGGTTTTGAAATAAAAAGAAGGTATCGGGAACAGGAGTCCCGGAATACCGGCCATAACACCTTCCCACAAAATCGATGACATGTGCGGAGAGATGATCAGGTCTGAAGCGGCGATGACCTTGCTAATATGCTTGCAGGTGATTAATCCGACTTTTAGTCCGATCGACTCAGCATATCGTTGGAGATACAGTTTGGCATCTTTATAAACCTCTTTTGTCGAATAGGCCGGATGCAATTTCAAGATAACCTGGATCGGTTGCTCCTGCTGAAGGTTGCGCAAACATTCCAACGTGCGATTAAAATACTCAACATGTTCTATCTGTCCTATGATGGGTGCTGCCGCATTGCGCGCCTCTATCCAGGTGCTGGCGACCATGATAGTGAACTTTCCTTGCTCAAGTCCGAGGGCTTTAATGGCATCCTTTTTTGCGATGTCGAGGTCGTAACTCTCATCATTTGGGGTGCCAAGCGTCAGAAACTGAATATGTCTGCCCGCACTACTCAATTTGTAATATTTCTCCCATATCTCTTTCTCAATCTGATTATCTAAATTAACAAAATCGGAAAAGAAAATTAAACTCGGCATCCTGTTTTTGTCTATCAGAGCTGACGGTTCGATGGTGGTGGCGAAAAACCCGTGTTCGATGTTCAAAGTGGGAATACCCATTTTTTTAGCTTCCAAAACGATCGGCCTTCTGAACACCGAATAATCTGCATTTGACACGACCATATCAATCTTAATCCGTTCGGTCAATTTCTTGAAAACATGGCCCATCAAGCTGGCCATGGATGTCGTTCGAAAAAGTCGCTCGTACTCCTCTTTCGTCAATTGGCTTTGATCACTCCCGCCCAACAAAATCCTCAATTGCTGCTCAGTAAATTTCATACAGCGGTAGAGTTCCCAGTTAAACTCCTGGGATTTCAGCTGTTGATCTTCTTCCGGCAACAAATCCTCAACCGCCTCCGGCGAGTATTTGCCACCCGGGTCAAAACACTGGCCACGCAGCATGATGACGCGAAATCGTTTACAGAGATTTCTTAAGAAATTCTTATTCTTATCTGGAAATAAACCAACGGCAAATATGGTTTTCTTTTGCACCGGCATTAACCAGCTTTCCCCGACTTTAATTGTCGCTTCAGGATTAATTGAACCAAATAATATGTATAATCAACGTTCAAATATTGGCATAATATAGGAAAGCGGTTATCCTGCACCGAATCAAAATTCAATTTCGTTTCCATATCGGCAAGATATGCATTATAGTCATCGGTCTTTTCGATGGGCTCACCCTTGAAGCTTTTTGTTAAGTGATGCTTAAGCAAAGAAAAATCTATAAATTGACGAGCCAGACAAATCGGACAATAGAACTCCCGGTAAACCATCAGCGATCTTGATATGTGAACCGTATAGGATTGATTGCAAGATAGACAGAGAGAGGAAAATTCATAGTTAACAGTGCCGTCATGGCAATCGATTGAGCAATCCTGGATTTTTGACTCGTAAACCGGGTCTTGCTTATCAGCGAGATAACTCTGACACCATCTCGAACTGCTCCCGGAGTCAACATTATCAAGTTCCGGTACCGGTTCGTTCTTTAAACTAAGTTTAAGTCTCAAGAGAATCTCAATTACCTTTTGCGGGTTAAAGTTCTCGAAATTCTTAACAGTTAAATAGATATCATAAGCCATTTGATTCTCACCCAGCAGAATCGAAAGCCGCAAAGCTTCAATTAGTTCATCTCTGCCTACGTTTTTGCCTTTCAGGATCGCGCTGATCAAAATGAAGGCTTCTTGAATTTTTCCTGAGATGCGTAACCGTTGGATTTCTTCCATGAGTTTTAAATTTTCAGTCATAACTTTCGAAATTACAAATAAATATTGCCTTCAACAGGACGATAAGTAGGCACGTTCAGGGACATTAATATCCAACTGCGATACTTTGAAAATTCCGGGCGCTTGAGCAGTTCGACGATTTTGCTTCGTGCTTCCGTCCTTTCTCCAATATAGGCCAAAGCTGCAGCATGCTGAAGATGATAATTGACTAGCGTAAAGGTATCATTCCAGTCCATCGCGGTTTTCAGCATTTCTGAAAAAATCAAATCAAAATTCGATTTTCCAACCAATTCAGGCGTATCCGGAAAGCGCTGGTCCATCTCCTGAACATCCAGATGTTTGGTGAGACGAAACGTGTAAGTGTTATCTACGTAGGCGACAAGTTTGAAATAGTCCTGCATCATGGCAACAAGAACCGGAATCCAGAAACAGGTAAACGCACCATAATCCTGAAAAATAAAATAGCTGCCCGGCAACACACAGGCGCTGATTTCTCGCATGAAATATTTAGTGCCGTACCAGCTTTTACATCCATCCACGAAGACAGCGTCGAGCATCAAACCCGGCGGTAACTTGAAAATGTTTTCTAAATTTGCCGTGTCCTCGACCTGGTCCGGAAGCACCCCCCGCTTTTGTTTAATGAGCGGATAATACTCGTGCTCTTGGTGAATCAACCGGAAAATATCCAGAAAATCCGAGGAACGTTTAATTTGCTCACAAACTTCTTCTTTTAAAGAGCCGTTTTCAAAAAGCGGTGCTAAAAAACTCAGCAAACGATCCGGATTATAATAATTTTCAAACTTATCAAAAGTATGGAGTTTACTCCGATCCAATCTATTGGGGTTGACCTGCATCCCGGACGCAATTGCCCGGGTCGAGCCGCCGAGGAACGAGCCGATCTCAAGCACTTGATAGTGCCCTTTCCAAATTTGTGCGAAAAAATTAAAAAGAAACTTGCGTTCACCAATGGTAGTTTCGGTAGGGATTTCGTCAATAAATTTCTCGTATTTTTTGCCGCTGTTGGGAGCTATTGCGAATTGCGATAACAATCGTCCTAATAGCCGGGGATAAATATCCTGCCCAAGTAAGTCTTCAAACTTGCTTTCGCAACCGGAATAACAGGAGTTCCTGAAATCTAATAGATGCTCTGCAACGCTTCCGTTTGTCACTATCTTTGTTCTCCATTTAAAATCGGTGTAATAGAAATTCGAAATGTCTTGTTAAAACTTTGAGTCCGATAAGCGTTCCGAAACCCGCAAGTTTCATCCATCTCTTTTGCAGAAAAAGAAACGCGGCAAAAATAAGAATTAGCGATTTCTTTGTAAGCCACCATTCCGATCAATGCAGACTGGGTTTTGTCAACTTGCAGGTGGATCGCGCGATGCGCATCTCCCAACACGATTGATCCGTCTGTCATCCCGACGCCCTGGCTTGCAGAAACCAGAAACGAAACCGGTGAGCCGTGGTCAAAGTTGGTTTGATGAAGCTGAAATTTTTCCGGCCTGAACCCGCCGTTGCAGGCAGAGTAGTAGAGAGTAGACGGATCAAAAGCATCCGGATTTAGGGTTATCATTCCAAGTCGAAGTGAACCGACTGGAAGACTTGGCCAATCGAAAGAATATTCCAAATCTACCTGCGGCTTATTTAAGAAAAGAGTGACTTTCTTTTCGATGACACCGAAGGGGGTTTCAATACTTGCCGCAACCTCAACTTCATTCAGGCGTTGCTCAATTTTCGGTCTGATGAAATCCAGATCCGTTACCTTTGGCTGACCGGGGGTTTCAAAAATTATGTGTCCGCTGAAAAAATCAGCTCCGAGTGAAATGTCATCGTAGAAGCCGTGCCCCAAAGTACCAATCAGTTTTTGATTAGAATACTCTTTAAAGCAAAGCGCTTCGATTGCCAGGCCCTTTTTGCAATTGAGGGTTAGTTCGGCAAAGTGCGTTTCCAAAATGGCGAATGAATCATCCTGGACTATTTCGCATGTATAAGGTTCGCATCGCTTACTCTCGAAGGCGGTAACCAGGTTTCTCCCGGAGTCTGCCCAGAGCGAAGTCGAAGGGGTTGAAATGACAGGAGAGTCGTCATTGCGACCAGGGCAAAGTCCGTCAGAGCGAAACGAAGTGGAGAAATCTCTCAATGTTTCGATCGATTGTTCTTGAAATGTTTCTCCTTGCCAAGCTCCTGCCTGGGAAGGTACCTGTCCCGGACACTCTGACTCCGATCGCATTGAATCCAAATCCTGTCGTCCAACGGATTCGCGCATTGGCGGGGATGACATCTGTCTTTCCTCGTGCTCAGAGGAATCGCTGAGTAAATCTGAGGTAATCAAAGCAGGGTTGCTTCCTGGCTTAGCATGAAAGTTATCCAGTTCTTGACAATACGTTTCCCATCGCTTCCGCGAAATATGCGTCCGAAAATCGCTGCTCCACAAATAACACAAATACCGCCAGTCATCATCAGACGCATGAGGTTTGTTGCGCAATTCATTGTAAAGCTTCCAGCAGGAGGTGTTTATCTCAAGATCATTCTTTCCCGTGACCGCCCAGCGTGTGATGTTGTATTTGCCCTGCTTTTTAACGGGAACCGGCTGCTGAGTTGATGCCAGATTCAAGCGGTTACCGGCGCCGGGAAGATGTAGATTTTCGAGGACTTGACGAGGCCGGACAAACTCAATTTTCTCATCGAGCAGCAGTCGAACCATTAATTGTTCAATTCGTTTCCATTCGTTCTCATTGCCCAATTCGGCCTCGGTGTGGTAACGGTTCGGTCTGAAATTGAAAATCTCAACATCATTACCATAGAGCGGAAAAAAGCGGGGCTGATCGGAAAAAAGAGTACTGAGATAACTGAGGTACTTATCCATATCCATGTCGCCATGGACATACCGTTGGAATTTCTGAAAGGCGATTGAGTTATTCCAAAGCAATGGAATTTCTTCCCCGTGCTGACCACAAGCATACTGGGGAAGGTAGCGCCATTCCGAATCCCACTCCGGATGATATCGCACCGGGTTGTCCCATTCCATGGTCACCGCTTTATAACCGGCGTCGATATAGTGCTGTAAAATACCTGCTGAGTAGGCCTGCTCGTTGACCAAAGCAACTTCTGGGACAACACCTAAAAGTTGTTTATAGATTTGATTTCCGAGACGCAGGTTAGCTGCGTTCACTTCGGCGGGAACCAAAGGAGCGATGACCTGAGCATAGCCGGACCCGACAAATTCACAAGGTCCGCTGCTAATCAAAAAACTCAGCTCGTCAATCCAGCCGCGATCGATTGCTTGAATTTGCTCCAAAGTATAGCCCGAAGCCTCGATCCCGAAAGGTAAGTTAAACCTGCGGGCCAGGCGCAGCAACGGCCAGTAACAGCGCTTGACGACTTCGCGGCGCTGATCTTCTTCAATAGAGGAATAGGCTAGATTAAGATGAAAAATCAAATAAAGTTTTAAATCGCACATTTAATTATTCCACTTCAAATTCAACTGTAGAAACGGCCTTTCCGGCAGTCCGAATAGCCTCGGTTCGCGTATTGCCAGAACTTACAACCCACCCACCTCGGTCAGCGTGGCATTTTATTTCTGAAATGCAATCCCCTGGTTCGTAAGTTGTGACAAGCTCCGAAATCCCCAAAAGGGATTTTGCCTCTTCGACATTGTTGATTCTAGACAATTTCCCTCCGCTAGGAAAAAAGTAGCGCACCGCAACCGACCGGTTTCGTGTAGGCTGCAAACTCTCTACGTCCGGATTTTGGCCATTGGCAAGCTTAAGAGCTGCTTTTAAAAGATTAACCCCAGTTGCCTTCGGGACCAAACACGAAGAAAATTTTCCACCGCTGATACGTCCGGCGATTTCGATGATTTTCGCTCCCTCTTCTGTATAAACCATATCCCCCTTTGCAACTGAGTTATTTATTCCGAGAGCTTTCACTCCTAGCGAAAATAATTCGATGATTTCTTCTTGGTGACTTTTCGATAGGGCAGTAGGAATGGTCGCGCCGTTTTCGATAATATAAGGGAAAAACCGATCGATAAATTCGTAATTTCGATCGGCAAATCCGGTGACATAAACATTTCCCTCGTAAACCAAACCTTCAATACTCACTTGCGGGCCCGATTCAAACTTCTCTAAAAGAACACCAGACTCTTTTACATTTTGCCTGGCATAGTCAAACGCTGCTTCGAAATCGCTTTCTGGGTTTATTTGTAAAATGCCTCTGGCACCGCAATTATCGTTGGGCTTAAGCACCATTTTGCAATTGAATTCGTGAACATGACGTTTCAAATCTTCAGCACATTTCACTTCAAAGAAGTCCGGAACTGCCAGACCTCGTTGATACAAAACCTTTTTCATTGCAAATTTATCGACCGTCAGTTTAGCTGAGTCAACATCAATGCCTGGAGTCCCTAAAAACTTTGCAACTTTTGCACATGAAACCGGAATATCGCATCCTACCAACAAAACCCCAGACAACGGTTTTCTAAAATGATATTCCGCAACAAAATCCAGCAGCTCGGTTTCATTACCCGGGTCCAGAGAAAAATGCTCGTCTGCGAGCCTAAAGCATGGGGCGGCCCCAGATCGGTCTACCGTGACTATATAAAGTCCCAACTCTTTCGCCTGGATGAAAGCTTCACGCTGGGGAATTCCAGCAGGTAACAAGAGGATTCTATTCATTTGTTAATTAAAATTTTCTTTATCGTAAAGTTTTACAAGTTGAACACCACTCGAACCAAGATAGCTGAGTTGCTCCTGAATCTCTTCCTGATATGCATAACTGGATATAATAATGCTGCTCCCTTCGAATTCTCTAAGGTTCTGAGCAGGCTGGATTTCATGGCCAAGCAGTTGTTTTCCCTGTTTGGCGGGGTCAGCATCAAATATGCCAACGAGATCCAAGCGTTGAAAGTCAAATATCTCTAACAATTCCAGAGTATTATGGCCAGCGCCGTAAATGGCAATTCCTTTCTTAGGCACAAGATCTTCTAAGATGCAATGAATCCGGTCAAGAACTTTTTGGCGCATCGAAAGATAGCGCTGAGTTTTGTCTATAATTTGATCGCAGCCCTGATAATTAAAGTGCGGTTTGGGCTCGCAAAAGCTAGCAAGAACTCTCAGATTATTCCCTTGCTGTTCGACCACCTCAGGAGAAAATCCGGCAGTTTCCAGGGTTGCTAATAACGTATCCTTAACAAAAGTAACCGGGTGTATTTTTTTGAAGATGGTGCTTAATTGGCAGTCTCCGAAAGTGGGAACCTCAACAAATAATTTGCCACTCTCATTCAACTCACTTCGAATTTGCCTCAGAATCGTGACTGGATTTCTAATGTGCTCAAGAACATGAAACATGCAGACTAGATCAAATTTTAATTCTGAATTCGGGAGATCTTCATATCGGCCTGTAAAGACATCCAGTCCATTCTCTCTTGCAATACTAGAAAGCTCGATTGAAGGTTCAACCCCTCTGACTTCTGCACCGGTTTTCTTGAACTGATTTAAAAAATCACCTCGTGCGCAGCCAATTTCGATTACAGTTGACAACTTAGAAGACTTAATATGTTTGTTCAAAAAATTAAGCCGCGAAGTAACCTCTCCCAGTTGCATTGCCGTGCTATCGTGATAGTCTCCGGCATACTGCTGCCGATAAAATTCGGTTATTTCCTCCTCGGACATAACAGGGTTATGGTAAATTAATCCGCAAACGCGGCAAATAACGTTACGCCCAGTTTTTTCTGTTGGCAGCCCAGTATCGATAAACGTAGAATCGTTAGAGCCACACAAACAGCAGGTATTCTTTTCCATAAATCTAATCGAGCATCTCCCAGGAAATCAATTTGTCCTCAGGGATATCAACTTGAGTTCTTTTGCCAACAACTTCGTGGATTTGTCGCGCCGGAATTCCTGTTCCAGGATTCTTTGTAGTAAGCATTTCAGAGCTGATAACATCGCCTGCATTTAAAGAGCGAGTAGTCACCAGAGAAAAATGATATTTTTTTCGAGTCTCCCACTCCTCCTTAGTAACCGTCTTTTCTCTTGTTCCCAAGGCTTTTTCCGTTTGGCGAATATTCTGCACTAAGTCCGCTAAGCCATTCATGTCCTGGGCAAAACCATGATCAAACCCTTCCGCATTTCGATTCAGAGTAACATGTTTTTCAACAGAGAAAGCACCCAGCGCTACTGCTAAAGATTCGCCCGTATTTTCGGTTTCGTGACTGGAATATCCGACAGGAACACCATACCTTTCTCGTAGTGTTTCGATCACCCGGAGATTAGCTTTTTCTATGGCATATGGGTAAATTGAAACGCAGTGATAAAGACCAAACGGGACGTCGCCACGGGTCAGTAGGTCAACCGCCTCATCAATTTCCTCCAGGTACGCCATCCCTGTTGCTAGCAAGACCGGCAGCCTAATCTCGCACAGATACGCTATCAAAGGCTTGTTCGTCAAGCAGTGGCTGGCGATTTTGATAACCGGACAGCCAATTTCCGCCATTTGATCCGCGGAAAGTTTATCGAAGACGGAGGCGAAAAAAACCAGACCAAGGCTTTCAGCGTAAGCCTTCAAGTCTTTGTAAATCTCCACATCGAATTCGATATGGTTTCGAATTTCACGATAGGTCTTACCAAAAGAGGGAAAGCGATTATCCGAATCATCGAGCAAATATCTAATTGCTAAATTGTCCACATCTCGCTTCTGAAATTTAACTGCGTCAGCACCGGCGGCAGCGCATCTTTTTATCAGCTCTCTGGCTGTTTGTTGGTCCCCATTGTGACACAATCCGATTTCGGCCACGATGAATACGGGTTTGTTGTCGCCTAATATAATACCGTTTGCTAATTCAAGATTTGTCATAACAATGATTCACGTAAAATTTTTTTAATAAGCCCGCAAGAAAGGTTTGAATTATCACATAATCATGATTCGGATCGAAGGTCATAATAATAACAGGCGCTTACCCATTCAAAGGATAAAGGCGGATATTCTTGATTTCGGGGAATAATTTGTTTGCACTCTTTGCGATATCGGATTGAATGAGTTGACTGCGCGAAGTCACCACAACAGAGTCAACTTTGCTTGAGGAGAACGTTTCCGGAGCATGAATTTGAAATCCGTCCAACTCTTTATTCTGTTTACCCGTGTTTACGTCAACGATGTAAGCTTTTTTATGAAAGAGTTGTCGCTCAGAATCATTCAAAAGTACCAATATATCGAGTAAGTCTTGACCACATCCCCATACAATTAATGGATTAAGACTTGCTCGATTCAATTCATCAAGCAAGATCCGTTTTGCACGTGCAGCACCGGCATCAACGGAATCACAATGATTAACAAAAAGTTTCGCAACTTCATCCTCAACCTGGGCTTTGCGATATAATGCTCTGATAATTGGATAATCGTGCTTGGTAGTGCTTTCCACTTTGATTGCTTCCAAACCTAACGAAATACATAATCGATTTATCACGGAGATGCTAAACTGACTTACATGGCCAAAATGAAGTGTTTGAAAAATAGACTGCTGGCATTGGGACATGGCCTCGACAGATGGAACCTCGATAAATAGATATCCACCGGGTTTGGCTAAACTCAACAGATGATTTATGAAATTTCGCGGATCGACGGCGTGTTCAAGAACATGACATGCCAAGATTAAATTAGCTGAATTCAGCAGTCCTGGAATCAAGTGCGGCACCTGTTCAAGCATACAAGTGTGATACTCGAGAGGCAAGTTTGAAGATTTGACATGATCGAAGTAGGTTGATGAAGGCTCAATACCGATTCGTTTATCGAATTCAGTTAGGATCAGTAGCAAATCACCATATGCTGGTCCGACCTCAAGTACGGTATCATAATCAACACCATTAATATATTGCAAAATAAAATCTTTTCGCTCCTGAATAATGGGTGTTCGAACGTCGAAGGCATCTTGCGCCAGGCCTGGTGATTGGCGATAATGGACTTCATACTCATCGAAATTCAACATTGGATGTAATTTAATGTATTCGCAATTGCGACAAATAACATATCTTAGTTTCAAATACTTGTGATTATCATTTAGCCACCAAAGCGGATGCAATACTTCTTTATGGTAAAGTGTTTGCCAGTCATTTGAATCACAGATGCAGCAATTAGATTGAGTCATACAAAATTTCTCTCCATAATAAAATTCTTAAACTATGCTAACGCAAACCTATAAATCACCATACCCGGCATACCATCGTTTTGTTTTTGAAAGATCCCGAATTTTCCGATCAGCAATCAGAACGTACAGAAAGCCAACCAACGTAAGAGCCGCCATTGGAATGAAAAAGACAGCAGACAACAAAGTTTTCAAAAATAAAGTCCATAAAGTGGATTTTTTGATCTCAATAAGTTTCCAGTCGGTGCTACAATGAAACCAGTTTCGAATTTTCAAAAGCGGCAAAATCGCAAGAACATTGCCAAAACCGCCAATTCCAGCTTGCATATGTGGAATGATCACAGAATGAAAGTCAGATTTACGGATTTTCAGAATGTTCATTAAACCTATCGTCATGAAGCTATAATCCCGCCGTGAACGTGTGCAAAAAACCTGTTTTAACTCACTGAGTTCTTTAACACGATCGAACTGTTGCGGATTAGTTAGGACGGAAATTTCTGCCCCACCGAACTTCTCGCCAATTTCTTTGATCAGTTTTAAAGCCAGGGGAACCTGAATTGTTCTGATAATTAGAATTTTCATCGGCCTTTGGCATTTAATGAAATGGATAAATTATTGACTTGCTGTTGAGAGAGAGGTATTCTTTCTTTCATAACATAATGGACTTTTAGCCAACCCGAAAACCATCCTTTGAGTAGCGTAAATCTCCAGGTGTCAAAAACGTGAAAGACCGTGATCCACGCTAGCTTGAACAGAAAAATCAAAGTTACCGAATTCATTGGAAAGAACTTAACAGCAAAAAACAAGGTTGACCTGCAGGCGGTGATATCTGCAATCTCGGATCGTCTGAAAGTTGCGGGATCACCAACCGGCGACCAATGATGAAACACGTAGATATCGCTAAATTGTTTACCAGTGTAGCCCATTAGCATTGCCTTTGCGCTCACGCTTGACTCAAAAGGCGCTTGTCTACCCCATTCTTCCCAATAGCCATGAGTCTCAAAAATTTCCCTTCGATAAGCGCCGCCGCAGCCTGACCAGTTGTATTTTTCAATGGACTGCCTCTCATCTGGTATGTGCGCCTCATCATGGTAATGCTTAATGTGCACGTCATAATTATATATATCGAAAACTACAAGACCTAATTTTTCATCTTTCTCAAATTCAGAAACCATGCGCACAATCGCTTCTTTTCCGGGAAAAGAGTCGTCGTCTATTGAAACGACATATTTACCTTTTGAATTTGCGCAGGCAATATTTCGCGCCGCGATGGCACCATGATTTCTGGTTAGCCGAAGAAGTTTGACCCCCGGAAATTGTTTCTCTATCATTTCCGGAGTGCCGTCTGTACTGCAATTGTCAGCCACAATAATTTCGATGGGCCGATATTCCTGCTCATGCAATTTTTCCAGCGTTTCCTGAACCACGTCTTTGCGATTTAGCGTTGCAAAGAAAAAACTGACCAGCGGTTTATCCATTAGCTTACTAATTCTCTTTCGTCTTGAGAAACGACCGTTATCCGGGGGCTTCTTCGAGTATCGAACTGCGCTTGCAAGAACTCTTTCATGATCGATTTATGCTTTATCGGAGCAATGAATCCATCAACATCCAGGTCTGAATGGTATGAAGTGTATGTTTGGGGACATCGACCCATGACTTCTTTAAAAGTGTTAACGGCAAGGCTGAAAGCCAGTGAGAATTTACCCGGCACAATCGTATAGACATCTCTTTCAATTTTATCAATTTTATAAAGGTAGTTTCTCCTAGCCTTTGATGAAAGGATCTCGCTTTTGGTGCTAAAATATAGTCTTGTAAGTTTAGCATCCGCCATTTTGGGGAAGACGGTCTGTGCTTTTTCAAGCAATTGATGACTGGCCCGCCTGATTGCCTCGCCATCATTTGGGGGTGCAGAATAACCTCCGCCAATCAAAGAATATTCCCTGCCTTCGACAGAATGCTTGAGATGATTAATTGTCTGATCCATGAACGGCGTCAGGCGAACTATATTAGAAGAGCAAACCGCGGGCGCGACCACCAGCAAAGGAGACAAAACAGATTCAATTTTGATCCTTTCTTTTGATTGCTCTTGCAAAGCTTTACCGGATGCCAGAATAAGTCTGTTGGTTGCAATCGTGCCGTTATCATACACCACTTCAATTCGATTACTTTTCTTGCGATAGTCAAGAAATTTGGCGCAGGATAGGAATTCTCCCCCGTTTGATATCAGGCTTTTTGTCAAATCGGAGATAATGCTATAGGCGTTCATTGGACAGTCATAACTTTGCATCGAAATATGAGTGGAAGCCAAAGTCAGTTCATCATTTTCAAAGTTTTGCAGGTGTTCCTCGGAATAATCAAACCAGCCTGCACGAGGAATCCAACGAGAAGCACACCCCCGTCGCCAGTCATATTTGTAAAATCGATTGTGCCTGGAGACAAACCGTTTGATCGCCTTACCCCAGGATAGCTTCATCACCATTTTTCTTGCTATTTCATCAATCCGTTTTGCCTTCCTTAATGAAAAGTCGTTATCATTAGTTGTAGCAATCGCGTACACCAAATTATCCTGGCGGAACCAAGCATTCTGGCGGTTTATTTTGACTAACTTGCCCTCACCATCGATGCGCAGATTCATCCCGTTAAAGTCACGGTAATAATCCAGCACATCCTCGATGCCACCCACAAGTGTTCTAAAAAATTGTTTTTGCGGAAGAATCGCATACAGACTGCCAAAATGAAACCACTCGTGATGCAGGCCGCTGGTTTCCATGCACAATTTCTCCTGCTTTTCAAGCAGCAGAGTCTTCAGGCCAGACCTCGCGAACATTTCAGCTGTGGCTAACCCGGCGATACCACCACCCACGATGACGACTTCGTACTTTTTCATTTATCGAATACATTCCCCAATCGCGGTTGCGATTTGCCGAACATCTTCGGAGGTTGTGCCGGAAGTTATGGGTGGACAAATATGCTTCGGACAAAGCTCCGTTGCAACTTTCACATCTTCTGGATCAAACCGGACATCTTTGAAGACCGGTTGCATGTGGCATGGAACTTCATAAACACTTCCACCGAGTACCACGCCTCTACTCTTGAATTTTTCTTTCAACTCGCCGACTGTGACTTCATTCTCAATCCGAATGATAAATTTGTACAAACTGGCTCGGCCCATGTGGCTGATTTCACAAAAATCAATTTTGCTTTCCTTTAAAAATGGCATCAGGACATCGACGGCCTGCCTTCGAACAGCGATCATCTCATCGAGTTTGACCAGTTGCACCAGACCCATGTACGCCTCGATTTCCGACATACGCCAACTATTACCAAGGTCATAATGAAGCCCGCCGTAATTCCCGCCTCGCTTCCCCTGGTTGCGAAACGATTTAACCCGGCTTGCTACTTTCTCAGAGTTCGTGGTGATCATACCACCTTCGGTCGTGGTCATTACTTTTGTTGGAAAGAAAGAAAAAGCTCCGCCATCAGCAAAATTTCCGGCCTTAATTCCATTGAGTTCACTGCCGTGGGCATGAGCGCAATCTTCGATGAGGAACAGATGCTTTTGTCTACAAAACTCCACCACTTTTTCGAAATCCGGCGGAATGATACCGCCGATGTGAACCCACAACACGCCGGCAACGTCGGGATGCTTTTCAACCGTAAATTTTAAAATATCCAGATTGGGAACAAAATAATCGATGGTCATATCCATATACACCGGTGTGCCGCCGGCTCGTAAAATCGCCGCCACACTTGCAAAATTCGTATTGGTTGGAACCGCAACCCTGCGATCTTTCGCGCCTTTTATCGTCAACAAAACTTCCAGCGCCGAGGTGCAGGAGTTTAAGCTTACGGCGTATTTACTGCCGACATAACCGGCAAATTCGTGTTCAAACTCGTCGGTATACTTAGCCAGAATAAGATTTCCGCCATGAAGAATCTCGCCCAGCTTCTCTTGAATGTCTGAAATTTCCCGGTCGGTTAAGTCTAAGTAGAAGGGATTGATCATTGTTATCTTCCTTGATTTTAAAATTGGAAGAGGCAATCCTTTTTCCAATCTTCCAGAATGTACTTAGTTATGATTGTGCATGAAAATTATGAGTTTTCTTTAAGACTTCTGAATCCTCGATATTATCCAGGCTGACTTTCGACATTATAATCTCAGCAACCCGCTCCACTCCCAAACCGTCAATCCAGGACTTTCCTGCCTGGCTCAACTGAGCACGTACAGTTTGGTTGGCCATCAAATACCCTATCTCATTGACAAATTTTTCCGTGTTAGACGAATAGGCAAGAGCGTTAATGCAAACACTTTTTCCAGCCATGAAAACGACAATGTTGCGGTCGCCGGGCGTCAAAGCATCGATAACGACCGTCGGAACACCCAGGGCGATCAACTCGTACGTCGTAACTCCAAAGGTGGCAATGGCCAGCTGAGATTCACTATAAACCTTGTATGGATCCGGTGGATCAAATATGACTTCACAATTCTTTAGGCCATACCCGGCCAGTTTGGTCTTAAAATTGGCGCGATCGGCGAAGGGTCCCACTACAAACTTAATTTTAACCGCTTCACTGATTTGAGACAGAGCTTTGACCAAGGGGTCGGCCAACTGACCACTTCCGCCAGCCGTGACGACAATCCCCTCTTTTTCTATATCTTTATTTTCCCGCCAAAAATTTATTCTTCTATTGAGCAGCAAATAATCTCTCCCCCAAATAACGTCAGTTCTTTTATTACCCGAATTAGCCGCCAACCCCCTGCGACAAACAGTCGGAATGATAGAGGTAATAGCGCTTTCACCCTCATCCGGAAGGTAGTCTATTGCAAATTTGGGTAAATCAATTGTTTCGATAAGTTTCAGCCAATGGTCCAGCCACTCGCCCTTGTCACTTTTGATATCGAGAACGATTGCGGAAATAGAATTTGGTTGCAGCAATTCCTTGGTGATGGTGTCCCGTTGAGTCTCTAAGCTCCAGGTTGTGAAAACAAAGCCGTTTTTTTTCAAAATTTCCTTGGCAGCCAAGTCGTCATTTATACAAAACACGACCTTTAGAGACTGCGATTCCTTAAGTTCCAGTGACAAAGCGATGCTGCGGGATAAATGCCCTAAACCAATCTCTTTTCCGGCATGCGTGATAAAAGCGACGGTCCGGCTCTTTTCGGTAAGGCCCCTCTGGTGAACATGATTATTTAGCAGCTTGATGTAGGGCTTCGAGTCAACAAGATTTATGACGTCATATAAATCGACAATGTCACCGTTTTGTAAGTCAGAATAAAAATAATCCATAAAATCCAGGTCAGCCATCGTATCAACAGACATTCTGAAATCATGCCGCTGAAATACCGTTTCCGGTACAATTTCAACCCCCTGAAATCGTTCTTCGTATGAGAAAAGCACCGAACCCGGATGCTCCTTATGGTGCCCGGTGGTAGAAAGTTGATCGAGTTTTAGCCATGCTGCGGTGCTATAGAAACCGATCCCTTCATGGAGGCATTGGTATTTTGATTTATCAATGTATAAGTAATCTGCGGCATTTTGTCGCAACTGAAGCACGCCGCGTTCAATAAAATCCGGGTGAATGAGAGGACAATCGCCGGAAATAGTGACAATATGAGTGGCATTAAAATGTTGTGCCGCGCGTGCAATTCGTCCGGTAACGTCATTTTCGTTATCATCAAAATAAGTCTCCACTCCAAATTTCCGTACATATTCTGCCAACTCCTGATTCTCATCCTTAGAAGTAGTGGCCAGAACGATTTTATCTAAGGCCTTTACTTTTTTTAATCGAGCGACTATATGGTACATCATCGGCCGGTCGTTAATGAGGCGCATTTGCTTGCCCGGTAAGCGGGAAGAGGTCATGCGTGCGATGATGATGGCTATAATGTTTGTTTTCATAAGGTTTCTGCTTGATGCTTGATGCTTGATGCTTGATGCTTGATGCTTGATGCTTGATGCTGGTTGCCTGATGCTTTGATTTCCGCTTTTTCTCGTCTTTCTTCCC
>Ga0209988_10000811_pt1 | contig 19904 bp, 24 predicted proteins | sample N075metaG_FD_183115 | JGI IMG/M metagenome (GOLD analysis project Ga0209988, IMG submission 183115) | Deep subsurface microbial communities from Kermadec Trench to uncover new lineages of life (NeLLi) - N075 metaG (SPAdes) (version 2) | ecosystem: Environmental > Aquatic > Marine > Ocean trench... | reverse complement strand
ACTATGGGCCAGGAAACCAGCCGACACGGGTTGGGACGCGCTGGGACGGGTTGTGAGCGTCACCTCTGGTAGAGGCCGCTGCTCAGAATCAGGCCACCTCGCTCCGTACTGTCAACCGAGTACACGGTTCGCCTGGTCCAGAAGCTCCTCAATGTCTGTTCCGGTCTCCTCAGCGAGCACCCTCCGAACTCCGGGAGAAACCGAATCGAGGGTGGTTGTCAAACTTCGCAGCGCAGCGCGTTGGGCCTTCATCCGGGCGGCCTCTTCGACAGGAGTCACCAGATCGTCGATGATCGAACCCTCCGCACGCGACGCGACAAGCGGGTCGGGTAGTCCACGCACCCACACCAAGCTCCGTCTACCCGGACCTCGACCTTCGGTGATCGGCTCGATGGCGACTACCTCCTCGGACCGGACATATTTGCCATATCCCAATGCCACTAGTTGGCCTGACTGAACCCGCATCTCGCTTCTTCCTTCGTGGTCGAGACAGTACCCAGCCAACACGTCCGCCACTCGTTCAGACGCTGACCTTTATCACCGGACTGCCGCCCATAAGTGCTGTCGGCTCAAGAGGCCGTTGCAACACTTCGGTGAGTTTCTCCTGACGTTGTCATCCAGTCGAAGGTATGTCGAGGTCGTCCGTTGAGCGAGTGTGTAGCGTCGGCCAACGTCAGAATCGAGCCGATCACCAGCCGGTACTTGCCCCGCTCGGTCAGGTCGAGCGGCTTCTCGTAGCTGAGGTCAGGGTTGGGGCTCCGAATCCAGAGATGTGCCCGTTCCGCGCGAAGTACACGTCGCAGGATTTCGCCTTGTTCCCCAACCTGCTCGGCTCGGGACTCTTCTCGATGAACTCGTGGGAGCACTGGGGGTCTCTAGATCATCTGTGGAGTCACGGCCGATTGCTGGGTCCTATGAGTAGCAGCGCATCATCGGCTCAGACCTCGCCCCATCACCCATCGAAAGAAATCTGGGACCTGCTCGGTCACCATCTCGTTCTCCAATGGTCAAAAGATCCAATCGGCTAACCAGATGACCCCCTGGACGAAACGCCACCCTAGGTAGAGGACCGCCAGCACGATCATCAGCTTGAATGTGAACGGCGTCTTGACTTCGTCCTGGCCGGTGCGTTCCAAATCGCTCATCTCTTCGCTCGATTGCGAGTCACGAAGTGAATTGGGTTGCCAACAAAGTCGTACTTGTCTCGCAAACGATTCTCCAGAAACCGCAGATAGTCCTCGCCCAGGTCTCCACCGGAGATGAAAATCACGAATGTTGGAGGAGAGACTCCAGCTTGGACCACGTAATGGATCTTCGGCCTCCTTCCCTTTCGCACCGGAGGTGGATGAGCCTGAGTCCAGTCACGTATGTCTCGATTGAGCGGGCCGGTGGGAATTCTCCTCACCCTGGTCTCGAAGACGGCCTCGATGGCAGCACCCAGCCGGCCAACCCGGGCACCGGTCAATGCCGACATTCTCAGGGCCGGCGCCCATGAGATGAAACCAAATCGGTCGGGCAGCGAGCTTTCCGTCAACTCACGTTGCTCTTCATCAAGCACATCCCATTTGTTGAGGAGTATCAGAATCCCGGCGCCCGCTGCAACAATCTCACTGGCAATCCTCTGATCCTGATGTGTCACGCCCTCACCCGAGTCGATCATGAGCAGAGCCACATCGGCCTCCTCGAGAGCCTCTCGAGCACGGAGGACAGCGTAGAAGTCGACATCCTCGGTGATCTGCGGTTTACGTCTGATACCTGCGGTGTCCACAATGCGGTAGGTCTCACCGTTTATCTCAACATCGACGTCGATCGGGTCTCTGGTTGTTCCGGGGACCGCGGAAACGATCACCCGTTCTTCCCCAAGCAGATGATTCAGGAGGGTGGATTTCCCGACATTCGGTCGACCGACGATCGCAATCCTCGGGAGCTGATCCTCCTCACCCAGCCCTCCGCTGTCGGGTAAGACAGCAACCAACTCATCAAGAAGATCACCTACTCCCCTGCCATGGTATGCGCTGATGGCTTGGGGATCTCCCAGCCCTAGACCCCAGAAACGGTCGATGTTCCACTCAGCGGTTTCATCATCGATTTTGTTCGCAGCGAGGAGGATGGGGATGTCGGCCGATCGGAGAATCGAAATCACACCCGTGTCGTCATTCGTGAGTTCGGTGGTGCCATCAACCACAAGAATCACCGCGTCCGCGCCGGACACTGCACCCTCGGCCTGTTCGCGAATGGAGCGGTTGAGATCACCGTCAGGCTTCACTTCCCAACCGCCAGTGTCGACCAAGATGAAGTCGCGACCGGCCCAGTCTGCTTCGTACTCCCGACGGTCACGGGTCACCCCCGGACGCTTCTCTACGACCGCAGACCGGGATCCAATGATTCGATTTACCAGCGTGGATTTGCCGACGTTCGGCCTCCCCACAACCGCCACAACCGGTTTTACGCTCATCGGTGGTCCCTGATCACAGTGCTGGTCATTGTTGGCTGGAGCGCGATCAGGTGCTGATGAGGTTCAGTGCCTCGGTCGCCGTCCATTCGCGGTCCCTTTCGATCCAGGACTCGCTACCGAGCGTTCTCGCAGTGACCCCGGCCTCAACCAGTTGCTGAAGGGTGGTTACAAATGCACGTAGCTGCGGGGGAAGTGGGAAATACTCCTGCTCCTCGGTGACCCGCCACAGATCGAAACCATGGACCGGAGAAAGACGGTCGATGACATCCTGGACCAGATGGTCGGGCGCCGAGGCTCCCGCGGTGAGCCCGACCGTGGTGGCATCGGTCAGCCACTCCTCCTCTATGTCCACCGCGGAATCAATGCGGTGGGCCGCCACTCCATTCTCGTGAGACACCCGCACCAGAGCCTGAGTGTTTGAGGAGTTGTGTGATCCGACGATGAGAATGAGGTCACACTCGGAGGCGAGTTGCTTGACCACCTCCTGGCGGTTGGTGGTGGCGTAGCAAAGGTCAGACTTGCGTGCGGTCTTCAGTTCGGGAAACCGCTCCAGGGCATCGTCCATGACATTTTGCCACTCGTACAGGCCGAGCGTCGTCTGGGCGACCAATGCCACTTTCTCGGGGTCGGCGGGAGCAAAGTCCCCCAATCCGGTTTCTGGTTCGACCAGGCTGATTGCGTTTGGTGCCTCGGCCACGGTGCCTACTGCCTCGTCATGGCCCGTGTGGCCGACATAGATGATGTCGAAACCCTTCTTGGACATCTGCCTCACCTCATGGTGAACCTTGGTCACCAGAGGGCAAACGGCGTCGATTACAACGGCTGCTCTGTCTCCGGCAGCCTCGACCACTTCCGGCGCGGAACCATGCGCCGACAACATGATCGGCGCACCCTCTGGCACCTCAGCAATATCGTCGACGAACACCACGCCGATACGTTCGAAGGCACGGACAACCCACTCGTTGTGAACGATTTCGTGAAAGCAGTAGACGGGCTCGTCGAAGATGCGGGTCATCCAGGTGAGGGCCTTGATCGCCATCTCCACACCGGCGCAGAAGCCCCGAGGCTCCGCCAAGAGAACACGTTCAACTGTCATCAGGATCTAATGGTAGAAGCGCTTTGAGAAATCAGGACTTCGCGGAGATGAGTGAAACGATCTTCTCGACGACCTCGTCGAACGTCAAGTCCGAAGTGTCGACGATCACCGCCCCATCCGGAACGGTGAGAGGGGAGGCTTCTCGGGTGGAGTCGAGATGATCTCGTCTGGCGAGGTCCTCGATTACCTGGTCCGGATCATCCCCTACCTGGCTGGCACGTCGCATCGCCCTGACCTCGGGGCGGGCGTCCAGATAGATCTTCAATGTCGCGTCCGGGAAGACCACCGAGCCGATGTCGCGTCCCTCCACGACGGCTCGACCCTCGTGTTCAGCTACCCAGCCTCGCTGACGGCTGACGAGGATCCGACGAACCTCGGCGTGCGAGGAGACCTGAGAAACGGCGTCGGTGACCCGTTCTTCCCGAATCTCAACCGAGACGTCGTCCCCGTCGAGAAACATGAGACCCCTGTTCTGATCTAGAGATATCCCACTGACCACGGCGCCTACCGCATTGGCATCTGCGAGGTCTATCGCCTCGCTGAGGGCTGCAAGAGTCGCAGCACGGTAGAAGGCCCCGGTGTCGAGATGGGGCAGACCGGCCATGCTGGCCACGGCTTTCGACACGGTGCTTTTCCCCGTGCCGCTGGGGCCATCGATGGTGACGATCATCTCATTCACGGTCGCCGAGATTAGGGGAGAGAGCAATTCATCAGATTTCTTTTGGATTTGGGGTCAACCCTCTTGAATTTGTCACTGGTCGAACGTATGTTCGACACTATGGATTGGTCTCATGCGAATGGAGATGAGATCGACCGGGGTTTCGATCAGTTCGGCGGTTTACAGGCTGCGGCTGCAGCGGAGATCTGTCGTCTGATTCAGACTGCCGATATTGCCCAGTTGTGGATGGCCGACGGGGCGAGGAGTCTGCTGGATTGGGTTTCGGCTCGGCTGCGGATACGTCATGCCACCGCCGGTCAACTGGTTTCGGTGGCGCGGAGGCTTTCCGATCTTCCTGTTTTGTCTGCCCGGTTTGCCTGTGGTGACCTTTCGTTGGATCAGACCGACGCCATCTCGAGGATGGCCACCGCTGACACTGAAGAGGGGTTGATCGAGGAAGCGTTGGGACTTTCCAATCTTGCTTTGGACGGTATGGCGCGCCGGTCGGCGGGCCGGTCGACCGAGGATGAGCGGTCTGTGTGGGAGCGGCGTCGTCTGGTGAGACAGTGGAATCTCGATGAGTCCGAGTTGAGATTCCACGGCAACCTGTCTGCCGCTGAGGGGAAGATGTTCGACCAGGCGATCGACGACCGGGTGAATGTGATGGGTCCCAATCCCGAAACCGGCATGTTCGACCTCTTCGAAACCAGGTCCGCTGATGCCCTGGTCGAGCTGGCCGTCACCACCGGTGACCAAACTGTGTCTCTACCTCAGATGACTGTCTTCGCCGACCTCGAGGCACTGACTTCGAAAGCCGATGGTGTCGCCGAGTTGTCCAAGACGGCTCTGATTCCCAACGAAACAGCCAGAAGACTCTCCTGTGACTGTGTTCTCGAGACTGTCATCACCGACGGCAGCGCCGTGGTCGGTGTCGGTCGGAACAGCAGGACCATCCCCGGCTGGTTGCGAAGACTGGTAAACCACCGCGATAGCGGGAGATGCCAGTGGGTCGGCTGTAGCAACACACGCTGGCTGCAAGTTCATCACATCCAACACTGGAGCCACGGTGGTCCCACCGACCTGGACAACCTGATTCTCCTCTGCGGATTTCATCACCGGTTTGTCCACGAACACGGATGGCACATCACCGGAAAGCCGGGAGACCAGGTGGTGTTCCGTAGACCCGACTGGACACCGTATCCCGGTCCAATGTCGAAACTGCACCCCAGACTCGACGCCCTGGTAGGCACCCGACCTAGCTAGGAGCAGCCGCCCCCGTCCCGGACGCAAGCTTCTCCAACATTTCCCAGTAGCCGGGCCACGTCTTGTTGACCACGTCTGGATCGGCAACGGAGACACCGTCGACGCGAAGCCCGACCAGGGCACAAGACATGGCGATCCGGTGATCACCATGAGGATCGATGGTTGCGCCTACCAAAGGGGCGGGACGAATCACCAGACATTCATCCTCAATCGATACTGAGCCACCAAGTGAGGACAACACATTCGACATAGCCGACATGCGATCGGACTCCTTGAAGCGGAGGGATGAGAGACCACTTATGCGACTGACACCATCGGCGAACAGACAAGCGACGACAAGAGCCAGAGCACCGTCAGGTGCCGCCGACATGTCAGTCTCAATCCCCTTCAGGATTACGCCGTCGGCATCCACGACCAGGCTCTGTTTCCCCTCTGAGATCGCACATCCCATTTCGCCAAGTCGACGAGCCACCAGCAAGTCGGGATGCTCTGAATCATGCGTCAGCCCTTCGAGTTCGATCCTCCCACCCGTGATAGCCGCGGCGACCATCGGGTAGACGGCAGATGAAGCATCTGGCTCGACCACAAAGTCGGTCGGCTGGTAACCGTTGTTGGCCACCTCGAACCCGGTGAAGGTTGGAGACACCTCGGCTCCAAAAGCGTCCATGACCTGGAGCGTCAGCGCGAGATACCCGAACGAGCCCTCCAGTCCTTCGACTCTGAGCGTCGTGGGTTCGCTGGTCATTGGAGCCGCTATCAAAAGGGCAGTGGCGAACTGACTGCTCTTCGAGCAGTCAACCGTCATTTCACCACCCCACAGACCCCCCTGGCCATCGATGTAGGCCGGAAGGAAGCCCTCGGTGGTGGTGACCCGCACTCCCTGATCCGTCAGGGTTCTGACCAGTGCCTCAATGGGCCTTTGGTGAAGATGCCCCCGACCGTCGACCACCGTCGGACCTTCGGCCAGGGAAGCCAGGACCATGGCGATGCGGGCAGTTAACCCGGACTCGAGGACATCGAGTGAGGCATTGGGCGCCTGGAGACGACCGCCGGTTCCGTCAACCGCCCACGGCTCTTCCCTGTCGTCGACAGCAATGCCAAACGACCGCAACACACCGATCATGGCCACGGTGTCATCGGCCCGGAGGGCCCCGTAGATGTGGGACCTTCCTTCGGCGAGAGCAGCCACAGCCAGGGCTCTGATCGTCGCCGATTTGGAGCCCGGCGGCCTCATCGCCCCATCAACCGGCTCCGACGCCATAAGGACTCTCAAAACAGCTGTCACGTAGGGTTCCCTGATTCGAGAAGGTCCCGGACTTCGGTTGCCAACAGAACCCGGGACTCGCCGGGTTGCAAGTCTTGGTCGATGATCGGCCCAATAGCGGTGCGCACCAGGCGAACAGTCTCATGCCCGATCGACGCCAGCATCCGCCGCACTTCGCGGTTCCGCCCTTCCACCATCACCATCTCCACTAATGCTCGACCGTCGGATGAGTCCATGAGACGAGCGGACAGCGCCTGTGCAGCTCCATCTTCAAGCTCAACACCGGAGACCAGTCGCTTCAACTTGGACGTCGACGGTACGCCGTCGACCAACACCAGATACTTCTTGGTTATCCCGTATCGGGGGTGGGTGATCCGATTGGTGAGATCACCGTCGTTCGATATCAGGATCAGACCCTCGGAGTCGGCGTCCAATCGGCCCACGGGATACAAACGCTTTTCCGACGGGATCAGGTCCACAACAGTCTTTCTGCCACCTGGATCTGATGCGGTGGAGATCACCCCAACCGGCTTGTAGAGAAGATGGGTCTCGATCTCCGGGTTGACCGGCAGCGGAACTCCATCCAGCGTGAGGATCTGGTTCTCGACGTCGACTCGATCACCGAGACGCGTGGTTTTGCCATCCAAATGAACCCGGCCCAGTTCGACAGCTTCCTCGGCCTTTCTCCTCGACATCAGCCCCGCATTTGCGATCGCCTTCTGGATGCGGATGCGTTCCGCCATGGTGCTAGTGGCAGACCACTAGGCGTTTCCGGGCCGGAGGCTCTCCTCCAACGAGTCAACGAAACTGGCAGGCGGCACGTGGTCTGCCAACGGTGGCAGTTCGTCCAAGGAGACGAGACCGAGTTTTTCGAGAAAGAGCTCCGTGGTCTGATAAACGGCGGGGTTACCTGGAAGGCTGAGGCGCTCTCTCTCCTCTACGAAGCCCAAGCGCTCGAGGGTGCTTATCGCTGAATCAGAATCCACACCGCGTACCTCAGAGACCTGGGTACGGGCTATCGGCTGGCGGTACGCCACTACCGAGAGAGTCTCCAGAGCGGCGCTGGAAATCTTCCGAGCGGTGGCCGAAGTCACAAATCGCTCGAGGTGCGCGTAGGCATCGGGATGGCTGTATAGACGCCAACCCCCTGCCACCGACCGCAACACCAAACCGGAGCCACGTATATCCATCTCCTCACGAAGCTGTCCCAGGAGATCCTCCACATGCGTTGTCGAGACTTCGAGTACTTCCGCCAGCTCGCTCACGGGCACCGGCGACTCAGTCACGAACAAGACGGCTTCGAGGGCGGCAAGTTCGTTCACAATGCCCACTCTGAGGTCAAGTTGACGATGCCATCGTCGCGATGACGGACCTCGATCGACGACAGCCAATCATCCTGGGCCACTTCGATCAGGCCCCATCGGGCCATCTCGAGGAGGGCCAGGAAGTACGCAGCGACCTCAACCGGGCGGTCGCAGTGCTCGATCAGATCCTCGAAGCTGGCAGTAGTGGCTGCCTCGATACGAAGACGTAGGTCCTCTATCGCCGATTCGATATTTGGCAGGTCGAGATCGAGGTGATCGAGATCGAGCTCTTGCGATGGTCTGATGAAGACCTTGGCCGCGAGAACAGCCAACCCTTCGGCATCGATCGGCATTGTCACCTCGGACAAAGGCGCCCGGACATCCTGGTCCAAACCGGAAACTCGGGGTACGTAACGATTTCCGTCCTGAAGCCTTCGCCGCAGGACCGCGGCGACATCCTTGAAGGTGACACACACAAGCAGCCGCGAGAGAAGCCGGTCACGCTCCTCAATGAGGGCCAACTCGTCGTCGAGCTCGAAGTCGCCCGAAGTTGGAAGCAGAGACTGAGCTTTCAACTGGATCAGCGTGGCTGCGATGAGGAGAAACTCGGAGGTGACGTCGATGTCCATCTCTCGCATTTCGTCGAGAAAGGAGAGGTACTCCCCCACTACCTCGGTGAGACCTACAGCTGCTATCTCGACCTCATGCTTCGTTATCAATTGAAGAAGCAGATCGAGGGGCCCTTGAAAAACAGTTGTCTTGACGTGGAATGCCATTGCCGGGTCGAGATTATTCAGAAATCTGTCGTTGTTCTGGCCTTTGGTGCCTGATCGGCCACGACAAGGACTCTCCAAAGTTGGATTTCAATGGTCTGAGGCCTCTTGCCTTGATGATGAAGTGCGAACTCAACAGCAAGCGACGGTGCTCCCAACTCGACGATCTCCCGGGCTCCGCTCCTTCCGTGGTCCCTGTAAAGGAGCATTCGCTCGGTGAGTGGAAGCCCGAGAACAATCATGACAGATGCAATGGATCGACCGATCACACCGAGGTGGGCATGCATTGCTCAGCGGGCTCCTAGTCAGGAATTCGCTTGGGACTTGCAGTCGACACAGAGCACGGACGCGGGTCGAAATTGCATTCGATCAGCTCCGATCTGTTTGCCACAGTTATCGCAGGTGCCGTAGGTCCCCGCGGCAATATGAGCCAAAGCCCTGTCGACATCATCCAGTTGGTGTTTCAGCGAGTCAACCACTCCGAGCACCTCAGTTCGCTCGGCAGTCGCCGCCGCAGCGTCGGCGAAGCTCTCCCCGAAATCGAGGTCGGCTTTGAGATCCCCCGATTCGACCGCGCCGAGCTCATCCAATTGGTGGACCAGATTCTCTCGCTCGTTTCTGAGCGCTTTCTCTGCGGTTGCGATATCGAGGGCCATCACCTACTCCTCGGATGTGCCTGGACGTAGATCTCCATCACGTGGGCGGGACTTACCCTCGTGTAGACCTGGGTTGTGCTAATCGTAGCGTGCCCCAACATCTCTTGAACAGTTCTGAGGTCCGCTCCCGCCTCGACCATGTGGGTCGCCGCGGAATGCCGCAAGACGTGGGGCGACACCCGTGGTGGGTCGATTCCTGCCCTGGCGGCATGCTTCCTGACCACATCAAACGCCCCCTGTCGAGAGAGCCTGCCTCCCCTCATGTTGAGAAATACCGGATCCCCTGGCTCGGAGATTCTGATGAGCGTCAAACGGTCCGGCAGCCATCGCTTCATGGCATCGACGGCCTTGACCCCAAGGGGCACCAGACGTTGTCTGGAGCCCTTTCCGGTCACCAGGACGATCTTGTCGGTCAGGTCGAGGTCCCCCAGGTCCAGGCCGACTGCCTCCGACACTCGCGCTCCTGAGGCGTAGAGGAACTCCAAGAGGGCAGAGTCGCGGCGGGCGCCCGGAGTCTCGGCGCCCGGAGCTTCCACCAGGGCGACAACCTCCTCGATGGTGAGGGCCTTGGGAAATGGATCTGGGCGACGTGGAGTCTCGATGAGACTCGTTGGATCGGATTCCCTCAACTCCTCGATCAGCAGAAATCGATGTAGACCCCTTATTGCGGCGATTTTTCGGCCGATGGTCGCGTTTGCCAGGTGCTTCTGTCTCAACTGGCTCACGAACTGGTCAACCAACTCATCAGTGGGCTCGCTGTCGGCCAGGAAAGCCATGTACTGATTGAGGTCCCGCTGGTATGCGATGAGCGTGTTCTTTGCCAGGCCCTTCTCAACCCGAAGCGAGATGAGGTACTCCTCGATGCACTCGGCTATCGAGAGGTGACCCGAGCTCACACTCCGGCGAGAGCCTCGGCCGCAGGGACGTGTTCTACACCGAGACTCTCAGCGACGGCGCGGTGACACACGCTCTCACCGACGATATTCACTCCCGACTCCAGTTCCGGGTGGGCGGTCACGGCGAGTCGCACGCCTTCGTCGGCGAGGGCTACCGCATAACGCATCGTGGCGTTGGTCAATGCATAGGTAGACGTGTGAGGCACTGCACCAGGAATGTTCCCTACCGCATAGTGCAGGACCTCGTGAACTGTGTAGACGGGATCGGTATGTGTCGTCTCCTCAGATGTCTCGAAACAGCCCCCCTGGTCGATGGCAACGTCGACGAGCACAGCGCCCCGCTTCATCGATCGCACCATTTCCTCGGTGACGAGTTTGGGTGCGGCGGCACCGGGCACCAGAACCGTCCCGATGACGAGGTCGGCAACGAGAACCTGATCCTCCAGTGTCAGCTTGTTGGAGTGAAGAGTGACGATCCGCCCCTGGTAAAGAGAGTCGAGCGATCGAAGCTTGTCGATGTCGGTGTCGAGGACGACCACGTCGGCCTGCATCCCCATGGCGATCACCGCGGCATTCGACCCGGCCATGCCACCACCAATCACGACAACCCTGGCAGGGCTCACACCAGCCACGCCTCCCAGGAGAATTCCCCTCCCACCCTGCGCCTTTGTGAGAAAGTAGGCACCCGCCTGTGTGGCCATGCGGCCCGCGATCTCGGACATGGGAGCCAGTAGGGGCAACGACCGATCCGACATCTGGACGGTCTCATAGGCGATTGCGATGATCCCCTTCTTTCCCAGACCTGCGGCCAGCACCGGGTATGCGGCGAGGTGCAGATAGGTGAAGAGGATCTGACCTTCCCGAAACATCTCAACCTCCGACGCCTGGGGTTCTTTCACCTTGAGGATCATCTCGGCGCCACCGAACACGGCCTCGGCGTTGGGAACGATGGTGGCTCCTTGCGCCTCGAATTCGCCGTCGTGAATGGTTGAGCCTTCGCCGGCGTCCTTCTCGACGAGCACCTCGTGGCCACGGTCGGTCAGTTCGCGTACGCCAACAGGTGTGATGGCCACACGATCCTCATCGGTTTTGATCTCCCTCGGTACGCCGACGATCACAGATGAATCCTCCTCAAAGGGTGCGCAAAGGCCCCAACAAGGTTAATGGTCCGCAAAATGCCATTGGTCAGTCGACAGCGACTCCTTGGGCCTTGTCGGCGGCGATGGCGGGCCGCGATGCTCGCTTTATCCCTGCAGCTTCGACCAGACCGGCGAAGAGTGGGTGTGGGACATCCGGCCTCGACCGGAACTCTGGGTGAGCCTGGGTTGCGACAAAGAACGGGTGATCCACTAGTTCGATGTACTCGACGAGGTTGTCATCGGGGGACAGACCGGAAAGACGCATACCGGCCTCTTCGAGATCCTTCCGGTAGTGGTTGTTTACCTCCCAGCGATGGCGGTGCCGTTCGTACACCAACTCCTCGTCGTAGAGCGATCTGACGAGGGAGCCTTCGGCAAGCTTTGCCGCGTAGAGACCCAACCGCATCGTCCCTCCCTTTGCTTCGACCTCCTCCTGGCTTTCCATGAGATCGATCACCGGGTGGGGCGACGACGGGTCGAACTCGGTGCTGTTGGCATCAGTCAACCCCAAAACCGCCCGGGAGAATTCGATGACAGCACATTGCAGCCCGAGACAAAGACCGAGAAACGGGATGTTGTGCTCGCGGGCGTATCTGATCGCCTGGATTTTTCCTTCAACGCCTCGGTAGCCGAAGCCTCCCGGAACCACCACACCGTCTAGATCTTCTAGATATGAATCAGAGAGAAGCCCCGTCAATTCATCGCTCGGGATCCAACGGAGGTCAAGTTTCAAACCGTGGGCAGCAGCCCCATGTCGAAGAGCTTCGACAACGGAGAGGTACGCGTCAGGTAATCCCACGTACTTGCCCACGATCCCCACGGTCACCGGGTCGGTCGCAGCCAGGGATTTTTCCACCATTGCCCGCCACGCATCGAGGTTTGGTGGCCCGGTGACAAGGCCGAGCCGATCGCAGACGACAACGTCCATGCCACCGGCATGTAGTACCAGTGGGACCTCGTAGATGTCCCGCGCGTCAGGGGTGGCTATGACTGCACGCGGCTCGACATCACAAAACAGACTGATCTTCCTACGCACTTCCTCGTCGATGTCTCGATCGGAGCGAACAATGATCAGGTCAGGGTGGATTCCCTTGCTTCGGAGTTCGGCAACTGAGTGTTGGGTCGGCTTGGTCTTCAACTCATCAGATGTGGCGATGTATGGCACGAGCGTTACATGGACGTAGAGAACATTCTCTCGTCCCACATCGTTTCCGTACTGGCGGATCGCCTCCAAGAAGGGAAGACTCTCGATGTCACCCACAGTCCCGCCCACCTCCGTGATGACAACGTCGACGTCTTGCGAGCCGACACGCTGGATGCGCTCCTTGATTTCGTTGGTGATGTGTGGAATCACCTGCACGGTGTCGCCCAAATAGTCGCCCCGTCGCTCCTTCTGTATCACGGACAGATAGACAGAGCCGGATGTGACGTTTGACGACCTCTTCAAGTTCTCGCCGGTGAATCGCTCGTAATGACCGAGATCGAGGTCAGTCTCGCCACCATCGTCTGTCACGAACACCTCCCCATGCTGGAAGGGGTTCATGGTGCCTGGGTCGACATTGATGTAGGGGTCGAGCTTTTGGTTGACGACCTTCAACCCTCGTGCTTTCAGGAGGCGGCCGAGAGATGCCGCCGCTATCCCCTTGCCAAGGCTGGAAACGACCCCTCCGGTCACGAAGACGTACTTTGTCTCGGTGTGGGCGGGCACGGGACTGTCGGGAGTGGGTTCCGGAGAAAAAAGAGGCCCGCTCATCACGGGATTCCACAGTAGCACCGTGGTCTCACGATGCCACCCATTGGTCAGTCCGATACTGCGGCGAGGAGTTCGGCGGCCGCCTGATGCCCCGCTGTGCTCTCCGGCAACCCGGCGAGCATGCGGGAGATCTCCCGCAACCTGGTATCACCATCAACGGTGTAAACCCTTGCGGAGGCGCCTTGGCGCTCGACCACGTAGTGAATATCGGCATACGCGGCGACCTGAGGGAGATGGGTAACGCACAGGATCTGGCTGTCCTCTGCGAGGTCGGCCAGTTTTCGCCCGAGCGCGAGAGCGGTCGCCCCTCCAACTCCGGCGTCTACCTCGTCAAACACCAACGTGGCAGTGTCAGGTCTCTGAGTGGCCAGTCTGACTGCTAGAACCAGACGCGACAGCTCGCCCCCAGAGGCCACTGAGTTAACGGGCCCCGGTTCCAGCCTCTCGTCAGAGCTGAACCAGAGTTCGATCCGATCGGCACCATTGGGCCCCGGTTCCACAGATTCGATCCGGAACTCGAGGCTTGCCTCACTGAGACCCATATCCCCGAGATGGGAAGCAGCCTCCTTGGCGAGTCCCGATGCCGCGTGCAGTCGTGCCTCCGTGAGGTTGGAGCCGGCCGAGGCGAGAGCCCCTCGAGCCCGGCTCAAGACCGCCTCGAGCTCCCCTGCGGTGGACAGGAGGGAGTCGAGTTGGCCAGCCCTCTCTTTTGCCTGCTCGCCAAAATCGATCACATCGCCGAGAGTCCTCCCATACTTGCGTTTCAGATCTCCAATAGCGGTGAGACGATCTTCCACGCTGTTGAGAAGGCTCGGATCGAAATCGAGATCGTCGGCCGCTCGGCGTACCTCTCGTCCCAGTTCGGCAATGTATGCTGCCGCGGCGTCAACCTCCTCTGTCAATGATGCCAGACCCGGATCTAGGGTGCTGACCTTGCGAATCCTGGAGACGGCCTCGCCACCGTCTTCCGTCATCCGGTCGATCGCTCGAAGCGTCTCAGCCAGATGCTCTCTGATTTCTTCGACATTGCGCAGCCGGAGAGCCTTGGCCTCCATATGCTCGTCCTCGTCGGGCTCGAGACCGGCTCCCTCGATCTCAGAGGCCTGAAATCTCACCAGGTCTAGCTCACGCCGCAGAGCCATCTCGTCCCCGCCCAGCATCTCCAGTCGGTCCTCTGCATCCTTCAAGTCATCCCACGCCGACCTGTATGCCTCAGAAGTCAGTCGACCGGCCTCATCCAGAGCAGAGTCGACCAGTGAAAGGACGTGTGAGGGGCGCTTCAGCGAGAGCCGATCGTGTTGTCCTACGATCTCGACCAGAGCGCCGACTCGGTTCGAGAGGGTTCTAGCCGAAACGACCGAGCCCTCGAGGTGAGCCCTGCTGTTCCCTTGGCGTGGCACGACACGGGTAACACCTAGCTCCTCGTCACCACTTCTGAACAGCCCGTCGGCCTGTGCCCGATCGCCCATCGGCCCAACCGCCCCCGGGTCGGGCTTTTCGCCCAGAATGAGACGCAGCCCACCAAGCAGCAGGGTCTTCCCAGCACCGGTTTCTCCCGTGATAACAGTCAGTCGGGTCGAGGGCTCTATGGTGGCTTCCTCGAGCACCCCGAGATTGCGGACCCGCAGATGTTCGAGCACTAGTTCAGCCCGAACTTGTCCTTGACCAGGCCGGAGAACGTCCGGCCGCTCAACGACACGAAGCGGGCCGGTCGGTCGCCCTTGCTGATGGTGACACTCTCGTGCTCATCGAGCTGACCAAGGTCGGTCTTGTCAACGTTGACCTTCACCGGCCGATCGCTGCTAACGGTCACTTCGATAGACGTGGTGTCCGGGAGAACCAGTGGCCGGTCAAAGAGGGAGTGCGTGGATACCGGGGTCATGACAAGGGCATGAACACCATGATCCACCAATGGTCCGCCGGCCGAAAACGAGTACGCGGTGGACCCGGTTGGAGTAGCAACGATAAGGCCATCGGCTCGATACGTGACAAACGGCTCGCCGTCAATGACCACGTCGAGACTCACCAGTCTTGTGCTGTCTATCTTCTCCACAACTACATCATTGACCCCCAGGGCTGTCACCCTACCGATGGTCGCAGCGACTGTGGTTCTCTCGTCGATGTCATAGTCCCCGGCGATCAATCGTTGCACGGCGGGCTCTAAATCAGGAGGCTCGGCTTCGGCAAGGAAACCGATTGTCCCCAAATTGAAGCCGATGACTGGAACGTCCCAAATCAGCGAACGGCGAACGGCTCCAAGCATCGTGCCGTCGCCGCCCACTCCCACGACAATGTCGGGTGCGGTCTCGTCGTCCGTGATCACCGTTCCACCCAGCTTCTGGATCTGGGCTGAAAGTGCCTCGGCGAATACCTCCGCGGCCTCACGGCCCTGGCGCACTTCGAGTGCGAACTTCAATTCGGACACCTTCAGGTCGCCTCCAACTCGTCCAGTATGCGGCTCAGGAGATCGGCCAGCTCCGCCGCTGGCCCGGGAAGTGACGCAGGATCGAGCTGCTCGAGCTGCTGCAAGGCGTGCTCGAGTTCTTCAATTTGGGCGTCGGTGAGATCCATGTGGAGTCGATTATTGCTGGCCAGCCCGCGATAACACCAGATCCACTGCTGATTCGAAGTCCGGCACCACGTGGTCCGCCGCCGAGACGTCATGGTCGATGGTCGATGCTCCGGTGAGAACGAGGATGGAACACCACTCAGGCTCCGCTGTCGCCAGGGCGATGTCGGTATCCATCCGATCGCCGACCACCCATGCCTCTTTGATACCGCGCGATCTGACCAGGTCCCTGATGGCCTGATGCGGCTTGCCTGCGACCTCTGGATCCCGCCCGGCCGCGGTGGCAATCGCAGCCACAAGAGCACCGGCGCCCGGGAGGAATCCTGTGGCGGTCGGTAACGTCGGATCGGTGTTGGTTGCCAGAAATCTGGCGCCCGAGCGCACCGCTGCCGAAGCCCGGGCGATGGTGTCATAGGTGACATTCCGATCCAGACCCACGACGACCGATCCGGCCTTCTCCGGATCCTCGGTCATCTCGACACCGAATTGAGCCAGGGCGTCGACAACACCTTTCTCCCCAACGGCCATTGTCGGTTGGTCTTCGAGGGTCAGCAACGAAGCCGCCGCCTGAGACGACGTAACAACCTGGGAAGGATCGGTGGAAACACCAGTTACGACTTCAATCTTGGATGCCGCCTGAGCCGGCGTGCGTGTCGAGTTGTTTGTCACGTAGGTGATTCGAGCTTGATTCTCCGTGAGTCGTCGTAGGGCTTCGGGTGCACCCGGAACGGCCAAATCCCCTCTATAGAGGACACCATCGAGGTCACAGATGACTTCGATCATGGGCTGAAGAAGTAGTGGAGCACCTTTTCGTAGAGGGCCGTCGTGCGTTCCACCGACTCGACCGATACCCGCTCGTCGTGACCATGAAAAAGCGCGAGCATTTGGGAGAAAGTCATGCGATCGTCGAATAGCCCGACCCCATAGGCGACCGTCCCCTTGGAACGCCAAAAGCGAGCGTCGGTTCCGACGTTCATCAATGTGGGCAGGAGGTTGCGGTGGCCTTCGAGGTCTTCCACACTGCTCCCGATGGCGTCCCATAGGGGGTTTTCGACCGGGCTGATGGTCGACTCCATGTCCATGACCGATGCGATGTCGATGTCGTCGCGGGCGTTCCCCATTGCCTTGAACAGGTAGGAGTCGACATAGCTTCGATCCATCCCGGGAAGCGCACGGATATCGACCGCCGCTGTGGCTCCGTCGGCGATGATATTGGCCTTCATGCCGGCGTCCAGCATGTTGGGTGAAACCGTCAAGTGGGTGACAGCATGCACATAACGGGCAAACAGAGGATCGGTCACGGCGAGTCTGTCGATGGCCTCATCTACCCGGTCGGGGTCGATGAGAGCTTCTTTCAAATCATCCTCCAGAGCAAGGACGCTTACGAAGTTCGCCCACTCCGGGCTGATCGACACAGGCGTAGCCGATCCAAAGATGCCGTGGAGGGCTTCGACCATCTTTCGAAGGGCATTGTCAGATCGATAGGGCGCCGATCCGTGCCCCGGGGTCCCCGATGCCGTCAGAATCGACCAGAAGGCCCCCTTCTCACCAATCGAGACAGGAATGATCGGCTCCGAGGCATTGGACAACGGCGGGTAGGCGACTTCGGTGAGTAGATAGTCGATGTGGACCAGGTCCCACCGTTGCTCGACAAGCGCCGAGGCCCCATATCGTCCACCCGCTTCCTCGTCGGCGACTGCAACGAAGAGGAGATCGCCTCGTGGCTCTAGTTCCCCGGTCACATACGGACGAACCGCCAGCGCCATGGCGGCCGTGACATTCAGCATGTCGACGGCACCCCTGCCGAACACAAAGCCGTCGATTATCTCTGCTGCGAACGGCTCCTGTGTCCAACCGGCGGGGTCAACCGGCACGACGTCGAGATGTGGCACCAACGCCAGCGAGGGGGCGCCGGGTTCAGTACCGCTGATCCTGTAAATCAGCGATTGACGTCCGGGTGCGGGCTCAAAAATCTCCCCTTCGACACCGAAGAACTCCATCAGTGTCGTTACGGAGCGGTGCTCCTGGCCGCTTTCCCGTGTCCCGTCGTTTACACAAGTGTTTTGGATCAGTGCCTGCAGGAGTGAGATGACTTGTGAGCTCATTGCATCAGCTTTTCTACCAGGTCCTGCATGGTTGATGTCAGCGGGTAGGAGTCCACGGTGTCCAACTCCACCCATTCGGCCTCGTCCGCATCGTCGGACGCTTCCAAGTCGCCGCCCGTCGCTTTCGCATAGAAGTCGATCAGGACTATGTGATGTGTGTCGGTGATGCGTTCTCCAACCCAGGCGACGTCTCCGACGTCGACGTCCAAACCGGTCTCTTCGGCCGCCTCGCGCTTTGCCGCGGCCTTGAGGGTCTCGCCGATACGCACCTTCCCCCCGGGGACCGCCCAAAGCCCCTTTCCAGGCTCGTTTCCCCTCTTGATCAGAAGGAGGCGCCCCTTCTCGACCAGGACCACGCCAACCCCGACAAGAGGCATCTCACCCACGGTTGTCGTCGTGATGCATCACGATTGACCTGGCACTGAACCCGCCTGCCTCGAAGAAGTTCTTGGCGAGACGATGTCCTGGGAGCACATGAGCGTCGAACTTGGTGATCCCCCTCTGACGGAGCATTTCCATGACCGCGTCTCTCATCTCTTCGCCCACGGCCACTTCTCTCGCTTCATGATCCACGAAGATCAGACGTATCGCGCCGACCTTCTCGTCCGCTGCCTGCTCCAACAGCGGCTCCACTCGAGCCAACAGGAATCCCAACGGCGTGTCATCGATAGTTCCGATCATGATCACGACATCGGGATCCTCGAGGGCACTGGCGAAGGAGTTCTCGATTGGTTCGGCGAGTCCATCGGCCAACGGCCACATTCGGTGCAAACCGACCATTTCTTCCTCGAGTGATCGGTAGAGACTCACCAGGACGTCAATGTCGTCCGGCGATGCTTTCCTTGCGGCGACTCTCATGGACGGGTGAACGGTAGTGTTCGCCAGAGCCGTCCCAGTCCCCAGATTGTCACAAGCCACATGGCTTCGGCGACGATTCTCAGACCCATCTTGGACGTCCCCCGCTTTCGATCCTTGAAGCTGATCGGAATTTCGACGATTGCCAGGCCTTGTTGATGTGCCCGCCAGGCCATCTCGACCTGAAAGCCATAACCCGAGGCCTCGGCGTCCTGATATGGCAAACGGGTCAGAGCCGTTCTTGTGAAGGCCCTGAAGCCGGCGGTTGCGTCCCGAATCGGTGTGCCCAGCATCACTCTGACGTAGAGGTTTCCGGCTCGGGAGACGAGACGCCGATGAAGTGGCCAATCAGGAGTCGACCCGCCGGGCACATAACGGGAACCAATCGCCAGGTCAGCTCCTTCTTCGATCGCGGCGACGAGTCGGGGCAGATCGGCCGGATCGTGACTGAAGTCGGCGTCCATTTCGACGACAACTTCTGTGTTACCCAAAAGGAGATGGTCGAAGGCAGCGGCATAGGCGGGGCCGATTCCTTCCTTTGTTGTGCGATGTAGGACTGATATCCGGTGGTCATCTCGGCTCAGTCGGTCGGCAATGTCACCTGTGCCGTCGGGGGAGGCGTCATCAACGATGAGAACGTTGTACCCAAGGACGGTGACAGCTCGGATCAGGTCGGGGAGGTTCTCGCGCTCGTTGTAGGTAGGTACGACGACCGTGACCTGCTCAGGCGACACAGTCCTGGCAAATCATTTTGCGCTTGTTGGCCATCTGGCTCATCCGCTTCACCATGAAGCACGACTGGCAGACAAACTCGTCCGACTTCTGGATCTGCGCATCGACATTCATGGTCAACTCCTCGCGCCGCATGGCACGAAGCTCTTTGACTTCATCGATGAGTAAGGCTTCGCTTTCTTCGTCCTCGTTCAGTTTCAGCTCCTGGGTTTCCAGTTCTTCGAGGGCCTCGGCCGTCTCATCGTCGTGATCCCCATCGGATGTCTCGGCATCGTCGGCGTCGTCTTCATCGTCGGCGTCGTCTTCATCGTCGGCGTCGTCTTCATCGTCGGCGTCGTCTTCATCGTCGGCGTCGTCTTCATCGTCGTAGTCATCTACGTCCGTCT
>Ga0209988_10000806_pt1 | contig 19951 bp, 22 predicted proteins | sample N075metaG_FD_183115 | JGI IMG/M metagenome (GOLD analysis project Ga0209988, IMG submission 183115) | Deep subsurface microbial communities from Kermadec Trench to uncover new lineages of life (NeLLi) - N075 metaG (SPAdes) (version 2) | ecosystem: Environmental > Aquatic > Marine > Ocean trench... | reverse complement strand
TTGAATCTAATCCATTTAGCTCAACCATGTAACTTTGGGCATTTTTCTGATAGAATTTTTCATTTTGGGGATCTAATTTAGAAAATGCATCTGCAATATTTTGTACTTGGATTTTTGCTAAAACTGGATTTAGCCAAATATGGGGATCTCCTAATTTAGGAAAATATTTGTTGTGTTCTTCAAGTTCTTTATTTTCAGATGATTCTTTGAAAATTTTATTATTATTTTTAAAAATTCCGTCACTTGTATCAACTACAATCCCTTGATAGTTCATCTCCTCTAAACTTTCAACCCAATTCTCAAATCCAAATCCATTGATTATGATCAGATTGGATTTTTGCATTCGTTGCACATCTTGTATTGTTGGTTCCCAGTTATGTGGTTCTACACCTTCTGGAACTAACAGAAGTACGTTGACTTTGTCTTGGCCAACTTGTTGGGCAAATTCGTATAAAGGATAAAAAGACGAAATAGCTTGGAGTTTGGTCAAACCATTTGTTTCTTTAAATTGTAAACTGGAATCATTTGCCCAAACAGAGTATGAGCTAAGAGGAATTACAACAACAATTGCAATTATTGCAAATTTGACCTGATTGTTCATGTCAAAAATCCATTAAAATTATTAATAAATTTATAAAATGTTAATAACTTTAACTGCTAAACTTATAAGATAATTAATAACATTAGGCGTATGCCAATAGTCTCAATCTCACTTAATGATGAGATTCTGACAGAGTTAGACAAGCTTCAAAAATCCATGGGATTTTCTGGACGGTCTGAGGCCATAAGGGCAGGCATTAGATCATTTGTCTCAGAAGAGAAACAGAAATCAGATTTGTCTGGAGTCATTCATGCCATTCTACTAGTGGTTCACAATAATGAGTTTGATCATATCGTTTCTGGAATTACCCATAACTTTGAGGATCTTATTACAACACATCTTCACAGTAAGATTGAGAAAGAAAAATGTATGGAGTTGTTTGTAATTCATGGTGATGCAGAAAAAATCTCGACAATTACAAAAGATTTTCAAACAAACAAAAAGATGGATACTGTAAAGCTAGTTACCTTGTAATTGAAATTTTCTTAGGGTAAATGAAGTTTTTTTGGATAAAATAATTATTGCCATTATTGATATAAAGAGAATCAAGGTTACAAAAGAACCAAATTCAGGGACTACCACAAATCCAAATTCAGTTTCCTGACCTGTATTTCTTATATTTTCAAATCGAATTATTGTAGGTCCTGTTTGATCCTCTGTAAAGTAATAGTCTTCCGAGTCTCCACCTACTAGTGCCATTCCAGTTGTTCTGTAAATTTCTTTTCCTCCTTGTATGATTACAAATGTATAGTCTGAATTACGTAGTGGCACATTTGTTGCACCATCTCTGATTGTAAAGACAAACTTTATTTTTGTATCTGGTTCAATTGTTAGAGGATCCCATGATAGGTTTAAAAGAAAATCTTCACTTTTAGTATACGCCGTTAAGGGAAAGTCTATTTTTTCAGTTGTAGACAATGTAAAAACCATATTATCAGGTAATGGTTCTTCTAATTTTTTCATCTGGTTTTTTAAAAATCTTATGTGGTCTTGCAATAATACGAGATGTACTATCCTCTCATCTTCGTTTGAATAGTCATCTATTGTAACTGAGGATTTAAAGAGTTTAATTCCATTTACATGTCCTATATAACCCGGAGATAAAAATTCAGTGAATTCGTTTGGAAAATGAATTTCCTCATGAACAACAGGAATATGAGACATTTGCTTTTCACTCCAATCAAAAGGCATCTCAAAAGTTACTTGCTTATTTTCAGAATCATACTCGAAATTTGAAATTTGGTCAAAATATGACTTTATTCTAAAGGAAACATCTTGGTTTTGAGCATCTTTTTGCCAATATTGAGTTGTTTCTGCAACACTCAAATCTACTTTGTAGATTCCAGAGTCCTTTAGGATATTTGTGGGCTCATCAATTGTCCTGACTTCAATCTCGAAATTGTAAAGGCCGCCAGAATTAAAGATAGGCCCTGTGATTTTAAGTGGATTTAATTCTGTTCCATACCAAGCACCCAACAGAGAGTCTTGCTCACCGTGAATAATAATTTCTTCTTCTAGAGTAGGGGTTACTTTAATTTGTAGAATACCATCAGATGTAAAAAAATAATTTCGAAATATCATTTCATTTTCATAAAATAGACCTATTAGAAAAGTAACATTTTTTGCATTTTTCCTTGTTTCATCCTCAATTGCAGTAATTGTGATTTGTTTTTTATCCAAGTTATCAAAAGATAAGGGAAGTTCAACTGAGATTGAAATTTTTTTCCCTTGAATGTCAACTGAAGAGATTGTTTCGATACCTAATCCATGACCATAAACATTGGTTACTGGAAGTAACAAAACTGCTCCGAATAAAAGAAGCCCAAGTTTTAATTGTGACAATATAGTTTTAGACAGTTTGGGGTTATATTATTGTCATTAATTTCTCAACTTTTTTAATTAATTCTTCCATAGAATTTGCCTCCAAGATTGGCTGTAGATCATTTGGATCTTGTGCACCAAGGGCAACCAAAGAATACAAATAATCAATTGTTGGAGTGTCAGTTGTAAGATAGTATTGGGTTAAAATTAGATCAAGAGAAGATGGCTCAATTACTTGTGGAAAAGCTTGCTTGATAGTTTTTTTCTTCCATAAATTAACTAGGTACTCCCATTGATTCAATGAAATATTATCATCGATTTCAGGAATCAATTCAACTTCTGCTCTGATGTACATTTTTTCATCAGTAGGTGATTTTTCATTAAGATCAGAAATTACTTGGTGACCTTCGATAGAATAGGGATCATAGTTTTCTGGAAGTTCTATTGATGGTGGAATAATTTTTTTTATTCTGAATTTACTGCGACCCATTGTTTGAACATGTAACTGCATACTATTCATCTCAACGTCTTCACATTTGGTAATTTTGGCAATTGTACCCACTGATTTTGGGCCATTCCAACCACGAATTTGATTGCTTGAATCAACTAAGCATACACCAAATTGTCCATCACCTAACATACAGTCATCAATTAGTTGCTTGTATCGAGGCTCAAATATTTGAAGTGGTAATTCTTGTCTTGGAAACAATACCAAGTCAAGGGGGAAAATGGGAATAATTTTTGTTTGAGTCAAACTATTTTCTTTTGAATCTTCTTCCGATATATGGAATACGGAATTTTTTTATTTTATTCTGTAAAACTACTCAGAACCCATTTTCATTGAGAGTTAAACCCAACAAAGCAGCACGAGTATGTTTTCCATATTCAGCTTGTTGGAAATACTTTGCATTTTTTGTGTTATCAATATCTGTAGAAATTTCATCTAGTCTTGGCAGAGGATGTAAAATTATGGAATCGTCTTTCATCTTTTGAAGCAAATCAAGTCCAATTACATAGCTTCCCTTTACCTTGAGATATTCTTCCTCATCTGGGAACCTTTCTTTTTGAATTCTTGTTACATAAATTACATCAAGATCCTCAATGTGTTCTTCAAGGTCTGTAGATTCAGTAAAGGATAGTTTTTTTCTTATTTCATAAATAGAGTCTGGTCTTATTCGTAACGACTCTGGAGAAATCAAATGGACTTCAACATCATAGTTTCCAAGACCAGATAAAAGTGAATAAACGGTCCTACCATATTTTAAATCACCTATAATGCCAATTTTTAATCCATCAATCTTTTTCTTTTCTTTTTTAATTGTAAACAAGTCTTGTATGGCTTGCGTTGGATGTTCTTCAGTTCCACTTCCTGCATTAATTACAGGTTTTGATGAAATCTCAGAGGCAAATCTACTAGAGCCATCAAGTGGATGTCTTAAAACTAGTACATCTGAATAGATGGACATTATTTTAACAGTATCTGCAAGGCTCTCACCTTTCTGGGCAGAAGACGATGAAATATCAGAAATTCCCAAAGAATTGCCCCCAATTGAAGCAATGGCAGACTCGAAGCTAAGACGAGTTCTGGTACTTGGTTCATAAAATAAGTAGCTCAAAGTTTTTCCTTTACAGATTTCTCTTCTTTTAGTGGGATCCATATTCATTATCTTTTCAGTGTACTCAAAGATCTTCTCAAATTGATCTCTGTTGTAATCTTTAATTGAAATGAGATCCTTGTTGTAGAAATCGTTCACTCTTTCAATAATATATACATGTGACTATACAAAGTATTCTGATGCAAGAGTCCGAACTAATGGTTCGACGAATCAAAGAAGGAACGGTAATTGATCACATTGATGAAGGAAAAGGTCTTCAAGTATTGGCAGCCCTTCAAATTGATGGCACAGATGGAAGCCTCATCACTATTGCATTAAATGTCCCAAGTGGGAAATTTAAGAAAAAAGACATTATCAAAGTGGAAAACAAGTTTCTAGCTGATGATGACACCAACAAACTGGCAGTAATTGCCCCCAAGGCCACAATTAACATCATCAAAAATTACAAGCTAGTAGAAAAAAGAAGAGTCTCACTTCCAAATGAGATAGATAGGATTTTTCGGTGTTCTAATCCTGAATGTATTACTAATAGTCATGAGCACATTGAATCTATAATGGACGTAATTGACAAAGAAGGAAGAGTACTCAAGTGTAGATATTGTGCACGTGTTTTAGATGTAACCCAACTAAAATATAATTAAAAATTTTTGAAAATTATAAAAAGAGTTTACGACCGTGTCTACTGTCCCAAGATGATAAACATCATAACTATACCATAGATTGCGATTGATTCTACCATACCTACAAAAATGAAAACTTTAGACTGTAAGGCTGGGTTCTCACTAATTACTGCAAGACCTGCTGCACCTACTTGACCTAAACCAACACCAGCACCTCCTGCTGCAACCCCAAATGCTATACCTGCACCAATTAGTTTGGAACCATCGCTCATTCCACCAGTTTCTTCTTCCTGTGCAAATGCTACATCTGTAAGACCTGCAACTACAAACGCTAAGGCCATAAATGATAACAATAAAACAACAGATCTCATATCCGATTAAGCCTCTTAGGTTCCATATTTAAATCATCGCGAATTTTTTGGATCAAATTTTATCAAGTGTCTTTTTTTTAAATGATTGAAGATCATCTTGAATAGTTTTTACAAAATTATCATAGTCTTTGTCTAATTCCTTCTTTGAATTTTCAAGTAATTTTTTGATTTCTTCTTTTGCCATTATTTCCTTCTTTCCATCTTGGCTTTTACTTTTTTTAACTTTGCGAAATCTTCTCTTTCCCTTTCTTCTAGAGCAGCCAGAATAAATCGAATATTGTTCTTATACTGTGGAATAATAATATTTTCTAATGCGTTTAGTAACTTTTGGGTTTTTTCTAGTGCTTTTGCCAGACTGAATATAGAATTTTCATATTCTGCTGCTTTACAGATTTTTGGAAGTAATACTTTGATCTGTTTTGCGGCTCTATCTATTGAGGAGTTTGTATCTGCAAATCCATAAGGCATTGATTTTGTATCTTTTTCAGTTACAGTAAGTGCAGGAATTTTTACATCTACAACTCTTCTTACCTTGATTTCAACTTCCATTACTGGTGGTGTAGATTCAGCAACAGAATCAACTGTTCCGGTTCCTAATGAAAGATATGCCTCATTAACAGATTTGTAAATATCTTGTAATGGATCCCAAATTCCTCCTCTTGCCTTTGAGGCTTCCGTAATCATTTCTTCAATGTTTTTTAAGAGAACCTTACGCTTATCATCCAGGATTTTCTGTACCATTGTTGCGACTTGACTAGATTTTTTGAATCTTAGTAGTTCAATTTTTGTTGCAGCTACATTCTGTCCAAACGACATTTTACTACTTTCCTGTATAATATTGGTCTATGTACTTGTCTTTGATTTTGGTAATCTCGTTCTTTGGAAGTAGAGAAACAATTTTCCACATAATACCAAGAGTTTCTTCAATTGTCCTACTTTCATCAGTTGCCTGAGTTAGAAAATCTTTTTCAAAGGCATCTCCAACGTCCATGTATCTCAAATCAATCTCAGTTAATCCTGCTTTACCTACAATTCCTGCAAGAGCCCTTACTTCTTGTGCTCTAGAATATGCATCATAAATCTGATTAGAAACTTCAGCATGATCTTCTCTTGTACTTCCCTTGCCAATTCCGTCTTTCATCAGTCGGCTAAGACTCATCAAGATGTTTACAGGCGGATAAACTCCTTGTCTGAACAAATCTCTACCAAGAACAATTTGACCTTCTGTAATGTATCCTGTAAGGTCTGGAATTGGGTGAGTAATGTCATCTGAAGGCATTGATAAAATTGGAACCTGTGTAACGCTTCCTTTTTTGCCCTTTAGTTTTCCTGCTCTTTCATAAATTGTTGACAAGTCAGTGTAAAGATAACCTGGATAACCTTTTCTTCCTGGCACTTCTTCTCGCGCTGCACTAATTTCTCTTAATGCCTCAGCATAGTTTGTCATATCGGTTAGTATAACTAGAACATGCATTCCAAGGTCAAATGCCAAATACTCGGCAACTGTTAGTGCAACACGTGGAGTAATGATTCTTTCAATTGCCGGATCATCTGCTGTATTTAGGAAAAGAACACTTCGTTTTAGTGCACCAGATTCTTCAAGACTCCTTCTGAAATATTCTGCCTCGCTGTATTGCACACCGATTGCTGCAAATACTACAGCAAAATCATCTTTTGTCCCAACTACGGTTGCTTGTCTGGCAATTTGTGCTGCAAGAAGGTTGTGAGACATACCAGACCCTGAAAATATTGGAAGTTTTTGTCCTCTAACCAAGGTCATGGTTCCATCAATTACTGAAATACCAGTTTGAATGAAGTCCTTTGGATATTCTCTCTGTTCAGGATTCATTGGTTGACCATTAATATCAATAAATTTATCAGCAATTGGATCAGGTAACCCATCTCTTGGTCTACCTAAACCATCAAAGACTCTTCCGAGTACCTCTTTTGATACAGGCATCTCCATGACTTTACCAACAAATTTTGCTTTAGTACCTGAGATGGATAATCCAGTTGTTCCCTCAAATACCTGTACAATTGCCTTACCATTTCCAACTTCAAGAACTTTGCCTAATCTTCTCTCGCCTTCATTTGTTTCAATTTCTACAAGTTCATCAAATGCTGCACTTGAAACATCATCAACCACTACTAGTGGACCTTTGATTTCTGCAATCTTGCTGTATTGAACTCCACCCTCGGCACTCAATTTTGAATTTTCACTCCTGTAATGCTTTTGAATTGTTCTAGCATATCAAGATCTAACTGATCAAGTTTTGCTATCTCATCATCTTTGATATCCATTCTTGCTTTTAGTATTGAACCAACAATGGGCATTGCTCGAATATCAGCTAATGCTGCTCCTTCTTTAAGAGCTTGTTGTCCTCTATTGTAAAAGTCAACAAGTAGTTTTAGTAATTTAAATTGTTTTTCTGGGCTACAGTAAGTATCAACTTCATCAAAAGAGTTTTGTTGTAACAAACCAATCTTTATCATCCTAGCAACTTCAAGAATTATTTTTTCTTCATCAGGTAACGCTTCAGGACCTAAGAGTCTGACAATCTCTTTTAGGGTATCTTCTCTTTGTAAAACAGCATAGGCCTCACCTCTAAGACTAAGCCAGTCATCACTAATGTTTTCTGCCCACCATTTTGAAATGTCTGCCAAGTAACCAGAATAACTATTCATCCAGTTAATTGATGGATAGTGTCTAGAGTATGCAAGTTTTGCATCCAAAGCCCAGAAAGTTTTGATAAATCTCATTGTATGAGTTGTTACTGGTTCGGTAAAGTCACCCCCTGATGGTGATACTGCTCCAATTATGGTAACTGAACCATCACGATCTGGACTTCCTAAGGCCCTAACACGACCCGCTCTTTCATAAAATTCTGCTAACCTTGATGCAAGATATGATGGGTAACCTTCCTCTGCAGGCATCTCCTCTAAACGTCCACTCATCTCTCTGAGGGCTTCGGCCCATCTACTAGTTGAGTCTGCTACCAGTACAACGTCATAACCCATATCTCTATAATATTCAGCAATTGTTACACCAGTATAGATACTTGCTTCTCTTGCTGCCACTGGCATGTTACTTGTGTTTGCAACCAAAACTGTTCTATCCATAAGTGGTTTTCCAGTTCTTGGATCTTTGAGTTTGGGGAAATCGACAAGTACTTCTGTCATTTCATTTCCTCTTTCGCCACATCCGATGTAAACAACAACTTGGGAATCTGCCCATTTTGCAATTTGGTGTAGGGTTACGGTTTTTCCTGTTCCAAAGGCACCTGGGATAGAACCTGTACCCCCTTTTGCAATTGGAAAAAATGTATCAATTACTCGTTGTCCGGTTATAAGTGGAACTGTAGGATCATGTCGTTTTAAGATTGGTCGTGGTTTTCTAACAGGCCATTTGTGATACATCTTAAGAGAAGTGGTTTGGCCATCTTTCTCAGTGGTTGCTATTTCAGTTTCTAAATCATAATCTCCTTCACTTACAATATTTGTAATCTTTCCTCCCTTGTGGTCAGGTGGAACCATAATGGAATGCTCAATTAGGTCTGTTTCCTTGACAGTACCAAGTATACTTCCACCAGAAACTTCATCACCGATGCTTACTGTTGGTAAAAAGTGATAATGTTTAGTCATGTCTACCGGGGTTGTTGTAATACCTCTTCCAATATAGGAACCTGAAATTTTTGATAATTCTCTTAGAGGTCTTTGAATTCCATCATAAATTTGTCCTATAATTCCTGGACCTAGAAAAACACTAAGTGGGGCTCCAGTACCAATTACAGGCTCACCTGGTTTTAATCCACTTGTTGATTCATAGACTTGAATAAATGCGACATCCCCTGTAAGTCGAATAACTTCACCAACAAGTTTAGCATCTCCAACAGTTACAGTTTCGTACATTTTTGCATCAGACATTCCATCGGCTCTAACAGCCGGACCGCTTACCCAAACAATTCTACCCTGAGCTCCCATGCTAATTACCTACTCCGAATTTGGTTGAAATTTCTTTCCTAATTAAAGGCTTCAATCTTTCAACTTTAGCATCAACTGTATTGTCAAATGCCATTGTACCATCCTTAGAATTTATTTTAACGCCCCCAAGGCAATCAATTGTTTCCGATGAAAGTTCAGCTCCAGGATATTTAGATAGCAATGATTGAACTATATCTTTATCTTTAGAGTTCGTATAAACAACAATTTCTGTTGTACCTAAGATTTTAGTTGATTCATCAAAGAGGGATTTAATTAAATCTAAATAATCGCCACTGCGATCAGCATTTGCAATTTCATCTAGTGCTTTTGTAAATACTTTATCGATTGATTCTTCTACAGTTGTTAGTTGTTTGTTTCTGGTCCCTAGTTCGGAACTTCCAATAATTTGTTTTTCAATTTTATCGGCTTCTTTGTTGCCATCAGAGATAATTTTATCATATTCCTGTTCAAGTTTAGTAAGAGAATCATCTAGTGTTTGTTTAGAGTCTAAACCTGAATTTTTAAGATCTGATAGAATTTCTTTCTCTGTTTTTTCAAGAATTTTGTCAATAGCTTGTTCTAATGAGGAATTAGATGTCAACACGAGTTGCTCATTTCATAATAGATTTTAATGTTTGGGAGAAAATGGAAAAATTCAAAAAAATTCATATTTTTCATTTTGACTTAGAAAGATATTATAATGTAACAGTCGCCGTTGGAAGTGTGGCTGTTGCAGAACTTTTAATGGGCAGTGTTATACTTCCAAGAACTGATTCTCCAAAAGCAATTTCACGTCTAACTGAGTTTGAATGGTTTCATAAAATGGAGATGGAAAATGAAACAGTTACTCCTGAAATTGATGATCTTCTTTTACGTGCACAAAAAACACATCAATTTATTGAAGAGGTGATCAAGGGATTGAATATTCCTCTACGAGTTGGCATCATGGAGATTCTTTTCAAAGGGACTGTAATTAAAAAGAAAAATTATGAAATTGATGAGATTGAAGATATGGTTGCAGATCTGGAGAACATTCCAGATAATATCACCAAAGCAGCTAAATTGTTAGAAGAAAATTCAGAGATCAGTCACTCTTTAGAAGAATTCAAATCATTAAAAGAAACATTACAGGTTGTAAACAATCTGAAAATTGATTTAAGTGGGTTTGGGTCTTTGAATTATTTTTATGCAAATCTATTTGTCATTAATTCCTCTGATTATGGTGAAATTGAACGATTGTTAGAAGGCATCCCAATTTTCAAATATGATTTAAAATCTAAAGAAAAATCAGCGATTATAATAATTTCTGATATTGATGACTCTGAAAAAATTCTTAAAGTTATGCGAGCCCTTAATTCTAATCCTTTTAGTATACCTAAAGATTTTCCTCAGATTCCAAGTGAAGCATATTCTTTGGCAGAAGAAAAGGTAAAGGAGCTAACAGGAAAACAAAAATCTATTTCAAAAAAATTAGTCTCTACCACAAAAAAAATTCGTGGTGAAATTCTAACATTGCATGAAAATGCGTTTGTAGCGAAAGAAGTTCTTGAAACATTACGTAAACCGGGAGGTACTAAAAATTTTGCAGTTATACAAGGATATATTCCAAAGAAAATGGAAAAAAAATTCAAACAAGTAACAAGTCAGTGGATGTCAATAACTGAAGAAATTAAAGAGGAAGAGACACTTTCAAATCTTCCTGTTTATTTAGATAATCCCAAATGGGTTAGAACATATGAAGTAATTACTAATAGCCAAGGAATTCCCAAACGAGGAGAGTTTGATCCCACATGGATGATCGCACTCATGTGGCCTATATTTTATGGATTAATGTTTGCAGATTTAGGTCATGGATTATTGTTAATGTGTTTAGGCCTATTGTTCAAATTCAAAGGTCAGGGCACTCTATCAAGATGGGGAATGTTACTAGCAATGTCTGGCGGTGCTGGTGCAGTTGCAGGAATTTTTCAGGGAGAAGCGTTTGGATTTCATATAGAACACTTGGCAGGTATGGAAGCTTTGCTACATGAAGGTGGGCCACTTCATTCAATTTCGTGGTTGATAGGTGCAATAAGTGTAGCAGAATTAACATTTGATCAAGTAATCATGATTCTCAAAGTGTCATTATTCTTAGGAGTTATTCATCTAGGATGGGCTTTTCTTTTACGTATTCGCAACTATGCAAAAAGGAAAGATAAAGATGCACTGATCTTTGAAGCTATTCCTAATATGATCATGTGGTTGGGAGTTTTTGGCGTAATGATGGGAGCAATAGGTTCTGGATATGATGTAATGAATATGTATTCCAGGATTCACACAGAACCTGTTCCTTGGGTCTCGATACTTGTTGGAGAATGGGCAGTTGTATGGATAGTTGTTAGAGTTTCAATTATTATCATACTTGCATGTGTTGTAATGATGATGATTGGTGGAATAAAACATAACAAAAAACATCCAGAGGATGGTGGTGACATGGTAAGTGTTATAATGGAGGTTTTACTTGGAAAAACCATTGAATGTCTAGCGCATTCAATCAGTTATGCACGATTAGGAATTATGCTTCTAGTACATGCAGCTCTTTTGCTTACAGTAAACCAGGCCTTTGAAAACTTGGGAGGACTTGGTTCACCAACTGCTCTTATACTTATCATAGGAGGACAGATAGGGATAATGATGATTGAAGGCCTGATTGTTTACATACAGTCTCTTAGGCTTCACCTCTATGAGTTCTTTACAAAATGGTATGATGGTGGTTCTCAACCCTTCAAACAATTAGTTCCAGAGATCGTTTACAATTCTTATTCTTGGAAGAATAAGAAAGAGTAGAATTTTTGAAGATAAAATAAAATTTTGTATAAAAGGAAATATTAACGATTATTACCAAGTATAAATTAGAAAATTCATGTCAAAAGAGTTCATAATAACTTTAATTCCTGCACTCGTTATTCTTGGATTTGCAATTTTTGGATTAATGATAGTCAGTTCATAGTTTTTTTAATTTGTTTCATAATATCAAAAAGCTCAAATCTATTTAGGGTTGAGATGAATTATTTTTCCACAGGTAAATCTAGTTTATTTCCCCACTCTCCCCAAGAGCCTAGATATACACGGACATTCTTAAAACCAAGTTTCTTTAATGCAAGAAACGTGTTGGCAGCACGATAGGCTCCTTGACAATAAGTCACAATCGCAGAATCTTTGGGTATTTGATAAAGTTTGGATAGTTCATCATCCGATTTGAAAGTTCCCTCACCATTGATATTTAGATTCCAATCAATATTGATAGATTTTGGAATATGTCCTACTTGTGCTGCCCTTACAATAGTTCCATTATATTCCTCATCAGATCTTGCATCAATAATCTTTAGCGTATCAATATTGTTTAAAATAAATTCATAATTGGAAATAATTTCAGGATTAATTTTTCCAGAAAATTTTGAGGGTTGAGATGCATTCTGTTTTGTCTCGATTGGTCGGTTTTCTTTTTTCCATTTTTTCATGCCGCCATCTAACATATGTACATCTGGATGTGAAAAATATTCTAGCATCCAAACACCTCTTGCAGCTAACATACCTGAGACATTATCATAAAAAACAACTTTCTTTTCAGAGTCTATCCCTACAAACGAAAAAATCATCTCCATTTGTTTGTTAAAATTTTCTATTCCTTGTTTTGTTGTATCTACCCAATGAAATGCAAAGAGATCTAAATTGACAGATCCTGGAACATGTCCCTCTGAATATTCATTAAATGAACGAGTGTCGATTACTAACAATGTTGATTGTTCAAGTTTTGATTCTAATTCCGATGTAGTGATTAACATAATTAATTTAGATTTTGTTCACTTGTAAATTCATTTGTTTCAAAAAGAAAAGAAAAGAAAAGTGAGGTTTTCTATTCGTTTACGTATGCTCTTTCTCCGTGCTGTGCCAAATCAAGACCAATCTCCTCTTCTTTAGGAGTGACTCTGATTCCGCCAGGCCAAACGGCATCCATTACTTTCACGATTATCAAGGTAACACCAAAGGCATAACCTACTGAGATAAACGCAGCAATAATGTTGATTGCTTGCTGTTCCATTCCTTCTGCGGTGCCTGTCCATGCGCCAATACCGTCTCCGGTATCCCAAACGTGTGGACTAGCTAATGTACCAGTCAGAATTGCACCAGTAAGACCACCCATTCCATGTACTCCCCATACATCTAATGCGTCATCCCATTTTCGTGCATTCTTGAATGCGATAGCACCGTAACAAATTGTACCAGCTGCAATACCGATTATTAATGACGCCATAGGACCAACCCAACCAGAAGCTGGAGTGATTGCTACCAATCCCGCTACTGCGCCAGATGCGGCTCCTACAACACTTGGTTTTCCTGTATGTGCCCATGACACTAACATCCAAGTAATTACAGCCATACCTGTTGCGGTATTTGTAACAGTCCATGCGCTTACCGTAATGCCGTCTACCATTACTTCACTTCCTGCGTTGAAGCCAAACCATCCAAACCATAGAAGGGATGCACCAAGTATAACCAAGGGTATGTTGTGTGGCTCCATTGGCACTTTACCATATCCTAATCTTCTGCCAAGAATTAAGGCACATGCCAATGCAGAGAATCCTGAAGTAATGTGTACTACAGTACCACCAGCAAAGTCTAATCCGTATGACGGTGATAGATCTGGATCAAGGTCGAGACTTCCTCCTCCTATGTATCCACCTCCCCAAACCCAATGTGCAATTGGGTCGTAAACGAAGGTTCCCCATATGAGCATGAAGACTATCAATGCACTAAACTTCATTCTGTCAATTAATCCACCAATAATTAGAACTGGTGTAATTATTGCGAATGTAGCTTGGAACATTGCGAATAGTTGATGTGGAACTGTACCTGGCCAACCTTGACTACAAACATCTCCCTCTTTGAAGGCATTCATTTGGTATGCTGCCGACCACGTGTCTCCACATGGACCTGGTTCACCTAATGGTGCCCAGGCAGAAACTTGATTGAAACCTACATAATCAAGATTACCCATGAATAAGTTTGCATCATTGTCAATTGGACCAAAGGCTAACGAGTATCCCCATAGAACCCATTGTACTGACATTAATCCCATAACCATGAAGGTCATGCCGAGTACATTGACGATATTCTTTGATCTGGCTAAACCGCCATAAAAGAATCCGACTCCTGGGGACATTATGAGTACTAATGTAGTTGCTGTGAGCATCCATGCCATATCACCTGTATCTACCATACATGGCAACATGCCACCTTCGCCGTCATCAAACCAACATTCGTTAGGGTTGCCTGTGTAAATTCCACTGGTTCCTTTAACATATCCGTCCATTCCATCATCAATACTTTGTGCATATGCCTGTGACATAGCACCTATTGCTGTAATGGCTACTACGGCCACAAGTAATAGAGCATACTTGTGGTTCCTAGAATTCATTATTTTAATCGAAATTGAAAGTCATTTAAGGGTTGTGACCATAAAATTGGTAAAATTGTAAATTATTATATTTTAGTTTATTTAGATATTATCATAGAAATTGAAAATTATGTTATGGTGCAATAGATGAAGGTAAAAACAAGCACAAAATTGTCAATATTTGACACGTTCAAAACCAAGGACAATAGCCTTACAGGTGAGGCCAAAAGACAGAGATCAATTATACGAATTTTATCTAGTAACGCAAACGCAGCAGAGAGAACCAGAACAGGTATATCTCGAAAAATTGCTAAAGGTCAAGGAATTGTTTGGAAAAATATCTATTCAGGAATTTTTAGGGACCTTGACGAGATTTTGCTTCCAATGGGGATTGCAGAAGAGAACGGAAGATTGCCTCTAAACCGTGGTCCTAAGGCCCTACAAGAAATGGGAATTCCATTTTACCATTTGACTAGAAAAGGTGTTTTAATTGCTTTGTCTATAAAGGAAATTGAAAACAAAGAAGAATTATTGAAGGAATTTTTCTCAAAATCTTCTCCCAATGAAACAGAATTTGAAAAAATCATAATTAATCTTTCTAACACAAGTCCCAATTTTATCTACTCTATTTTTCAAAAATATGTAAAGTCATTTTGTGATCATAAAATCAAAGATCTTCTTCCATTTGATCTCTCAAAACTTCAAAATATTTCTGATGAATCTTTGACTAATCAAAAAGAATTTCTAGAGGCCTTTTTGAAACTTGCAAAACAAGAAAAGGAGGAGGCCATAAGATTCCTCAATAAAATTACCTAAAAATTTGGATTAATTAAGATTGAATCGCCAAACATTAAAATCAGTTACCTAACAAGATTCATTGAAATGGGCGCCAATAATGTCTATGCCTCAGTCAAAACATACAGCAAAAAAGGTAAATTGCTAAAAAAGGCAGATTTCCAAACATTAGCTGAATCTAGAGATTTAGATGAATTAATTACAAGAATCAAAAATACAATTTATGGAGTTTCAGTTTCAGAGGTTCAAAAACCATATACTTCTCAGAAGATTGAAAATGCATTAAGGGGACATTTAGCAGATGTTCATTATTCTATTGCCAAAACATCAGGGGATAAAAATATCTTTAACGCATATTACATGAAATTCATTATTTCTAATTTAAAATCAGTACTAAAGGGAAAGGTTCTAGGTAAATCTCAAGAAGAAATTGAAGTGCATATCAATCTTCATGCAGAAGAACTGATCAAGCAAAGAGATATTGTCATTAAAGCACTAGTTGCAAAAGATTTGGAAGAGACGGTGGCAAATTTAAGCTCAGGACCATTTGGAGAAGAAATTGCAAAAGCTGCTGCTCTTTACAATGATAAAAAGAATATCCAAATTTTTGACCTTTACTTTGATAAAATTTTGTATCAGCATTTAGGTCGTGCCATGAAAAATAGCAGAGAACCCGAAGTTTCCAAATTAATTGGTATGGATATTGATTTTTACAACTTGTTAAGTGTAATACGAGGAAAATTCTGGGGTCTAGAGGAAGATCAAATTCAAGATTTGATTGTTTCAGTTTCTGCTAGTGCATCAAGAGAATTACTTGGACGAATGATAAGTGCAGTTTCAATTAGAGATGCATTTAATGAATTAACTAGTACAAAGTACAAGAATCTAATTCCAGAAGCTGAAAATGAATTAGATATGATAGCTGAATTTGAAAGAGCATTTGAATTAGAAATTTATCAATCCTCAATTAGATCTTTTTCAAAGATGTTCAGTTTTGCAACCATTATTGGTATAATCAAATTAACTGCTTATGAGGTAAGAAATTTGGCAGCTATTGCTTATGCCGTAGAACAAAAAATTCCAGCAGAAATTACAATGTCTAAATTAATTCTTGAAGAAAATTAAGCCTGAAAATGGTACACTTTACTTCTAAAAAAAAGAAAGTTCCTACTGGAGTTTTAATTAATATGATATGGATAAGTACATTTTTGGCAATGATTTTCACACTCCCTGCCTTGGCCATATTTCTTGGAATCTATTATGGAACAGGGAATTTTGTGCTGGGAGCAGTATTGGGATTTGGTGTACATCTTGTGGCCCTGGCTTTCTCTGGTAGAATCTCAAAATTTCTCATAAAGATTATGAATTAACCTATAAAGATGTACTTTCTAGGTGTTTTATCATGATGGGTGATACAGATTATAGAAGTGTAATTAAAAATGCAATTGATTCAATCAGCCGAGAATTAGAAATTGAAATTGATGCTAATAATTATAAGACTATTCATTTACTAGAGGTAATTCAATGTTTGAGACGATCGTATTATGATAGGACAGATTCAAAAGAGATTGAAAGAAGAGGATTCAATGATCTTCTTAGTGGATTACTTCGAAAATTAGAGTATGGCAGTGAACCAAAAGAATTTGCAATCGATGATATAAAATTAAAGGGTCAGGCTGACATGATAGTAGATAATATGATTATCTTATTTAGGCCCGCTCAAACTATTCTAGAATCACCTCACGCAAGTGATCTACTTTACCTAAATGCCTGTTTGTGGATTTATGATAAAACCATTGGAATAATAATCTACATTACAAGCGATAAAGAAGAATTCACTTTTTCATTGACTCGTGATAAAAAAATGTTTGAAGAAGTAATTAGAAGAGTACGAGTCTTAAGTGATCTTCTAAATGAACAAAAAACTCCAATTCTAGAGCCCTCTCTGAATTGCATGGATTGTCAATATTATACAAGATGTTTTATCAGCAAAAAGCACTCAAAACAGCTCTCGATAGCTGAAATGTTTGGAATTTCAAAGGAAAATTAAATTAAAAATATTGTAAAGGAATTATTTCCTTTGTTTATTCTAGTGGTTCTGGATGTCCTTTACCACGTAATGCAAAGCACACAACTGCTAATGCAATGAATACTCCTGCTGTTACACCAAATGCTGCTATACCTGCTTCTGCCATTTGATAAAAAACAGAGGCACGGGCTTTTATAACTTTGCCAATATATTTAATTTAAAAACAATGTATCATAATTTTCAAATATTATGATACCTTAGTAATTTTAACTCTCAATTCTTAGATCAAAGTGAACCTCAATTTCTTGGCCACTAGTCATTGAACTAAGATTATAGAAAACATTACCATCTACTCGCCAACTGGGATTACTACTTTCTAGAATGGACATCAACTCCGGAGAATTTCCTGGATAATCAAGAATTAGCTTATCTTTCAATACAATGGAATTACGGCTAAGTATAATATAGTAGTCCGATCCATCCACTATCCCTGATGGTCTACTTCCAATTGTACCTGAACTCATTTTGTATTCTTCAGAGTCACTTGATGCATAGAGTGAATATGTTAAAAGGGTAGCAATCACTGAACGAGAATTTGGATTATTAAGCTTAAATTTTATTTCTATAAGAGCTGCTCTTTCCGAAACTTGTAGAATTGAAATATCTTCTAATTCAATAGTAATGAGCTTGGCTTGGTTTTGAATTTTTTGGAAAGGTTCTTTGTCGGAGGTAGAGGTTGTTAGAGTAATAACTCCTAAAGCTCCCACCAAAACTACAATTGTTGCAATGACAAATATCTTGGAATTCAATAAAATCATTTACCTTTAGGATATCTTAAATGTTGAGATAGTTATTATACTATTAAAAAGAAAAATTGTTGTGCAATATTTTCAGGCAGTACAACAAGGAAAAATCATAGCTAACAAATCACAAATGAAAATATTTGAAATTGCGGGATTTGGGATGCTTACTCTAACCACAAAAAAAATTGATGGAAAATTCTTTCCTGTTGGGGAAGAAGAATTTACAGCTGTTATACAATCTGAAGATGGATACGTTGCAGTAATTGTAGATAAAGATGGATATACAAAGGCTCAATCAAAGAAAGTAGAAAAAAAAGAAGCATTAGAAATTTATAAAAAATTAAGAGAATCAAAAGTTCCTGAATATCCTAAATCAACTATCCAAATCTGGACTGAGGATCGTCCAACTCTTCAAAATAAATTAACAGAATAATTAATTTTAAGGTAAAACTATTTTTGTTCCCACATTTGCACCTTTTATTGCTTTTTCAATAATTTTGGGATCTGCCTTTAAAATTCTGGTTTTAATTTTAGATCGCTCAATAATTTTCAAAGCAACGATATCCATCAAATCATATCCTCCTGCAAAAGAATTTTCATGAACTAACATTTTTTTAAGATCCTTTAATTCAATTTGTGTGAACTTTTTTGCTTTTTTGTATTTATTGGGATCCATATCGTAGACTCCATCAACATCTGTGGCATTAAGAAATTGTTCTGCTTGGATTTTTTCAGCAATTAGTGCAGCTGTTCCATTTGTGCTCTGTCCGGGATGTAAACCTCCTGTTACAACAATCAAACCATCATCAACTGCATGTCTGACTTCTTGTAGAGTGGTCGGTGGATGTGAATATGCTTTGTTTTTTAATGCATAAATCAAAAGTTTAGCATTTAATCTAGAAATTTCTATTCCAAGTTCATCTAACGTAGATTCATCAGCTCCTGAGGATCTTGCATGAGAAATATAATGTCTTGCAATATTTCCACCGCCGGCAATTACAATAGGTTGACATATCTTACTAATCTTAACTAGAAATGAAGCATAGTCTTTTAACACTTTTACATTATCTATGCCAAAAATACGTCCTGAAAGTTTGATTACAATTCTTTTTTTCATTATTTTAGATCACCCAAGATTGATTTTGCAGCAATTTCAACTTTTTTTCTGTTTTTTTGAGGTGTGTATACCCTCAAAATATTCATAAATCCAGATATTGCAGAAACGACAGGGATTTTTGAGATGGGCAATTCTTGAGCCTGCGCATTTCCGTTTTCATATGTAATTAGAATAATTTGTTTTGATTCCTTTTTAGAAGGGGAAAAAGGTATTGATGGAGTAACCGAACTATCAACAAAAATCTCATTTTCATCGACTTTGGATTTTTTAGAAAGGGAATATCTAATCTCGTTTGTTTTAATTTGTTCTAATAGTGTTTTACTCGTTAAAATTCTCTCATAAACACATTTTAACAATTTTCTATTTTGATAGTCTTCGACAAGCTGTCTTGCTTTTCTCAGTTTCGATGATTTTGAAGAAAGAATCATGAATAGAACATATTCGTCGGTAAGTTTGACAAATTCGTTTATGTTAAATGAAGTAAAACCAAACTCATCATCAGATAATCTTAATGCTTCAATCAGCATCACTTCCGCCGCTCTAACTGTTTTATGAAAATAAACTGCTTTGAACATTTGATATCTCGAATGCATCATAGACTCAAAGGAGTAAAGTGCAGATTTTTCTAAGGCGAGTTTTTTTTTGTGAATATCTAGTGATTGTGTTAATCTTTTGTGATCAATTTTTGCGTGTTCTGCTCCAGTGAAATATCCATCACGTAACAGATAATCCATCATGTCAGCACTTAGAGCACCTGAGA